>Ga0210057_1001464_pt1 | contig 35838 bp, 39 predicted proteins | sample CryGeyCG2114_010_2_FD_183968 | JGI IMG/M metagenome (GOLD analysis project Ga0210057, IMG submission 183968) | Groundwater microbial communities from aquifer - Crystal Geyser CG10_big_fil_rev_8/21/14_0.10 (SPAdes) (version 2) | ecosystem: Environmental > Aquatic > Deep subsurface > Groundwater ... | reverse complement strand
TCTCCCCCTCGGCGCTCTCTTCTCTCGCGCCTTCAGGGGTTTTGCGCAAAAGCGCAAAATCCAACCAGCAAAGCTGGTTGTCTCCCCCTCGGCGCTCTCTTCTCTCGCGCCTTCAGGGGTTTTGCGCAAGCGCAAAATCACCCCAACCACAGGTGGTTGTGGTTCTCCCCCTCGGCGAAAATCCTTTTTATACCTTGCATCTATTAGGTTGTTTAATGCGTCTAAAGAATATCCCTTTATGGATTTGGCTTCAGGCATTCGCCTCCATTCTCCTAATTCTCCCTATTTTCTATTTTCAATACCTTCCCCTCAACGACTACCCCAACCATCTGGCAAGCATGCATTTTATTTTGCAAAATGATGCAGGCATAAACACTTACATAGAATCAAATTTAGGGTTATTTAACACAAATTCATTGTTTTTCTGGATAGTGCTAATATTTGCAAAAATAACAGGGCTTGATTTGGCAGGAAGGATAGCGCTCTCAATAGTATTGATTTCCCTTCCATGGGGCGCAAGCTATTTCTTTTCCTCTTTAAATAAAAATATGGCGCCCCTCGGGCTAATCGGCGCGCTTTTTGCATATAATTTCTTTTTCAGCATGGGTTTTGCGAACTTTTGCCTCTCAATCTCATTATTTTTATTTGCGGCAGGGTATTGGATGAAAATATTGCCAAAAAAAACAGGCATGCGCGAATTTTCAATAATGCTTATTCTTGCGTTTCTCACATATTCTGCCCACATAATAAGCGCAATAGTATTAATCGGCTTTGCGGCGGCAACATTTCTTTTTTATGCTTTTATTGCAAATAGGGCGGAAAATGAGAAAAAAAACAATTTTGCCTTGCAAAAAAGAAAATTTATCGGTTTTGGAAATGCTGCAAATGGAATAAAAGAAATATTTGGAAAGGATTTTTTTCTAAAATTCACGCCTTTTTTGCCGGCTGTCCTGCTGATTCTCCTCTCTTTGCTTGAATTTTTTGAGGGCTCCTCGTCTGCCTCTTATATTATTTTCAACCCCTTGGAGGGGAATTTAGGGTATTTGTTTGTGCTTGCGCCGGCAGTCCCTTCCGCGCTTTTTGCAATGATTCTTGCGCCGTATTTGCTTATTTTATATTCAAAAAACAAAATGCACCTGCCCAAATGGTGCCTGCTTTGGGCGCTTTTCGCGATTTTCTTTTTGCTTCTCTCCCTTCTTCTCCCGGAAATGATTTCAAGCTGGCAGTTTATCCAGCTGCGTTTTTGGCCTTTTTTCGCTATATTTTTAATCGCATTTCTCTTTCATCCCATAGCCTCCTTAAAAAATTCAAAAAATATATTTTTGGAAATAGGGGCAATCTCATTTTTGCTTTTGCTTGCATCCACCTACCTTACATTTTTACAATGGGAGAAATTGCAGCCAACTTTGGGGGAAATAGATTCACTCTCCTCTTTTATGCATGAGGGCTCGGCAGTATTTGCAACCGGCGAAGGATTCGCATCATTAATAAAAACCCAATCCCCACCTTCCTCTCTTTTGCACACCTGGGGGTATTGGGCAATTGAGAAAAACATCTACTCGCCTGATTTGTTTGCATACAAATATTCTCCAATAAAATACAAGGATGAAAATATGCATGCAAGAGAGCAGGTAAGCGCATGGGGCGAGGCGTTTATAGAGCACTTATTTTCAAACAAGGAAAATGATGCATGCATTTACTGGCAAGAATACTACTCTTCAATAAACTGGAGCTTAATATGCGATAATTATGATTTTGTAGTGCTAAGGGAAGGCGAATGTGAAAATAATTTTATTCCTGCCGCCTGCTTTGAGAAAATAGCACAAAAAGGAAATAATATAGTATATGAAAAACATTATGAAAAATAAATTTAAGTGGCAGGAGGAGCCAAGGTAGCATAAAATGCCTATTCCTGCATTTTGAAAAGCCAAGCTCCACCAGGTTAACTGCAAAGCACGGGGCTGCAAAACTTATGGCTGCTCCTTCCGGTCTGACCAGGTTCGCTTACAATTCCGCCCATGCAGGCATGGCTTCGACGCCGGCTGTCTCACGCACTGAATAAACACCTCATACGCCCAAGGCATTTTAGTTGCGCCTGAAGGGGGTTTGCGCTAACAGGCGGCCCCTAGCCGCCCAACCTATCCTGCCGAATTTATTATGTATTTTGCCTTTAAATAGGTGCTATTATGGGGCAAGTAGTGAAATTTTATGTATTAGATAGGGTTATATTTTGAAATTATCAAATATTTTTGGTGTGAGATTATGGCTGATAAAGACGGCAATCTTAAATTTGTAGTCGCAGGAGTTGGCGGAGGCGGATGCAACAGCCTAACCCGCCTTGCAAAAAAAGGCTTTAAGGGCGCAAAATTAATCGCATTTAATACTGATAAAAAAGCGCTTGGCATTCTTCCAGAAGGAATAGAGAGGGTAATAATAGGCAAAAGCATTACAGAGGGCTTTGGAGCCGGGGGAAAAATAGATATCGGAAGGGACGCCGCCCTCTCCGCCAAAGCAAAAATAGAGGAATGCGTAAAAGACGCTGATTTGGTTTTTATTTTGGCAGGAATGGGAGGCGGAACTGGAAGCGGAGCCGCGCCAGTAATAGCAGAAATAGCAAAAGAGCAAAAGGCGCTGGTGCTCGGCTTTGTGTATTTCCCTTTCGCGCTTGAGAGGGGAAGAATAAGAATCGCGCAAATAGGAATAAGTAAATTAACAGACTTTTGCGACTCATTGGTGGTAATAGAGAACGACTTGCTTGTAAACTGGATGGGAAACATCCCTGTAGAGGAGGCATTCGCGATGGCTGATGAGGTCGCGGAAACCGCTGTCGCAGGAATAAGCAAAACAATCCTTGAGCCATCTTTAATGAATATAGACTTTGCAGACATTTGCGCCATAACGCGCGACAAGGGGCTATCCATGATGTCCACCGGCTGGGCGTCCGGCCCCATGAAGGCGCACAGCATAGTGCCAAACGTGCTTGAGCACCCTCTTCTTACTGTGAATTATTCTGCCGCATCCGGCGCGCTCATACATTTTACGGGCGGGGATGATTTGAAGCTTGGGGACGCCACAATGGCGGGAGAGCTTTTGATGTCAAAGCTTCCTGACAATGTAAATGTTTCATGGGGCGCGCGCGTTGATGAGTCAAAGAAAGGCGAGCTTGAGGCATTTGTAATATTTACAGGAATTCCCTCTCCCCTTTTGCTTGACCCTGATGCAGGAATGGAATAATTCTAAAAATCAGATAACCTGCTCTGCCCCGCCGCTTTCTTTCCTTTATTTTTGAATTTTGAATCTTTTTCCCCGCCTTTTTCTTTCCCCGCCCTTTTTTTTCCGGATTCTTTTTCTTTTTCCCCACAGCTTTCTTCCTCTCTTTTTTTTGCATATGAATTTTGCAGGCTCATCTTCCCGACTATTTTTTGCATTTTCTCCTCTCTTTTCCTCGATGCCCAGAAAAACGCCTCATCGCGGGTGCCTTTTGCAATAAGCCCGAACATGTTTCCTATTTTTGCCCTGCCAGCCCGCCCTCTTCTCTGTATTGCCCTTATCTCAGATGGCGCCGGCTCAAAAAATATCACATTATCAACAGACGGGATGTCCAGCCCCTCCTCGCCTATGGAAGTTGCAACAAGTATGTCAAATTTTCCCTCCCTAAACCGCTCTATTGTTTTTGCCTGGATTTTTTGCGTCACGCCGCCTTTTTTGCCCATAAAGGCGGAGCACAAAAGCCCGGCATCCCCAAGCTCTTTGCATATTACATCCACCTGGTCCCGGTATTGTGAAAACACAATAAATTTCTCCCCCGCAGGCCTCTCTTTTATTATTTGCACAAGCTTTGCAAGCTTTGGGTGCTCTGCGCATTTTTCAAGCAATCTCTCAACTTCCGCAAAATTCGCATCAGAGAGAATGCGCTGCTGCGCCTTGCTCTCATCCCTCTCTTTTACGCGGGAGATGAATTTTCGCAAAGACTGCACCCCCTGAGTCTCAAGCAATTCAAGCATATGCACCGAGCTAAAAAGGCTTGCATGAAACGAGATGGCAGAATACTTTAATTTTGAATTTGAGGCAAGAATTTTCGCCCTCATCTCTGCCATGCTTTTTTTTGTGTTAAACTTTGCAAAAAATCCCATTTTTTTAAGCGTGGTGGAATATTTGGAAGCCATTTTCTCAAGAAGCATTTTTATCTGCAAAATATCCAAAGTAAGGGGCACTTCTATCCATTTTATCTGCAATTGCTTTATGTATTTTTTTACATCCTCATCCTCATGGGTGCGAATCTGCACATTCTTTATTCCCAAAGCATCCAGAATTTCCTGAATTTTCTTTTTCTGCGCGCCGGGGGATGCGGTAAGCCCAAGCACCATCGTATTGTGCGCCAGCGCCTCTTTTGCAACTTTTGTATACGCATATTTTCCAACCGCGCGGTGCACCTCATCAAATATGCATAATGAAAAATCCCACTTAAGCCTGCCTGCCTCCAAATCATTTGCAATTGTTTGCGGGGTGGAGAGGAGAATTTTCGGCTCTTTGGCATATATTTTCGGGCGCTCTTTTGCGCTTATAAGCCCGCTTACAAGGGAAATTTCCTCCTCTTTTAAATTAAGCCATTTTCTGCACACCTGCTCATGCTGCGCCGCCAGGGGGCGGGTGGGCGCAAGAAAAAGCACGTTTCCCTCATCTAATTTTTTATTTGCCACAAGCAGAGCAACAAGCGTTTTTCCCATTCCTGTGGGAAGCACCACAAGCGCCGAGCCTCCATTAATTACTGCATCAGCAATATCGCTCTGGTATTGGCGGGGAAGAGGCGCCTGTGCGTTAAGGTAGCTCATGCAATTATTATGCCCTGCGCAGTAAATAAAGAGTTTGCCCTTATTTCAACATTATAAATGTTGCCAGCATAGGATTTTTCGGGAAAGAAAATGGGGAATTATTATAATATAAGCGCCAAAGAGGCTTTGGAGCAGCTAAATTCCAAATTTGAGGGGCTTGGCTCTGCAGAGGCGTCAAGAAGGCTTTTGCGCGAAGGGGAAAATATTTTGCAGGAAGGCAAGAAAATCTCCCCCATTGCAATTTTTTTAAGGCAATTCAAATCATTTATGGTGCTTATTCTCATTGTAGCTGCCGCCGTATCCGCGCTAATAGGGGAGGAATTTGACGCAATAGTAATTCTTGTAATAGTAGTGCTAAACGCTGTCCTTGGCTTTGTGCAGGAATACAAGGCAGAGAAGGCAATCGAGGCTTTGCGAAAATTAAGCGCGCCAAAAGCAAGGGTATTGCGAGACGGGCATGAAATTGAAATAGATTCAAGAAAGCTTGTTACAGGAGACATAATAATTTTAGAGGCAGGCATGAGGGTGCCTGCAGACGCGCGCATTCTGGAGGAGGCGTCATTGCAAATAGATGAGTCAATGCTTACAGGAGAGTCAAACCCTTCCAAAAAACATTTTGAGGCAATAAGAGGCTCACCCTCTTTGCAGGATATGGCAAACATGGTGTTTATGGGCTCAAATGTTGCAAGGGGGAGGGCAAAAGCATTGGTGTGCGCAACAGGAATGAATACAGAGATGGGAAAAATCGCGTCCCTTATTTCAGGGGAGAAGGAAAGGGACACTCCGATGCAGGTAAAAATTTCGCGCATGGGGCGCACAATAGGCTATGCGGTGCTGGCGCTTTGCGCAATAGTATTTGCAACAGGGGTGATACGCGATTACTTTAGCACAGGCTCTTTTGTTGCTGAAAACATAAGCAGCCTGTTTTTAGCCTCTGTCGCGCTTGTGGTTGCGGCAGTGCCTGAAGGGCTTCCCGCGATTGTCACAATTTCCATGGCGCTTGGTGTCAGCCGCATGGTAAAAAGGCATGCGCTTATACGCCGCCTCCCCTCTGTCGAAACCCTCGGCTCCACAGATATTATCTGCTCAGATAAAACAGGCACATTGACAAAAAATGAAATGACTGTAAGAAAAATATTTTTAGGGGGAAAATTCATCTCCGTTAGCGGAGAGGGATACTCCTCTAGCGGAAAATTCTCATATGATGGCGGAGGAAGCGCAGGCGGCGCGGATTTGAGAGAGCTTCTTATTGCAGGCGCGCTTTGCAACGACTCCAAGCTTGAGAAGAAAAAAGGAAAGTTTCATATGCTAGGCGACCCTACGGAGGCGGCGCTTCTTGCCTCTGCATCCAAAATGAAAATAAGCAAAAAGCAAATCGATGCGCGCTTTGCAAGAATAGATGAGATTCCCTTTGATTCAAAAAGAAAAATGATGAGCACCATTCACAGGCAAGGAAAGGGCAAAATAGCATATGTAAAGGGCGCGCCGGACGTAATTATCTCAAAATGCAAATATATTTTAAAAAACGGCAAAGCAAAAAAAATAAATGCAAAAGAGAGAAGGCAAATTTTGGAAGCAAATGAAAAAATGGCATCCTCTGCTTTGCGGGTGCTTGCATTTGCCTATAAAAAGATGCCTGCATCCTCTCCCAGCGCAAACGCAGAGCAATCCATTGTATTTATCGGCTTGCAGGCAATGATAGACCCTCCCCGCCCAGAAGTCGGGGCAGCAATTGCAAAATGCAAAAAGGCAGGCATTCGCACCATAATGGTTACAGGGGATTTCAAGCTAACAGCAATTGCAATTGCAAAAGAGATAGGGCTTTTGCAAGAGGGGGATTTGGCAATTGACGGCTCTGAGCTTGAGAGAATGAATGATTCCAAGCTTTCAAAAATAATTGAGAAGGTGAGAATATTTGCGCGCGTAAGCCCCTCTCATAAGGTGCGCATATTAAGCGCTTTGCGCGCCCGCGGGCATATTGTGGCAATGACGGGGGACGGGGTAAATGATGCGCCGGCCCTGAAAAAGGCAGACATAGGGGTTGCCATGGGGCTTATGGGCACAGATGTTGCGCGCGAAGCCTCTGATATGGTTTTAACTGATGATAATTTTGCCTCAATAGTAAACGCAGTGGAAGAGGGGCGGGGGGTATATGAGAGCATACGCCAATTTGTGCAATATACCCTTTCCTCAAACTTAGGAGAGCTTCTTGTAATATTTATTGCAGTAATAATAGGCTGGCCATTGCCCCTTATAGCAATACAAATACTTTGGATTAACCTTCTCACAGACGGCTTGCCCGGGCTTGCATTAGGGCTTGACCCCCACTCAAAAGACATTATGGCTGCCTCTCCGCGCAGGAGGCATGAGGATATCATAACTTCCAATATGGTGGAAAATGTGCTTCTTTTAGGGTGCATTATGGGGGCAGGCACCCTTTTCCTTTACAGCCTCTACGGAATAGGCAGCGCAATTGCAAACTCTGTGGCATTTAGCGCCCTCATTATTTTCCAGATGTTTCATGTGCTTACCTATAAGGCGCAAAATTTCTGCTTTGACTTTATAAAAAACAAATTTGTAAGCCTGGCTATAATAATTTCCATTTTATTGCAAATAGTTGTGCTATACACCCCGCTAAACGCATTATTCAAGACAGTGCCTCTTGGAGTAAGTGAGTGGGTGGCAATATTGCTTGTCTCCTCCACAGCATTTATTATTCCGCAGGCAAGGCAGCTATTTTCCAAAATGCGCGAGAAAAGCGCAGCCGCAAAAATTTCTATTGCATAAAAGTGTAAACTGCCTCTTTCCAGCCATTCTGCCCCCGCCACAAATAGAATGCGGGGGTAAGGGGTTTTTTTGGCGTGCAGGAATATAAAGGCGCATTCTCATATTCTTTTTATGAAACGCACCTTATGCGGCGCAGAATATTCAATATTGCTAAAAGAGGCCCAATCTTTAGTGGGGGGGAGGCTTGAGAGGGCATATGAATTGGCGCCAGGAAAATTTCGCCTTGTGTTTGGCAAAAAATCCCTCATAATACAAATTGGAAAATACTTCTATATTAGCGAGAATCCCCCTCCCTCTCCGCAAAACCCTTCTCCTTATGCAATGTTTTTAAGAAAACAGCTTTGCAATAAATTTTTGCGAGCCTTTTGCCAGCATAATAATGACGCTATATTTTTTCTTGATTTTTCCAACAACATGCGCCTTGTGTTTGAGACTTTTCCCCACGGAAATTTGCTTTTGCTTGAAAACGATAAAATAATCCGCCCTTATACATACGACCTCTCGCAAAAGCGCCATTTTCGCGCAGGGCAAATTTATGAATGGTCGGATGGGAGAGAAGGGGTTAATTTCTCTGATGAGAAAAGCTTTCTTTTGGCAGCGCAAAAGGTGGGGGATGCAAAAATTCTTTCCTTATTGCAAAAAAATTCATTAAATAAGCAATATGCCTCAAAAATACTTGCAAATGCAAAAATAGGGGAAGAGGAAGCGGCAGCCTCTATTTCAGGGGAAAAATTAAAGCGCCTTCTAAAATGCATGGGGGAAGCAATTGAAAATCCGCATTTTTTTGCATATGCAGAAGAGCCCTCCATTATGCCTCTTGAGGGAAAGGAAGGAAATAAATTTTCCACCCTCTCGCAAGCTATTGAGCATATTGACAAGGGCCCGAATACACAAAACGAATTAAGCCAAAAAGAGAAAAAGCTTCTTCATCGCCTTGATGAGCAAAAAAAAGCTCTTAAAAAAACAGAGGCAAAAATACAAACGCTTGAGGGCGCCTGCCAATGGCTTGAGAAAAATTTAGCCCGCCTTGAGACAATAATAGCCTCAATAAATGAGGGGCAAAAGCCAAAATTTGAAAAAGGGGAATCAGCAGATTCCAAAACCCTTAAAATAAGCCTATAGATTTCTTACCCATTCCTCTGCAGCCAATTTTATGTCTCCGCTTACAACGGTTTTTCTTCCTGCATGGTGGGCATATCTTTTTGCCTGTTCTGCTATTTTGTAGCCTATTCTCTCAAGAGTTGAGGTAAGCTCCATAGAGGCATCATTTGCAACTCTCTCTGCCCCCGAACTTCTTATAAGCCGCTCTACAGGCGCTTTTGGCAAAATCAAGCTATCACCTGTTTATTTTCAGGAAAAGGAGGTTTATTAGGGTGTGTTTTAGAAAAAATCTCAAGCATAGCGCCATTTCACGCCATCTTTGCCATCTTCCAAAATTACTCCTGCTTTTGCCAATTCATCTCTTATGGCATCTGATTTTGCAAAATCCTTTTTTTTGCGCGCCTCTTCCCTTTCCCCAATAAGCCTGCTTATTTCCGCCTCATCTATTCCGGAAGCTTTTCCCGCCGCCTCTGCAGGCATAACTTCTATCCCTAATATCGCAAATGCCTCAGCCACTTTTTTCGCGTTTTTCTCAAGGCATGCGCGCGAGCATTTTCCCATCGCCCGCACACGTGCGATGCGCTTGGAAATTTCTATAAGCTCTGCCAAAGCCAGCGGGGTGTTCAAGTCATTATCCATATGCTCTGAGAAACTTTTTATTGCGGCTGTGGTGGCGCCATTCAAATCTCCCTCCTCCATCTCATCTGGCGCTGCCCCTTCCCCCTCCATTACAGAGAGAGAGCGGCGCACATTCTCAAGCGCATTTTTTGCCCCCTCTATCGCATTTTCAGAAAAATCAATCGGCGAGCGGTAATGCGCCAAAGAAAAGAAAAGGCGCAGCACATTTGCATCCCATTTTTTCAATGCCTCTGCAATGGTTACAAAATTTCCCAAAGACTTTGCCATCTTCTCCTTATTCACAGTCAAAAAGCCTGTGTGCGCCCACATTCGCGAGAAAGGCTTATATCCTGCCCCCTCGCTCTGGGCTATCTCATTTTCATGGTGGGGAAATATCAAATCCCGCGCCCCGCAATGCAAGTCAAGCGGCTCTCCTCCGGTGGAATGCATTGACATGGCAGAGCATTCAATATGCCATCCGGGCCGCCCCCGCCCCCAAGGCGATTCATAGGTGGCGCCGGGGCTCTCCTCAAGCTTCCAGAGGGCAAAATCCTCGGGATTTCTCTTCTGCTCATCAACCTCTATCCTTGCCCCAACTTTTATTTTTTGCAAATCCTGCCCAGAGAGCTTTCCATACCCTGGGAATTTTGAAATATCATAATATACGCCTGTAGCTGTAATATAGGCAATTTTCTTGTCAACAAGCTTTTGTATTAGTGCCAATGTCTGCTCAATGCTTTGGGATATTTTTGGCATCTCATCTGCTTCCAAAATATTTAGAGCTTTCATTTCCTCCCTTGCCTTTTTATCGTATTTGGAAGAGAGCTCAAGCGGCTGCATTTTCCTCTCTTTAGCCCTCTTTATTATCTTGTCATCAATGTCTGTGACATTTTGTATATACTTCACATTATATCCGCTGTGCAGCATCCACCTTCGCATAATATCAAATGCAATAAAGGTGCGCGCATGCCCCAAATGGCAGTTGTCATATGGGGTTATGCCGCAAACATACACAAAAAGGGGCTTTCCTTTCCTCTTTTTTACATCCTCCACCTTGCGGCTTAGGGTGTTATAGAGCCTTAGCATAGCTATATTTGATACAGAAATTCTTTTAACAAGTTGTTATGCAAACTATTGCATGGCAGAATATAAGGGACACAAATTTCTCTCCTCAAATGAGAGCGAGGCATTGCGGCTTTTGCAGTGCGGGCTTGGAAGGCGCGAGGGCAAAGATGTAATTTTGCACCCTTTAGAAGCTGCATATGTCAGCCAAACTTCACTTTTGCCGATAATGCAGGGAAAAAATAAAATGGATGTTAAAAAAATTCTTATTGAAGGGGAAAAACACTTGTCTGAAAAAAACAAAAAAAGCCCTGCTCCCGCCAAAAATAAAAAAAACAAGCCCGCAAAAAATGCCAGAAAAGGCGCAAACGGGGAAGTTATTGCCAAATTGCCTTCTTTGCAAGAGCAATATGCCCTTTTCAAGCATTTGCGAGAGAGGGGAAGGGTAGTGCGCCTCTCCCCCTCACCCCCCCAATACTGGCGGGTGCATGCGCGAGGAGTAGGGCGGGAGCAGGAAAGGGCGCAAACCCTAATTTTCCTTCTTCCAAAAAATTGGCAAGCATCTCTCAAATCCATTGAGGTGCAAATAACTGCCGCACGCCAGCTAAGAATGGAAATTGTGCTTGCATATGTGCAAAATAATGAGCCCAACTGGATAAAATTAAGCAAATTCGCATTTGATTAAAATAAGCTTTTTTAAGTAAAAAATTAGAGCCTTTTTTGCTTTGCCTCTTCCAGCTTTTTCCTATACTCTTTCCAAAGCTCTTTAGTCCTTTTTTTATTCACAGGCGCGGAAGGGTGCCCGTGGCTTAAAAGGGCGCCGGAAAACGTTTTTGGAATGTGCAGCAACTCATGTATTAGCACCTGCTCTTTCTCATCCTGGGGCAAGGAGTCAAAATGCTCGTGCAAGACCTCTATTACGTAAAAAGTGGAAATATCAAGGGCTTTTTGCCAAATTTTGGGAAAATTCCAAATTCGCGCATATGCATTTGCCTTGGCGCCGCGGCTTCGCATGCAAATTATGCGGTGCTGATTCAGGTGCGCGCTGCTCAATGTTGTTATTATCTTCTCAACCTCGCCCTGTATGTCGGGCGCCTTCTCAACTTCCATAAATTAGCTTATACGCCTAAATTAAAAAAATAGAAGCTTTAGCGTTTTTTGCGTTTGCCTTTCTTTGCCTCTGTGTTCTTTTTCTTTTCTTTGGAATGCTTTGCCTTTTTTGCAGCTTTTGCTTTCTTCACAATTTTTGACGCCTTCTCTTTTTTAGCAATTTTTGCAGGCGCTTTTTTTGCTATGGGGCGAATTATTTGCATCTCATCCTCTGTTTCCTCAACAAGCTGCTCAATATCGCTCTCAGAGACTTCCTCTTGCGGGAACTTCTCCTCTTTCATGCCTGTTTTTAGCTGGGCGCGAAGCTGCTCAAGCTCTGCAATTGTTTTCTGAATTGCCTCATCATCAATATCCTCTTCCTTAAAAGAGGCATCATCATCCTGCGCAGAGTAATCATCCTGGGTGGCAGATTCCATATCCTCCTGCATTTTGGGTGCGGGCGCCTCATCCATCTCCTCTTCAGCCGCTTCTGCCCGCGCCTCGTCATCTATATGCATCTGTGGCTCTTCCTGCGAATCATCTATTCGCATCTCCTGCCTTCCATCCTGCATTTGCGCCACACTTTCCTCTTGCGAAGAATATTCTTCCTCTTTATCAACAGTGCTTTGCTCAAAAGCCGAGTGCGGGGGCTCATATATAATTGTCTGCTCTCCCTGCGCCTCTTCCGGGTAAATTTTATTTCCCCTTCTCTTTAGCAAAAGCTCGCGCGTGCCCTCCTCAATTTCACTCTCGCTCGGCTCTTGAGGGGGCTTGGGGTATCTCTCCTTTTTTTGCGCATACTCATAATCTGCCTGCCTGCCAAGCATTTTGGCATCCTCTTGCGCCATCTGCATCCGCTCTCCATCAACCTCGTGCGTAGGCATCTTTGTTGCAGGGGCAGGCGGCAAGGGCGAGCCCTCCTCATCCTCAACAGGGGCGGTGAGGTATTTGTATATTGAATATAATATTGCAATTATCACAATCGCGCCTATCGCGAATGCAAATGCGGAAATTATTGCCCCCAAAAAGTCAAAGCCCGCCTCTTCCTGCGCCTCCTCTTTTATATCCGGCTGCACAGGCACGCTCTCCTCTATAATGCTTGCAATCGTTTTTGCGCCCTGCCCGCCGCTTTGCATCTGAAATAAGTATTCTCCCTCAAGCTCTGCCAAAATTTTCACTTTTCCATCCGCCCCTGTTGCAACAGCGCTCTCCCTGCCATCGGGGTAAGTGACATAAATAAGTGCGCCCGGAACAGGCATCCCTGCCGCAGACTTTGCCTCAAGCTCTATTCCATCCCCTTTGCTAACTTTTGCAGGCACAACAAGCTCATACCCTCCGCTCTCAAAGTAAACCTTTGGCGCAGGAAGCTGCTTTACCCTCTGCGCAGGAATTATTGCAGGAACGCTGAATTTTATCTCAAAGCTTTTTCCGGATAAAAGCGAGTCAATATTCCATTTTGCCCCTCTTCCATCAGAGATGTCCGGAGAAATCACATATGTTATCCTCGCATTCGGGGGCAAATAGCTCAAATCTTCCTCTAAAATAAGGTTTTTCTTTGCATCCTGCGCAACATTTTTCACAATAATTGTAATATGGCTCTCATATGCCTGCACCATGGCTCCTGTGGCGGCATAAACAGTTGTGGCAGGCTTTATTTGCAATATTCTCTCAAGCTCAAGCCCTCCCTGCACATACTGCACGCTCACGTCTCCGGACGCTTCCATTCCTTGCGCAAACGCAAAAGAGGCAAGAAGCAAAGTTATCAAAAATATGAATTTTATTTGCACAAAAATCCCCCATTACCTAAACCGCAGGGTCCTACAAATCGCCTCGGCGATTTGGGATGCCAAAGTGCAAAGCACTTTGTACAAGGGCTTTCACCCCTCCCCCTGGTTTTAGGTTTAATCCCGACCCCCTCCCCACGGCAGGACACTATGGTCTTTAGCCATAGGAAGGGATGCCATTTTTACTGCAATTATTAGGCACTTGAAGGTTTTTATAGATATTGTAATTCTATGGATTGTTTTATAAACACATTAAGCCTGTTTTTTCCTAAAAAGAGGGGGCGGCGGCATAGGGCCTGCCCTTGCCCATTCAGGGCGGCTTGCTTCCCTGGAAAATTTTTCCCACTCAGACTTTGTGCGAATGCTTCTTCCCTTCTCTATGTCTATAAATATGTATTTTTGGCTTTTTATAGTAAATTTTCTCAAAAGAAGGGCGCGCACCTCCTCAAGGCGCATGCTTCTTGCATTTGACGAGGTAACAAATACGCACAAATCAGATTCTGATTTTACAAGCCTTGCAAGAGAGCGCTCAATTTCATCCTGCCTGCCAAATTGCGCCTCTATTGCCACCTGGGAGCCCTTTTTTTTAAGCATTAAAAAAACAGGGGACTGCACAGGCACATAGCCGAATTTTTCCCCTATTTTCGTGTATTGCGCCTCAAGTTCTTCAAGGATGTTTTTTTGCGCCCCTTTAACCTTTATTATGTGATCCTCAAATTCCATGGTTTGTATTTGTTGCGCCAATGTTATAAGGTTTAATTTGCATATATGTGCATGGCATCCCTTTCTCCCGAGGAGGGAAAAACCCTTGTAAAGGCGGCGCGCTTGGCAATAAAGGCAAAACTTAATTCAAGCGCACTGCCCCCCGCGCCTATGGGAGGGGTGTTTGAGGAAAAAAGGGGAATTTTCATAACTTTATCAACTTTTCCCTCGCACGAGCTTCGCGGCTGCATAGGCTTTATAGAGGCGCCCAAATCTATCGGAATTCTTGCGCAAGAAGGGGCAATTCACGCAGCATTTGGCGACCCGCGCTTTTCCCCTTTGCAAAAAGAGGAATTTTCAAAAATAATAGTGGAGGCAAGCATCCTCTCCATTCCAAAGCCGCTAAATGCAAAAAACGCAAAAGAGAGGGAATCTGCAATAAAAATAGGGCGAGACGGGCTGATAATCGAATACGGCAGGGCGCGCGGGCTTTTGCTGCCTCAGGTGGCAACAGAGTGGAATTTCTCAAAAAAAGAATTTTTGCAATGCGTGTGCGAAAAAGCCGGTTTGCCCCGTGACATGTGGACCTCCCCTTCTGCAAAAATATATTTATTTGAGGCGCAAATATTCGCAGAAAGCTCTCCCGAGGGGGAAATAAAGCAAAAAAGGCTTTTTGCATAAAAAAAGCGGGCTTGAAAAATGAAAATTAAGAAGATGAAAATAAAGCAAAAAGCGCGGGCTTGAAAATGCGGGAATGAAAAAGGATTGCAAAAGCGGGCTTGCTAAAAAAGCGGGCTTGGCAAGCAGGGGAATGAAAATGCGGGAATGAAAAAGGATTGCAAAAGCGGGCTTGTGAAATATGAAGTTTTGTATGCGGTGCAAATATTTATGAAGCTAAAAATAAAATCCGACCTCTCCGGCACGTGGGTGTGCCTTCCAAAAGGCATATTTGAAAATCTTGATGAGCTGGAGGCTGCGCGCCTTGGGGAAAAAGTTTTCCTTCTTATGCCTGCAGAGGATGCAAAAAATATTTTTTCCCAAAACGGCAGCATGCAGGGGGGAGAATACAGCGGCTCATACGCATCCGAGCTTGGAAAAGAGGAGCTTGCCATAATCTCAAAGCTTGCGCGAATTCCATTTGCCAAGCGCACGCAGGAGAATGTGTTAAATTCCTTAAATGATGCCGAGAAGCAGATACTAAAAACCCTTCTTTTGCAAAAAGCAATAGGCATTTTCAAAAACAGCCGCTATCCGCAGGGAGTATATAGCATCCCAAATAAAATATATTTTCCAAGCAGGGGGCTGGGGGAAAAAAAGCAGGTTCCCAAATTTTCACACCCCTCAAAATTGGCAGGCCCTGCATTGGCAATAAACACATTTGAACATCTGGCGGCGCTCGGCTATATGGTTCTCTCAAATGAGGGGGAGGCAAAGCAGATGATGCCTATAATAAAAGAAAAGCTAAAAGGGGATGATGTTAAGGGCGTGCGCGGCTTTGATAAAAATTATTATGTTTTGCGAAAATCCTTTATGCGTGAATATGAAAAGGCGGTGTTTTCCCTTCTTGAGGAGGGCTTTGGCTCCCCTGATGAGATAGGGCCAAAGCTTAATATCACCCGCGAGGCGGCGATGGTAATTCTTATGGTAATGGCTGATGAGGGGGAGGCAATAGAGAAAAGAAGAGGCACATTTGCAAGGGCATAAGGCAAATTTTTTCCAAAACCAAATCTTTTGCACGCCTGCGGGATTTTGCCTGCCATGCCATTTTTGTTTTTAGAAAAAGCCCTCTTTTTTATTTTAAGGTTGTTTTTAGGTGTGCCTGCTTTATATATTTTTTATAACATATTCTATTTATGCGCAACATACGAGACCCTGTGCACGGGCAAATAACCCTCTCCTCTTTAGAGGCGCGCCTTGTGGATACAGAAAATTTTCAGAGGCTGCGCGGTGTGCGCCAGCTTGCAATGAGCTATCTTGTATATCCGGGCGCAATGCACACCCGTTTTGAGCACTCTTTAGGCACCATGCATCTGGCAGGGGAAATGGCTCAAAAGCTTGCATTGGATGAGGATGAGAAAAACATGGTTCGCCTCTCGGCATTATTGCATGATGTGGGGCATACCCCTTTCTCGCATGACGGGGAGCAAATATTTGAGAAAAAATTCGGGACACACGAGCAAATAGGAAAAAAGCTTATTCTCGCCTCCCCTCTTGCCGACATAATAAATGAGAATTATGATGCAAAAAAAGTGGCATCCCTTGCGTTTGGGGAAGGTTTCGGGCAAATAATAACCTCTGACATAGGAGCAGACAGGATGGATTACCTTTTGCGGGACGCGCATTACACCGGGGTGGCGTACGGGCTTATTGATTACTCGCGCATAATAGCAACCCTTTGCTGGCAAAACACCCTCTCTTTGCAATACCGCGGGCTTGAGGCTGCGGAGAGCTTAATGATTGGGCGCTTTATGATGTTTCACACGGTTTATTTCCATCATGCGGTGCGCATAGCGCGCCTTATGCTGCAAAAATCTCTTATGCAATATATGCAATCCAAGGAATTAATAGAAGAGGAGCTTCCAGCATATTCGGATATGCAGCTTCTTCTTAAAATGCAGGAATACCCGGATACGAAACAATGGGTTGATTCCCTTCTCTCCCGCCGGCTTTTCAAGCGCGCGCTTGAGATAAACTGGGATTTGCTTACTGCCGGCGCAAAGGATATGGCAGAGAGCGAGAAATTCTCCTCTATTCTGCAGGAAAAATACGGCAGTGTGCTAATTGACATGCCTCCCAAATTCTCCTCTGAGGCAAAAATAAAAGTAATAGGGGATGATGGCGCAAAAACTTTGGGAGAGCGCTCCCCACTTGCATCCTCTTTGGAGGCAACAGCCAATAAAAGAGCCACTCTTCTTGTGTGCGCCCCCGCGCAAATAGCCCAGGAGGTTGGAATTGAGGCAAGGGCGCTTCTTGAGGAAGGAAAATAATTTCGGAGAAAAACTGAACTTCATCCTGTTACACTCCTTTTTAATATTGCGGTGCTTACTTATATTTGTCCACCAACCGCCCAAAAAAGGCAAAGGATGGAGGAGAGTGAAATGGCAAAAACAGAAGAGTCCCGAATAGAGCTATCACAGCTGCATTACTCTAATGCGAATTCTGTTTATAACGGGCTTATTTGTCATTCACCCTTTAGGTGGCAACACTGATAAAAGCCTGTATAGTGGGCAGCGAAAACAGGCCCCTGATTCTGATGCAAAAGTTGCGGGAAGAAAAAGCGCCCTCAACGGAGATGTTCGCTACAAAATACTTAAAACATATTGGAGCGAGCCGGTTTCCCTGCGCGCAATAGCCCGCCGCTTTGGCGTCTCGCACATGAGCGTGTGGAGGCTGGTAAACTCCTCCCCGCGCCCGAACTTTTAATTTCCCGCCGTTTTGGCGGGCATTTTATTTTAAAAAACTTAATAAGCTTTCAAGAGAGAACATATTTATGGCAAAAATGACAATTCAGCAGCCCCAGTCCCAGGCGGGAATACTCGGAGTCAGCTCAGGCACCAACATGGGCGGAATAAAGATGAATCCGCGCATATTTGCAATAGGCGCGGTATTTCTTGTGCTTGCAATAAAAATCCTTGACAAGATAGTCGCAGGGTAAGCTTAAACCTTATTTTAATCTGCCATCACTATTTTGTCTTAATGCCCTTATCCTGCTCTGCTTCATCCCCTATTTTATCGCCTTGTCCCTTTCCTCGATTTTTTTCCTTATTTCCTCGCCGCACCCTGTGCAAAAGGCATGGGTAAAACCGTCCTCATCCATTATCTGGGACATGCTTTTGTAGTCTGCTATCTCTTTTTTGCATTCTTCGCATTTTATGCTCATCATATAAAAACACCCTGGCCGCAGGGGAATTAACAGGCTGAAATTTATAAACAAATAAGTAGGCGCATGCAAAATACGGGTAAAAGAGGCGCGCGCCATGTGAAAAATATAAAAAAAGGAAAATAAGAAAAGGGGCTCAATCCCCAATCCCTTCTGCCCTTACTTTGAAGATGCACTCACCCTCTGGCATGGAAGGCGAGTCTATGAGGCGGGCAATCCTTTTTTCCTCCTTTCCCTTTCTCAAGTAAATGCGATAGGTGGCAGCGTGCGCCAGCACGTGCCCCCCTACAGGAGTTGTCGGGTCACCAAACATGAGCCCGGGGTTATCCATCACCTGATTTGTGATATAAACCGCCAAATTATACTGGTCAGCCAGCTTTTGCAGCTGGTGCACGTGCTTATTTAATTTCTGCTGCCTCTCGCCAAGCGCGCCTCTTCCAACATAATCCGAGCGAAAATGGGAGGTAAGCGAATCCACAACAATAAGCTTGATATTATGCTTTCTTATCATCTCATCCGCCTTATCCACAAGTATTATTTGGTGGTCCGAATTTATCGCCTTTGCAACATGGATATTTTTTAGCACCTTTGCCTCATCCATTCCCTGCGCCTTGGCAATTTGCATTATTCTCTCAGGGCGAAAAGTGCTCTCTGTGTCTATAATAAGCACATTGGTATCCTCCCCAAGCCCTCCCTCCTCAATCTTTTTTTGCGCCGTAACCGCCACCATAAAGCCAATTTGGCTTTTTCCGGAGGAGAATTTTCCATAGCACTCGGTAATCGCCATCGTTTCCACTCCGCCTCCTATAAGCGCGTCAAGCTCTTTGGAGCCAGTGGTTATTCTTCTTATAGACTTTCTTCTCTCCAAAATATTATCCGCCGTCTCATAGCCCATCTCAAGGCAGTCGCGCGCGGCTCCAATTGCTTTTTTAGCCGTTTCCAGCCCCAAATCCGCCACTTCCTCAAGCTCGTATGGGGAAGCCGAGGCTATCTTCTCAAAATCAACATAGCCCGCCTTTCTTAGCTTCTCAGCCGTTACCGTGCCAATTCCGGGCAAATCTTCCAAAATGGTTGCCTTTTTTCCGGCAGGCGCCGCAATTGCCTCTTCCTCATCCATAACTACCACAGCCCTTTGCGCATCTTTTTTTGACATACCTATATCACCCTCTCTAAATATTATGCTATCTATTCCCTCCCCTTCCCTCACCCCTGCAGCTTCTGGTTTGCAAACACCAGAAGCCTAAGCTTTCCCACTTTAAGGGTGTAAAACTCCCTTCCCGTCTTTTGGGAAACATTTTTCCACATCGCGCCCACGTCCCTGAAAATAGTTTTTCCCTCTCGCGTGTCATACTCTGGCTGCACAATGCGAAACTCCGGCTGTTTTGAAGCCGCGCCGCCCTGCCCAGCTTCAGCCGCTATCCCCTTCTCATGCCCGCCAAGCTGTTCCGGCATCTCACCCTCGCCGAAATTTTCCTCTTCCATTTCTCTCAACTCCGCTCAAATCCTTTTTGGGTGGATTTAGCATATTCTAAAGCTCAAAGAGGGCTTTATAAAGAGGGGAAAGGGTGGTTTTCCGCAAAAAAAGCTTATCCTGACTTATAGCCAAACCTTTTTTCATACTGCTTGTGGCTGAACCATTCAAGAATTATTGCCACAATTTCTATTTCGTTTCCCTTAATGGTATAAACAATCCGCCATCCTTCCGGCAGATCCATTTTCCGCAGGTTATTTATCCCGTATCTTTTAACATAAATTTTTGGCCAGAGCGCCTTTTGCACTCTTACTCCCACAAACGGGTTTTTCTCTAATTTATCTCTTGCCTCTTCCAAAGAGTCAAAAAGCCTTTTTTGCTCAAATGTGCCTGTTTTGAGCTTTTGCAGGGCATCCTTTACATTCTGATCAACAAACATCACGCGCCTTTTGCGCTCAATTTTTCCCATGCCATTCCAGCCCTCTGTTTTTCAGTTTCCGAATCCCTTCCGGATCCCAAATCCACGTAATTGTCCTGTCTTTTTCAATCATTATCTTGCCTGAATATTCCAAATAATCCAAAATAGTGGTATAAGTGGTCCAAAGCACTTTTTTTGGCAATTTTTTCCAAATCTGAGTTATTGTAAGGTCGCTTTTTCCCTCATAAATCGCCTTTTCCACCATCAAAACAGTATCCAGCCTTGGGTATCTATCAAGGTTTCTTGGCTTGAATTTTGGGAAGCTTTTTTTCTTTTTTTTCATATCTGAATTAATCAATTGATAAATATAAGCATTTGCATCCGGAGTAGCGCAAGGTTCCATATGCAAATTTCACGCCTGTTTATTTTTAAAGAAAGGAAAGGATATTTTGCCGCAAAAAAAGCTTAAGCTAAGAGAAGATAAAAATAAAAAAGAGAAAAAATGGGAAATTTATTTTTTCTTTCCCACAAATGCTCCAATCGCGCCGCAAATTGCTCCTATTACTGCCCCGAAGATTATTCCAATCACGAGTGCAATAAGCAGAGCAACTGATGCGACGCCTGCCCCTATGCCCATCTGCGCCAAGCTTGCCGCCGCAGCGCCAACGCCGAGCATTATGAGCACAAAGCTTATTATGGAGTTAATTACTCCCGCAACAACCGCCGCAACTGCTCCGGCAGCAGCGCCTCCTGAGAGGTCAAACTTGAATTTCTTTGCCCCTTCATAGCCTGCATATGCGTATAGAAGCAGCCCGATAGGCAGCATCAAAAGAGACAATATTCCTGCAATAACGCCCAGCATGGGGATTATTCCGACGATGGCAAAAACAATATTTAGAGCCACCAAAACCATGATAGGCATTTTTGCAGCCTCAAAAGCCTTCTTAAAATCCATCAACAACACACCTCTAAACTAGGAAAATGAGCCATATTTTTTAAACCCATACGGGAGGTTGCGTCATATGCCGAAAAAGAGAAAAAAGCGTTTTTTGGCAAAAACAGCAAATCTACCCAAACAAATTCCAAAGAAAAAAATTTCCGCCCGCCCCTCTTATGCACACCTATCGCGCCTGCTCCGCAGAACCCTCTTTTTGAGCTCTCTCGTCCGCCTTTAATTTTTGCAAATGCGCCTCAGCTGCTACAAGCATTTTACCAGCATTCTCAAATGTGAGCATTTTTAGCGCCCTTGCATATGGCACCCATCTCGCCCCCTTATGCTCGTGCGAGAGGCGAGTCGCGCTCTCAGAAGTGCTTGCAAGCATAAAAGTAACTCTCTTTGATTTCTGCCTTCCCCCCCTTTTTCCAAACTCATAATCATATTCATATAAAAATCCTGGCAAAACATGCACGTCCCTGATGCCTGTCTCCTCTGCAAGCTCCCTTTTGGCAGTCTGCTCAATGCTCTCCTTTTCCTCAACATGCCCCTTGGGAAAATCCCAGTGCCCTGCCTTGTAGTGCATAAGAAGATAATAATGGTTTTTGTCCACCTGCCTGAACAGCACAAAACCGCATGAATGCTCCTGCATATTATAGCTTGAAACCTGAAAACTTTTAAGCAGGGCTTTTTACGGGAAAGAGCAGCTTCCCTCAAGAGGCTTTGCGCCTATCTGCAGCCTGTCCACCCCGTTTGTGGTGGTGTAATTGAATATCATGTCATAGCTGAAATAATCATATGCCGCCCTGTCGCACTGGGTGAGCCCTGAAATTGAAATGTTTTTTCTTGCATTAGGCCCCACAGTCCAGCCAACCCCAAGGGTTTTCACGTCCCCGCTCAATGAAATGGAGCGCAGAATATATCTCTCGGGCCTTTTGTTTACAAGCGTAATATACAGAGTGTCGTTTATTTGCGCCCATTGCTCTATTCCAAAAGGAATGGCAGAGCCTGACCAATATGCTTTTGAGGAAGTTTCCATCGCATTTCCCCCTCCCTCCGCAAAGCCTCCAAGTATCACAATGCCTATGAGCGCCACTACAAGTATTATTGCAAGCAATACCAAATACTCCATAGCCGCCTGTCCATTTGCCATTAGCGAACCTATCAAATACAACCTTATTAAATTGTTTGCCGTTTTCATTTTTTAGTGCGGATGCAAGGGATATGCTTATGAAATTTTTTGGAACTTCGGGAATCAGGAATTTGTGCCCGCAGGAGGTCAGCCCCGCTCTTGCGCTCTCTTTAGGCTCAATATTTGCAAAAGAAAATTCCCCTCTAATAATAGGAAGCGACGCAAGGCGCACCTCCCACATGCTAAAGGCTTCAATTGCCGCAGGCGCATCCGGCGCAGGCGCGCGCGTAATAGATATCTCCCTTTGCGCAACTCCCACGCTTGCATATTATTGCAAAAAGCTCAACTGCCGGGGCGCAATGGCAACCGCAAGCCACAACCCGCCTGAATACAACGGAATAAAGCTTTTTGAGGCAGGAAAAGAAATAGAAAAAAGCGAGGAGAAAAAAATAGAATCCCTGCTTCTAAAGCGCACTCAAAAAATCTGCTTATGGAAAAATGCCGGCGCAATAGAGAATCATGAGAAAAAAGCGCAGGATGCGCACCTCTCCCTCCTTCTCTCCTCAATTGATAAAAATTTAATTTTGCAAAAAAAGCCAAAAATAGTGGTTGATTTGGCAAATATGTCTGCCTGCGCGCTTATGCCAAAAGCACTGGAAGCGGCAGGGTGCGAAGCGGTTAGCATAAATTCCGCCCCCGGCGAGCCTTTTGGCAGGGATTTGGAGCCAAAGCAGGAAACCTTAAGCGCCCTATCCTCGCGCATCCGCGAGGTTGGCGCAGACTTTGGGATAGCGCATGACGGGGATGCTGACAGGGCAATAATAGCTGATGAGAGAGGGGAAGTGCTGGGGCTTGACAAGCAGCTTGCGCTAATAGTGGACGACATTTTATCAAACGCAAAAAAAGGAAAACCAGGCGCAAAAGAAAATTCTGCGTCCGGAGAGGCAGGCAAAAAGAATACAATAGTATCCACAGTGGAATCCTCCCTCTCTTTGCGCGAAATTGTTGAATCGCACAACGCCTTGCTTGAGATAACTTCTGTGGGAAGCTTAAATGTTGCAAAAAAAATGCGGGAAAAAAACGCGCTTTTCGGAGGCGAGCCCTGCGGGGAATATATATTCAAAAACGGGGCAGGCTCGCCCGACGGGCTGATGGCAGGGCTTTATTTTGCCCAACTCTTTTGCCAAAAGGGAAAATTCTCATCCCTTGCCTCAAAAATAAAAGCATACCCAATAAAGCGCGCCAAAATTTTATGCGCAAACTCAAAAAAGAAAAAAGCAATGGCTCAAATTTCAAAGCATTGGCCCCTCTCCCCACCCTCGCGCGCCGACGGGCTCTACAGCCAAGAGAGATGGGGCTGGGCTCTTGTGCGCCCATCCGGCACGGAAAATTATGTGCGCATCACAATGGAAGCGCGGGACGGAGCCTCTTTGGGGGAAAATTTCTCAAAAATAGAGAAAATAGTGAAAAAAGCATGCAAATAAAAACAATTTAAACTTCCCTTCCCTATTCTTTGCATGGCTTTTTTGTTTCAGGTGTTTGAAAACCCTGAAAATATCGGCAAAAAGCAGGCACAGAGGATGAGGGCTTATTTTCCATATTCCCTTGCAACCAGCATAAAAGGGGCAAAGCAGACTATTCAAAGCATATTCTCGCGCAAAGACATAAGCATAGGGGAGCAGGCGCGCCTTTTTGAGGGGCTGGGAGACGAGCATTTTGAAAAATCAATAAACGAGGGAATGGCAGGAAATTATGATGCGCAAAAAATGCATGAGCAAATTTTCCAGCTTTACAGGGACGCGCAGGGAAAAGCGATAATCTCATCCGTGCCAAGAAAACTCACTCCCGCATCACAGGCGCTTTCCGGGGAAAAAGCGCGGGGCGACGAATCTTCTGCCCTGCGCAAGAAAAGAAATTTTGCGCAAGCAAAAGCCGCCTCCTCTTTCACAATTTCACAGATGCTCTCCAGCCCGGGAGTGAAGGATTTTATTGTGCAAAAAATAGACTGGGGCGGCAAAGTGCGCATAATAAGCGATAGCCGCGCAAAGGATGTTTTGGAAAAAGAGTGGCGAAACATCCTCTCCGATTTCAACCTGTTTTGGGGCAAAAGGGGCGCAAAGCCTTTTGAATTTGCAGGCATTAAGCTAAACGGCACAAACCCTAAAATTTCCTCACAAGAGCTTATGGAAACAATATGCATCTGCTACCTCAACGAGGCGGTTACCGGAATTAAGCCCTCCCTCATGCTCTCTATAATAAGCACAGAGTCAAATTTTGAGGAGAAAGCAAGCACCAAAATAAACGCGCGCGGAGAGTCCTATGGGGAGGGAATAGTGCAGCTTCTTCCCATAACACTGGCCGGATTAAACCAGCCGGAATGGAATGCAAAAATAAACTCATACATGTCATATTACGGCTTTTCCAAATTTGACAAAAGGATTTTTTCATATTATGAGAAAAAAGCAAATTCATTTGCGCCGCTAAATAAAAACCGGCAAATGTTCAACCAGGCCACGCATGACAAATCCCGCGCAATCTATTTGTGCTCCGCGGCAATTTACCTAAAGCTTGCAGAGCATCTTAACAGGATAGTGAAAAATATAGGCGGCAAAAATTTCACAGAGCTTGAAAAATGGTATCTTGACCAGCTGGACCCTCGAAAATGGGGGCAGGGAAATATAAAAAAAGTGGCAGACATTTACAATGGGGGAGGCACTCCCGGCTATGCCGACTCCATAGCCGCGCGGGTTGCATGGATTAAGCAATACTAAAATTTTTTAGCATTTTAATTCTTTTTTGCAGCATCTTCTCATTTTTCGCCTTTTGCCGTAAATTCTTAGGCAGGCTGACGTTGGTTTATTTAACTTATCTTTTGCAAATATTTTACATCTTCTCAAGGTGGTAAAATGGCTAAAATGTTAATTACAGGCGCAAACGGGCAAATCGGCTCAGAGCTTATTTCCTTATTGCGGGAAAAGCATGGCAAAGAAAATGTGGTGGGGCTTGACTTGCGCCCCCCCGCAGAAGCAATCGCGGACGGGCCATTTGAAATAATGGATGCAACAAATAAGGAAAAGCTCGAAGCCCTTGTTAAAAAAGAGGAAATTTCGCAAATTTTCCACCTTGTAGGAATCCTCTCGGCAACGGGTGAGAAAAACCCAAATCTTGCATATAATGTAAACATGAACAGCCTAAAACACGTGCTTGACATTGCAAAAGAGCAAAAAATAAAAGTATTTTGGCCCTCCTCAATTGCCGCCTTCGGCCCCACCACCCCTCGCGACAACACCCCCCAGCGCACAGTGCTTGAGCCAAACACAATGTATGGCGTAACAAAGGTTGCGGGGGAGCTTTTGTGCAATTACTATTTTCACAAATTCGGAGTAGACGTGCGCAGCATGCGCTACCCCGGGCTTCTATCATGGAAAACCCCTCCGGGAGGGGGCACAACCGACTATGCTGTCGCAATATTTTACGATGCCATAACAAAAGGAAAATACGATTGCTTTGTGCGCGAGGATACAATTTTGCCCATGATGTATATGCCGGACGCCATACGCGCAATAATGGAGCTTATGGACGCGGACGCATCCAAATTAAGCGTGCGCACAAGCTACAATATTACCGCCTTGAGCTTTAGCGCAAAGGAATTGGCAGATGACATAAAAAAGCGCAAAATGCCTGCCTTTGAATGCACTTATTCCCCAGACGAGAGGCAAAAAATTGCCGACTCATGGCCAAATAGCATAGATGATTCGGCGGCGCGAAATGACTGGGGCTGGAAGCATGAATACTCTCTTGAGAAAATAGTGGATGACATGTTTTTCAACCTTGAGAAAAAGCTTAAGTGAATATCTACCAGTTGCGGGAATCTTTATTTCAGGGGCTTCTATCCTAATAGATACATTTATATACATCTTCTAACACTATATCATATGGTTAAGAGGTGTATTTATGACAGTTGTAAAGAAAAATCTTACTCAGTTTGAAGCAATCGTTAGGATGAACTCTAAAAAAACTCCGATGGTGTTAGATCCATTTTTCGACAAAATGCTCCTTATCAAAGATTCAAAAGAAAACTTAATTCCCTTGGGTAAAGAGGAGAGGAATGCTCTTACTTGGTTTAGTGGAATGGGTTTTGCTGTTGAGAAAGAAGGCAGGGCATTTGGAAAGCCAATAGAAAAAGAATTTTATTATCTGGGAAAAACAAGGACCGCCGTTTTCAACCTAAACGGGGAGCATACTGGAAACTCTGGTAACATGCTTATTTGCAAGCCAGAAACATCTGGAGACACTGACTACCTCAAACTCATAAACCTAAAAACAGGCAGTCAGATTCTAACCTTGGATGCCTTGGGGGAGGCATATGAAATGCAATTCATATTCAATGGGAAAATTAGCCAATTCAAAATTCCGAAGAGCTATCGCGGGTTGTTTGCCGACAACGGTGATATGCAAATAAGTGCCCATATTTCGGATGAACCTGCTTTTGGCATGATATGGTTCGGAGCTACCTCTGGCGGAAGCCGCCGCATCTATGCAACAGATAATCATTTAGAGTCACGCTTAGCGGTGCCTTTTGAAAAAGGAATGCAAGCTTAAAACTAAAACGCCTCTCTGAATTGCTATAGTTTATATATCTCCTTTCCTTCTCTTTTTTATGGACAGGCAAGCTTTGCTAAGGCGCCAGCATCCCTCATGGATAGAGGAGGGGCTTTTGCAAAAAACCCAAGGAGGAATGGGAGTTTCCTTGCGCTCAACAATAATTGAGGGCGCAATTTCCCGCCTTGCAAACTCTTATTTTCGCCTCTCTTTAATTAATGATGAAAAAGGGCTTCTTGCATCAAAGCAGGAAATCCTTTTTCTTTATAATAAAAAAGAAAATATTCCCGCAGCATCTCTTTTTGAGGCAAAACTTTCTTCCAAAATGCATGAATTTGGCTCATCTGCGCTTGATGCCCAATTTTATGGCACAATGCTTTGCTGGTCGCGCATGCATCGCGCCCTCGCTTCCGGCGCGGGAGAGGCTGCAAGGATGGCATCCCAGCTTGCGTATTCAAATGCAGGAATCCCATCGCGCATTGACGAGCGGCTTGATACTTATGAGGATTTGCAAACTTTTTTCAAGGAGGGAAGCGCATCCTTAACAGCTTCCCATTCCCCTCTTTTTGAAATTGCAAAAATAATGGTTCCATTCTCTTTTGAGGCATCTGTGCCCATGAAAAAATTAGGGGAAGGGTTTTTTTCAATAACCCTTAAGGCAATAGAGGGAGTCGCGCGGGAATGATTTTTTTCAAGGATTTTTTATTTTAAACCAAATCCTCAAGGCTGTAAACCTGCTTCTTGTGCCTTGCCTTATGGTGCTCAAGCCCTTTTTTGCCGCCCTTTCTGCCAATTTTAAGCAAAGTTATTCCTGCCGCAATTATAAGAAGTGCAACCAAAACAAATGCAGCATTTTGCATAAATTCATCCGCCCCGTTTGCGCTTGCCTCTTTTACAGGAGCCAGCGGAGCAGTTACATTCTCCTCTTCCTGCGCCGCAACGCTTTCATTTATTATTGGAAAAATCTCCTCAGTAACATTTTGCACCTCCTCTTCTTCAGGCTCTTGAATTTTTGGAGCATGCAATGCGGTTATCTGCTGTATTTGCGCTATCATCTCATCCTTGCTCTGCGCCATCTGCGCCGGGGTGAGCGCAATAACGATTCTGCTGTTGGCATCCACAAGCGCACCCTCATCATAGCCGATTTCGCCGGAGTAGATGCTGCTTGTTCCCTTTAGTATGCTGCTGTTTTTCATCTGAGAAATTTCATTATTAAGCTGCTGCAAAATCTCCCCATACGCATCAATTATCTGTATGTCGGTTTTCTCCGCTGAGGCGGCATAAAGCGCATTTTCAGCCTCCATTATTTTTTCAATATTCTCTTTTCCTGTGGAATATGTTATCATTGCATAAAGAAGCTCGTCCCCGTCCATTTGATGGGCAAAGTTGCAAACAGAGGATTTTATGCAAAAGAAGCCGCATTCCTCAATGCCTGTGCAGGTGCTGTTGCCAAGCCCAAGAAGCATATTATATTTTTCCTCACCAAAATACCTCGAGGAGTTGAAAATAAGGACATATTCGTGCAGCTGCTCCCGCAAAGGCACTTCCTCATTTCCTGCAGCTATTTGCTGGTCATACCTTCGCTGTATAACCTCTGCTATTCTCTGGTTGTCATCAACTATTATTGCCGTATAGTTTCCATCAACTTTTAGAAGGTTTAGCAAAAACGCAGGATTCCTGTCAATATATGCAATAACATATTCCTGCGAATCATTTGAGAAAAAATTATCAAGCAAAGGCGCCTCCTCAAGCTCTATCGCCTGCTTTAAGGTGTAATTTATTGCCTGCGCTTTTAGCTCAACATCTGTTGCAGCAAAAGGGATTGCAAGCATTGCAAGCAATACGGTTATGAATAGGAATTTTTTTTGCACCATATTTTTCAGCCCCCTGTTTTTTCCGGCAACAGCTAACCCTGGGTTTATGGCTGCCTATTATGTTGCATTCATGCTTCTTTTTTAAGATTTCGCCCCCCTTATCTGCTTTAACAAGGGTGCGGCTTTAGCCGATATGCTGGAAAAAAGATATTTATGAAAATTTTCACCTCGCTTCCCCTAAGGTGGGTTTTGCTTTTCTTTATGGCATTCTGCCTGGCCGTGCTTCTTGACAATCAGGACAGGGTAATCCGGATGGTGGCCGCCTTAGTTCTGATAGTGTTGGCGCAAATAAGGGAAATCAGCTTGGTAAATGATGCAACCCCTTCGCGAAAGCCCGAGGCAGAAACTGCCAAAGCCCAAAAAAAATAATCTTTGCAAAACTATTTTTATCCTCTTGGCATAAACCCTGTGCCAATCGGGTCCATTTTGTTTATTCTCCAATTTGCATATATTTGCGTTAGTGCAAGATTATTCAAAATTCTCACGGACGGATCACCAATATTCTGCATCTGTGTTCCCTCCTGCATCTGTTCAATCTCTTTTAGCATTTTCTCATGCTCTCTCTCTTTGCGCAACTCAGTTTTCTTCTTTATTATATCGCTTATCTTCTCAAGCTTTTCTATTATCCCGCCAATGCCATCCGCGCCAAAATTCAAGGCAATTTTAAAGTCCATAAACAATCCATCATCCCAATTCTCCTTGCAAATTTCATACCCGCATTTTTCCGGCTCGCCCGAAGCGTCTACATGAACGCTAAGTTTTATCGGCAGAATGTCAAACAAGTTCTCTGATTTGGGATTTTTGCTATCAAGCATCAGCTCTTTTTTAACAGAAACCGCTTTTCCGTGCGAATACCAATCAGGCGCCCGCATCTCATGGGCGCACTGCTCTAAAGGAAGCCTGCCAACGCGCTCAAAAGACATGTTTTGAATATGTATCACAAACTCTCTGCCCGAGTATTCTATTTCTGACGGATTTATCAGGCAAACCTTATTCCCATCTGCCATGCTCTCAGCCCCAAACTCCCTTTTTGAGAAAAATTTCCTGTATCCGGATGCTGGCAATAAAATTTTTGTGCTTGTCCCAAGATAATGGTAGTTTGCGGTGATGTCCTCTCCGGTTGAGCCGGGCAGCCTGTTTGCAATCATTATTATCTCATTGCAATATGAATCAAGCATCAACCTGCCGGTAGCAAAGCCTTCGGGAGCGTCAAAAGTATACAAAATATTCAGCTTATGGCGGTTTTCTCTGGGGGCGCTATCAATTATCTTTTCTGCAAGCTCCTTTGCCTCTAAAATTGTCGGAAGCCTGCCTCCAAAGCCGGATGCAATCAATCTTTGGGCTTTGTTAGGTATTTTCGGGGAATGCTCTCCTGCCGCGATAAATTCACAAATAGCTGTTTTCTTCATATTATTATTTAATTGGCAACATTATTATTCTTATCTGCCTCCTCCTCCCAGCACCCATCAGGTTATTTTTCAAAAATCATGGGCAAAGGCAGGTTAAAAAACATCCCGCCCCTTTTTTTACAGAGGTGGTTTGTTTGGCAAAAAGAAAAAAGGCAAAAGCATCCGCAATGGCATCATGCTGCGGCTCAATGCTTTGCCCAAAATGCCTGGGGCTATCAATAGGGCTGATTTGGGCAATTGCTGTGTTTGTGATGAGCATGCTCTCGGCAACCGGATACTCACCCACGTTTATGTCCATAATAAATGAAACATACCTTGGCACAGGGCCGGGGCTTATGGGTTCATTGATCGGGCTGGCATACGGCTTTGTTGACGGCTTTATAGGCGGCTATTTGGTGGCATGGGTATACAATAAAATATGCAAATGCTAATTTTTTTCTTTTTTTAATTTTTTATAAATTTATATCCGGTGTTAATATGGCTGAGAAGAAAAAAGGTTTTTTTGAAAATTTATTCGGCGAACTTGACAAAAAGCTTGAGAAAAAGTCCAAGGAATGCAAATGCAACAAAAATAATGATTCATGCTGCAAGTAAGCGCTGGCTGGAAACAAAGATGATATTTTATGCTGCAAGAAATAGTTGACTGGATGCTTTATAGCATATTCGGGCTTGACTCCTCCTCGGCATTAGTGCAGTCTTTGAATTTTTTTATCTATGATTCCGTGAAAATCCTCTTACTTCTCTTTTTCATGATTTTTGCAATCGGCTTTTTGCGCACCTATTTGCCGCAAAGAAAAATCAAAAAATTGCTTAGCGGCAAAAAGAGGGGAGTTGCAAACTTCGCAGCCTCCATATTCGGCGCCATAACCCCTTTTTGCTCCTGCTCCTCAATTCCAATCTTTTTGGGATTTTTGGAGGCAGGGGTGCCTTTGGGGGTAACATTTTCTTTTCTTATCACCTCTCCCCTGGTAAATGAGTATTTGGTAATATTGATGCTTGGCTTTTTTGGCTGGAAAATCACCGCCGCCTATGTGGTAAGCGGAATTTTAATAGGAGTTTTCTCAGGCATGGTATTGGGAAAAATGAAGCTTGAGAAATATTTGGTAAAGGATCTGATTTCCTCAAATTCAAAACTGGCAAAAGAGAGAAAATACAAAACCATCAGGCACCGCCTTCTCTTCGGCTTTGAAGAGGCATCCTCAATCACAAAAAAAATATGGCTCTGGGTGCTTGCAGGGGTGGGGATAGGGGCGCTGATTCACAACTTTGTGCCAAACGAATTAATTCAGGAATTAATTAATAGCAGCGGAGTTTTGGCAGTGCCTATTGCAACTTTGCTGGGAGTGCCCATATATGGAAGCTGCGCCGCAATAGTGCCAATAGCTTTAGTATTATTTGAGAAAGGGGTGCCATTAGGCACGGCTTTGGCTTTTATGATGGCAACCGCGGCGCTAAGCATTCCTGAGGCGGTAATGCTAAGGCGCGCCATGAAATTGCAGCTAATACTTATCTTTTTTGCAATCACCGCGCTTGCGATAATATTTACCGGCTATTTGCTTAACTTTTTGCAGCCATTTCTGGCATAAGACGCTTATCCTAGAGTAAGCCCCCGGCGGGAATCGAACCCGCGGCCTCGTCCTTACCAAGGACGCGATCTACCGCTGAGCTACAGGGGCATTTAGGGTATTATTTGGATACAAAACAAATTTAAGGCAAATGTTTATATCGCCTCGAGCATACTCTATATCATATGGCTAATAATGGCGAAAAAATCCAGGTTTGCCCAAATTGCGGGCTTATTCCAAACACCGTGAGTTTTACCTCTTGTGACTGGCTTGCATGGCAAGGGACAGATATCATCAGCGGAGTGTTCACATGCCAAAAATGCGGCTATTACGGCTCGCCCCTCTATGTTAAGAAAAAGGATTATAAAAAAATAAAATTCAAAAAAAGAAAGCTTGGCAGGGCAAGGTTTCCAAAGCCCAATATATTGGTAAAAATTGCATGTTGGATTGCATTTCTCAACTTCTTAGTGATAATTTCACTGGCATTGGCATTCATAAACCAAAATTTTGCATTGAATTTTCTCCTGCTTCTTGGGCTTTTTGCTTTGCTTGTTATTTATACAAGAAGAAAATAGGATTAGATTCCTATCTCTTCCCTTCTGTCTATAATATCTTTTGCATCCGCCCCTGTGCCGATAAGCCCCACAGGCACGCCAACTCTTTCCTCCACCTCTTTTACAAATGCTTTGGCATCTTCAGGAAGCTCATCAAATTTTCTTTTGCCGGCGCATGAGGGGAATTTTACATCCAATTTAGTGAGCGCGATGCATGAGGCAGAATTTACTTGCGCGGAAAGCTTTAATTCCTCCCAAATAAGCGAAGGATTTGTCCTGCGAGGCCTGCCTGTAACGGTGCCATATTCCTGCATCCCGACTTTCTCTGCTTCCTCAACAGAAACTTCTCCCGCAAAGGGGCCGTTGCCAACGCGGGTGGTATATGCTTTCACAACCATAATTACTGACTTTACTTTAAGCGGCCCGATTCCAATTTCGGCGCAAATTGATGGCGCAGAAACATCCTTTGAGGTGCAATAAGGGTAAGTGCCATACAAATTTGAGAGCATAAAGCCCTGGCTTCCCTCAACAAGCAAATTTTTGGCAGAATTCACCATTTGCACGCAGTCGCACAAATATTCCTTTAGGCGCTCATCCTCTTGCACAAATTTTGCAACACGCATAGCCCTTGCCGCCGCCGTGGGGCCCATGCCGCTTTTTGTGGTGCCTATTTTTTTGGAATTTTCAGACGCGCCGTCCTCATCCTTATACTTTTGCTCCAAAAGGGTGGCGCGCTTATCTATTAAGCATCTTTTATCAAGCCCGAAATCTTTTACTTCCTGCAAAAACACTTCCGGGTCAATAAAGACGCCCGCGCCTATCACAAGCTTTGCATTTTTATTGATAAATCCGGAAGGAATAAGGCGTATTTTGTATTTTTTGCCCTCATGCTCAACAGAGTGCCCCGCGTTCGGGCCCCCTCCTCCCCTTGCGATTACGTCTGGATTTTCATTTAATGCCAAATAAGAGATAATTTTGCCTTTCCCCTCATCCCCATACTGCCCTCCTATGACTATTGTAGCGGTGCTTTGCATAAACAAGACCTCCTATTATTTTTAGGGGTTTTAACAATTATATACCTATCCGATTAGTATTGCCTTTTTCTTCTCCAATAATACTGCTCCACGGGAGAGTGCGCCCCTCCCTCAAAATATTTTCCAAGAGCCAGCCCCATCACAAGCCCGCCTAAATGCGCCGCCGAGGCAATTCCTGATGCAGGGTTAAAGCTTCCCAAAAATTCAAGCGCAATCCACATTATTGCCGCATGGCGTATATTCATCGGAATAACTCCGAATATATACAATTGCAAATGAGGCACTAAAATCGCCAATGCCCCAAATATCGCGTAAATTGCTCCGCTTGCGCCCAATGCCGGAGAATTTGTTATGCCTATTAGCGCGCTTGCCCAGTAAAGCAAATTTCCGGCTATTCCGCCTATGAAAAATATGGAAAGAAAATTCCTTCCCCCCACCCTTTGCTCTAAAATTGGGCCAAACAAAAATAATGCATACGCGTTAAATAAAATATGGGTAATTCCCCCGTGCAAAAAGATGGAAGTGACAAACTGCCATATTTGCAAATTTCCGGGATTTAAATAAAACATTTGCGTAAATCCGGGTATTGCAATTTGCAGCAAAAACGCAACAACTATTACTCCTAGCAATGTAAGCGTTACTTTTCCCATTTTACCAACTGTATTATGGATGTTGGATTGAATCTATTTAATGCCTTGCCTAAATTTTAGGAAATTCGGAAATTATCAGTTCTCTAGGCATGCATAAATTAGGTGGCTACAACTCTGCCTTTTGTAGTCACCTCTTTTTTAGCATTTTTTTCATAGCCTTATATTCCTTGAGTATCAACTCTATCGAGGGGCGCAAATTATACTCCTTTTCATACGCTCTAAGTGATTCATAATATTCCTGCCTGTTTTTCAATTCTATATTCAAGGGGGGCATTTTGTGCTTGAGCAATATATTATTCAGCAGCAACCTCCCTACTCTTCCATTTCCATCTTGAAATGGGTGAATGTTCTCAAATTGATTGTGTACAACCGCTGCCAAAACAAGCGGAGAATAACGTTTTTTGTTCTTCTCATACCAGTTAACCAGCTCAGTTAGCAGGCTTTTTATTTGTGCGGCAGGGGCTCCGCGATGTACTATGCCGCCGCGGCCGTCTGTGATAACTACTTCTAGCCCTTTAGGGCGATACTTTCCTGCAAACGGTTTTGAGTTCTCAAATACCATTTTGTGAAGCCCTAAAATAAGGGGCAAGGATATATGCTCTTTGGTTTTTCTAATATAGCTTATTGCCTTTGCAACCCCGTAAGTTTCTGATATGTCTTCTTTTGGCTTATCCGGCCATTTGTCTTCTTCAAGTATCCTGTTTACTTCTTTTGATTCAAGGCTCGAGCCTTCTATTGCATTTGTATTGTATGTGAATAACTCTGTAAATCTGAGCCATTCATCCTCGGAGAGATGTTCTATTTTAATGTTAGCTCTAAGCTCCAATTTTTCAATTTCATTTATTTCTTCTTTTGAGAGAACTGTTTTGAGGGGGTCATGGATTTTTTGAGCCTCACTAAGGCGTTCTTTTAATTTTTTTTGCGCTTCTTTTTTTGCCTTGCTTAGCTCATTTTTACTTAAATCCGCGCCAAGATATACCCGTATTTTCCTGACTTTTGTGCCTCGCCTGTAAGAATGAGCGAGATAGTATTTTTTTCCGTTATTTTTGCGGCGAATCTCAATATGCATAAGTATATAGGTGACTACATATTAATAAACTTATCCAGTAATGTGACTACTAACACTAATCCCATCCAATATCAGTGCTCCAGGCACTAATCAGAACATAATACTTATATACTGCCCCTCCCTCTCTCTCTTATGAAAAATTTGCAGGTTGTCTGCGTCGGGCATCTGGTATATGACATAAGGGATTATGTAAAAGAATTCCCACAGCCGGATAAAACGTCTTTTTTGATGCGCCCTCCTGCGGTCTCTGCCGGAGGAAGCGCGGCGAACGTTGCCTTTAATTTAATAAAGATGGGGCACTCTGCCGGGCTTGTTTCAAATGTTGGAAATGACGCGCACGGAAACTTCCTATTGTCTGAATTGAAAAAAGAGAAAATTTCCCATGCGCATGTGAAAAAAATAAAAAACGGGCGCACAGGGCTCTCGGTTATTTTGATAAACAGAAAAGGCTCTGTAATGGTTGTGGAGGATGTGGGATGCGTTGACGCGCCCCGCAAGCTTCCTGCAAATTATATCGGCTCCTCAAAATGGGTGCATATAACAGGGTGCGACTACTCATGGATGCTTCAGGCATGCAAGGCGGCTAAGAAAGCAGGCGTGCCAATTTCCCTTGACCCGGGAAGGGCCGCCTCCCGCCTTGGGGAAAAAAAGCTCTCAAAATTGTTTTATGCCGCAGAATTGCTTATCATAAACCAAACCGAATTGGAGGCAATAGCCGGTTCGCGCTCTTTTGAAAAAGTGAAATATCTCTCAAAAAAATATGACATGAGCGTAATTTTGAAAACAGGGCACGGGCCTGCAATCGCGTGCATGAAAGGGGAAAAAATATTTGATGTGCCCCCCTTTAACGCCCCCTATGTTGTGGATACTTTGGGGGCAGGAGATGCTTTCGCGTCAGGGGTAATTTCAGGCATATTGGAAAAGCGCTCTGTATATGAGGCAATAAGAATGGGGCACGCCTGCGCCGCGGCAAAAGTTATGAACGCGGGGGCGCAGGCAATGCCAAAAAGAAAAACAATAAGAAAAAGGTTCAAATTTTAGGCGCAAGCGGGCTTAAAAAATTCAAATTTTAGGCGCATTTTTCCCTTCATGGGTACATTTATATACATGTTTTAACACTATAATTACCATTCAACAGAATCAATTGAGGTGTATTCATGGCTCAGCTTAACATGCAAAAAATAGCGCAGTTTGACAAAGGCAAGGCATATAAAGAAATCCTTGACCTTGCAAAAGACGGAAAGTTTCCCATTTCAAGGGAATTTTACAAC
>Ga0210057_1001463_pt1 | contig 35841 bp, 35 predicted proteins | sample CryGeyCG2114_010_2_FD_183968 | JGI IMG/M metagenome (GOLD analysis project Ga0210057, IMG submission 183968) | Groundwater microbial communities from aquifer - Crystal Geyser CG10_big_fil_rev_8/21/14_0.10 (SPAdes) (version 2) | ecosystem: Environmental > Aquatic > Deep subsurface > Groundwater ... | reverse complement strand
TTTCGTCAGAATGACAACTAATGTCGCAAATGTATCTTAACTTATTCAGCGCACGTGGCGTTGATATATTTTGGGGGTGGCGCAAGCGGTGCAAGCTGACTACGATACTATGTAGTATCGTAGTGGATTGATAACTATCTCAACTGGGATACACCGGCTCGCCTTACCGCGAGGCAGGTAACACTTCTTTAAAATATCTTTCTTAAAAATATGCTTCATAGCATGTTAGCGCCAATTAGTATAAATATATTTTTAAAGAAAGTTTGCACTGAGGTAACGCTCTGGAGTAGCACGCTATTCCTTTCTCCTTAACTACTGCCTACTATCTTCTTTAGTAATATAGTTTGCTTGTTTTTCCCTATGATTTTTGCTAAAATCGGGCTATATTAATATAATCAAATAAATATGGTTGAAAGAGAAATTATGCCAACACCAGAACAGGAAAGACCAGTATCGGCAGAACAAACAAAACAGCCTTCTTTTGAAGAAAAACTACGGGATTTAATAGAGCCTAAGGTTAATGAAGAGGGAAGAATTTTGCGAGAGCCGTGGATAGAAAACCAAAAGCTAAAACGTCTGGCGAGAATGGCGATAAAACCTCGTAATCAAACGCCAGAGGGATTGGAAAAGCTTTTGGGGAAAGGGGATGAATGGTGTCTTGATGAAGAAGTGCCGGAAGATGAATGGTCGATGGTGGCAGGAGAACTGAACGAAGAAAGAGAAAGGCTGTTGAAGGAGACAGAGAAAAAAGAAGCTCGTGAAGCGTTGTTTGGTCAAAATATCGAGCCATATTTTGGAGCAGTATTTGAGAAGGGTCGTTATGAGTCCTATATTAGAACAGGGCAAATAGGCAGAGAGACAAATGTAATTTTAGATGTTGCCAAGCCTCGTGATAGAGAAAGATGGCTCTTGGAGAATGTGCGGGCAGCAATGGACGGGACAATTCCTAATCCCGAAGAGACCTGGAAGAAAATTGTTGATTTTTGGCGCCTTGATTTTTCTGAAGCGGTGAGAAGAGAGAAACTTTCCACAGAAGATAAAGAAAGATTTGATAGAGAAATTAGATCAGTAATGGCGGTTTGCGCTTCGGCGCGGGCAATGGAGCAATCAGACGGAGCGGCGGCAACCTATCTTGGTTTTATTACTGAATCAAGTCCAGAACATCCTTATTTAGATCGTCAAGATGATTGGGCGGAATATCTTCTTCATGGAGATAAGAGTAAATTAGCGAAGGTTTTAGAAAATTCATTAGTAGCTTCCTATTATAAGGAATTAACTGCGTCGGTAGGGGTAGAACTATTTGTTTGGAGGAAGAAAGGCAGTGAGGATATTCTCCTTAGAAATAAGAGTGAAGAAGAGGCGAAAAAGGAAGGTTACAAAGAAGCCCCAGGGGAATGGGATGGCAAGGTTAATAAGGCTGTTTTTATAAAGGGAGAAAAAGAGGGAAAATTTGATTTTAGAGAAGGAACAATGGCTTATTATTTAGCAGAAAAAAGAGGGGGGATGAACAAATACATTGAAGAGGTTTTGTTAAGAGATGTAAAGATAGAAGGTGATTATGAAGAAAGTGAAAAATGGGCGGCGGCAAAATTAGCATGTGACGCATTTTTGGTTGACAAATATACTCGTTGGGAATATGAGCTTAATAGAGAAGAGAGCGGGAAGATAGGAGAGAAAGGGGGAGAGTTAAAACCTTCTCTTTCTTGGGGAGGAGATCCTCTTCGGGCTCTTTTGGAACCATCATTTTTGCCGAGGAGAATTAAAGAGAAATATACAGGAGCACCTTTTGTTTTAAAGGGTATTGATGAAGCCTTTCGTCCTGAGGGTGTTCTAAAAGATAAGGATGCCCTTAAGGCTTCGATTCCCGAAATTAAGCTTAAGGATTATGCACGATGGAGTGAGGCACTTTGGAAATTTTTAGGAAATTCTCAAGGCTCAAATATACCTATTTTTTCAGATCGGGTGTTAGGTGAGGACTTACCCGAGATAGCCAGGTTGTTAGATCAAGTTTATGGATTTGCTGTTAAAAAGAAAGCAGGCAGAGAAATTGTTGGCGTAATGATGGCTAAAATTATTTTAACTAAAACAGAGGCTTTAGTTTCTGAAAGGTATGGAGAGAGGTCTGAAGAAAGAACATTAGATTTCTTTGGTCGAGTTGGTGAAAACACCAAGCTTGTTGAGGGGGTAAGGGCTTATCTTTTTGGGCCGAGCGGGAGAATGAAGTCTGGTTTTATAGCTCGAATGGAAAATCCTGAGTCTGGTATAGGGCTTATATTTAACAAAGACGCAAAGAAAGACTTAAAGAAAGCTCATGATGAACTTTCTGCTATGAGTAAAAGCAAAAAGGATATATTGGGAGATAAAATATCTAAAGTTGGTAAGGTTCTGTACGCCATTTTTAAAGGAACAGGCGATACTTTTAGCAATAGATAAGATTTAAAAAGAGGCAAAAACTTTTAAGGCGATCTTGGGGGTAAGCTTTTTGTAATGTTGCTAACCCAAGAGAAAGGTTTAGTTACTATTTTAACTGCTTCTTGTGGAGCTTTCACTGTTTCGCCCATAGCAGTACCGTAAGGGAAAGCCTTTTTTTCAAAAACACTATTAATAATATTGGATATTTGGGGAAGGACTAGGAGCATCCCAAGGCTAAGGAGCGTGCCAATAACTTCTCCGCTTTTTTCCCCAAATGCACCTAACATTGGTGGTACCCAAAGAGGATCACCACGAGTTATTCCTGGAAGAATAGCGGCTAAGACAATTACCAAAAGCACTGCTGGGAAAATTATGATATTTTTTAGCAGATTTTTGAACCATGGACTAAAAGTATTTTGTCCGGGGATAGCAGAGAGCATCAGTTGAAGAGGAGCGATAATAAGAGCAATGATTATTTGAATATAAGCACTAAGGAGAACAAAGAAAGTTTTAAGGATAATATAGAGTAAGATTATACCGATAAATAGAGGGATTAATATGGCGACTGCTCCCGCCCCAATTGCGGCTGCTGGACCCGCTCCAAGACTAATCGCGAGTGACAAGAGGACACCTATACCAGCTCCTCCGGCTATTGAGAGACCAGCTCCTCCTATTGCCCAACCAGGAAAGGATTTGACAATATCCCAAGTGTCTTTCCATCCTACTGCTGAGATTTCATGCCAGAGAGTTCCAAAGCCGGCCCCGTAATAGTAATTAGGATTGTGGATAGAACTAGACGGAATAGCTTTAGATAGGGTTACGATGATTACCCCAATCGCCAAATACATTAGATCAATCATTAAACCGGCGATGGCGTAGGAAAAGGTGACCAAGATAAGAGCGACCACCGCTTTAGGGATGGCGGCCTGAATGGTGACCACGGTTTGGGGGTTAATTTTAGCCCGGAACATAATGGCAAAGCCGGTGATAATAAAGATTAGAATAAAGAAAATATAGGCGACATTACGAGAGGCGCGCCAAAGAGGAAGAAGGGGTTTTAGGCCGGAAAAGCCAATGCCCTGGGCATAGGCCGGTTGGACAATATTTAGTCGTTGGCCTAAATCGGCTAAATAGTATGTGCTGGAAGCAGGAGGATTGGTGTAAAGGGAAGCGATTAGGTTGCTGACGCTGCCCACCGCGCCGCCGGCATTGGTGCCTAATTTTTTTTGACAAGCTTCGGTAGTGCACCCCAAGATCATATTATTGAGGCTTTGGATAATATTTTCGGTGGTGGTATAAGAGTGGCTTTCTTGATTAAATTCGCTCGTTTCATAAACTGCCTTTTCAAATGAAGAAATTTTTCCGCCCCCGCCCCCGCCCGTTCCCGGATCATAATAAGCACCGACCACATTTATTTTTGGGCCCAATGAGAAAAAAGCGACTAAAAGAATGAAGAAAACCCAAAATAATTTTTTATCTTTAGGATGAAAAAGTTTCATTTACTCATTTTAAAAATATCATAAAAAAATCTTAGATGCAATCAATCTAAGCTATTTTTCTTTTTGCCAAACACAACAAGCCCAATTACAGACGGCGGCACATTGGCCGACTTTTAGACGATCGGCGCGGACGCAAACATCGGGATTGGCATATTGACATTCGCCAAAGCCACCCTTAGGATTGGAGGCAAAATGCATTAAATAACAAACATTTTCATTAACACAGCTTCCCCATAACGGGCCGCCGCAATGAGTATAATCACTGTCAATCCCGATTTCGTAAGGGTTGCATCTGCCTCCTTCGCAAAAAGGGTCTTGGTAGGGATTATCCTTGGTGGGGCAATTGGCCGCGGCCGCGGGATCATAGTAATCACACCCCCCTTGGCTATTTCTTTGGCAAAGGTCTTGGTTTAGGGGTATGTCCCCGTAGCCATCAATTAGGTAGTCATTAGGATTGCAGGAAGGGCAAAGGGGGTCAACTTGTCTAATATCAAAGCCAGCCGGGTATTGTGAGCAAAGACTTAAACAATAATTTCTTTGAGTGGCGCCTAAATTATGATATTCCAACTTTTCTTCTCCCGCAAGGGTGTAATAGCTTGGGGAAACCTCATAGTCGGCGCTAACCTTTAGGGGCGAATTACGGTGGGCGGGGATAGCCGAGGCAGGGAGAAAGTTTTTAAAAAAAGAAGTATTTTCTCTAATATTCTCGCCACCGGGGACAATGGCGCGTGTTTCGGAAAGCAAGGCAGTAGTGGTGGTTTCTTTTTTGCCAAAAATATTATTAACCAAGTCGGCAATATCATCAAAAAATTTTTTAAAGAAGCTTAAGACAGTAAAGTGAGAACTGATTATTTCGTTATCAAGGTTTTCTTCTTTAATCTGAAAAGAGGAGTCGTGATGGCCGAGGCCTTCGGGGGGGTCGTATTCATTGTAAGCAAATTTAAGATTAAGGCTTTTGGGAGCAGAGCAGGTGTTAAAAATGCCACAGACAACTTTGCTTTCGCCAATAAGTCGATTCCACCAAGAAGGCAGTTTAGCTTTTTCTTCAGGAACTTTTTCTAAATCTAATTTTTCGCTGGTATTAGGCGAGCCGTTTTCATTTAGGCCATAAACGAAATGTCTGGTTTTGCCGGTAATTTCTTGGGAATCATCAATTAGAAACTCTTTTCTTAAACTTTCAGGAAGCAATTTTTCTAAGGCAAAAGAGAGATTTTTTTCCATAATGGAAAAAAAGGGGAGTCTTTTTCCCTCCGCGGTGATTTCTAAGTTGCCACTAAAATTTTTGGTCCCTGTTTCTGTTTTAGTTCCCTGAACTCTGGAAAGAGAAAATGGGGCGGAGGAAGTAAGAGAAGGGGTTGGGGTGGGGGTGATCATAGTAACCTCCTGGCGGTAATTGATAGGAAGATTGTTAGAGGCGAGACTATCTCTTAAGAAAATGGTTTCCTCTGAGTAAGGAATACCTGGTGGTTGGTTAGGATCAAGGTCATCGCCAATATTGTCGCCGACACCGGCATCACCGGTGAGCTGGTAATACCAAAAACCTAAATTTCTCGGAAAATTAGGGTTAATTAAAAAGTCGCAATCAGGGCGATCTTCCCCTTCACTATACATACACATAAAAGTGGGGAAAGACTCATTGGCGTAAGGGCGGTTAAAAAGACAATCAAGTTGGCTGGTAATATCATTACGGTTTCCTCCTAAACAACCCAGGTCGTAGGCGCTAAGGCCGCTAGCGCCAGATTCCTCGATCCAAAGAGCGATAACAAAGGCTGGATTCCAGCCGTTAGATACGGCCTTATCGTAAACATAACTCCAATTCTCGCTTATTTTACTTTTCGGCCAGCTTGTCAGGACCTGGTTGATAACCGCTTGCTTTCTTTCTTCAGGGATAGCAATGTTAGAATTTCTGTAGTCAATATAATAGTTAAGACTAGAGGCAAAGACATTGTTAGCAGCGATAAAAACAAAAACTGCTGATAGAATGAGGCTGGTAATAAGAGCAACAACAAAAAAAATAGTAGTAAAAATCTTGCGGTGCTTCATTACAGGAAATTGCCGTCTTTAAGGATTAGGAATTTTAAACTCATGTAGATTTAGGCCGGTAAATTTTTCAATTAATTTAATAATCAACCAGGCACCTAAAACTACCAACAAACCGGCTAAAGCGGCGGTTAGGGTTTTTTTTGCCTTAGCAGTTTGTTCTGTCTCGCCTCCGGAAGTAATATACTGGAAACCGCCCATGATAAGCATTATCAATAAGATGATACCTACCACGGGAACGATAATATTGAGAATGTTGGCTACAATTCCCTCTATCCCTTGAATAGTGGGAATATCTCCTTCTTGGACATAGGTAGGATTTTGAGTCCAATCACTTTGAGCTAAAAAAACTAAATTTTTTTTAATCATGGCCACAATTAGGTTTATGGCACTAATGATGGAACGGTTAAATTAAAGATATCAATGCCGAAAAGGGTGTTGATAAGTTGAATAATAGCCCAAGCGACAAAAACAATTACTAATCCAATCAAAGCTGATGTTAATTGTCCCCGGGCACCGGCCGCTTTTTCTTTGTCTCCTCCGGCCGTCATCCAGCGAATGCCGCCGATTACCAACATAAAAAAGAAAACCAAGGAGGCGACGATAAGGACGAGAACGATAGCGCCACTAATAATGGAACCGATGGTGAGGTTGGCTAAGGGCCCCCATGCTCCGGTTGGCTTGAGGCCAATAGTGGGACTGGCCGCAAAGACCACACCTGATAAAGATAATTTTTGTAATAATTTTTTCATTTGTTTTCACCTCCTCTTTTAAAGTCTCGGAAGACTAAATTTTAAGAGATTAATATTAAATAGCGAACCGATTAAGCTCATTATAACAAAGATTGAGAGAATAACAACTAAGCCGATCAGGGCATTAGTGAGACGGGCGGAAGCGGCTATTTTTTTTTCTTTATCGCCGCCGGCGGTCATATAGTTGACTCCGCCTAATAAAAATATAAAGAGAAAAACAACGGCCGCGCCGACAAGAAAGATGGTTAGACCGTTGTTAAGAATAGCTTGGAGAGTGGAAGGGGATTCTTCAGGATTGCCAGGAAAACCCGAAGGTAAAAGAGGATTTTTTATAGCTGAAAAAGGCATTTTTAAAAAGTTAATTTTTGTAGTGCTCCGGGAATATCCAAGAAATCAATTCTCAGGATATAGCCCAGGAGGTTGATGAGGAAAATAGCCAAAATAACAATGACTAACCCGATTATTGATTGAGTTAGTTTTTGACTGGCTTGGTGGATTTTTTCTTTGTCGCCGCCGGCGGTCATATAAGCATAGCCGGCCATAATAATCTGAAACAAAAACCAAAGACTGGCGATAATACTCAATAAACCAATTATGGTAGAGATAATGAGAGCAATTTTTTCCCCTAAGTCGGCAATATTAGTGGGCGGTGTTCCTACTGGCCCTGGGCCGTGAAGCCCTTCGGTAGGAGCAATATCATGGGGGATTTGAGCTAAAAATTTCATTTTAAAAGATAATTAATGATCTTCTATTAACGACTAGTTTTTGGGATTTGATATTTAATTTTTTTTAGATTTCTTTTATTTCGGCCCGTAAATTTTGGGATGTAATATGAAGCCAGGATCACCAAATAGTATCCAGCCGGCTAAGGCGGCAATTAGGAAAGCAGAGGCGACAATTCCCAGTCCCACCAAGCTTTGCCAAATTTTAGCCCATGCTTTTTCAATTCTGTCTTTTTCGTCTTTAGCAGACATATAGTTGTAGCCGGCCATAATAAAATTAAAAAGAGCGAATATTCCGGCGCCGGCGGTGATTAATATAAAAATATTATTTAAAAGTTGGCCCAAACCGCCCTCGACAGAGCCGTATTTAAAAAAAGACGGCAGATTGATATGACCAATGATCGAATCGCTTTCTCCCCAACCTACTCCGGAATTATGGGAGGCGAAGACCTGCTGGGAATTTTGCAGTTCCTTTATAATGTCCATAATTTTAGTCAAAATATTGGTATCCCGGTTACAATTTCCAAAATTTGGATGACCCAATAGCTAAAAAAGACAACTAGAAATCCGATTAAAGTAGTGGTAAGAATTTTTTTCCCTTTTGCCATCTGGTCTGGATTGTTGTTGCCTGCTCCTAATATAATGGTAACGCCGCCAAAAATCAAGAAAAAGAGCAAAATCAAGCCGGCTAAAACATACAAATTGGGGAGGATAACGGAAATTAATCCACCCAAAGATTGAAACTGATCAGGCTCATTAATTCCCTGGCCTGGCTTAATCCAAAATTGCTCTCCCCAATTAATTGCTAACAGCGGCTTCATTTGTCTTAAAGTTTATCATAAATAGTTAAAAGTTAAAAGTTAAAAGTTAAAGATAAAGAACATTGTTATATTGTTATATTGTTACATTGTTAACCGTCATTCTGAACTTGATTCAGAATCTTCTGAAGAATGATCCTGATTTGCATCAGGATGACTTTACCGTCATCCTGAATTTATTTCAGGATCGTCTTCAGATGATTCTGGCTTTCGTCAGAATGACAACTAATGTCGCAAATGTATCTTAACTTATTCAGAGATTCGTCCGCCAGAGACGGCCTGAAATTTCAACGAATGTTGCCAAACTTATAAAAAATTGTTTTTTTAAATAAAAAGAGCCAAAGAGCATTAATTATTCCCTTGAAGACGTAGATGATTCCTGCTTTCTCATGATAATGGCGGCTGGAGGTGATGACTTTATTTTTGGGTAAAAAAACAACTTGGCCTTCTTTTTTGGTGCGTAAGATTAAGTCTGTATCGGTGTGAAAGTTGATCTGGGGATTAAATCCACCCAATTGTTGGTAGGTGGCGCGGCGGATGGAGAAATTAAATCCCGAGGCGATTTTGGTAACCCGGCCAAAAAAGTTAAGAAAAGCCTCAATTAAAAAAATTAAACCAAATTTTGGCTGGAAATTAGCGCCGCCGCCGGCGCAGATAATTTTCGGGTCTTGATAGGCTTTTTGATATTGGGCAAGCCAATCTTTGGGGACAATGGTATCGGCATCGGTAAAAACGATGATTTTCCCCTGCGCCTCAAGGCAGCCTTTTCTTAGGGCAAAGACATATCCCTGTTTATTTTCATCAACAACCTTGACAGGGAATTTTTGGGCAATAGCTTTGGTTTGGTCGCGGGAATTATTGTTAACAACAATAATTTCATATTGGTTTTTAGGAAAATCTTGCTGAATAACGCCCTTGAGAGTAGTGGCGATGCCTTTTTCTTTATTATAGGCGGGGATAATGATGGAAAAGACAGGGTGGTTTCTGGTCATAGCTTGATTTTATCATTTTTGTTGGTTTTAACATTTTCTTTCTGCACCGCAATAAGGGCAATGGCCACCGATAGGGATGGAGTGGTTGAAAGTATGGCCGCAGGCAGGACAGGTTTGGATGTTGCCGGTTATTTCTAAACCAAAAGCAGGTAACCCATATTGAGGCCGCGGTGAGAGGGAAAAAATTGAAGAAATAGCGGCACCACAACTTGATTGGAGAGCAAAAAATCCGCCTTGATGGGCGATTTCTTGCTCAAACTGAGCCATATAAAAGAGGGCCTGATAATGATTTTGGGCGTCAAGAGCGGTTTTTATTTTGAAAGCTATTCTTTGGGTGATTTCTTTTGACTTTTCAAGGTAGATTTGCCAGGTTTTTTCTTCAATTTGGGGAACTATTTTTTCTATGGGAACACCGTGGATATGGCTGATACCCAATTCTTTAATGGCGGTTAAAATTTCTTTAGGGTGATGGATTGGCTTTTCCTCACCTGGGGTGAGCAAGAGGGGAGATTGGAGAAAGTCATTATCATCGGGTGTTGGGGTTAAATAGATTTGGGGATCGAGTTTTTCTAAAAGTGATTTTAGTTGTTGATCTTTTAAGTCGCAATTGAAATCTATGGCCTCAATTGTTTTGTTGCCATTCTCGTCGGTCGAGCCAACTTGTCCCATATAAATACGAGGATAAGAATAGGTATCACCGGCGGGACTGATCCAAATTGCCAGTGAGCCGGCCGGAGCGACGAAGAATAATTGAGTTAGTTTTTCAAAACCTATTTTTTCTTGTTGCCCTCTTAATGTGGAAGTATCAAACATTTGTCGGACGTCTTGGGGATAAGTTGAACCGTTTTCAGGATTTAGCGAGTAAATAGTTTTTTGTTGAGAGTTAACTTGATAATAATAGCCGATAACAAAAACTCCTTTTTCTTTTTGGTGTTCGGGCGAATGGCCATGTTCTAAACCATAGAAGGCCAGGTCTTCTTTAATTTGGTCAGGGGGGGTTTGATGGTTCCAGCGACTCGGGTCGCAGGCAAGAGTCTCTTTATTCATTAGCTTGGTCCTGCGCGGGACAAAAACTTAAGGTAGGTCTTCGGACTTTCACCGCTGCGGCACAGTGCCCCGCCTATGGCGGGGTCTTCCCTGTTTGAGGCTGACCTTCTCCCGTTTGCCTTGCTGACAAAGCGAGTCTATGGCGGAATGGCCAGACACCTTAAATTAATTTTAATATATAATATTTTTTGTTTTTTGGCAAGGGGACGATAGGGCGAAAATGGACTAATTTTCATTGAATTTTCCCCACCTATGGTGGGATCCCGCTGTGGCGGGACAATTAACCAATTTTCAATTGTTAGAATTCGTAATGCGTTAATTCGTTAATAAATAATAATTCTCAATTTAAAACTTAAATCTCTCTTTTTATACTCTATACACTACTCTATACACTATACAACCCTGGTCCGCCAGCTGGCGGACAGAATGACGAGGCAAAAAACTTTAAAACAACGAGGCAGTATGTGTTTAAGAATATTTATTCCTATAGATTCCCATTTTCATGGGAATGACAGGAAGTGAAGTGACAAGGTTGTGTCGAGGGAGGCGGGTAAGCTATATTATGGTTGTATTCCAGGCTGAGAGGTGGTATTCTTTAAAAAAGGTGACAGTTTAGAGAAAGGTATGAAAAAAACGTTTTCAGTTAAAATTGCCGGACCGGCAGGATACGGCATTATGGGGGCGGGTCGGATTTTGGGAGAGGCCCTTTCTTCTTTAGGCTTTTCTGTTGTTGTTTATCCGGAGTATCCTTCTCAAATCCGCGGTGGCGACAATGTTTCTTTAGTAACTTTTTCTTTGAAGAAGAAACTTGTTCCTTCTTTAAAGACAGATATTTTAGTAGCTTTTTCTCGCGAAAGTTTACTACTTCATTATAATGAAGTAGTAAAAGATGGTCTTTTGTTGGTTGATGAGGTGGTGGCAATAGAGAAGGTGGTGGCAATAAGGAAAGGGGGGGCAATAAAGATCCCCTTAACCCAAATAGCCCAAAGAACAATCGGGGATTCCCTTGCCAGAAACACGGTTGCCTTGGGGTTGATTTTTGGTATTTTGGGGTTGCCGGCTAAGGTTTTGGCAGAAGAAATTAAAGAGACTTTTTTAAAAAAAGGTAAGAAAGTTTACTTAGATAATCAAGCGGCGGCGCGGCAGGGGTATCAATTGGCGATTAAAGCAGGGCTTAAAAAGAAGAATTTGGGTGCTAATTTTTTTAAAACCCAAAAGAATAGTAATTCTTTTCTTTTTTCCGGTAACGATGCTATTTCTCAAGGAATTATTGATGCTCAATGCGGTTATGCAGCCATTTACCCAATGACACCAATTAATTCAATTTTAACAACTTTAGCTGCCAGTCAAAAGAAAACGGGAATGATTGTTTTTCGGCCCGAAGATGAGATTGCCGGGATTAATTCTGCCATCGGCGCTTCTTTTGCCGGTAGACGGGCAATGGTGGCCACTTCCGGGGGAGGGTTTTGCCTGATGGCCGAAGGTTTCGGTATGGCCGGGGCAACAGAAACACCTTTGGTGGTTGTTGAAGGAATGCGCACCGGTCCTTCGACCGGAATGGCCACTTGGACTTCTCAAGAAGATTTGTTGTTTTTAGTTAATGTTGGCAATGGGGAATTTCCGCGAATAATTTTTGCTCCCGGTGATCCCGAGGAGGCTTATCAACTAACTTTTAGGGCTTTTAATTTAGCTGATATTTATCAATTGCCGGTGATAGTTTTAACGGATAAGTATTTATCGGAGAGTGCTTTCAGTGGTGCTAATTTGGGTTTTAGATCTTTGGGTTTAAAAATAGAGAGGGGAAAGAATATGGGAGACGGGGAAGAAAAAGATTATAAGCGATATGAGGATACCGCTGATGGTATTTCGCCGCGAGCAATCCCCGGCCAGACAGTGTTTTTAACTAATTCTTATGTTCATAATGAGAAAGGTTTTTCTATAGAAGATGGAAGGACAAGGGTAAAAATGAAGCAAAAGCTTTTTGAAAAATTGGAAAATTTTAAAGAGCCGGGAACAAAACTATATGGCTCTTTAAAATCGGATGTTACTTTTATTTCTTTTGGTTCAACCAAACATATAGTATTGGCGGCGATGGAAGGCTTGCGCCGGAGGGGGATAAAGGCTAACTTTCTTCACTTTTTCCGACCCTGGCCGTTTCCTAAAGAAGCCAAAAAAGTTTTACAAGAAGCAGAAAAAATTATTAGTGTGGAAAATAATAGCACTGGTCAGCTGGCGAGATTAATTAAGATGGAAACAGGGATAGAAATAAATCAGCAGATTTTAAAGGACGACGGGAGACCATTTTTTGAAGGGGAAATAGAAGGGAAATTAAAAGTCCAAAGTTAGAAATTGTATTTTGTATGTTGTATTAAGTATAGTGTATGGAAAATAATGTAAAATGCAAAAAAACATTGTTAAATTGCTACATTGTTACATTGTTGTAGATTGAACGTAGCCGTCATTCTCGCCTAGCCGACTAGGCGGGTCGGGAATCTATATTAATAGATTCTCTTAATAAGAAATACTTATTTTTATTGTTAAATTGTTGCCTTAGTAAAAGAAATTAAATATCACCCGAACAAATTTATATGGCGATCGCTATATCAGTTTGTTCCCAAACATCATTACCATATCGATTCCCATTTTCAGGGGAATGACATTGGTATCGGTTCCCGCTTTCGCGGGAATGACAAGGAATTATGGGAATGGCGATTTTAGCAATGTAATAATATAACAATGTAATTTTATGGATTTGTCTAAATATTCTACCGACCAAATTCCGACCTGGTGTCCGGGGTGCGGTAATTATGCTATTTTGCAAAGTCTAAAACAGTCCTTAGGAGAACTTAAAATTGCTCCTAAAGATACGGTAGTAACTTATGATATTGGCTGTGGCGGTAATATGATTAATGTTTTACGTGTTTGTGGATTTGTTACCTTGCATGGCCGCTCTATACCGGTGGCGGTGGGAGCGAAATTAGCCAATCCTAAGTTAACTGTTCTTGCTCAAGCCGGCGACGGGGGGCTTTTAAATGAAGGCGTCAATCATTTAGTTCATGCCGCCCAAAGGGATGACAATATTACCGTTTTATTGCATAATAATTTAGTTTTTGCCTTAACTACTGGCCAAGCCTCTTACACCACCCCTAAAAATATGGTGACAAAATCAACACCTCAGGGTAATCCTTTTGTGCCATTAAGTCCTCTCCTTTTAGCGGCCGTATCGGGAGGCAGTTTTTTGGCGCGGGCTTTTGCTTTTGATATTCCCCAAACAACGAAAATTATTAAGGCGGCAATTAAACATCAAGGATTTTCTTTGGTGGAAATTATGATGCCCTGTTTAGTTTGGAGTGAACCTTATAATTTAAATTACTTTCAAAAGAAAATTTATTATCCAAAAGAATTGCCCCAAACCCGAGATGAGCTTCTCAAATTTTTAGAAAAAACTGAAGAAAAAATCCCCTTAGGAATATTTTGGAAATAGCACTCTTTTTGGTTTTTTTATGAAGAAGTTTGTTAAAAGAAAAGAGAATTTTATTTGTGGGCATTGCGGATTGAAGGTAATTGGTAGTGGTTATACTGACCATTGCCCTCGTTGTCTTTGGAGTAAGCATATGGATATTAATCCCGGCGATCGACAGGCAAAATGCGGCGGGTTGATGAAGCCAGTGGCGGTGGAGAACAAACGCGGAATGTGGCGGATAAAGTATCGCTGTTTAAAATGCTCCTACGAGCACTGGGTGAAGATGGCGAAAGAAGATGATTGGGAGGAGATAGTAAGAATGACGATTTATGATTTAGCCTCGCAAGGCGACTCCTTGCGAGGCTATTTAAGCTTTTATATATGAAGGCCTTGGTTTTACTTTCCGGCGGCTTGGACAGTGGCTTGGCGGCAAAAATCATTCAGGATCAGGTGATAGCTTTAGAGGGAATTACCTTTAGAAGTCATTTTTTTGATCCCAGCGTGATGGCTCAAAAGCAGGCTGATGAATTAGAAATTCCACTGACGGTTGTTGATATTTCTCAAGAACAGTTAGATTTGGTTAAGAAACCTCATTATGGTTATGGGAGGGGAATGAATCCTTGTCTTGATTGCCATGCTTTAATGTTAAAAACCGCCAAAGAATTGGCAAGAAAAAAAGGGGCGTCTTTTTTAATTACCGGTGATGTTTTGGGACAGCGGCCAATGTCCCAAAATAAAAGAGCGATGATGATAATTGACAAGGAGGTTGATGTTGAAGGTTTGGTATTGCGACCACTGTCGGCGAAACTTTTAGCGCCAACAATTCCCGAGAAAAATGGCGGGGTTGATCGGAAAAAGTTGTTTTCAATTCAGGGGAAATCAAGGAAAAAACAGTTAGAATTGAGCAGGAAATTTAGTCTGCGGGAATATGCCACTCCGGCCGGCGGTTGTTTATTGACTGACCCAAACTTTTCCCAAAGGTTGAGAAATTTGTTGATAAGAATTAAAAGCCCTTTGTCGTCAGATTTAGCCCTTTTAAAAATAGGCCGCCATTTTTGGCAAAAGGATGTTTTGATTGTCGTGGGGAGAAATAAAAAAGAAAATAAAGAGATTAAAGGATTGTTCCAAAAAGGAGATATAATCGTGGAGTTAAAAAATATCCTTGGCCCGACTACTTTAATTCGTTCATGGCGGGGGAAGATAAGAGAAGTGAGCACAGAAAAAGCAAAAAAATTAACCAAATATTATTCGGTTAAGGCAAGGAAAGAAAAGGGGGTAGTCTTTAAAAGACTGGATTCCCGATTATGCCGGGAATAATAGCGAGCATCTTGTCATTCTCCTGATTCCTTGTCATTCCCATAATTCCTTGTCATTCCCGCGAAAGCAGGAATCATTCTTAAGAAGATCCTGAATCAAGTTCAGGATGACGTTCTGAATCAAGTTCAGAGCCTGCCCTGAATTGAATTCAGGGATGACGGTAAAGTCATCCGTAGTTGTCATTCTGACGAAAGCCAGAATCATCTTCAGACGATCCTGAATCAAGTTCAGGATGACGGTAAAGTCATCCGTAGTTGTCATTCTGACGAAAGCCAGAATCATCTTCAGACGATCCTGAATCAAGTTCAGGATGACGTTCTGAATCAAGTTCAGGATCATCTTTCTGACGATTCCGAATCAAATATTATTTTTTTCTGAAAGGAAAAACCTTGTCAAAGAAAAAGGAGGAATGTCGCCAATGTCCTTGACTTATATAGGGGCTTGACAAATAAAAAATGGCGATTATAATGAATATATATTCATTATATAGTTATGGCGAGGCCAAAAAAGAGACGCCGAGTGGGGTTTATCCCTAAAGTGGTTTACTTTAAACCGCGGGGGGTTGCTTTGGCCTCTCTTGAAGAAGTTAGTTTAACTTTTGATGAAGTGGAAGCGATTAGGTTGGTTGATTTAGAAGCCTTAGGTCAAGTTGAGGCGGCCAAGGAAATGAAAATTTCCCAAAGCACTTTCCAGCGGATTTTAGCTGTTGCTCATCAGAAGGTTGCCGAATGTTTGGTCCAAGGTAAGGCAATAAGAGTTAAAGGAGGTGATTATAAAATGGCATTAGGATTTGGAAGAGGCGGCGGTTTTGGCCGAGGCCGTGGCGTTCGAGGTCGTATGGGCGGCAGTTTTGTTGCCGGTCCGGGAGGAACTTGTGTTTGTACTAATCCCGACTGTCGGTATGAAGCTACCCATCAAGCTGGTGTTCCCTGTTATCAAAGGAAATGTCCGAAGTGTGGTAGTCCGATGACAAGAAAGGGATAAGGGGAATGGTTATTAAGGCGTGATAAGCGATAAATTATTGTTATGTGAGAATCAGAAGCGTTTATTTCGGTCATTCTGACGGCCAAGTATGTATGCCGTCATCCTGAACTTGATTCAGGATCGTCTGAAGATGATTCTGACTTTCGTCAGAATGACGGTCCAGGCGATCCAGGTGATTCGGGATTTAATAGAAAATTAAAATAATGAAAATATGTTTTAGCGCCTCGGAACAAGATAAAAAATCAATACTTGATCCTCGCTTTGGCCGCTGTCTATATTTTTTGATTTTTGATGACAAAAGTCAAAAATGGACAGCAGTTAGCAATCAAGCGGCGGCGGCATTTCGCGGCGCTGGTGTTAGTGCGGCCCAAAGGGTAGTGAGTTTAGGTTGTAAGATAATTGTTACCGGCAATATGGGGCCCAATGCCTTTAATGTAACGAATGCCTCCGGAATAAAAGTTTATTTAGGAGATTTAGAAAAGAGCATCGCCGATAATTTAAAAATATACAAAGAGGGAAAATTGTCGGCGTTGTCAGCGCTGGAGGAATAAAGAGGTTACAATGACCCGTCTTTGCCAATACGGTGGGAAGATAGTAACGAATTTAAGATTTAAGAATGAAAACAGACTTAAAAAAAGGGGAAAAATTAGCCAGTCGAGCATTTTTTTTAGAAACATTTTTAGCCGGCTCTAAAGTGGTAATTGGTATTTTATCCGGCAGTGCGGTGTTAATTTCTGATGCGGTTCATAGTGTTTCTGATGTTTCTTCTATTATTACTTCTTGGATAGGATTGAGCATTGCCCAAAGAGACCCAAGTAAGAAATTTCCTTATGGTTATTATAAGGCGGAAAATTTAGGAGCGCTGATTATTTCCTTTTTGATTTTTTATGCCGGTGGGCAGATGGTGTTTTCTGCTTGGAGTAGACTATTCGAATTCTCTTTGGTTCGTTTGCCTTATTTAGCTCTGGCGATTTCTTTAACAGATGCAATTATTTTGTTTTTCTTTGGCGGTTATGAAATTAAAGTGGGTCGGGAAATTAAGGCGGAAAGCCTAATCGCTATGGGTAGGGAGAATAGAACCCATATTTTTTCTTCTTTATCAGTTTTTTTGGGCACATTGGCGGCTATTTATAAAATTCCCTATATTGAAGGGTTGGTTATTCTTGGTATTTCTTTTTTAATTTTAAAAATTGGTCTCGAGACCGCTAAAAATGCTCTTTTTGCTTTAATGGATGTTAGCCCGGGCGATGAAATAGAAAAGGAGGTAAGTGAGGCAATAGAATCAGTGGTCGGGATTGAGGAATTTTATGATCTGCGCTTGCGCCAGGCCGGTCCTTTTATTTTTGGAGAGACAAGGGTGGGAATTAGAAAATCTGTGGATGTTGCTCGGGCTCATGAAATTGCCGATAATGTTGAGCGGGCAATTAAGCAAAAAGTTTCCCAAATAGATTCTTTTGTTGTTCATGTTGAGCCTTTCCAAAGCGATTTTCGCCATTTGGTTATTCCCATAAAGTCAAGGGAGGGATTGACGGCAAAGATATCGTCTCGATTTAGTCGTTCCCCTTATTTTCTTTTTGTTAACCTCAAGAAAGAAAACGTGAAGGGGTTTTATATCTTAAAAAATCCTTATCAGAACAAGAAAACAAAAGTGGGTTTGGCGGTAGCCAAGTTAATCGCTAAGCAAAAAAGCGATGTTTTAATCGCTAAAAAAGTTGGCGAAATTGTTTCCTATGCTTTGCGCGACAATTTAGTTGATGTTTATCAAACACAAGAGAAGACAGCGCAAAAGGCAATTGATAAATTTAAAATTTAGAATGATGACATTGGTAGAGAATAAAATACATTGTTAAATTGTTAAATTGTTACATTGTTGAAGAATGATACAAGGATACATGATACAAAGATACAAAATGCGGGAGATATTGAATATTAGATATTGGATATTTTCCCGCCAGAGCGGGATGAAATAAAGAAATTGTTACTAAATCGTCATCCTGAATTTAACTCAGGATCGTCTTAAGGCTGATTCTGACTTTCGTCAGAATGACGACTTGGATTTTAGATTATGAGGTTTACAGAAGTGGCAGTTACTGGAGGTAAGGGTGGGGTGGGTAAGTCAACGATTGCTATTTTGTTGGCTAATAAATTGCGTTCTCAAGGGAAACGGGTGGTTTTAGCAGACTTAGACGTGGAGTGTCCTAATGATTACCTTCTTTTAGGGCAAAGCTTAGGTAAACCGATTGATTTTTCTTTTGCTCGATTGCCTAAACTTGATAGGGATAAATGCCAAAAATGTGGGATTTGCGTTCCAAAATGCCGCTCGCACGCTATTTTTCAAGCCCCCGGCCAATATCCTATTTTTCTTTCTGAGCTTTGTTCTGGCTGTGGTCTTTGTGCTCATCTTTGCCCTTTTGGGGCAATTAAAATGGAGAAAGTAAGGACGGGGAAGATTTATGAGAAGAAACTTAAAACGCAAAACGCAAATAGCAAAATTAAAAGTGAGGATTTTTATTTGGTAACCGGTAAATCTAAAGAGCTTTTGGAAGAAACCGGACCGGTAGTAACAAAGACGCGGCAATACGCAGAAGAACTATCTCAGAAAGTAAGAGCTGATTATTTGCTTTTAGACACGGCGGCGGGGATGCATTGCAGTGTTATTAGAGGTTTAATAGGCGTTGATTTGGTAATGGCTGTTACTGAACCAACTCCTTTAGGCGCTCATGATTTAAGGCTAATTTTGCAATTAACAAATAAGTTAGGATTGCCAACCCAGATAGTCTTAAATCAAGCCGATTTGGGTAAAAGTAAGGCAATTGAAAAGATTGCCAAAAGGGCTGCGGTTGAGATAAAGAATAAAATTCTCTATTCAAAAAAAATAGTTAATGCCTATTCGCGAGGGAGACTACAAGAAATTAATATTTTATGAAGTGAAAAAGAAAAATCTGTGCCGCTGGTACAACGAAACTTCAGCGATCAAAAGAGCTTATGATCAAGGTAGGATAAATAAGAAATGGGTAGAAAATTACTGTTGGCGTGGGGGGGATGATTGTGTGAGAAAGAAAAGATTTGAAGAGGAAGGCTATGTTTCACCAGATTATGTTTTGCCTGATGGCAGTATAGATAAAAATTTAAAGCAGGTAGAATAAGGAGAATCATAATGAGAATTGTTATTGCTTCAGGAAAGGGAGGAGTAGGGAAAAGTATGTTGGCATCTTCTTTAGCCATACTTTTTGCTAAAAGCAAAAAAATTGTTGCGGTGGACGGTGATGTTGATGCGCCTAATTTACATTTGTGGTTGGGGCAGGGGGAAAATTGGGATCAAACAGAAAAAGTTTCGACGAGCGAACGGCCGGTTATCAGTCCTAAAAAATGCCAGAACTGTAAGCATTGTGTTGATGTTTGTCCTTTTGGTGCCCTATCTTTTAGCCGTCAATCATTAATTGTTAATCCTTTTCTTTGCGAGGGATGCGGCGCTTGCGAAGAAATTTGCCCTCGGGGGGCGATTAAAATGGTACCGGTTGAAAATGCGGAAATTAGGATTAAAAGAAATGTATATGGCTTTCCTTTAGTTTCTGCTCAACTTTATCCGGGAGAAACCGGTTCAGGAAAAGTTGTTGAGGAAATTAAGAAGCGAGCGGAAGGTTTTCCCTATCAAATGATGATTTTGGATGCGCCGGCCGGGACTGGTTGTCCGGTTATTGCCGCCTTAAAAGATGCTAACCGAGCAGTTTTAATCACCGAACCCACTCCTTCGGGACTGGCTGATTTAAAAAGGATCTTATCGGTGGTGAACTATTTTAAAATTTCTTATGGTGTGGTGGTTAATAAATGGAATATTAATAAACAAATATCTGAGAAAATAGAAAAGGATTTTGCCGGGAAAATATTGGGGAAGATTAGTTATGACCAGAAAATTTTTACTGCTATTGCCAATTTAACGCCGATTATGGGAACTAATCTTAAAGCTAAAGAGGAAATTAAGGTCATTTATCGGCGATTAACTTCAAGTTTAATTAGGGTATAGAAGCAGAGCATGGGGAAGCAAAGACGATTTTTGTTTATTCCAAGAAAGCGATCCGCCAGCTGGCGGATCAACTGTTGGGGTCGTGTTTTTTTATTTCAAGATAGGTGAAAACCACGGCTTATAGCCGTGGATGAAACCGATATCAATAGCTCACTCGCTATAGGCGAGTGAACAGGGCGAAACAGAAAGAACCACGGGCTTTGCCCGTGGGAATCTATTTTATCTTTTTTAGAAATGCTTTCAGTTCTTTTTTAATCTCCGGATCTCTTAGTCCGATGGCAATATTGGTCTTAAGCCAACGCAGAGGATCGCCGGTGGTTAACCATTGGCCTTTTTTAATTGGTTGGGCGATAACGGTTTCGGTTTGGGCTAAATCATTGACGGCATCGGTAAAAAATAATTCGCCTTGGGAAAGTTTTTGTTTTTGAAGAGCGGAAAATATTTTAGGGCCAACGACAAAGCGACCAAAAAGGGTGATGTTAGATGGAGCCTTATCACGGGGCAGTTTTTCAAAAACTTTGGCCAATTGGAAAGGAACTTTTTTCTTTCCCTTTTTATATTGGGCGCTGCTATAACGGTTGATTTTTGACCAGGGAACGGCACTGGCGCCGGCGACAGCTTCCGCCTGATATTTTCTAAAGATTTTTATAAGACTTTTTAAGTATGTCCCCGGCTTGCTTTCTACAACCATGTCATCGCCATACATAAACACAAATGGGTCTTTGCCGATAAAAGATTTAGCGGCTAAGATTGGTGAAGCGCTGCCATAAGGAAGCTTTGGGGATTGGGGAATAAACTTTAAAACTTTGCTCTTTTGCCAGATTTGGTAAAGGCTTTTTAGGAAGTCTTCTTTTTTGTTGGCTCTTAGGTATTTTTCCAGTTCAGGATCGGGAGTAAAATATTGTTTGATTTTATTATCGCCGTGACGATGAACAATGGCGATTTGGTTAACCCCGGCGCCTAAGAGTTCTTCTACTAAATATTGGATGTTGGGTTTTTCTAAAATGGGGACCAACTCTTTAGGATAACCTTTGGTAACAGGGAGAAAACGAGTGCCGCGACCAGCGGCGGCAATGACACCCTTAACTACTCTTACCATTGGAATAATTATAGCATATTGTTGGATTGTCACATTGTTACAAGAATTGAAATAACTCGTCTTGCGCCGTTCTGGTGCGGGGCTCGTAGAAATTAAAAAAAATTCGCTCGTTTCATTAGTTGAAATAATGTAATTGGTATGGTAAAAATCTTTTAATAATAGGTAGATTTGAAGCCAGTAGTAAAACTTGTAGTTGTGGATATGTAAATCAGGGATTGAAACTTTCTGACAGAGAATGGACTTGTCCAGAATGTGGAGCGATAAATGATAGAGATTTGTTGGCAAGTCAAAACATCAAAAGATTTGCTTTAATACCGCAGGGACTGCGGGAATCAACGCCTCTGGAGAGAACAGCAGTGGCTGACTCATTGAAAGAGGAAGCTATCGGGTCTTTAGCCCGATAGTAGTTCACTTTCCAATGCTTTCTAAATATTTTTTGTAAGGGTAAATTTTTAAGTCTTTTAAAGATTTTTGGGAGAGGGCGCGGACAAAAAGCTTGGTTGCTTGAAGGTTGGTAAAAAGGGGAATGCCGAAGTCGGCCGCACTTCTTCTAATTTGGTAATCGTCATCGATTAGTTGCTGCGGTTGGTAATCAGGGTCGGTGATATTGACAACTAAGTTAAGTTTTTGATAGCTGATAAAAGTGGCAATATTTGGTTCCTTTTCCTCATAAATTTTGAATAGTTTTTGGGCAGGGATATAATGCTCTTTAAGGAAAGCGCTGGTTTTTTGGGTGGCAAAGATTTTCAGCCCCATTTGGTGTAATAGTTTTGCTTCGGGGAGGAAGCGGATTTTGTTTTCCTCGCCACCTAAGCTGATAAGGACAGTTTTTTGGGGAAGATTTTGGCCGGTGGCTAAAAGAGCTTTTAGGTACGCTTCTTGGATGTCATTTCCCAAACAGGCCGCTTCGCCGGTAGAGGCCATTTCGACACGGAGGAGAGGGTCAACTCCCTTTAATCGAGAAAAGGAGAATTGGGGGACCTTAACACCAACAAAACTTAAATCTAAAATTTGGTTTTGCGGCTTTAGCTTTCTGCCCAAAATTGCTAAAGTGGCCGTTTTAGCAAAATTGCGACCGCTGACCTTGGAAATAAAAGGGAAAGTTCTTGAGGCTCTCAGGTTACATTCAATGACCTTGATTTGATTGTTTTTGGCTAAAAATTGGATGTTAGCCGGACCGGTAATATTTAAGGCTTTAACAATTACCTGCGAAATATTTTTAATCCGTCTAATAGTTTCAATATAAACTCTCTGGGGAGGGAAAACGATACTGGCATCACCGGAATGGACACCGGCATTTTCAATGTGTTCACTGATAGCGGATATTATTACTTGGCCGTTTTGGGCGACCAAATCCATTTCGATTTCCTTGGAATTTTGAATAAACTTGCTGATGACAATTTTAGCTTGTCTGTAGGGAGTATTTTTTAGATAACGACGGAGTGACCTGGCGTTATAAGCAACAAACATCGCCTTACCGGAGAGAACATACGAGGGCCGGACGATGACCGGAAAGCCAATTTCTTGAGCTGATAAGATAGCCTTATCAAGGTGACTTAATTTTTTCCAAATAGGCTGGTCAATTTTTAGTTGACTAAGGAGTTTGGAGAACTTTTTTCTGTCTTCGGCTTGATCGATTTTATTAGCACTCGTGCCTAAGATTTTTATTTTGGCTTTTGCTAAGGGAACGGCCAAATTATTGGGGATTTGTCCCCCCACGGAGACGATAATCCCTTGAGGTTTTTCCTTTTCTAAAATATCTAAAATGCGCTCATAGGAAAGTTCATCAAAATAAAGTTTATCGGTAATGTCGTAATCAGTGGAAACAGTTTCCGGATTGCAATTGATAACAATGGTTTGATAGCCTTCCTTTTTGAGGGTGGCGACAGTGGTGACGGTGCACCAGTCAAATTCAACCGATGAGCCGATGCAATAAGGGCCTGATCCTAAAACCACGATTTGTTGGGAGGGAAAATTATAATGGAGCCGAATATCATTTTTGTCGCCCTGATAGGTACAGTAAAGATAATTGGTTTGGGCTGGGTATTCGGCCGCTAAGGTGTCGATTTGTTTGACAACGGGAGCAATTTTGTGTTTTTTTCTTTTCTCGCGAATGTTTTTTTCGTTGGTCTTAAAAATATCGGCAATTTGTCGATCGGAAAAGCCTAATTTTTTGGCTTTTTTGAGAATTGGTAGAGTTATTTTTTGTTTTTTTGGCATTTTTTGGTAAAAGTCGGTGATTATTTTGAGCTCATTGATGAACCAGGGGTCGATTCGGGTAATTTGGGCGATTTTTGGGAGAGGTATCCTCAGTCGGAGAGCGGCGGCAATTTGGAAAAGACGGCTGGAGTTGGGTTGGCGGATTAATTTTTTAAGTTGATTGGGAGAATAATTAATATTGGGAGCAATTATTCCCTCAAACCCCTGATTAAGCATTCTGACTGCTTTTTGGATAGTTTCCGGGAAATTGCGGCCGATAGCCATCACTTCGCCTACGCTTTGCATTTCCGTGCCAATGGGCTGAGATTGGCGACCAAATTTTTCAAAATCCCAACGGGGCATTTTAATGGCCAAGTAGTCTAAAGCAGGTTCAAAAAAAGCGGAGGTTTTCTGGGTAATACTATTTTTTAACTGGTCTAAAGTAAAACCTAATGATAGTTTGGCGGCGATGAAAGCTAAGGGATAGCCGGTTGCTTTAGAGGCAAGAGCCGAAGAGCGGGAAAGACGGGCGTTGACTTCGATAATTCGATAGTCTCCGTTTTGAGGATTAAGGGCGAATTGAATGTTACACTCGCCGACAATTTTAAAATGGCGGATAACAGCGATGGCTAAACGGCGCAATTGGAAAAATTCCTCATTATTTAATGTTTGGGAGGGGGCAACAACAATGCTTTCGCCAGTATGAATGCCCATGGGGTCAATGTTTTCCATATTACAGACAGCGATGCAGTTGTCGTTGTGATCGCGGACGACCTCGTATTCGATTTCTTTCCAGCCGTAAAGGTATTCCTCGATAAGTAATTCCGGAGAGAGAGCGAGGGCGCGCCGGGTAATTTTTTCAAGTTGAGTTTTATTTTTGGCAACGCTTGAGCCTTGGCCTCCTAAGGAAAAGCCGGCCCGACAGATAACCGGATAGCCAATTTTTTGAGCCGTCCGGACTGCCTCTTTAGGACTGTGAATGGCTTGGCTTTGGGGAATTTTTAAGCCAATTTTTTTTAAATGCTGGGCAAAAAGCCGGCGGCTTTCGGTTTGTTGAATGGCGGCAAGAGGAGTTCCTAAAACTTTAACGTGGTGTTTTTTAAAAACGCCTTTTTGGGCAAGAGCCAGGCCGCAATTTAAAGCGGTTTGGCCGCCAAAACTTAAGAGAATTCCTTCTGGCTTTTCTTGGGTGATGACTTTAGCCACAAAGTAGGGGGTGATGGGGAGAAAATAAATCACATCGGCGAATCCGGGAGAAGTTTGCACCGTGGCGATATTGGGATTTAAGAGGATAGTTTTTATCCCCTCTTCCTTAAGGGCCTTAATTGCCTGAGAGCCGGAGTAATCAAATTCTCCTGCTTGGCCAATTTTCAAGGCTCCAGAGCCTAAAATGAGGACGCTTTTAGGGAAAAACATTTTAGTGAACTACCACTAGGCTAAAGACCTAGCGGCTTCTGGTTTCAACGAGATAGGTAATCCCATCTCTCCACCAAGGGCAATCCCTGCCCTTAAAATGTTTAACGAAGCGTTAGTGTCCCTGTCTATCACTAAGCTACATTCAGGACAGATGTGTGTCCTTATGCTTAGCGATTTTTGGACAATCGCTCCACAACTACTGCATTTCTGACTAGTGTATCTTGGATTAACTTCCACAAAATAGCTACCAGCATTTTCAGCTTTGTAGCGTATTAGCCGTAGAAGCATATTCCAACTGGCGTCAGAAATACTTTTTGCTAAGTGATGATTTTTTAACCTTTAATCCGCTTGCTAAGAGTTCTTTGTTGTCTAGCTAGTTTAACTTCTGTTTTTCTAAATAACTTAGGGGCTTTTACTGTTTTTCTTAAAAAATCGTTGGTATGTAGTGTCTAATCTTTTTAACACACACTGGGTAAGCATTGCTGATATAGGGTATTGTCCTTTGAAACTTTTGGTTTGGTCGTAGTAATTGATTCCTTTTTGTTTTTCTTTCCACGAGTTTATCCTCTCCTCTAATGCTTGGTTATACAACAAGCGAGCCTGTTCAAGGGTAAACTCTAATTTTGCTAGAGATGTTTTGTTGGGATAGAGCTTGTATTCTATTGTCTTGTTCATTGTTATAGTTTTATATGTCCATTAAAGAAAGTCAATACCACTGGGTATTTTGTTTGTTCTACTGGTAATGCTAATATGGAAACTATTAAGAAGCATATTGAAACACAAGGCTAATTCATCGCAAAGGCTAAAGACCATTGCGTTTTCTTAGCCCCAAGAATATAAAATTTCTAATTTCTACGAGCCCCGCACCAGAACGGTGCAGGGCGAGTTATTTCAATTCTTGTAACAATGTGACAATGACAATCTAACAATATAACATTTTTATAACTTCTTTATAAATTCATCAAAAATAAATTCCGTGTCCTCTGGTCCGGGGTGGCCTTCGGGATGAAATTGGACTCCCCAAAAAAGGTCGTCTTGAGATTTAATCCCTTCGCAACTGTTGTCATTGAGATTGGTAAACCAAGTTTGCCAGTTTTTAGGCAGAGTTTTTTGATCGATAACAAAGCCATGATTTTGGGAAGTGACAAAACATTTATTGGTATTAAGATCTTTAATTGGTTGGTTTAAGGAGCGATGGCCAAATTTTAACTTATAGGTTTTAGCCCCTGCGGCTAAGGCTAAAATTTGGTAGCCTAAACAAATGCCCAAGGTGGGAATTTTGGCTTTAATCATTTTTTGGGCGATACTGATAGTTTGTCGAACCATTTTAGGATTACCGGGGCCGTTGGAGAAAACAACACCAGTAAAAGGAGGTAGGTTTCCTTTAAGGGGATCGTAATTCCAGGGAACGGCGATGATGTTGATTTGTCGTTTTAGAAAAGAGGTGATGATTGCTCTTTTGCAACCGCAATCAATTAAACAAACAGTTTTTTTGTTTTGGGGGCTTTGATAGATTTTTACTTTTTTACTGCTTACTTGAGCGACAAGATTTTTTTTATCGGGATTATAAAAGGGTAAGTTTTGAGAACTAATTTGAATTTTTCCTAACATTGTTCCTTGGCGACGAATTTTTTGAGTGAGGGCACGGGTGTCGACATCATCTATCCCTGGGATGCCATTTTCCTTAAGCCAGATAGAAAGCGATTTCTGATTTTGATAATGGCTGGGGTGGGGACAGTGTTTGGCAATAACTAAGCCCGAAACTTGAATTTTTTTTGATTGGAAGAGCGAGGGGTTAGGAACGCCGTAGTTGCCGATTAGGGGATAAGTAAGAATTAAAATTTGTCCTCGGTAAGAGGGATCGGTTAAGGCTTCAATGTAGCCGGTCATTGCCGTGGAAAAAACCACTTCGCCGGCGGTTGACTTTCGGGCGCCAAAAGAACGGCCATTGATAATGGTATTGTCTTCTAAGATTAGTTTTGTTCTCATAGGGGCATAAAAAAACCCCGCTTATAGCGGGGTGTTATTAGGAAGTAAAAATTCCCATCGCGGCGGGGATAAGATTTAACTCGATCTCTTCTCATAGACTGGTCTTATTTCAAGAAAGGCGAAAACCGATATCAACAATTCGCTCGCCTTTGGCGGGCGCACAGAGCGAAACAGAGAACCACCGGCTATACCCGTGATTCTCTATAATAATAAAGAGGGATGACATTTTTGTCAATGATGGTAAAATGGTTTAGACGGATAATGGTTAATGATTAATAACTAATGGATAATGATATGAATTTTTCTAAGAAAATAACATTTTTGTCATTGCTATTGTTGTTGACGGCTTTTTTCTCTCCCGTTTGGGCTCAAAATGGGGATGAGAAAGTGATGGAGGGAAAAGTAACGGCGGTATTAGACGAAAAGAAGACGGATGATCAACTATATCAAAAAGTTGAGATTTTATTAGATAAAGGGGATTTGGCGGGGCAAAAAGTAACGGTGGAAACCGGCACTGTTCCTGCCGCCAACCAGCCTCGTTTTCAAGTTGGCGATCAGGTTTTAGTGGCAGTTAGCAAGGATTTTGAAGGTAATGACGTTTTTTATATTGCTGACTCTATTCGTCGCCAACCCTTATTATGGTTGTTATTAACTTTTGTTGTTTTAGTCATCGCCGTGGGAAGATGGCGAGGGGTAGGTTCGCTTTTTAGCCTGGCCGCTTCTTTTTTGGTAATTTTACTTTTTGTTTTGCCACAAATTAACAAGGGGCAAGACCCGGTTTTAATTAGTATTTTGGCTTCTTTTTTGATTATTCCCCTGATGTTTTATTTATCTCACGGTGTTAATAGCAAAACAACAGTGGCGATTTTGGGAACCTTGATTGCTTTGGCAATAACCGGTTTTTTGGCTAAGGTTTCGGTTGCCGCGGCAAAGTTGAGTGGTTTTACCTCTGATGAGGCGGGATTTTTACAGATAAGCAAGGGGGGGGCGATAAATATGCAGGGTTTGGTTTTGGCGGGGATTATCATTGGTGCCTTAGGAGTTTTGGATGATGTCACTGTTTCTCAAAGTGCAGTCGTGCAGCAATTAAGGAGGGCTAATCCCAAAATTAAACTTTCTCGTCTTTTCTCCCAAGCCATTAGCGTTGGCCAAGATCACATTACCTCGATGGTTAATACTTTAATTTTAGTTTATACCGGCGCCTCTTTCCCTCTCTTGCTTCTTTTTATTGATAATCCCCAGCCTTTTTCTCAAGTGGTCAATTATGAAATTATTGCTGAAGAAATAGTGCGGACCTTGGCGGGCAGTATTGGTTTGATTTTGTCGGTGCCGATCACGACAATATTGGCGGTAAAGATGGTAAGGGAATAGAAGAGAAGATGTTGTTATCTATCTAAAGCTCTGCCTTCGGCAGGGCGCGGTGGCGGACAAAGAAAACACAACTACGATACGACATAGTATCGTAGTAAATTAGTAAAGTCCCCAATACCAATAAAATTCAAATTAATAAACTTTTAAATTTAAGCATTTATTTGTCATTTGAATTTTATCCGCCCGCCTCAATGCCGCCAGCTGGCGGGTTTGGGCGGGTTTAGCATTTATCATTTATCATTCTCATGATTCCCTGTTATTCCCACAAAGAAACACTTTCCCTTTCAGGTGTGCCGCAGGCGCAACACCAACTGGAAGGGAAAGTGAATAGGGAAACACCCGCGATTCTCTGTCATTCCCCTGAAAATGGGAATCGATATGGTAATGATGTTTGGGAACAAACTGATATAGCGATCGCCATATAAATTTGTTCGGGTGATATTTAATTTCTTTTACTAAGGCAACAATTTAACAATGTAACAATGTATTTTGCTTTTGACTTTTAACTTTTAGTTGGATTATGTCTATTAATATCCGCAAAGCGTCAGGAGAAATAGAGCCGTTTTCAGAAGATAAAGTCCGTGGTTCACTGTCTCGGGCGCGGATAGACAAAGGGATTCAAAATAAGCTTATTGAGAGACTTTCCCCCCGTCTTTACGAGGGGATAACAACAAAAAAAATTTATTCTTTAGTTTATGGTTGGCTTAAAGATGATAGACCTTATTTAGCTTCTCGTTATAACCTAAAAAGGGCAATTATGGCTTTGGGACCAACCGGTTATCCTTTTGAGCAATTTGTTGCCGGGGTGCTAACTCATTATGGCTTTAAGACTGTGGTTTCACAAATTGTCAAAGGCAATTGCGTTAGCCATGAAATTGATGTTTTAGCGCAAAAAAGCAATACCCGCTATATGGGGGAATGTAAATTTCATAATCGGCAGGGAATTAAAACTGATATAAAAACAGTTCTTTATATTAACGCCCGTTTTTTGGATATTAAAGGAACGCCGATTGATTTTTTTGGGAAAAAGACAGTTAATCAGGCCTTATTGGCGACTAATACCAAATTAACCAGTCAGGCGGTGGCTTATTGCCGCTGTAGGAAAATGCAAGTAATTAGTTGGGATTATCCTCAAGAATTTTCTTTACGGGAATTGGTGGAAAAAGGCAGTCTTCATCCGGTTACCTGTTTATCTTCTTTGAGTCGGAAGGAAAAGCAGTTGCTTTTGGGTAAAGGGTTTGTTTTTTGTTATCAATTAGCGGAAGGGGGAAACTGGTATTCTTTGGTAGCTCGTAATAAGTTAGAGGCAGTAAGGAGAGAGGCGGAGTTGGTGGTAAAATAGATTAAATAGTCAACTACCACTTAGCTAAAGACTAAGTGGCTTGTCTCTACCCTAACAAGTGAGACGATTGGCAAGTCGACAGTTGCCAGTTGAGCAATATTTATTGCTCCGTTAAAATCGGCATTGACGGAGAAATTGCACGATTTACAAACAAAACTTGATTGATTTTTACGATTATGCGAAGCAATATAACCACAATTAGAACACCGTTGAGAAGTATAATGCGGGTCAACAGCTTTCAGGATAATCCCCGCAAGTTTAGTTTTGTATTCCAGAAAACTTCTCAACTGATTAAATGCCCAAGAAGAGTGTTTTCTCCGTTGTGTATGTCTAACGGTTGCTCTTTGTCTTATGCCCGCCAAATCTTCAATGGCAAGCGACAAAGAGTGCCTTTTACACTTTTCAACAATCTTTTTGCTTATACAGTGGTTGACATCTTTTCTAAATCTATTTTCTTTGCCAGACAGTTTTTTAAGGTGTTTGGTAGCAGATTTCGTCCCTTTCTTTTGCAAAGCAGATTTCAGTTTATCAATCTTTACTCTTTTGTTGTCCACCTCCTTTCCAGAGTAAATTTCACCTTTGCTATCAACAGCCAAATTAACCACGCCCAAATCTACACCAAGAAAATCTTTCGTCATCTTTTGGGGTGGTTCAGGAACTTCAATTATTGGTATCAGATAAAAATTTCCATTCTTATACAGCAAATCAACTTGTCCCCTTCTAGGATAAAGAAGTTTGGTTTGCTGATATTCTCCCAAGACAATAGGAATAACTTGCCTTCCTTTAAGCGTGAGAATAGACACCTTTTCAAGTCCTTTCCAAGAAAGAATGCGCTGGTCATAGATTGCAGCTCCCCATTTGTCAAACTTATGAGGTTGTTTAAGATTAAGTTTTTTACTTCTGGCAATTTTGTAGGCATCGGCAACCTTGCCAACCACTCTTACCGCCATTTGAGAAGAAAGATTAAACCTTTTACGGATTTCGTAATAGCAAATATGGTGGATTTTTACCACAGAGGCGGTCTTGTTTTCAAAGGCTATTTGAGAAACAAAATCACAAGCTTCATTATAAGTTTCAATGGTTTCCAAAAGAACATCTTTTTGTTCTTGATTGGGAGCAAGTTTGACTTTGATAGACAGTTTCATATAGAGTTATTATATCATATACCAATATGGAGGTCAAGGCAATTCCTCCCAGCCGCTAAAGATGGCTGGGTTTCCTTGCCTACAAACATATGAAAAAAAGAAAATTATTAATAATCGCTGTTTTAGTTTTGGTTTTTAGTTTTTTGTCGGCCGGCGCAGTTTTGGCCGATGACCAGTCAAAGGCTTATTTTTTCTGGGGTGAAGGCTGTCCTCATTGTTTTGAAGAAAAAGATTTTTTGAAAACATTAGAGGAGAAATATCCAAAATTAGCAATAGAGGATTACGAAATTTATACTCATCCAGAGGGTTTGGCTAAATTTAAAGAGGTTTGTCGGGATTATGATATTGAACCCTTGGGAGTGCCGATGTTTTTTTGGGGAGAGGATTATGTTATTGGTTTTGGTGGCGAGGCGACTACCGGCCGACAAATAGAGGAAATAGTGAAAAAAAAATTGGCTGTTAAAGATGGTGGGGAAGTAATCGGCGAAAGGACGGAAAAAGAATTGGTGTTAAAAGAGGGGTTTACCTTGGGAAAGGTTTTTTCTTTAGCGGTCGCCGACGCCGTTAATCCTTGCGCTTTATCGGTGTTACTGGTGATGTTGATGACAATTTTGGCTTATAATCCCGGCAAAAAGAAAGATGTTTTATTAGCGGGTTTGGCTTTTACTTTTTCTGTTTTTGTTATGTATTTTTTTTACGGATTGGCGATTATTAAATTTTTCCAGTTAGTTCAGGCTTTAGCTGGTGTTAGGCTTTTTCTTTATAAGGCTTTGGGGTTGGCGGCGATTGTTTTGGGTATTTTGAATATTAAAGAAGCCTTGTGTGGGCATTCTTCCTGCCCGGTTCTTCCCCAAGTTGGCAAACTTTTAACTAAAATTACTAATCCGCGAGGAGCTTTTGCTATCGGGGGTTTAGTGACAATTTTTCTTCTTCCTTGCACGATTGGTCCCTACATTATTACCGGCGGGCTTTTGTCGTCTTTACAGATTATAAAAACCTTACCTTGGTTGGCTTTTTATAATTTTATTTTTGTTTTGCCGATGTTGGGTATTACTTTAGTTTGTTACGCTGGTTTAGCGACCATAGATAATGTTTCTTCTTGGAAGGAGAACAATATGGTTAAAATTAATCTTTTATCGGGAATAATTATTCTATTTTTAGGTTTAGCAATGCTTTTTGGATGGGTTTAACGGCAATGATTAAATCAAATTTTAAAATTTTTGTTAACTTTAAGACTTATCCTCAAGGGAGGGGAATGGAAGCGGTGAGGTTGGCCAGAATTTGTCAGAAGTTGGGTGAAGAAAAGAAGATGACTATTATTCCCGTTGTTCAGGCAGTGGATATTTATCGGGTAAGGAAGGAAACGGAAGTTTCTCCCTGGGTTCAGCATATTGATTGGCAAGAGTCGGGTCAGCACACGGGTTGGATAAATTTGGAGGCGGTGGTTGAAGCTGGGGCGGTGGGGACTTTATTAAATCATTCTGAACATCGGATTCCGCCGGGGAAGATTAAGCAGATATTAAAAAGAGTGGCAGTGGTAGCGGTGGCCGGTAACCGTTTTGCTCGTCAGGAGGGACGGACTTTTCAGGTGATGGTTTGTTGTCGAACTTTGGGACAGTTAGAGCGATTGGTAAAATTAAAGCCTGATTTTTTAGCCTATGAGCCGCCGGAGCTGATTGGGGGAACAGTATCGGTGAGTCGGGAGAAGCCCAGGGCGGTGGAGAAAGCGGTGAGAATTTGCAGGAGATACGATATGCCGTTAATTGTCGGCGCGGGGATACATAGCGGCAAAGACGTTTTGTTGGCTAAAAAGATGGGGGCAATGGGGGTGTTGGTTTCCTCGGCAGTGGTTTTAAGTGAAGACCCGGAAGAGAAGATAAAAGAAATGCTTACATTGTTACATTGCTAAATTGTTATATTGTTAATGAATATGAAAATTTACTTAGCTGCTGACCATCGGGGATTTAAGTTTAAGGAAAAGATAAAGGCTTGGCTTGGGAAGCGGGGCTATCAAGTTGTTGATTTGGGTAATAATCGCTATGATCCCGATGATGATTATCCTGATTTTGCCCAAAAATTAGGATTTAGAATGGCGGCGGCTGGTAACCGTTTGGCTCGTCAGGGAAAGCAAGCTTTCACATCCTCGCCAAAGATTACCCGGCCGCCGCTGGGTAAAGATCAAGATGGGGGGATATTATTTTGCGGCTCGGGGATTGGTGTTGACATTGTTGCCAATCGCTTTGCCGGTATCCGTTGTGGTTTGGGATTTAATGAAAGACAGGTTGAAGGCGGCCGCCGCGATGATGATATTAATTGCTTAGCCTTACCGGCAGATTTTTTAAACTGGGAAGAAATAAAGAAAATAGTGGCAATATTTTTAAAAACTAAGTTTGATGGGAAGGCGAGTCACCGGCGGAGGATTAGGAAAATAGACTCGAGATAAGAATAGGACAGATGGGACGAATAAGGCAAATAGGACGAGATAAAAGGAAAGATAAATTTCTAATTACTAATTTTTAATCAATGCTTAATGTCTAATGACTAGTGTTTAAAAATTAAAGCATTAAAAATTGAATAGGAATTTAAAATTAAGAATTGGAAATTAATAAGATGTCTATCCCTATTCTTACTGATTATTTTCCAGCGTACTTTAATGGCCGGCGGGTTTTGGTGCGGGTTGATTATAATGTGCCTTTTAGGGAGGAAGAAGGTAAGATGGTGATTGAAGATGATAGCCGGATTCGTTTTTCGCTTGATACCTTAAGCTATTTATTTGCTTCAGGGGCACGAGTAATTTTACTTTCTCATTGGGGTGAATCTATCTCTTTAGCACCGGTGGCTCAAAAATTGAATGAATTGGCTTTTGGTCTGATTGGTTATAAAAGGAAGGTAAAATTTTGCCCAAAATCGGTGGGGAAGGAAACGGAGCGTTGGGCGAAGAATTTGGAGAAGGGAGAAATTTTACTGTTAGAGAATAGTCGTTTTTTGAAAGGTGAAGAGAGAAATAGCTTAATTTTGGCTAAACGGTGGGCGAAATTAGCAGATTTTTATGTCAACGATGCCTTTTCTTGTTCTCATCGCCGCCACGCTTCTATTGTTGGTTTGCCGCGTTTTTTGCCCCATGCCGCCGGCCTAAAATTTGAGGAAGAGGTAATTACCTTGACAAAGGTTTGGGAAAATCCCCGCCGACCAGTGGTCTTGGTCTTAGGAGGGGTTAAAGAGGATAAATTAGAAACAGCTCGAAAAATGATTAAATGGGTGGATAAGATTTTGGTGGGAGGAAAACTTCCAAATCTCAAATCTCAAATCTCAAATCTCAAAAATAATGATAAAGTTTTGGTAGGAAAGCTAAGAGAGGATGGGCAGGACATTAATAAGGAGACAATAAGGCAGTTTAGCGAGGAGATTAAAAAAGCAAGGACAGTAATTTTTGCCGGGCCGATAGGCAATACAAAGGCAAATATTTTTACAGGTACAAAAGAGCTGTTTGAGGTGGCTGTAGCGAACAAGGCTTTTGTCTTAGCCGGCGGCGGTGATACCCAAAGCGCATTGACTAAGTTAGGCTTAATTGGTAATATGGATTATATCGCTTCTGGTGGTGGAGCCATGTTAGCATTTTTGGCTAACGGAACTCTGCCGGGGATAGAAGCGTTAAGGAAATAGAAATTAAGATAGGTCATATAGGACCTATAGGACCTATAAGTCGTATAATGTTGAATTTAGCTATTAATGGTTTTGGCCGTATTGGCCGGGTGACCTTACGGGCGATTCGTCGTTATTATTCAAAGGAGATTAGGGTGGCGGCGATCAACACCTCCGGCTCTATGGATGTTTTGGGCTGGGCAAATTTTCTGAAATACGATAGTGTTTATGGTCGTTTAGATGAAGAGGTTAAAGTTTTGCCGCCTCAATTGGCATCAGAAATTGGCCGTATTAAAATTGGCAAAGAAGAATACCCAATTTTAGCTCAGCGCGATCCGGGGAAGATTCCCTGGAAAAACTATAAAGTAGATATGGTTTTGGAATGCACTGGTGTTTTTTGTGACCGCCATGCCGAAGCTCATTTTAAGGGCGGTGCCCGGAAAGTGATTATCTCTGCTCCTACCAAGGATTCTTCTATCCCTACCTATATCTTGGGGGTTAATGATAAGCAATATAAAGGGGAAAAATTAATTTCTAATGGTTCTTGTACCACTAATTGTGTGGCGCCAATTGTGAAGGTGATGGAGGAGGAGTTTGGGTTTTTGGAGGCGATGATGACCACGGTTCATGCCTATACCGCCGGTCAAGAATTAACTGATGGCTCCTCGGCCGATTTACGTCGGGGTCGAGCGGCGGCGCAGAATTTAGTTCCCACCGGCACGGGGGCGGCCAGGTCGGTGGTGGCAGCTTATCCTCGAATTGCCGGTCGCTTTGCCGCCTCGGCGATTCGAGTCCCGGTCATTTGCGGTTCCTACTCTACTTTTGTGTTTAAGGTTAAAAGAAAAACTACCATTGATGAGGTTAATCAAATTTTTGAGGAAAAAGCGAAGAAGGACCTAAAGAATATTTTGACTGTTTCCTATGAACCTTTGGTCTCTTCTGATATTGTGGGGAATTCTGCTTCGGCGATATTGGATGCCGCCTTCACCCAAGTTATCAGTGATGATTTGGTTTATTTGGCGGCTTGGTATGATAATGAATGGGGTTATTCCTGCCGGTTGGTGGAAATGGCGATAAAAATACGTTGATATATTGTTAAGTGGCTAAAATAAGAAATATTGTTACATTGTTACCTTGTTACATTGTTAAAAAACTTAAATCCTAAATCCAAAAAACTAAAAGTTGCCTGATGTTTGAGGCGTGAGACGTCTGCGATGTAAAGATTAGACAATTGAGGTCATCAAAGAAAAAATGCCTCAGCATTTTTTCTTCCGACCTCATGGGGTTGGTGTGAACGAAATGAACATGATAACCCCACCCATGGGGTTGGTGTGAACGAAGTGAACATGATAACCCCACCCATGGGGTTGGTGTGAACGAAGTGAACATGATAACCCCACCCATGGGGTTGGTGTGAACGAAGTGAACATGATAACCCCATAAACAATAAACAAAATAATATATATTATTTTAGTGTCTTTGGTGATAGTGACATCCTATCACTCTGAACTTGCCTGCTTACTTAAACATTGCCAGCGTTTCAAACAATTCAAGCGATTTTAATATCT
>Ga0210057_1001462_pt1 | contig 35843 bp, 35 predicted proteins | sample CryGeyCG2114_010_2_FD_183968 | JGI IMG/M metagenome (GOLD analysis project Ga0210057, IMG submission 183968) | Groundwater microbial communities from aquifer - Crystal Geyser CG10_big_fil_rev_8/21/14_0.10 (SPAdes) (version 2) | ecosystem: Environmental > Aquatic > Deep subsurface > Groundwater ... | reverse complement strand
AATAAATAAAATTATCTTTCCCTGTGAATTTTGAACTTCTTTTATAAAAGCTTTTAATCTATCTTCAAATTCTCCTCTAAATTTTGTGCCTGCAATTAAAGATCCTAAATCAAGCATTACGATTTCTTTATCTTTTAATGGCTCTGGGATGTTTCCTGAAACAATCCTTTGCGCCAACCCTTCAACAACAGCTGTTTTACCAACACCTGGTTCTCCTATTAAAACTGGATTGTTTTTTGTCCTACGACTTAAAATTTGAATAACCCTTCTAAGTTCTTCATCTCTTCCTATGACAGGGTCGAGTTTCCCCTGCCTTGCTTGATCTGTTAAATTGATAGAATATTTTTCTAAAACCTGAAATTTTGATTCTGGGGTTTCGTCTGTAATTCTAATTGAACCTCTAAGTTGAGCTAAAACTCTAATAGCGGCTTCTTTTTGAAAACCGAATTCTTTGAGTAATCGTGATGCCTTTGAGCTTTCTACATCTAAAATAGCTAAAATTAAATGCTCGCAAGAAATAAATTCATCTTTTTGTTGGCTGGCGATTTTTCCGGACTTGTCTAAAATCGCCATAAGTTCTTGTGAAAGATAAAGTTGTGAAGCAGGCCCTGTTGCAAAAATTTTCGGCTCTTTCTTTAGCTCTTTATAAATCTCTTCTTCTAATAATTCTATGTCGACTTCTGTCTTAATTAAAAGTGGCCTAATTAAAGTACCTTCATCTTTTAAAAGCGCGGCTAAAAGGTGAAGTGCTTTTAATTCTCCATGATTTTCTTTCCCCGCAATATCTTGTGCGTTTTGTAAAGCTTCTTGCGCTTTAATTGTAAATTTATTGAAATTATTCATAAATATTCGGCTAATCGCTAATCGCCGAGCGCTAATCGTTACGATTTACGATACGCGCTTTGCTAATTTGCTCCTTATTTTAATATTACATCAACACTTGTTTCTTTTCCACTTAGTAAAATTCGAAATTATTTATTAAAAAGTATTTTAATTATTTTAAGTGTTTGGTCAAGGTCTGTCTTGTTAATATATTTTCCAATACTAAATCTTAAACTTTCTCTAATTCTTTTATCATTATGACCGATAGCTTTCAATACATAAGACGCTTTAGCTGAAAAAGCATTGCAAGCAGAACCACTTGAAACAGCTATGCCGTTTAAATCTAATTTTATAAATAATTCTTCTGATTTTTGATTAGAAAAATAAATATTTAAAATATTTGGTAAGGCATTTTTACTATCAATTTCTGGACCATTTAATTTAACCGTCGGACATATTTTTTTTAAATTTTTCCAAAAATATTTTTTTAATTCTAATATTCTTTTAAATTCTTTTTCTCGATTTTTATCTGCAAGTTCAATTGCTTTCGCAAAACCTACAATTCCTAAAACATTTTCTGTGCCAGACCGAAGACCAAACTCCTGTCCGCCACCCGTTGTTATAGGGTGAATTTGTAAATTAGTTAATTGGTTAATTGGTTTTTGTTTAAAAATTGGAAATTGGAAATTAGAAATTTTCCTGTAAAGGAGTCCTGCGCCTTTCGGACCGTAAATTTTGTGTGCTGACAAAGTCATTAAATCTACGCCTAAGTCATTTACATTGCAATTAAGAAACTGAAAAGCTTGGACGGCATCCGTATGGAATAAGGGATAAATCGTTGAATTGTTAAATTGTTTTATAGATTCCTTACGAAAATCATTTATAATTTTTGAAATTTCAATTATTGGTTGTATAGCGCCAGTCTCATTATTAGCGTATATTATTGAAATTAGAATCGTATTTTCATTTAAAGATTCTTTTAATTTTTTTAAATCAACAATTCCGTTTTTATTTACTGGCAGATAAATAACTTCAACGCCTTCTTTTTCTAAATCCCGCGCAGTTTCTAAAATTGATTCATGTTCTATTGATGAAATAATAATTCTTGGCTTACCTGATACCTGATGCCTGATGCCTGATATCAAACCTCGCAAAGCGATGTTATTTGCTTCTGTGGCTGAACCAGTAAAAATAACTTCTCTAAATCCGCCAGCTGGCGGAAGCCCGATTGATTTTGCAATTTTTTCACGCGATTCATCTACGGCTTTCCGAGCTTTTTGCCCAAAATAATGCAGGGAATTTGGGTTTCCAAAATGCTGGTTAAAATAAGGCCCCATAGCCTTTTCAACCTCTTTATCAACTGGAGTTGTAGCTGCGTAATCTAGATATATACGATTCATATAATTATGAAAACAAAAAAGCCAAAGTTATGCAACTTACATAATTAAATTTTTCAACTCCTCTATTCTATTTTTAGATTTAAATAATACCTTGAACTTATCTATGCTGATTTTATCAATAATAACTTTTACATAATAAGCGGACGCTGGGTAAGAAATATCTTGATTAAGTTTACTAAAATTATCTAATAGTTCATTGATATTTGGAAATTTATTATTTTCTTTTAACTCCTCCACATAATGACTAATTGGCTTATTTTTCCATATTACCTCTCCATTGATATTTCTTCCAAATAGAACGGCTATACCCTCTTCTAATAACGGAATTGACCTGCCTAAATTAGCAAAAATAATAACATGAGTAATTTCGTGTGGATGAAAAGGATATATTGAAACTACTGAATATTCATTCAAATTTGCCCTGCCTGTAGAATTTTTATTCTTAGCATATTCTTCGATTAAGTTTTTTGAAACATAGAAATAATTAATTTTTTTATTTAATTGTTGAAATTGAAAAAAAATATTTATTTTTTCTATGTGAATTTGAAATTTTTTTATATGTTCTTGGTTAAAAATTAATCCTTCCTCAGAATAAAGATTAAAATTTTCTATCTCTAAAAATAATTGCGTTTTGTTAGATATTTCAATTAAATTCATAGAAGTTTATTTTTTAATACTCGCCTTAATAAATTCTTTAAATAATGGATGTGGTTGAAGCGGACGAGATTTAAATTCCGGGTGAAATTGTGTGGCAACGAAAAACGGGTGGGCTTTTTGGGGAAGTTCTAAAATCTCCATCAATCTGCCGTCGGGAGAAGCACCAGAAAATACCAATCCTTTTCTTTCAATTTTCTTAATGTATTCGGGATTTACTTCATATCTATGGCGATGTCTTTCAAATACTAAAATTTCGTCTTTTGGCGTGCCATATTTTTTCCTAAGTTTAATACTTTCTTTTTCTAAACTCGTATTACGATAGGCTGTTTGCGCTATGCTGTTTGCCCTTATAAGCGCTGGATAAGCGCCTAAGCGCATAGTAGCGCCGTAATTTTTATCTTCAACTATTTTCTTTTGCTCTGGCAAAATATCTATAACAGGATACGGGGTTTTAGGATTAACTTCGGTTGTATGCGCATTTTTAAGGCCAACTACATTTCTGGCAAATTCTATAGTGGCAAGTTGCATTCCATAACAAAGTCCTAAGAACGGAATTTTATTTTCACGAAGATATTTTATAACTTCAATTTTACCCTCCACGCCTCTTGAACCAAACCCGCCAGGAATTATAATCCCGTCATAATTTTTAAGGTTTTTAAGATTTTCTCTGATTTTTTTAGTATTTGTTTCTTTTACATCAAAATCACTCGAACTAAGCCAATGTATCTCTGGCTTTCTTCCATTTGAATAAGAAGCGTGCTTAATAGCTTCAATTACAGAAATATAAGAATCTGATAAAACAAAGCTTCCAGTAAAAAAATATTTGCCAACAACTCCTATTTTTACGGATTTTTTAGCGGATTTTATATTGGCAATTAATTTTTGCCAATCTTTCATATCTTTTTTCTTAGCTTTCAAATCTAATTTTTTCAATAATATATTGCTTAATTTATCTTTTTCAAAATTTATCGGGATTTCGTAAATACTTTTTATATCTGGCGCAGAAATTACTGCGTTTTTTTCTAATCCGCAATTGAAAGCAATTTTATCTTTTCTTTTAGCATCAAGCTGAATTTTAGCTCTGGCTAATATAATGTCTGGCTGAAGACCAGCAGAATTTAAAGTTTTAACCGCGTATTGAGTTGGTTTTGTTTTTAATTCTGATTCATCTCCTTGCTGTGGTAAATAGCTTACTAAAACTAAAGCAACATCATTATGTTTTCTTAATTTCAACATTCTCACAGCTTCCAAAAAAAGAATGTTTTGATATTCGCCAACTGTTCCGCCGATTTCCGTAATTATAATTTCTGCTTTTTCTTTTTTAGCGGCATTATTAATTTTTCCTATTACCTCTAAGGGCACATGTGGAACAACTTCTACATTTTTCCCGCCGAATTCCAATGCTCTTTCTTTATTTATAAGCGACATATAAACGCTTCCTGTTGTCATATAATTCGCTGATGACAAGCTTTTATTTAAGAAACGCTCGTAATTCCCCATATCTTGATCGCATTCCATTCCATCGTCTAAAACAAAAACCTCTCCGTGTTCAGTAGGGTTCATAGTTCCAGCGTCTATATTTACATAAGGATCTATTTTTACAGCAGTTACTTCATAGCCCTTGGATTGAAGAATTTTTGCGATAGAAGCTACGGCAACTCCCTTGCCCACTCCGGACATTACCCCTCCGACTATGAAAATGTATTTTGGCGTTTTCATTCTGCGGGTGCTGAGGGAATCGAACCCCCGACCGTGGTTTTGGAGACCACTATTATACCACTTAACTAAGCACCCAAAAGTTCATTGGAATTATAGAAAATTTATAAGAATTTCGCAAAATCTATTTTATGTTCTAAGTAAATTATTGGGAAGCTAAGAACTTCTCTCTTTTTCTTTCTTTTTTTATTCCTTTAAGAACCTTGCCGAACTTAGCTAAACTTTCTTTAATATTAGGTCTTAATTTATCTTCATCTATTTTTAACTCTGCGTATTGCTCTGCCAAAGAATTTATAAGATTATCAAACAATTCTATTTCTTCTGGAGATTTTTCATCAAATGAAGGAATTAGTTTGTCTAAATTTTTATGGAGTTCTTCTTTTAAAACTTTTAAATAAAAAATTGGGGTATTTTCATATTCTTTCAAAATTACTTTCCCATCTTTTATTCCAATTCCATATTTTATTTTTCCTCCACCCCACTCTATATTTTGGTCTTTTATCTTTTTTTTCTTTTCTTCATACCTATCTTTCATTTCATTTTCTTTTTTCTTTTTGTCTTTTTCTGATATATCTACAACTTCATCAAAAGCACACACTAAATTACCTGTAGATTTTTCTAAAATTAAATTATCAACTCCTCTTTTAATATCATCATACTCAGAAGAACGAGCAATTATAAATTTTTCTCCTAAAAATTTTGAAAATAGCGCAGTTTTAAGCATTTCAAATCTTTCTCCGTCTCTGCGATTTTTCTTTTCTTTTATTTCTTCTTTTGTAAGCCCTGGGTTGTGCATCTTTTCAAACTCACCTAACATTTCTTTATCTTTAGCTATTTCTGTATAATTATGCACTAAAGTAAATTCAGACATGTCAATTCTGCAATCTTCATTTACCGGCACTCCTTCTTTTTTTAGTTTTTCTGAAATTTCTTTTATAAATTCCAATAATTTTTCATTGCCACTCTTAGCTTCTGTAATAGAAGATTTTTCTTTTGTATCTATACTATCTTTATTAAATTGAAATCCTTCTTTCTGCATATTAAAAAATAAAAAGGCCTCGTTGGCCTTTTTATTTGCATACTATCTTTTAACCTCTTTGTGGATAATCATTTTCCTGCACCAGTTGCAGAATTTTTTATATTCAAGCTTTCTTTCAACTTTCTTTTTGTTTTTTCTGGTGTAATAGTTGGTGTGCTTGCAAGTTACGCATCGTAATCTGGTAAGTTGTTCTTTTAGTTTTGATTTTGCCATCTCTTCACTCCATTAACGAATAACGAATTTGTACTAATTTACAAAAACAATAACGCTTTTGGTCTTAATTTTGATAGTTAAATATAGCTTTTTTTTATTTTTTTTGCAAATTTTGGAGCCGATGGCCGGAATCGAACCGGCGACCTTTTGCTTACCATGCAAGTGCTCTACCAACTGAGCTACATCGGCAATAAGTCCATTATCTATATTATGGAGCCGGATAAGGGATTCGAACCCCCGACCTTCGCTTTACAAAAGCGCTGCTCTACCACTGAGCTAATCCGGCAATGTGGGCAGGGAGGGATTCGAACCCCCGAAGGCTTAGCCAGCAGATTTACAGTCTGCCCCAGTTAACCACTTTGGTACCTGCCCAAATTGATTTTTATAAAAATCAATTTCTTTCTTTATTTCTAATAATAGTTTTTTATCATGATATTGAATATGAATCAAACCGCAAAGCATTTTCTTTCCATTTTGTCTAAAATCTTGCCTGATATATGGCTTAGTAAATTGATTTTTAGGTATATTAGTTAATTCACTCCAAAAATTTTATTAAATTATTTATATTTTGATTGAAATAACCATACAATAAAATTCTTAACTTCTTTTCATCTATACCATAAATTTTTCGTAATAAAGAATCCTAATTTGTGTTAATTTATCATCAGTTACTTTAACCATATTTGTTAATTATAAAAGGTCAATCGTGTTTGTCGCTAAAACTTATACATTTGATTATATTTATTTGTATAAAATTTTAAATATTCTATCAGATTTTTTATACATCGCTATCGTTTGGCTTAATGTCTATTTCTTCTGTTAACTCATTTTCTCCGCTATCACTAACCTCTTCAATTTTTTCTTCATCCTCGGTTAACTTTTCAAATAATGCAAACTTCTTTTCTATTCTAAAATGAGTCTGCATTTTAACATGCTTGAATTTTTCAAGATGCTTATTTAATTGGTTATCTAACTTCATCAAATAAAGTTTTGTCTTTCTTAAAAACTTTTCCAAAAACTGACTGGCGGAGTAATCTAACTTATCATAAGGAATTGAATTTAATAAACTTTCAACCTTAGAGAAAATTCCATTAGTATGCCCGCCTTCATCTATAGTATCGCTTACTATTGGAATTTTTCGTGCGGAAAGATACACCATTAGGCCAATAGATAAAAAAAGTAAAATTTGAAGAATAAAATTAAACATGCCAATTTTATTTGGGCCCGATTAAATTTTATTTTATAAAACTTAATCGGGAAAGCGGAGCGAAATTTAAAATTGCCTGCCCCGTATGAAACAAGGTTTTCATATCGGGGAGCGCCCCGTTAGATAATGTTTTATATTAATTTACTTCTATATGATTATTTTGTGCTTTTATGTTTGTATTTACTATGCCCATTGTTTTTATCTAATGGGGTAAAGGTTTTGTAGCTCCAACGCTTCGGTCGGAGACAAAGCCCTTTAGAGTTCATACCTGCAGAATTTTTCAATTTTGATGTTTTCACCAATAGAACCAATCGAACTTTTTATTAATTGTTCAATTGTTATTGAATCGTTTTTGACAAATCCTTGGTTTAATAAATCCTCAACTGTTTCTGGCCCCATTGCAGCTATATGCATTACAATATCGTGCGCTAATTCCTTAAATTTTTCGTTTCTTGCCACAAAATCAGTCTCACATCTAAGTTCTAATATAACACCAACTCGGCCATTATGAATATATGTTTCTAAAAGACCTGCCCCTGTTTTTCTTTCACTTTTTCTTTCAGCTTTAGCAAGCCCCATTTCAAAGATTATAGCCTTAGCTTTTTCAATATCCCCACCGGCTTCATCAAGAGCTTTTTTACAATCCATTACCCCAGCTCCTGTTATTTCACGTAATTTTTGAATATTTTCCATTGTAATATAAACGGCTTACTGTCTACGGACTACTGACGACAGCTATTTTGCGCTGTTGTCCGTAGACTGTAGTCTGTTGGCTAAATTATTCATAACCCATTCTATACTCATTTTTGAATGGTCATTTGCAGGAATAGGAAAATCAACTAAATCAGGATTGTCATCGCTATCAATAATTGCTACAACTGGGATTTTAGAAAGTTTTGCTTCCTTTAAGGCAGTCATATGATTTTTAATTGAAGTATCAATAACAAATACTACATCTGGTACTTTTGTCATGGTTTCTAAACCTTCAAACATACCTCTCATTTTTTCAATGCTTCTTCCGATGACAACTCTTTCTTTTTTAGTGTATTTTTCTAATTCGCCCTTATCCATATCTTTTTGGAGCTTTCTGAAATGCTCTAATCTTTGATAAATAATTTTAAAATTTGTAATAAGTCCGCCTATCCATCCATTTTTAATATATGCAAAACCATATTTTTTTGCGAAACTTTCAACTGCATTCCAGCTAGAAGGTTGAACACCCACTAAAAGAACTGTTTTTTTCTCAGCAATTTGTTTATTGAAAAATTCCGCAACTGTTTCTATCGCCTGTAAAGTTTTTGGTAAATCAATTATTTCTATTCCATTTCTGGTAGTAAAAATAAAAGATTTAAATCTTGGTTGAGTTCTGGCTTTTCTATGGCCGTACATTACACCATTTTCTGCCATTTCTTTTATAACAGTAGTATCAAAATTAGTGGTCTCTTCTTTTTGGACAATTTCATCTGTTAATATATCGATTTTTTTGTTAGCTGGATCAGACATAATTTTTATAAAATAAAATACCAACTTATGGTTAGTACAAGGTTTAATATAATAGATTATTTAAAATAGTGCAAGAGGGCAACCCGCCTAAACCTCAATACCTATTGGGCAATGGTCAGATCCTACTACTTTCTCTAAAATAAACGCTTTTTTAATTAAAGAAGATAATGTTTGAGATGAAAACGCATAATCAATCCTCCATCCTAAATTTCTAACTCTGGCGTTGGCAAAATAAGGCCACCAAGTGTAATTCTCTCCTTTTTTATTAAATTTTCTAAAAGTATCCACAAAACCAAGCTCTATAATTTTATCAATTTGCTTTCTTTCTTCTAAAGTAAACATTATATTGTTTTGATTTTGTTTTGGACGAGCTAAATCAATTTCCTTATGCGCAATATTAAAATCACCGACAATTAGAATTTTTTGAGTTTTTATTTTATTTAAATATTGCAAAAGTTTTTTATAAACTTCTATTTTATATTTTAAATTTTCTTTATTTCGTCCGCCATGAGGCAAATAAACATTTATTAAAGTAAAGTTTTTATAGTCTAAGCGTAAAAGTCGCCCTTCGTTATCAAATCTTTTAAGCCCAAGCTTTGTTATAATTTTTAACGGTTTTTTATTAGTAAAAATAGCTGTTCCGCTATATCCTTTTTTCTTCGCGTAATTAAAGTATGAATAATAGTTTTTTAATTCTAAAATTTCTTTAGGAATTTGCCCTTCTTGAGCTTTAATTTCTTGCAAACAAACAAAATCTGATTTTTCCTTTTTAAACCAATTTAAAAATCCATTACTATAAACCGAGCGTATTCCATTGGCATTCCACGAAATTATTTTCATTTAGTTATTAATTTAATTTTTATAATTTCGCTTTATTTTGTATTTCGTAGCCTGCTTTTTTTCCACTTTTCTATTTCTGCATGGTTTCCAGATAATAAAACTTTTGGTACTTGATATTTTTTACCCTTATATATAAAAACATCGGGTCTAGTGTAAGTTGGAACGCCAACTCCTAATCTTTTTTCTTCTAAAGATTCTGTTTTCCCTAAAACTCCAGAAATCTTTCTAGAAATTGAATCTATTAAAACCATAGCTGGCAATTCTCCTCCAGTTAAAACATATGGGCCGATTGATATTTCTTGAACTTTGAATCCTAAATCTTTGATTGCTTTTTTTACTCTCCCATCTACTCCCTCATATCTTCCGCAAATCATTACCAATTGTTCTTCTTTGACTAATTTCTGCGCCATTTTTTCATCAAACTGCTTTCCATCTGCATTAAATAAAATTATTATTGTTTTTTTCTTTAATACTTTAGACTTAATGTCTGATATCGCCTTAATAATCGGCTCAATTTTAAATACCATCCCCGGTCCTCCGCCGAAAGGTCTATCGTCAACTTTTTTATGTTTGTCTTTCGCAAAATCACGCAAATTATGGATTTTTATATTAAGCAGTTTATTTTTCTGCGCGCGCTTTAAAATTGACTCGTTTAAATAAGAACTGAATATATTTGGAAATATTGTAATAATATCAAACTTCATCGTAATTATAGTTATATAGTTTTATGGTTGTGTAGTTTTGTAAAACTTACTACTTAATGATTTATATATTATACTTGAAAAAATAATAAACAATATTAGCAATACAACTATACACCAATATATCTATGATTATCTACCTCTACGGCTCTGATTCATATAGAAGAAGCCAAAATTTAAATAAGCTCATTGAAGGATTTAGGCAAAAAAATACTTCGTTTTCCGAGGAATATTTTAATTTTACAAATGAAAACGACTATATTAAATTTCATGATTTTCTTCTCCAGCAAAGTATGTTTTCTTTTAAGAAATTAGCTGTTATAAATAATCCTTTTGAATTAGACAAAGATAAATCTACTAAATTAAAAGAAATTTTAAAACATAATATCGGTGTAGAAGAAGATTTTATAATAATATCTTCGGACGCAGAACCGCCAAAAGAATTTGAATTTTTATTAGATTTATCTAAAACTAATGCGCATAAATTCGGCGCCTTAGATGGAGCAAGAATGGAACATTATATAAATACAGAAGCTGAAAAGTTGAATATCTCTTTAACGCCTAAGGCAACGGCCTTACTTTTAAAATTATTTAGTAATAACTCTTGGGGACTAATAACAGAACTTCAAAAACTTCAATTTATTAATCCTTCGGCTGCGGCTCAGGACAATGGAAAAATTGATGTGAAAGATATTGAAGAAACTCTTGTTTATTTTGCCACATCTGATATTAGAAGTTTCTCTAATTTAATTTCAAGAAATGGCGCGCAAAAACAAATTTTACCAGCACTAGAAAATTTATTTTTTAATAACGAGGAGCCGGCTAAAGTTTTTAATTTTATTTCAGCTAACCCATTTCTTAATTTTGAAACTCTTAAAAAAATGGCTGATTATGATGTTGCTGTTAAATCTGGGAAACTTGATTATGAAACTGCGTTATTAGATTTGTGTTTATAAATCAAGACACTGAACTTTTGTTCGGGGTCTTGATTTAATTAAAGAGAGTTATTATTAACTGAATTCGTAGCATTCGTTAGACCTCTCCATCTCTATAAGTAGTCTGCCTTGTGGATCGATTCCAATAGAAATGCCGTCATCGTCAAGCTTTGGTGGTTGGCCCAGACATAACCGTACAAAGATTATTGTTTCTTTTTTCCTTAGGAACTCTTCGTCAAAGAGTATGTCTGATAAATCCCTGCATAGTCCTTTTAAGTTTCTCCCTGTCTGGTTAGAGACCTGAGAGATTGTTAATTGGAATCCAGGCATCGTAACTCCATAAACAGGCACTGTTATTCGTAGTTTGTGGAAATATTCCGCCTGCGGATATTCCAATACCAGATATTACACGATCTTGCCATGATGGGAAGTTTTTAGCTACAACTTCTAAGCGCAAATGCCCAAGAAGTTTCTCCAGTATTTCTTAAAAACGTGGTTTTTATACTTTCTTTTAAGATAGCCCATCCTTTCTCTGAAAACCTGCGCATCCTACCATATCAATAGCACTGCCCCCTTTTTTTGTATATTTCTTTATATGTTGTCCCTATACCACAAAAAACCATCCCCTCCGTTAGTTCTTCTCAACCGATAAATTATATAAGTCCCTATATCAAAAATCTCTTCAGCAATAACTCCAGCTCCATGTCGGTAAAGATAACAATCGCCAACTTCTAAATTCTTAACCAATATAACAACTCCTTTATTTAAATATAAACCAGTTAAAATTATATTTTTTTAATAACATAAATAGTTATTGAGTCAAATTAAAATTTATTTTTAATTCTTTTCATAATACTGACCAAGGCCTAAAATATCTTCTTCTCTAAACGCTTTACCGATAAGTTGAAAACCTACTGGAAGTTCTTTGCCTTTTTCAAATTTTCTTACTGGAATAGAAATTCCCGGCAAAGTAACCATGTTCAATGAAATTGTAAAAATATCAGACAAATACATTTGCATTGGATCATTAGATTTTTCTCCAATTTTAAAAGCTGGGGTTGGAGATACTGGGGTTAAAATTATATCAATTTCTTTAAACGCATTGTCAAAATCTTCTTTTAATAATCTTCTTATTCTCTGCGCTTTATCATAATATGCGTCATAATAACCAGATGAAAGAACATGCGTTCCTAAAATTATTCTTCTTTGCGATTCAAAACCAAATCCACCACCTTTTTGTTTAAAATAAATATCCCATAATTTATTTGTATGCTCTTTTAAACTATCTAACCGACTATAACGAATACCATCATATCTAGCCATATTAGCGCTTACTTCTGCAAATACAATAATATAATAAGCAGCTAACGCGTATTTTGTATGAGGTAAAGAAATTTCTTTTATTTCAAACCCTAAATTTTTAAATTTATCTATAGCTTTTTGAATTTCTTTTTTAGTGTATTCGTCTGTGCCATCTATGAAATATTCTTTTGGTAAACCGATTTTTAATTTTTTAATTCTATTGAAATCTGGATTTAATAATTCGTTATATTGAGCATTAAAACTTGTTGAATCAAAATTATCTTTGCCCTTAATTGTATTAAAAATTATTCCAGCGTCTTCTACTGTTTTAGTGATTGGTCCTACTTGGTCTAAGCTTGAAACCGTTGCAATAACGCCAAACCTTGAAACCGCTCCGTAAGTCGGCTTCATTCCTACAACTCCGCAAAAACTAGCTGGTTGACGTATTGAGCCACCTGTGTCTGTTCCTAATGCGCCTATCGCCATGTCCGCAGAAACTGATGCCGCAGAACCGCCAGATGTACCACCAGGCACTCTTTCTAAATCATATGGATTTTTTGTAATTTTAAACGCAGAGTTTTCAGTGGAAGAACCCATTGCAAATTCGTCCATATTTGTTTTTCCTAAAAATACTGCTTTAGAATTTTTTAGTTTTTTAATAACTGTTGCATCATAAACAGCTTTATAATTTTCTAAAATTTTGGATGCTGCAGTAGCTGGTAAATCTTTTATTAAAATATTATCTTTAATCGCCATTGGCGCTCCAGCTATTAAATCCAAATCTTCTCCTTTTGAAATTGCTAAATCAATTTTTCGCGCTTGTTTTAAAGCGCCGTCTTTATCTAAACTTAAATACGCATTGATTTTTTTGTCTTCAACATCAATGGCATTAAAAAATTCTGTTACAGCTTCTACAGCAGAAAATTCTTTAGTTATTAAACCTTGATGAAATTTTCGAATGGTTAAATTTTTTAAGTCCATTTTATTGTTGGTTGTAGGTTGTAGATTGTTAATTATTGCTCAAACACAGGCGGAACTTTTAAAAATCCATTCTCCTTTTCTGGAAACGCATCTGTTATATCTTTAGCTGTCGCGTTTATTTCACTTCTTAAATCATCCACATCATTTCTAAAAACATTTTTCTTAAAAGTACCGCCTGTCATTGGCTCTATATTTGAAGTATCTACTTCTTTAAGTTGTTTAAAATAATTTAAAATTTCCCCAAGGTCTTTGAGTAATTTTGTTTCGTCTTGAGGTTTTAATTCAATTTTTGCTAATTGAGCGAGATATTCTAAGGTTTCTTTATTTATTTCTGCCATTTTCCTGTCATCCTGAATATAATGAAAGATCTCTTTTTATATAAAGGCATTGAGATTCTTCGTAATTGGCTCAGAATGACTATAAATTTCCCAATTTATTTGATATTAACTTATTCATATAATTTTGTAAATTTAGAAAAAGAAAAGATGGGCGTAAAACCCCCTCTCTATTATTAAATTTATAAACTAATCTACTTTATTTTATACAAAAAAATGCTATTTAAGTTAAATTAAAAATTGTTTTAGCGTTTTGAGTTGTTGTTTTGCAAACTTGTTCAAAAGAAATGTTTTTTATTTCTGCCATTTTTTCCGCTGTTTCAATTATATAAATTGGTTCGTTTCTTTTTCCCCTATACGGCTCTGGAGAAACATACGGGGCATCTGTTTCTAAAAGTAAATTTTCTAATGGAATGAATTTAATTATTTCGTCAAAATCTCTATTAAAAGTAATGAGCCCTCCAAAAGTAAAATAAAAACCCATTTCTAATAATTTTTTAGCATCGTCCATTGTGCCAGTAAAAAAATGAATCACTCCAGGAGATTTATTATTTAAGATATTTGACTTGAGAATATAAATTAAGTCAGAAAACGCCTCGCGACAATGCACAATTAACGGCTTTGAAACTTCTTTGGCTATCTTAAGATGCCCTAAGAATATATCTCTTTGTCGTTCTTTTTCTTCATTTTTAATTCCAAACTTCCGTAGATTAGGATCGCGGATATAATATTCAAATCCAAATTCTCCTATTGCTACAACTTTTTTGTCACTGGCCAATAGTTTATAAAAATCATAATCAAAATCATTTTCGCCTGGATGTTGCCCAACTGTGGCATAAACTCCTTCTGTATATTTATGCGCTAATTCAATGGCTGCTTGAGACGATTTTTTATCTGCTCCGGCATTTACCATCCAAATACCATTGTCTAATGCTCGCTTTACAACTTCGCCGCGATCTTCATTAAATTGAGGAAATTGTACGTGCGTGTGAGAATCTATAATCATAAGTACTAAAATTATTAATTAATGCGTTGGAAAAGATTTTCTCCCTTATTTATTTTAATAATGTTGCCTTCATGTTTAATACTTTCTAAAATTTTCTTTGATGTTTCTGGAAGAAATGGAATAATTAATTTTGCCACATGTTCTAATATCAAAACCAATCTTACAATAACATCATTTTTCTCTTTAACATTGGTATTTCCCCATGGCTTTTCTTGATTAATATAAATATCCCCAAAACTAATCAACTTCCAAATAGCCTCTATCGCTTCATTGAATTTAAATTCGCTAATTTTTTGCTCTACTACTTTTTCGGTTGATGAAATCTCTTTATTTGTATTGTCAGTATTTATTTGTAAATTAACTTCACGCGAAGCTAATGTTAAAACTCTAGCAGAAAAATTCCCTAACCCATTTGCTAAATCACCATTATATCTATTAATAAATTTTTCTTCTGAATAATCTCCGTCTTCGATTGATGGGATTTCGCGAAGTAAATAATAACGCACCGCGTCAGCGCCATATTTATTAACTAATTCAACAGGAGAAATAACATTACCTAATGACTTAGACATTTTTTGATTACCAGATGTTATATGACCATGAACAAAAATATTTTTTGGTAACTGTAACTCACAAGCCATTAAAATCGCTGGCCAAATAACTGCATGAAATCTTAAAATATCTTTTCCTATACAATGCACGTCTGCGGGCCAGAATTTTTTAAAATTTTCATTATTTTCATTTCCAAATCCCAAGGCAGAAATATAATTAGTAAGCGCGTCTATCCAAACATAAATAACTTGACTGTCATCACCTGGCACAGAAATGCCCCATGGAAGCTTTTCTTTTGGCCTAGAAATACTTATATCTGTAAGCCCTTGATTTATAAAAGACAAAACTTCATTTTTTCTACTTTGTGGAATTATTTTTATTTCATCTGATTCTATTTTTTGTTTTAAATTATTTCCAAATTCTGAAAGTTTAAAAAAGTAATTCTTTTCTTTTATTTTTTCTGGTTCAACTAAATGCTCTGGGCACTTTCCATCAACTAAATCTTTTACAAGCTTAAACGATTCACAACCAATACAATAAAGCCCCTCAAATTCTCTGGCTTCTATTAATTTTTTTTCATCTAATTTTTTCCAAATTTCAAAAACCGCTGGCCAATGTTTTTTTTGGTCAGTTGTTCTTATAAAATCGCCCCAAGAAAGATTAAGCACCGACTTTAATCCTTTAAACTCCTCACTTATCTCGTCAACAAATTTTTGCGTATCTTTACCAGCTTTTTGCGCTGTTTTATAAATTTTCGTCCCATGTTCGTCTGTGCCAGTTAAAAAAAAGACCTCATCGCCTTTTTGGCGATGATATCTAGCTAAAACATCTGCCTGGATACTTTCTAATGCGAAACCTATATGTGGAGAACCATTAGCATATGCTATTGAAGTTGTAATATAAAATTTCATTTAACGCCTATTTTAAAACTGATTGGCGTTGCTTGTGCGCCATATAATCTTCAACAAGTTCTTGTAGAGTGACGACCACTGGAACAGCTAAGATAACTCCCACCATTCCGTAAATTTTTGCACCTATTAAAATAGAAATCACAACTATAACTGGGTGAATTCCAGTTGTCTTTCTCATAATAACCGGTACTAAAAAGTGGGCTTCAATTTGTTGTACGATAACAAAGAAAATAATTACATAAATACCAAGAGATGTTGACTGTGAAAATCCTATAAAAAATGCTAACGCTCCAGCAATAACAGGCCCAACAAACGGAATGATTTCAAAAATTCCTGCAAGTACTCCTAAGACCAAACTATAATCTACGCCTAAAATTAAAAGCCCAATAAAAGTAACGGTTGCTATTATTAAACTTAAAAGAATTTGCCCCTCCATCCATTTACCGATTTTTTGACGAGATCTATAAAATATATCAATGGCATGATCCTCCTGTTTAAGTGGCAGGACTGCGCGAAGGAAACCCTCTATACCATTTCTATAAAGAGTAAGGTAAAAAGAAATCACTGCTAAAGCCACCGATAGTAAGACATTGTTAAAAACTTTTGGAAAAATATCTACAAACGAGAAGCTTCCGCTAAAAACTGCCGAACTTAATGTATCTATATTTATTTTTATTGCGCTTGCGAATTTTGAAATTCCAAGCATTTTATAAAGTGAAGATTGTATCTTATCAAAATGATTAAAAAGTTCTTTAAATTCTAAAACTACTATTGGAAGAATTGTGTATAAAAGAAGTGTTAAAACTGATAAAAGCGCCACAAAAATAAAAATTATTCCCAATAGACGCGGTATTCTTTTTGTTTCTAAATAATTTAATGGTGCGTCTAAGGCAGAAGAAATAACAATTGCCAAAAAAAGAACAGCGAAAATATCACTGACATAATAAACAGCCACTGCAATTATAAAAGCCACGGCTATTCGCCAAAGAGATGCCCACGAAATATCTAATTCCTTCTTATTCTCCATTAAATTTATTTTAATGGAAAATAAGAATATTGACAAATTTTGATGTTATTAGAGCGCTGAAACCCTTGTATAAAACTACCTTAACAAAAAATTGCCTTTCGGCAATTTTTCTTACATTTTAATTTTATTTGGTAGCATTAGCCCTTACTTTAGCAACCTTAGTTTTAGAAGCTTTAACTTTAGGACCCTTAAAAACCTTTGGCACTTTAACCTTAGGGACTTTAGCCGCAGTTCTCATACATTGAGTACACGACAAAACACGCTTATCATCTATAAGAGTTTTTTGAAGATTTGGATATTTTCTTGATATATGTGTAAGGTTATATTTTCCGCGAAGTTTCTTTCTATTTCCTCGCATTATTGAGCCCTTTCCACAAATTTCACATTGTTTCATGTTTTTTATATAATCTATTTAAAAGCGTTTAAAGTTTATCTAATTTTAATTTATTAGTCAATGAAAGCCCTTGTTTTAAAACTTATACATATTAAATACAAATACGCTATACGGTGGTTTCTTTTTTTATCCGATCCAGAAAAAATACATGACAGGGTCATGAAATTAGGAATAGTTTTGGGTAAATCTTCTTTTGCTAAAAACTTTTTGGCTTTTTTTCTAAGATACGAAAATAAAGCATTAGAACAAAATATTTTAGGTATTAAATTTAAAAATCCAGTTGGGCTTGCAGCTGGCTTTGATAAAAATGCTCGACTAACGCAAATCATAGGAAGTGTAGGGTTTGGCTTTGAAGAAGTAGGTTCTATATCTGGCGCCCCATCTAAAGGAAACCCAAAACCAAGATTGTGGCGTTTAATTAAATCAAAGGGAATTATAGTGTGGAATGGACTAACTAATGATGGCTCTAAAATTATTAGCAAGAACCTATCGAATTTAAAATTTAATGTTCCAATAGGTATCAACATAGTTAAAACAAATTCACCACAAATCATAAAGATAGAAGATGCGATTCCTGATATAGAAAAAGCATTTACTGACCTTAAAAATATAGGTGATTATTATACCCTAAATATCTCCTGCCCCAATACTGAAGGTGAAGGATTATTTTATAACACCAAAAATTTAGAAACTTTATTTAACAAGCTCTCCCAACTAAAAATAAATAAGCCCCTTTTTATAAAAATGCCTCCAGATTTATCCACGAAATCTATTGATGAAATAATTAAAATTTCCCAAAAATATAAAGTTGATGGATTTGTTTTGAGTAATATAGTAAAACACAGAGAAATTATGCAAAATTTTAATGAAAAAGAGTTAAAGAAAATAGACCCTGGCAAAGGAAGTATTTCTGGAAAACCAGCAGAAAAATTATCCAATGATTTGATTGAATATGTTTATAAAAAAACTCAAGGAAAATTTATTATTATCGGTTGCGGAGGAATATTTAATGCAGAAGACGCATATAAAAAAATTCGTCTTGGAGCATCATTGGTACAACTTATAACTGGAATGATTTTTGAAGGTCCTCAAGTCATAAGCCAAATAAATATTGGACTTGTAAAACTTCTTCAGAGAGATGGTTTTAAAAATATTTCTGAAGCTATCGGAGCAGATAACAAATAAAATTTATAAAAAGAAAAACCGCCATACGGCGATTCTTATTTAGAGCCTCAGTGCCGGATTATCTCGGCTAATACCAAGTGGGTGAACTCAATTCCAACCCGAAGATTGAAATACTTTTGTGCTCCCTAAAAATCCTATTTGTTCCGAGAATCACTACTGAAGCTCTATTTGTATTATAGCAAATTATAGATAAAATTTCCACAAGAGAAAGATAAGTCGTATAATAACAATTATGAAAACTCTCCTGTTGATTGATTCGAACGCTTTAATACATAGGTCTTTCCACGCCTTGCCAGCATTTACTTCTACCGATGGAAAGCCGACTGGCGCGATTTATGGACTTTCAAGTATTTTAATTAAAATTTTTCACGAAAATCCGCCTGATTATGCTATAGCCCTTTTTGATAGACCTGAACCGACTTTTAGAAAAAAAATGTACAATGACTATAAAATTCATCGGCCAAAAGCTCCAGATGAATTAGTTTCTCAAATTATTGAAGCTCATAATCTTTTTGAAAAATTTGGAATTAAAACTTATGAAATTCCCGGTTTTGAAGCTGATGATTTAATTGGCTCTGCAGCTTTAAAATTTTATAAAGAAAAAGATTTAAAAATTATAATTCTTACTGGCGATTTAGACGCGCTTCAACTTGTTAAAGACGACAAAGTGGTTGTAGAAACTTTAAAAAAAGGAATAAGTGAAACAATAATTTATAACGAGGATGCGGTAATTCAAAGATACGGGCTTCTTCCAAAGCAACTTCCAGATTATAAAGGACTTGCTGGAGACCAATCAGATAATATCCCAGGCGTAAAAGGAGTTGGACCAAAAACTGCTACTGAAATAATAAAAGAATTTAGTACTCTTGAAAATTTTTATGAAAAAAACTTGAGTGAAAATAATACCCCGGAAAAAAAGCGAACTTTATATAAAAAATTATTAGATAATAAAGATATAGCTTTATTATCTAAAAAATTGGCAACAATACATATTGAAGCTCCATTAGATTTAAAAAATTTAGCAGAAATTGAGTATAAAAAAATTCCAGTTGAAAATGTTATCCCGTATTTTAAAGATATGGGATTTCAAAGTTTAATAAAAAGATTGTCCGATAAAGGGAAATTGCCTGAAAAATCAAGCAATACAAAACAAAGTCAAATGTCGTTTATAAAACATCAGCCGAATATTACTGAAAAAATAGCTAAAGAAATAGAAATGCCACTTTCCCCCATTTTAAAACAAATGGAAAAATGGGGTATAAAAGTTGATCAAAAAATTTTAGCACAAGAAAAAAAGCGCCTAGATGAACAACTTAAAGAACTTACAAAACAAATTTATACTCAAGCAGATATTGTATTTAATATTAATTCTCCAAAACAATTACTAGAAATATTAAAAGGGAAATTTAAATTAAAAATAACTTCTACAAATTACGATAAATTAAACCAATTTAAAGACAAAATTGATTTTATTGATTCTATTTTAAAATACCGAGAACTTTTTAAATTAAAGTCTACTTATGTTGAGCCATTAACTGAGCTTTCTAAAAAGGACTCTAAGATTCATGCAACTTTTGTACAATTAAAAGCCGCCACTGGCAGAATAACTTGCGAAAATCCTAATTTACAAAATATCCCTAATACTATAAGACAAGCGTTTATAGCTGAATCTGGGAACAAACTAGTTTCTTTTGACTATTCACAAATTGAACTAAGAATTTTAGCGTCAATTACAAACGACACTAAAATGATTACTGCATTTCAAAAGGGCTCTGACATTCACCAAATAACTGCAAGTAAAGTTTTTAATGTTCCTGAAAATGAAGTTACAAATGATATGCGCAAGGTGGCAAAAACTCTTAATTTTGGAATTGTTTATGGAATGGGATCTAGAACATTTGCGCAAGAAACTGGACTACCGCTTAAAGACGCCAAAAAATTTATTGATGAATATTTTAAAGATTTTCCTGAAATAAAAATCTGGCAAGAAAAAACTAAGGAATTTGCTCGCGAAAATGGTTATTTAGAAAATTTAAACGGCAGAGTCAGGCCACTTCCTGAAATTGTTTCTTTTAATCCGGGAATGCGCGCAGAAACAGAAAGAATGGCCATAAACTTCCCAATCCAAAGCGTTGCAGCTGATATTTTAAAAATGTCTATGGTAAAGATAAAAGATGAATTAGAAAAAAATGGCTATTGGAACAAAAAAGTTAAAATGCTTTTAACAATACACGATGAATTAGTTTTTGAGATAAAGGATGATAAAAATTTGAAAAAAATTATTAACCTTATCAATAAAACTATGGAATCAATTTATACTCTAAAAGTTCCGCTTAAGGTTAATATTAAAATCGGGGATAATTGGGGGGAATTATAATTACGAGAATTTAGTATTTAGTAGTTAGTAAATTGGCTAATTTAAAAATTCTTCTAACTAAATAAAATGACGCCGTATGGCGTCATTTTATTATTACTAAATTCTATATTCTAACTCCTAAATCCTAATTAAATAGGTTTGATAACAACATATCTCTCCTTTCCTTCTCCGACTGATTCAGTTTTTAAATCTGGCCTGCCTGAAAGTTCTGTATGTATTAATCTCCTTTCAAATGCATTCATTGCCGGTAATGCAATTTCTTCTTTAGTGGCAACAGTTTTTCTAGCTGCAGCACGAGCAATTTCTAAAATAAGCTCCTCTCTCTTTTTTCTGTAATTATTTATATCAATTATAACTAAATGTGTATCTAATTTTTTAGTTATAAGTTTTACAATAAAATTAAAGTCTTGGATAAAATCTGGTAATGACTTTTCTAAAAATGCTCCATCATTTATAAATATACTAAATCGGCTTGATTCAGAATCAAAATTTACCGAAAAGTCCTCAAACCCCATTTTACTTATTAATTCTTTAATTATTTGTTCAAGATTTTCCATATTCTAATTTTTTTTCTTCTTCTTTTATCTTTTTATTTATGTTTAATCGCTTATTTATCACTATCTGTTGAATAGCTGAAAAAACGGACGTTGTCAACCAGTAAAGACCTAAAGCCGATGGTAGTCTTAATAAAAATATCACTGTAATAGCTGGACCAATATAAACCATCTGTTGGCCAATTCTTTCTGCTGCAGAAAGATTTTTAAAAGATTTCTCTGTTTTAGGAATTGCTAATTTTGATTGCCAATATTGCGCAATTGCCGCTAAGGCAATAATTACAAAATTTGCCTTTGTTAAGTTTATAAGTCCAAAAGATAACGGGTTTAAAATTTCAGTTGTTTGTATGCCAGTAGAAAACGCTTTAAAAAGCGCTATTAAAATAGGTAATTGCACTAAAAGAAGTATAAAAGAAGAGAATGGATTGACCTTGTGCTCTTTATAAAGAGCCATTGTCGCCTGCACTTGTTTTTCTTTATCATCTTTATGCTTGGTTTGAATTTCTTTAAGTTTAGGCGCAATTTTCTGCATTATTGACTGATCTTTTGCCCCTTTATAAAAAATTGGATAAAGAATAATTCTTATTAAGATTGTTAGAATAATAATAGCTACCCCAAGGTCATTAAAAGAAAGGTTTTGATATATAAATAACAAAAGCTTAAAAAGTGGTTCGTATAAAATTGTATTGAATAAATTAACCATAGTTTTAAATTACTACGACAGTAAAGTATTATTCTACTTGATATTTCTCTAAATTCAAATGCTTATAAGCATCATTTGTTGCGACTCTTCCATGCGAAGCCTTAATGAGCAACCCAGTTTTTAAAAGAAACGGTTCGTGAACCTCTTCTATTATCCCCCTATCTTCGCCTAAAACTGCGGAAAGAGTGTTTAATCCGACTGGACCGCCTTGAAATTTTTTAATTATTATTTCTAATAATTTTCTATCTGATTTTTCTAAACCAATTTCGTCAATATCAAGCATTTTAAAAGTTTCCATAACAACTTCAGCTGTTATAATTTTATGATTATTTACTTCTGCGAAATCTCTTATTCGCTTCAGCAATCTATTAGCTGTACGCGGAGTAAATCTTGAAGCCCTAGCTACCATAGCAATAGCCTCATCATTTAATTTTAATCCTAAAATTTGAGCAGAGCGCATAATTATTTTTTCAACCTCTTTTAATTCGTAATATTCTAAATTAAAAATCGCGCCGAATCTTGAACGAAGCGGAGCTGAAAGCAAATTTACCCGAGTTGTTGCAGCAATTAAAGTAAATGGCGGAAGATCAATTGATAACATTTTAGCTGCTGGACCCTTTCCAACTGTTATATACATTTTTCTACTTTCCATGGCTGGATAAAGAATTTCTTCTATCATTCTATTCAAGCGATGCGCTTCATCTATAAAAAGCACATCTCCTTTTTCAAGATTAGCTAAAACAGCTACTAAATCTCCAGATTTTTCTAAAGATACTCCAGAAACAACTCTTAAATTAGCAGTCATTTCTTTCGCAATTAAATTTGCTAAAGTGGTTTTTCCTAAGCCGTGCTGACCATAAAAAAGAAGGTGGTCTGGAAGACCCTTCCTTTTTTTAGCTGCTTCAATGATAATCTGAATATTATTTTTAACCCTATCTTGACCTATGTAGTCATTCCAGCAAGATGGTCTTAATACTACATCAATTTGTAAATCTTCTTTTGGTTCGGTTTTTATAGATTTAGCCATTACACGAATTTTAGCATTATTTAAGGACTTTTTAAAGATTGACATGGATTGATAATAAGGGTAAAACTAAATCAAGCTTTTAATTATAAAAATTTGGGTAGGAGGTGTCTCAATGTTGATGTTTGAAAAAAATGCAAACAATTTTGAGTGTTATTGCCAATATTGCGGAACACTCAAGAATAAAGATTGCATGTGGGATGGGTTTGCTACATACGCACTTAAAATTAAGCTACAAAAGGCAAAGTGCCCACAATACACCCAAATATACATTAAAAGTTTAAAGATGTAATAGATGAGGATTTTTCTAACTATAAATTGACTTTTTGCCATTAAAAATCTAAAATGAGAATGTTAATAATAAACACTAATCAGGGATTAGGAAGTAGTTTTAATTTCCCCGCCTGCCAAAGCCGATCTGAAATTTTGTAAATTTCATGTATCAGCTTATGATTTCGGCTTAGATAAATACTATAGCGATTAGATTTATCTTACGAAAATTTCGGTTTGTTCGGCGGGCAGGTAATTCCTATTTTCTATTTTCTAAATATCATGGGTGGCGTACCAATGAAACATCATACAAAGTCTAAGGTTGGCAGGCGTAGATCACATCTATCTCTTAACCCTTGTCAAATTTCGGCTTGTAAAAATTGCAGTTATCCTATTAGGCCTCATAAATTCTGCGCTAATTGTGGAAATTATAAAGGCAAAATAGTAATGGCTCGCAAACTTAAAATTAAAAAATCATAGCGCAATACCAATATACAAATACGCACCGATGATACGAATGAATACTAATGAATTTTATTCGTTTCTATTAGTAGTATTATACGAATGAATTAGTATATTAGTATTTCATTATATCCCTTGGCTACTCGGCACTTAATACGCTCTATTATCCTGCAATCTCTCTATGAGTGGGATTTTTACAAACGCAAAGAAGAATTTGTTTCTGTACTTGAAAGAAATTTAACTGAATTCGGCGCTGGTATAGATGAGCCAGAGTTTGCTTGGAAAATTGCAAACGGAGTACTATCCCACATAAAAGAAATAGATGAGATTATAATAAAAGCTGCCCCACAATGGCCGATTAGACAAATTCCAATAATAGACCGCAATATATTAAGGATTGGGCTATATGAACTAATTTATGCAGACAGGACTGAGGTTCCTGAAAAAGTTGCAATAAATGAAGCTATTGAATTAGCGAAAAATTTTGGAGGACAAAATTCAGGGAAATTTATAAACGGTGTACTTGGCACAATATATAAAGAAATAACAGAAAAAAAATAAAGAAATTAAATTACAATTTCCAAATTACAAATAAATTGAATGCTTAACATTGTTTGTAATTTGGTGCTTGAAATTTGAAATTTAAAACTAATGGAACCAAATTTAACAAACTTAGAGCAGAGAATAAATATAACCTTTGAAAATAAGGACTTACTAAGAGAAGCCCTTACTCATAGATCTTATTTAAACGAAAATCCTTCATGGGATGTAGGGCATAATGAACGTTTAGAATTTTTAGGTGATGCTGTTTTAGAATTAGCAGTTACAGAAAATCTTTTTTCTTCTTATCCGAATTATGCCGAAGGAGAACTTACCAGTATAAGAGCCGCTCTTGTTAATTATCAAACTCTCGCCAAAATTTCTAAGAACATAGATTTAGATAAGTCTATTTTTCTTTCTAAGGGTGAATCAAAAGATACAGATAGAGCAAGGGAAGTTATTTTAGCTAATGCAATTGAAGCTTTAATTGGCGCAATATACCTTGATAGGGGTTATGAAACTGTAGCAAATTTCATAAAAGAAAATATATTATCGCTTACAGCTGAAATTATTAAAAAAGAATTATATAAAGATCCAAAGAGTTTGCTTCAAGAAATAATCCAAGAAAAACTGAAAGTTACTCCAACATATGAAGTGCTATCCGAAGAAGGACCAGACCATAATAAAATTTTTGAAGTTGGAGTTTATTTTAATGATAAATTATCTGGCAAGGGTAATGGTCATTCAAAACAAGAAGCAGAAATTGATTCTGCAAAAAATGCTCTTGATGAATTAAATAAAGCATAGATTTTATAATGTATTTTACTTTATAAACCTTACAACCTTCAATATTACAAGCTTATAATTACATGTTTTTAAAATCTATAGAACTTAATGGTTTCAAATCTTTTTCACAAAAGACGATTTTAGAATTTCCAGATGGAATTACCGCCATAGTTGGGCCAAATGGAAGTGGCAAATCAAATGTAATAGATGCTATACGCTGGGTTTTGGGCGAAAGAGAAGCAAAAAATCTAAGGGGGGCAAAAGCTGAAGACCTTATATTCGCTGGAACTCCTAAAAAAGCTAGGGTTGGAATGGCGCAAGTAAGTATTAATTTTGATAATAGCTCTAAATTCTTTCCTGTTGAATTTGACGAGGTTTCTATACATAAAGAAATTTCCAGAGATGGAACTTCAACATATTTTTTAAATAAATCCGAATTAAGAGCCAAAGATATTATTGATTTTTTTGCCCGCTCCCGCCTAGGCACAAAAGGAATAACCATTATAAACCAAGGGTCAAGCGATCTTTTTGTGCGAGCAACCTCACAAGAAAGAAAAGCAATGATAGAAGAAGTTTTAGGACTTAAAGAGTACCAAATAAAAAAAGCGGAAGCAGAAAGAAAGTTAAAAGCTACGCTTTCTAATTTAGAAAAAGCAAAAATTATGATAGAGGAAGTCGCCCCTCGTTTGAGAACTTTAAAAAGGCAGGTTACAAAATACCAAGCGCGCGACCAAAAACAAACAGAATTAAATAGTTTAGAAAACTCATATTTTTCAACTAGAGTTATTAAAATAGAAAGCTCTTTGAAAACGGACAATGAAATGACAAATACCATTTCTAAAAATATTGCTGAAAAATCAAAAGAATTAGAAATTCTTTTGATGGATCTTTCCGAAACAGAAAATTCAAAAAATCAAACCTCAAATATTTCTGATTTAAAACTTAAAGAAAGAGATTTATCTTTAAAACGCTCTGATATTCAAAAAGAAATCGGGAGAATTGAGGTAAGGTTGGAATTTTTAAGCTCATTTTCAGCTGACAATGAAGATATATTCAAAAAAGAAAAAATGCTTTCTTTAATACGAGATATTAAAAATGGACTCGAAGATGGTTTAAATAAAAACGACTTCAGCATTATTAAATCTTTATTATTAAAAATTAACTCATATTTAAATAAACCAAAAAGCCAAAAATCTGAAGAATTAAAAAGTCTTGAAAACCTAAGAGATAGCTTAGCGAATACTTTAATAGAAATAGAAAAAGAATTAGAAAATGTAAAATTAAAAGACGATGAAATAACAAAAGGATTAGAAAATTTTAATGAACAATTTAAAATTGCTTTTGAAAAAGTAGAAAATAAAAAAGATGAGGTCAGAGATTTAGAAAGTAAGAAAAAATACTTAAGTTTTGAAATTGATGGCTTAAACTCTAAATTGCAAGAATTAAAAAATGATTGGATTCAAAATGGAAGGAACGAAGAAGAATTCAATTCTCTAAAACAGACCACGCAAAATTTAGATAGCCACTCAATAAATGAGGCTGAAAAACAAATTTTTAGATTAAGGGCAGAATTAATGAGTATTGGAGAAATTGATGAATCGCTTATTAAAGAAGCTGATGAGGTTGAAAAACACCATAATTTCTTAACAACTCAATCAGCTGATTTAGAAAAATCTTTAAACGATTTACAAAGTTTAATAGAAGAACTGAAAATAGAAATTCATAATAAATTTTCAGATGCCTTTAAATCTATAAATGACGAATTTAATAAATTTTTCAGATTAATGTTTGGTGGAGGGAGTGCTAAACTCAAACTTAAGACCAATAACCAACAACCAACAACCAACAACGACGAAACGATAGATAGCGAAGAACAAAAAACAGAAGAGAATAACGAGGAAGAAACGTCAGAAAAAAATACTGGGGTGGAAATTGAATTAAATTTACCTAGAAAAAGGATTAGCAGTTTAGATGTGTTATCGGGCGGAGAAAAAAGCTTAGTTTCAATCGCAGCTCTTTTTGCTTTAATTTCAGTAAGTCCTCCGCCATTTTTAGTGCTTGATGAAACTGATGCTCCACTAGACGAAAAAAATTCAAAACGTTTTGCAGATTTAGTTAAAGAATTTTGTAATAAAGTACAATTTATAATAGTTACACATAACAGAACTGTAATGGAATGCGCTGACGTGCTTTACGGAGTAACAATGAACGACGACGGCACTTCAAAATTATTATCATTAAAACTTGAATAATGAGATTCAAGTTTATAAAGTTTTTAATATTATAAAATTATAATGTTTTTACTTTATGGACTTTACAACTTTTAAACTACTTCCGCTTGATGACGCCTGCCTACCGGCAGGCAGGTTGTTCGTCCTCCTTCGCTAAAGCTACGGCGGGGCTTCGGCTTAATATAGTATTTTTATATTGATTATAGATAATACATTTTTTCTATATCGCTAAACAATCTCTGCTTGATAGCACGCCTCGCAATAAACTATTTCCTGTCTATCGGGTGAATAAGTAGTCTCACCCCGCACCAGAGCAAAGCTCGGTGCGGGACTGCGACTTGTTTCATACTACTTCAGAGTTATAACATTGTTCACAATAAATAATCTCAGGACGCTCTGGGTCATATGTCGTCTGGAATTCATTAGTACAAGGTTCTGTTCCATGTATATGTTGAACAGTATTTTGATATTTGTTTTGGCTGTTAGCTGTTGTCTGTAGTCCGTTGCTATTACACATACACTTTCTATGCCATAACTTAAGTGGATTCCTTTGTTTGATTCTTTGGTAGTGTCTGCAGTTAGGACATAGTCTTGGTAGGGGTAGATTCATCTTTCTATAAAATTCTAGTTCTTGAGGTATTCTTCTTTGGTGTATTGTTTGTTCAAAATACAATATTCTTTACTTCTTAGTCCTATACACCCAAAAAGGTTACTTGAGCCATAACAATTAAAAGAATAAGAAACATTCATTCCTCTATGAAAATCTTCTCTGCATTCTGCAATCCGGACAAAAAGTAGGTGGAGGAACGGAAATCTTATTATAAAATTCAAAATCCTCTGGCTCAATTTGAAAGTCATTACTACAATTTTGACATTTTCTAATTTCAATATTCATAGATATGCAATTCTGCTTCGCCCTCCGTAGCCTTGGCGAAGGAGGGACACTTTTTATTTTCACTTTTCATATATTCTATCTATTGGTTTTTTAAACTATTATAGATATTTAAAACTGCTTTTATTCCATCTCCAATAGAAGTATTTATTTGATTATATAGTCCATCTGTAATGTCGCCTGCTGCCCAAATTCCTGGAGCTGAGGTTTGCATTGTTTTATGATCAACTATAATTTCTCCCCTTTCACTAAGATTAACAAGATCTTTTACTAATTCTGTATTAGGAGAATACCCAATTTCTACAAAAATTCCTGAAACATCTAATGTTTTTATTTCTCCTGAATTTAATTCTTTATATTTTAATCCGCTAACTAACATATCGCCGAAAATTTCTTCAATGCCTACATTTGTAATAATTTTTACTTTTGGATCTGCTTTTATTTTTTCTTGAAGAACTGCATCCCCTTTTAACTCACTTCTATTTAGTAAATAAACATCAGACGCATACGGTAAAAGATCCATAACAGCATCAAGCCCGCTATTTCCTCCGCCTATGACAACAGCTGGCTTCCCCTTCATTAAAGGCGCATCACAAATTGAACAATAAAAAACTCCCTTACCTGCAAATTCTTTTTCTCCTATTACACTAAGTTTTTTATAAGAACTTCCGATGGTTATTAAAAGATTTTTTGAAAGATACTTACTGCCATTTGAATCTTCTACTTCATATCCTGAATCCGCCTTTTTTACGGCAATGACGGAAACACCTTCTTTTATTTCAATACTATTTTGAGCTCTAAGATGTTCTTCTAATGTTTTTGCTAATTCTATTCCTGAAATTTCTTTGGATCCTATAAAATTTTCAATTTTTGCCGCAACAATAGATTGACCGCCAAAATCTTTGGTTATTAAAAGTGCATTTATTTTTTTTCTTGAAGCGTATATTCCCGCAGAAATGCCAGCAGGACCACCGCCTAAAATTATTAGATCATACATTAAACTGCCTGTCGCCTACATACTACGGACTACAGCAAAAATTTTATTAAACTGTTAGCTGTAGACTGTAATCTGTGGTCTAATTAAAGTCCCAACGCCTTATTTACTGCTTCCTTATCAAAACCAATTATTATACTGCCTTCTATGTCTATGACTGGCACTCCAAGTTGATGTGATTTCTCAATCATTTCTTTTGCTGAATTCTCATCAACACTTACATCAATATCTTCATATGAAACATTATTTTTTTTAAGGTAATTCTTTGCCATTACACAATATGGGCAAACAGGAGTTGAATAAACTTTTACTGTTTTCATAGCTAACGCACATAATGCTAACCTACGAATTTATGCGAATTCCGCAAATTATTTTCGCAGAATTCGGATGAATTAGATGTTTTGCATCGCGATTATTATTTATTCTCATTCTATATTAAGTACGTTTAAAAATCAAAAACGCCCATTTAGGGCGTTTTTGATTAAACTAACAGTTTACCTTCTTCCTCCAAAATCTCTCCTTGGTCCTCCAAAGGACTGTCTGCTTGCTCTGTGGCAATCTCTGCACAAAAGCTGATCAATTCTGTTTGGATCTGGTTCAAATGGAAGTTCTGTTATAGGTGCCTGACATTTTGAACATACCCAGTTTCCTTGATACATTTTTCTATCAAAACCACTGTTTCCTCCGTCATTGTTATAAGCCATTTTTTTGCTATATTTTACTAATATACGAATAATAATCTAATTTTTTATTAATGATTATTCTTATACTTGCAATATCTTTGATTTTATAATCGTCCCTTTTTTTACAACACTGTTTTTTAAAATTATTTTTTCTCTAAGACCTTATCTATTACAGCTGAAAATGCTGTAAAATCAAATTCCCTTTTTGAATTCATACTAAACTCTACTTTTTTTCCATTTAGAAATACTGCTGGAGTCCCAACGCCATTAGGCAAAGCTTCTTGAGCTTCTTGCATATACTTTTGATCGTCATCTTTATGTCTCCCAGAATTATAACAAGATGTAAAATCTTTTACATTCATTCCTAAATTAGTGGCGATTTTATTAAATAAAGTAATGTTTAAATTTCCATTTCCTTCACTTCCAGTTGAAACTGTATTTAGTTCATTAAATTCTATTTCAAATAAGGCGTCATGAAATTGCCAAAACTTTCCTTGTTCACTAGCACATTTAACTGCATTTACAGAATCCTTAGATTCAGTGCCCTTTCCAACAATAGAATCAACAATTGCTACTGGTTTAAAAACAAATTTTACCTTGCCTGTATCAATATAATTTTTTATTAGTGAAAATTCTATCTCTTTCCAAAATTTTGCGCAAAAAGGACATTGATAGTCGCCAAATTCTATTATAGTTATAGGAGCATTATTATCGCCTAAAACAACATCTGTTGAATTAATTGATGGCATGCCAGCTTGTTGCTGATTCTGATTTCCATTATTAGCTTCATTTTGATTTTGCTCTTGAGTATTTATATTTTTAGCGCCAGTAGAATAAATAACAGCCACGGCTATAATTATTCCGGCAACTAAAATACTGGCGGGTAAAAGCCAGTTACTGTTTTGTTTCTCGCTTATAGGAGAGTTCGTATTTCGTTCGTCCATGTGTTAAAATGATATGCAATTAAATATTAAATGTCAAATACCTGCGCTTAAGTGAACCAAACACTGCATAAATAGCGCCAATATACTATTTAAAATGGCTTTTTCTAAAATAAAAACATTTGTAATTTTCGCTGGAGATATCCTTATTTTCTATGTTTCATTGGCTGTTTCCTTATTTATTCGAAGACCTTTTGGAGATCAGAACTTTGAGAACTTTTTTAAAATGCACCTATGGCCGTTTACCCTTGTTTTACTAATTTGGATTTTTGTATTTTATCTTGCAGACCTTTATAATGCCAGAAGTTTTAAAAATAATTTTTCACTAATAAAAATTTTCGCTTTTAGTATTGTTATTTCTACTGCATTGTCATCAATTTTTTTCTACCTCTTTCCATACCCTGGCGTTTCTCCTAAAACAAGTTTAATTATTTTTGCTATTACTTTTGGCATTTTAGGATTTCTATGGAGATATATTTTTAATTATGCAAATACAAATGCTGGTTTTACTGAAAATATTATTTTTATAATACCTGATAAAAATTCTATAGACCTAAATAACACTATCGCGCATATTGAATCTAACCCTCAACTTGGATATAAAATCATAAATAAAATAAAAGAAGCGGATATTTCAGTTAAATCATTTTTAAGCTCACCTACCGCACCACAAAATAACAATTTAATAGTAATCCCCGCTCATCTTTTAGAAAACGAAAAAATTACGAAAATAATTTATAACAGTATAACAACTGGCGCTAAGGCAATAACATTTTCTAATTTTTACGAAATGATTTTTAAAAAAGTTCCACTTTCAGAATTAAATGAGTCGTGGTTTGTAGAAAACATTTTTCAAAAACATCCTATTTACGACATAATCAGGCGCCCGATTGAATTTATAATTTCACTTGTTTTAATAATAATTTTGTTTCCGATATTTTTAATTTTATGGATTCTCGCAAAAGTCGCTTCTAAAGGACCAGCGATTTATAAGCACATTAGAATTAGCAAAAATAAACGCGAATTTATGTTTTATAAATTCCGCTCAATGGCAAAAGACCATACACCCGCCCTGCTTGATCAAAGCACTGCTAAAATTACTCCTATTGGAAAATTACTAAGAAAAACCCATTTTGATGAATTACCCCAACTTTTTAATATACTCAAAGGAGATTTATCGTTTGTAGGCCCGCGGCCTGATTTTATTGATTATTTTAATGAATTAAATAAACAGATCCCTTATTACGACATTCGTACAGCCATAACACCTGGCATTACTGGTTGGGCACAAGTAAATTACCCAATAACAGTATCGTTAGAACAAACAAAAGAACGCCTATCGTATGATTTGTTTTATTTAAAAAATCGTTCATTTTTATTGGATTTAGTTATTTTAATCAAAACCATACGAATAATTTTTACTGCTTCTGGCTTCTAAAATACAAATTTACATAAATATGACCACAAATATCACAAATGAGGGTAAGGTTCTTTATCCAGATTTAAGTTATAAGATTATGGGAATTTTATTTGAAGTCCATAATAAATTAGGAACAAAATACCAAGAAAAACATTACCAAAAAGCCATTGAAATAAAATTAAAGGAATATAAACTTCCATATAAACGTGAGGCACAAATAAAAGTTAAATTTGGGAATGATGATTTAGGAGAATTTTTTATTGATTTTATAATTAATAATCAAATAATATTAGAAACAAAAGTGGTTTGGAGAATTAGTCAAAATGATATAAAACAAGTTTTAAGATATTTAAAATCTACTAATTTAAAATTAGGAATTATTGCCAATTTCAAACATGATAATCTCGAATTTCGAAGAATACTTAATTAGTATTTGTGAAATTCGTGTTCAAATTTGTGCGCATTCGTCAATTTCTTTTTAATAATACATCCACGAGACAAACGATTGCCAAAAATACTTTTTGGCTTATTTCTGGGCAAATATTTTCTCGCTTTATACGCGCGGCAATTATAATTTATGCTGCAAGAATTTTAGGCGCTCAAGAATGGGGTATATTTTCTTATGTCTTAAGTTTGGCTGGATTTTTTACTATATTCGCCGACTTTGGCATTAACGCAGTTATAACTAGAGAATCCAGCAGAGATATAGAAAAACAAAAAAAATATTTTAGCACTTCTTTATTTATAAAACTGGTAATGATAGTTGTATTAGCTTTTGTAGTTATTCTTATTGCTCCAATATTTATAAAACAAAGGTCTATTGAGCTTCTTTTGCCATTAGCAGTATTTATAATCGGCTTTGATGTATTAAGAGATTTTGCCGCTTCTTTATCGCGAGCATGGGAAAAAATGGAGATTGAAGCGTTTGTTCAAGTAATAACAAACACCGCTATTTTTATTGCTGGATTTGTAGCGATTTATTTTTATCCAAACGCACAATCTTTACTACTGGCTTATGTAGTTGGAATTGGAATTGGAATGGTCGTTGCTTTTTATCAGTTCAAACATTATTTAAAAAATCTAAAAGATAATTTTTCTAAATATCTTATTAAGCCGATTATTTATTCTAGTTGGCCGTTAGGAATGCTTGGACTTATGGGAGCTATAATGCTTAATACTGACTCAATAATGCTCGGGTGGTATAAAAATATGCAAGATGTTGGATATTACTCTGCTGGACAACGCATTGCGCAGTTAATTTATTTAATACCAGGACTTATTGCGACTGCATTCTTTCCATCTTTCGCGCGCCTTATAAATGAAAAAGAAAAGTTTAAGAAAATGCTAAATAAATCTTTGCAAATAATAGGACTTATTGCGCTACCCTTAATGACAGGCGGATTTTTCTTAAGCTCTTTTATTATTAAACTTTTGTATGGCACAGAATACCTACAGGGAGTTTTTAGTTTTAAATTAATGAATCTTACCTATTTACCGGTATTTTTATCGGCAATTTTAGGCAATGCTTTATTCGCCCTGAACAAAGAAAAGAGTTTATTTACTTATGTCATTTTAGGAGTAAGTGGAAATTTTCTTTTTAATCTTTTACTTATCCCAACTTTTGGGATTGCAGGCGCTGCGCTTTCTACATTAATTAATCAAATTATAATTACTATTTATTTAATCTTTAAACTTAGAAAAGAAATTGATTTCAAAATATTTTAAGTTTTTTTATATTAGGGTCTTAAAAAATACTGCGCCATTCTAGACATTGCTTTCCCTGTAAGTAAAAACCTTGGAAGCTTTAGCTCATTAATTCTCCATGCCTTCATTCTTTCACGCATTCTTAAAAATAAATTCTTTGAGCTAGCTCCGCCTGTTCTCATTTTTACTAAAATTTCTGGAATATATTTAGTTTTTATCTTGTGAATTTTTAAAAATCTTAACATTAACTCATAATCAGATACTAATTTAAAATCTAAATTAAAAACTCCATATTTATTATAAACGCTTTTTCTTACAAAAAATGCAGGGTGCGGTGGCATCCAACCATAATTTAATTTACTTTCTATATATTCGCCTGACTTCCAATATCGCACCACTTTATTAAGATTATTTTTTTTAACAAAAACTAAATCTCCATAACAAGCGTCAATATTTTTATCGCTAAAACAATCTACTACTCTTTTAAAAACTTTTTTATCAAAATAAACATCGTCTGAGTTTAAAATTCCTACAATATCTCCTTTTGCCAACTTAATGCCTTTATTCATAGCGTCATAAATTCCTTTATCTTTTTCCGAAACAATTTTTATTTTATTTTCATATTTCTTCAACAATTCTAATGTGCCGTCTGTTGAATTGCCGTCAATAACGATATATTCCACATCTGGATAACTTTGACTTTTAACACTCTTAATACACTCCTCAATAAAGTCCTCATTATTAAATACTGGGGTAATTATAGAAATTTTCATTTTATACAGAGATAACTTTTCATAAATACTGGCTCATTTAGCCCATCTACTGAAAACTGCCCATGAGTATTTATACTTAATATTTTAACGCCATTATTATTTAAAATATCAATAAATTCTTCCTCATTTAAAAATACCTCCATCATATCTATGCCATAGCCCTTTTTTATAGTATAAATTGTATTATTTAAATGTATAATCGGACTTCTATGAAATATAATATAATTTTTAGATACTCTTATTGCTTCTTTTATGGCTTGTTTATAATCTTTTATGTGTAATATTACACTTGAAGAAAAAACTACGTCAAAACTTTTGTCAGCGTAATCTAGGTTTAAAGCATCGCTAACTTTAAAATTTATTTTGGGGTAAAGATTTTTTGCTAATTTAATAAATTCTTCAGAATAATCACAGCCCTCGTATTGAACTTCTAAACCAGAAAGTTTAAAAACTTCATTATAATACCCGCTAGAACAGCCTATCTCTAAAATAGAAGGATTTTTTAATTTAATCTTTTTTATAAGATCAACTGCCACGGAAAATGGAGGTTCTATAATTTTATTTTCTCTTAATCTTTTTAATTCTTTTTTAACTACCAAATCATATTGTGTTATTGGTAAATTTTTATCTTTCCATGTATTAGTAAAATTTCCAAAATCAAACTCATCTGGATTTATTATTTTATAATTCCCCGATATTATAAATTTTTCAGCGTCTCCTTTTATATATTTACGACATATATAAAAAATAGATTTCTTTATGG
>Ga0210057_1001461_pt1 | contig 35851 bp, 32 predicted proteins | sample CryGeyCG2114_010_2_FD_183968 | JGI IMG/M metagenome (GOLD analysis project Ga0210057, IMG submission 183968) | Groundwater microbial communities from aquifer - Crystal Geyser CG10_big_fil_rev_8/21/14_0.10 (SPAdes) (version 2) | ecosystem: Environmental > Aquatic > Deep subsurface > Groundwater ... | reverse complement strand
CCCATTTGAACTTAAGATACAATTCGATCCTTTGTCGCTCATAAAACGTAATAATTTGCATTTTGGTTAGAGTTATGATCTTAGGGGTATTTTACCCTAGACTGGTGCACTCTGACCTGAATTCAGTATTGTTCTATAAGTCTTGACACAGGGAAACAAAAGCTCACTCTTAAATTGAAAGGAGAGCAAGACGAATGGAAAATTCACGTACTAGGTGGACAAGGTCACCTTTCGATCGACACCCATATACCCCAAGCCCGAAGACAACTGGGCGGTCTAACAGCCCTAAGACATCAAAAGATCAATCGGCTACTTGGACTGTGGGCGATCGACAAACAAAAACGGATCGGTAGACGCTTGCACGATGAATACTGGATGGATAATCCGGCACGCATGCAAGATCAAGCAGATCCGTTTTTGTGATACAGACGATCTAACGCCTCAGAAACAAAAATCAATTACAATTAAAAGCTTTTAAAATGATACAATCTATGATAAAATTACCTTTAGGATGTTTGTAAGGAGACTTTATGGCTCAGTATGACGGCTATAATCCTAAATTGGGTTTCTTTGGTAATGTTCTTTTGAAGGTTGCAACAAGAGTGGCGGCAGACAAGCTTAGTCCTGGATGCGCTGGTTGGAGAAGAGTGGCAATAGTCACACTGGCCGAACGAGAAATCCATCAACAAATCAGCAATGGTAATAAAGATCAAAACTCCAAACCCGCTAACGAGGCTTAAAGCTCGACCAATAAGCGCCCTCTTAGGCGCTCCCGGCGATAGGCACAACCCAGGCATGGACTTCATGTCCAGCCGGTGATTTTTTTATTTATATCTAGCAAAAAACCTCCCCTAGCGTTCTATAAAAAATTCCATAAATTAATCCGTATATCAACTGAATGGAAATTTGTCTCTATTCACGTTATTCGCATTTCTTTGAAAGCTTAAAAAGAAGTGCCAACGATTCGCATAAATCAGAGCAAGAACTCGAAAAGCAAAAAATTTATAATTCCTGATAACAAAAAGCCGCCTGTTTTAGGACTAAAGATTTTAGTGCAAATTAGGCGGCTTTTATCCTATCTTTACAAGATAGCTTCCTTGGCAGCTTTTGCCACACGGAATTTCAAAACGGTTTTAGCAGGGATCTTGATGGTCTCGCCAGTGGCTGGGTTTCGACCCATCCGTTCTTTGCGATCTTTTTTAACCATCTTGCCAAGACCTGGGATAGTGAACTCACCGGATTTTTTGGTTTCAGCATGGGCCAAATTGACCAATGCCTCAACAATCTCGGAGGCTTCTTTCCTGGTCTTACCCAGCTTTTCAGCCAAGGCATTTAGCATCTCTGATTTTGTCATGGTATATTTGTTTAATTGTGAAATTTATTTCATAATAATCAATTTACATGCTTACAAAGGGCAGAATAGCTGATGATTTTTAAAAATGCAAGCTTTATTAGTTATCCACAAATCTATCGTGGTCCCCGATATCATCCCCGAAAACTACCCACAACCACATCCAAACTTTAGATAAGTATAGCAAAACAAGGGATTTTTGGGAAATTCAATTCCGAAACCCAATAAAAGCAACCATGGCTTGAACAGTTTTTGGCTTGTCCCGGCGGTAAGAAAAAAATCTGGTTTCATCTTCGTAAGTGCACTGCCCGCTCACTGATATATTTTCTTCCCGAAGACCTTTCTCCACAAGCTGCAAACGGATAACCTTGAATAAATCTAAGTAATGCTTCTCTTTTAAAAATAGCGCTTTGGGATACATTTTAAATTTTTCAGCAACATTATTTTGAATTTCATAATGACATCTCTGTATCCCCGGTCCTAAAAGAACCCTCAACATCTTTGGGTTGACCTTAAAATTATCTTCCAGTGCTGTGAGGGTATTTAAAACTATCCCGGCTAGTATTCCCTTCCATCCACCATGGGCGATGGCGACGACTTGTTTTTCTTGATCATAAAAATAAATGGGGATACAGTCAGCCACCGTAACAGTTAAGATCGTCCCTCGATCTTTCGTAGCTAAACCATCTGTCCCTTTAACAATCTTCCCACGATTTTTTTTTCCTACTATTTTAACCCTGGCACCATGGACAAGGCCGGCCGAAACTACCGAAGTAAAAGGAATTTTTTTGTTACTAAAAAAACGCTCTCGATTATTTTTTGATTCACGAGCGCCCAGTTTCATATTCCCATCCGGCTTCTCAGAGACGCCGATGATAATTTCTGGGTATTCAGAAAAATCTTCAAGTATCATTTTATATCAAAAATCTTTTTCTTTATTAACACTTCCTTCTTCTTTTCCAATTTCTCTTATCCCGGTAATCCTACTAGTCTTTATTAGTTTATAGTTTTTTGGATCAGGTACTAATCGAAATTCTAAATAGTCACCTCTTATAATTTGGCCCGCTCTTAGCATACTCCCTCCCATTGAAGACCCATCAATTCGCGCAGTCACCGGTTGCGGACAGTACTTTGGGTGACCCGATATCATCACTTCACCACCATTTATAATTTCGATAATGTACGTAGTATTCTGGGTTTTAACTTCCAGCCGGGTGCTCGGTTTTAATTTTTCTAATTTTACTCCGCCCTCGACCTCCCCACGAATTATCGCACTGTTTACTTCTTGTGCCAAGTGCGAATTTGGTATTAAAAAATCCTTTTCCGACGGTCCCCCTTCTCCCCGCGAAAATGGATCTTTTGACATACAAATTGATTACTTTATTTCAACAATTTTTTTCTTTAAATTTTCTTCTTTTTTCTTTTCCGTTTCGTCTTCCAGTTCCTTAACCTCCCGTTTGACATCCTTTTCACTTTTGTAAAATTTTAGCAATGTAAACGCGATTAACGATCCAACCAACATTCCAAAAAGGTTGAACAGAAAAATAACAAAATAATATCGAGCTAGGCTGATATCAAATGCAGCTAAACGAATTCCTACCAGGCTCAAAGGTGGTACCAACGAAACTGCGATCGCCACTCCTGGTAAAACTTCCGCGTTTTCTTTTTTTACCCAAGCAAAAGTAGCCGCCATACCAGCAGCAACAGCTACTAAAAAATATAACATGGCGGTTCTGGTGGTATTTTCAAAAGCGTGTCCTATTTCTCGTATTCCAAAGATCAATGCTAAAATAAACGACCCCAAAACCACGATGAAAAAGGACTTGATAAGCAGACTGCTGGCATTTTTAATAGGTCCACCCTGCCCCACCGCAAACCCAAGGGCGGTTACAAAAATCGGGGTCAAAACCGGAGCCACCAGCATACCGCCAATAACAATAAAAGCATTTTCTAAAAGCAAACCGGCTGCCACGATAACAGTCGCTAGAATTAAAAAAGTGTAATAAGAGGAAGACGGTTTGCTCTTTGCGAAAAGCTCGTCTACTGTTTTTCTCTGGTCGGTTTTTGTGACTTTTAAAATCTGTTGTTTTTTTTCTTGCTCGTTGTTTGCCATGTGCCAAATTATACTACAAACTTTATAATCCTTAAAACTATTAATCAAATGTCAAGGAACGTCCTTGGCTATTTGGAAAAAAATTAAAACCAACGGTTCTTGAAAAATAGAAATGTTAAGACTAAAGAGACCACTGCGCTTAACAAAACAATCCCCCAAAAGGCATTTGGCGAGTTAGCACCGGGAAGTGCAACATTCATTCCATATAAGCTGGTAAAAATAACCGACACTGACAAAATAATCGTTAAACCAGTAAGAATCTTCATCACTCGGTTCAAATTATTTGTCAAAATAGTCGAATACGCCTCGCGGATATTTACAATAGTTCTCAAAGAAGCGCGAGCCTGAATAATTATCTGTTCGGCAGAGAGCGCTAAATCTTCTACCAAATCTTTATCCCGTTCGTAAAGTTGTAAAATTTTACCAGTAACCAGTTGTTCCAAAATAGCGCTTGCCGGCACCATTCCTGCCAAAAAATCGTTAAGGATTTCCTCAAACTGGATAAACTGGACAACGGTACGGTTGTCTATCTTTTCAAAAGTCGCGCCAATCGTCCTCACTCGTTTTCGAATTTCAGTTAGAAAGTTACTGTACGCAATACTGGTTTCAGAAAAAATTTGAAGTACTACTTTGGTTTTTTGAGTAGTATTAAAATCGGCGTGATCTTTTTGCAATTTTTGTAAAAATGGTAAAGGCTCGCGAGAAACTGTGATTACAAAATCTTCACCAATCGCGACTAACACAGGTACAGTAGTAACCCGACCATTTTCCTGATAAGGTACTCGACGAAAAAAATAAGTCGCGTTTTTTTCCAATTCTAACCGAGGAACCTCGTGAGGGTCGGTTGCGTCTATCAAATGCCCGAGTTCCAACCCGTGTCTGTCCGCCAAAAACTCCAACTCTTCTCGGCTCGGAGCTTCTAGATATATCCAAGAACCAACTCTAAATTCCTTCAGAATCTGAATCTTGCTGTCTTTAATTGATTTGTAGAAGTATTTGATCATGCTTGTTATTTTTAGCTTATTTAAGCTAATTATAACACAAATTTGCTATTATAACCAGACGGCTTTTAGGGAATTTTAAATTAAAGGACTTTTGGGTATTTGAGTGTTTATCCAAGAATTCGCAATGGATAATATCAAGCTGAAAAGTACCGCTGCCCAAAACCCGTCGACATAAAATCCAGGAACGATTTTTCCTGCTAAAAGAATTATTACAGCATTTATAACAAGCAAAAATAACCCCAATGAAAAAATAGTAATCGGTAAAGTAAGCAGGACTAAAAGCGGTTTAACAACATAGTTAAGTAAACCCAAAACCATGGCGACGATTACAGCCGTCAAAAACCCTTCGACCGAAACTCCGGGTAAAATATAGGCCAGCACAAAAACTACCAAAGCTCCTAACAAAATATTTGTAAATGCTCTCATATTATTTTATTTTGCAAACCTTTGACGCCTCATCAAGAATAATATTTTCTTGAAGATTCGTAGCGTTAATTATTTTCATAGACATCGGATTATTAACTAAATCGTGGCACAACACAAACCCATTTTTTAACAAATCCCTTTGTTGCACCAAGCTAAGTGAAGACAAACTAGTTACCGGTAACAATCCCGAGGTCTCGATGATTTCCTGCAAACTTCCCTTCGCCGGATAATTCCAACCAATCAACTCCAACCCCTCGCATTCAGCGTAGGCAATCGCGTCTTGGGTGAATTTTGTGTTGGTTATGAGGATTGCTTTATGAAAATGTGGTTTTCGTAGCTTGCTCTTCACAATATCGTCAAAGCGGGCCTTAACATACAAAGCGGTTTTAATATCAGTTTTAAAACCAGGATGATTGTGAAATTTTGCCTCCACCAAGACATGTTCTTGCCCTTTTCTTGCCACAACATCAACTTCGTGCATAACACATTTACCCATTACCATCTGACGTAGTTCAACCGAATAACCTTTGGCTTTCAAAAACTCCCCAATAAAATTTTCAAAAGTATGCCCGCTTGGGCCCAGTGCTAAAAGCGCTTGTTTTAAATTGTACCTTGCAGAAAGTGGGGCTCTTTTTTGGGAAAGTAAATTTAACGCCTGGTCGTGAATTTGTGATGTTCTCGTTCCATCACGCAGACCCACTTTTATGCTCTTTACTATTTCTTTAGCTACTTTTGGAGAAGAGCCAACGCGTTTTAGTGAGCGCTCAAGTTTAAACTCGGAAAACGGCTCGTATTTTCCGTTATACTTCTTTACTAAAATTTTCTTATTCCTTTTCAAATTTGTAGATTGAAACTAAGCTTTTTTTAAACGTTTTTTCGTCTTTTTATCTGAAACAAAATATTTTCCTAAAGACAAAGTCCCTAAAAAATCAACAAATTTTCTTATCTTTTCCCCTTCTTGTCGCACCGTCTCACGTAAACCGGTAATGTCTTTGGCAATCGCTTCTGCTTCTTGTTTGATGTGTCCGATGATTTTCTTTGCATCTCGCAAGATTTTTATTAAATAAACCAAAACCACCGCAACCAAAATCGCCAACAGTATGGTGATAACAGTTGTTACAAAGAAAAATATGTCCGATTTGATGATACTTTCCATATGTTTATTATACCAAAAAAATTAATAACTTTAAAACTCTTTAAACTTTCCCGGCTTAATTACAAAAATTTATGTTGTCCCTCTAACTAAACAGTTTTTTGCTTTACTCAACATCGTCTTAAAATTCACATCCATTTTAAATACTTTCAGATTATACTTTCTTGCCTGTTGATTAAAATACCGGCCAAACTCGCTTATCATAGTCGCTATTTTCTTGTAAGTATCTTTATCCGCGGTCCTTTTTACAAACCAGTCATTTCTATCTGCATACTTCACACTATTCCTAAGGATGTTATCTATGTTAGTCTTTATTAGAAAAATACTTTGGAAATTTTTCTTTCCATACTTTTTCTGCAAATTAATCACCAGCTGTGGATGAACGTGGTAACCTTCGATGATATAGCTTCTACCCTCTTTTAATTCCGATTCAACCAGCATTTCTATGGCTTTCCACACGGCTTGCGACTGTTTGATATATACCGAAACTATCTGATTCGAAGTATAATTATTGTACATCAAATCATTACTATATTTAGTCTTTTTTCTGATAATAGTTTTAGGGAAACGTTTTGAAAAATCCTTGTCAGAAGTGTAACCCATGGCAATCGCTTCCAGCGTATCTGAAGCAACCCAAGGGATGCCTAGGGTTTTACTAATTGTTTTTGCAAGCGTGGTCTTTCCGCAACGCGGCGCGCCACCAATAAGATAAATCATAAATCTACATATGATGTTTAAAACTCCTTCTCTTGCCCTATCTCGATTACGGAGAATTCTATTCCCTCCGCACCGAGGAATTTTTCGGGCAGTATATGGAATGGCTCGATAATTTTGAGCATGCCGTCATGGACAGGGAAACAATACTTTGGTTTGATTTCCTTCCCATAATCAAGCGCTTCCGCCATCTTTACCCACGGTCCCGCCACAGGCAGAGCCAGTATTTCAACCGGTTTTCCCGGATTGAAAAAAACGTCGCCAGGGTAAAAAAACCGATTGGCAATAAAATAACCGGTATTATCCACTTGTGGAACGCCGGGATAAATCACTGCGTGCTTTTCTCCAAATGCTTCGATCAATACATTATTAACAGTCACCGACTGACCGTGTTCCAAAAGTTCGTATTTAATATTTTCCGCATCCAGTATTTTTCCCACGCCTTTTACCGTATAAATTTTTGCTTCTGGGTTATTTTTCAAAACTTTCTTTACCGACTCTACATGAAAATGATCAGCGTGTTCATGAGTGATCAAAACAACGTCGATATTTTTTTCTTCATTTTGTCTTGTGCTCCAAACCCCTGGATCGGTCAAAATCTTCAACGCGCCTTCCTCAACAACCAGACAACAATGTCCAATTTTTTTTATCTTCATAATCTCCCATTTCCTATAGTTTGATAGTACGTACTATGAAACTATAGACATTATTATTTTAATATTTGAGTATCGTAAATTCGGCGCCTTGTGAATTATTTTTTGGACTATATCCCAAATCCTTCTTAGCGTTGTCTATATCAAAAAGTAAACCGCTATTATTTGAAATCGCATAATATACCCCAAATCCAATTTCAGAATTTAAAACTTTTACTATTAATTGAATTAAATCATCATGCGAAATCCAAATCTTTAAATTTTTATTGTCTTTTGTCGGGTCATCGTCTGCCAGAAAAGCCCCGATACGCAAACAGATAACAGATAATCCCTCGAGCTCATAATATTGGCGCGCTAAAGCTTCACCGAAAACCTTGCTTGACGCATAATAACCATCTGGGCTGACCGGATCTTGAATTGATATCCTTTTTTCTAAAATTTTTTCATTTAAATACTTCTGATAAACCCCGGTAACATGTATCGTACTGGCGTAAATAACTTTCTTCACTTTGTTTTGAGTGGCGACTTGAAATAAATTTTTTGTAGAAATTATATTGTTTTTCAAAACCGAATCCCATAAAGCATTAGGGTTGGAATCCGCGGCTAAGTGGATAATATAATCTATACTTTTTGCTTCTTCGAAAACTTTTTGTGCAAGAGTGAAATCGGAGAGGTCGACTTTAAAATAATTTTTTTGGTTGGAGTCGACTGTATCCAGACCAATAATTTCAAACTTATCAGCTAGTTTGTTTGATAAAACCTTGCCTATTATCCCTTGAGAACCAGTTATTAACAATTTTGGTTTTTTCATGACAAGAGATTAATTGAAATTTACCAACTCCCGCCGCCGCCGCCGCCAAAACCGCCACCGGAAAATCCGCCGGAAAAACCACTTCCGCCACCCGATGCCGAACCCGGTGAGGAAGCGAGCGTCGAGTTCGCCTCAGTATTAAAATCACCCAGACTATTGGCAAGGATTACTGCTGAAAAATGCAATCCCAGTGAGCCACCATACCAGCTTGGTGGGTGGTTATATACTCCTTCAAACTGAACCGCCCATTCTTTCTCGACACCCAAAACCATTGCGTAAGGCAACAATTTTTCAAATCTTTCCGGCGACTTTTCCGGCGCGTTATGAAATTTGATCCGATCTTTTTCCGCGACCGACAAATATTCTTTCAGCCCCAAAATATGATCTCTGGCTTCTGCGCCAATTTTAGTTTTTGCTGGCATAAAAAAACTAAATCCGATAATTATTACCCCGGACACAATAAAACTCACCACCCCAAGTGATCCCAAAATTCCTCCTAACCACATCCCAATAAACAACGTCCCGATCCCTACTCCAAGATAAATTTTTCTGACTTTGGAAGAATCTTTCTCAAAAAATCCTTTTGTTACGGTCGAAACATATATCTGTTTTTTAAGTTCTGCCAAATCTTTGTAAAATTTATCTTTCAAGCTGGACAATTTAACCGAAATTGTATCGCCAAAAATACTTTCCAACAATTTCTTCTCAAAGTCATTTTTTAAATCATCACCTGCTTTTAATTTGTCTAATTGGTAATCAACTTTCTTTCCAATAAACTTTTTCACTTCCAATCTTGTAATTTTTAAATACCCCAAAACCGCCAAATTGATTATATCGGCCGAAACATCTTTGTTGTCAGCCCGCTCATCGATAATTGTCCCCACCTCCGAAGGTGTAAGATTTTCTGGTGGATCATACTGGGCAACTACAGTCGAATATCCTTGTGGGTCCCGACCACGAGTCCACCACAACCGAAGGATTATTAAAAAAATCAAAATCGGGAGGAATAAAATTCCGTTGTCTTTTAAAGTGTCGAAAAGTTTTTGCCAAACGGTAGGTTCGTAGACCAAACCTTTGGGAAAACCGACAACGACGGTTAGGCCTTCACCTGAAAGCAAACTGTCTTGTGAAAATTGAGCCTCGCCATTTGCCAAAATAAGCGACGAATCACAACCTTCACTACTGCCCCATAACCCCCCAAAACATGCGATATTTATATCATCTCGGCTTGCTTGTACAGGGAGTGTAACCGAAACGGAAACATTTGCGATATTGACTATCCATTCGTCTCCCGTTGCGTTCCAATAAAGCTCGTCATAATCATTAAAATAATTCAGCGCCCGTTTTATTACGTAATGTATTGCGTAATGCTTTTGACCGGTCACAAAAACATCTGCATCGCCAATTTTTATACTTTTATAATCTCCTTTGTTACTAACCTCAAAATTATAAGCGCGACCAAATTCGTCGGTTACCGAAATCTCAGACAATCGCAGTTCAAAATTTCCTCCCCGCGCTTTATATTTATAAGGGATGTCTCGAAAAATCCCGTGTTTTTGTCCATTTTCAAAATCGTAAATAATCGTTTCGGTCACATCAACACTTGAATCTTTATTGATTTTTATATCAACATCAAAACTTTCAATCGACTCCACCGCTAAAACAGGAGTAGAAACCAATAACCCAAAAAAAATAAATGGTAATATTTTTTTCATGTAAAAAAATTAATCTGTAAAATACCTCACCGCGTTTTGGAAAATCGGGAGGCCTTGAGGGGAATTAAATCCCTTTCGGCTTTCAGCCTCCCTCCCCTCGTCAGCAGGAGGTATACTAATCCGGCGCCAGTTGTAATATTGAGTCTTGAGAATATATCGTTCGGGATGAGGCATCAGTCCCAAAATTTTTCCTGACTCATTGCAAATTCCCGCAATATCGGCAACCGATCCGTTTGGATTGTTAGTATATGTAAAAACTATTTGATTATTCTGTTTTAGACTATCAAACACAGAATCATTTTTAACGATGAATTTTCCTTCGCCATGAGCGATTGGATATTCGACAGTTTTCCCAGACAGACCTTTCGTAAACACACACTTACTTTCCTGAACTTTTAAACCCTCCCACTGCGACATAAACTTAGCGTTGGAATTCACAATCAGACTAGCTTCTTCAGCTGGTTTTCCTCCAAAGGGCAGCAATCCGGTACGAACCAAAACCTGAAACCCGTTGCAAATTCCTATAACCAATTTATCTGAATTAACGAAAGACTGTAGTTCGTCGCCAATTCGATACAAAAGCTGGTTGGCAAGTATTTTTCCAGACATCACGTCATCGCCATAAGAAAACCCGCCGGGAATCCCCAGAATTTGATAATCGGATAACTTTTTTTCACTCGAAAAAATTTGATTGACGTGCACTATTTCGGACAATCCCTCAGCCAATTCGAAAGCAAACTGCATCTCTTCGTCGCAGTTAATACCGTCTGTTTTTAAAATAATCGCTTTAGGTTTCATGGATTTACATTATCACCCTCCCCAGCTTCGGGGAGGGTGTCCAGCCCTTTCTACGAAAGGGCTGGACGAGAAGGGATTGGAGCAAGTCCGATGCCTCTCCCCAACCCTCTCCCAAATGGGAGAGGTTGAAATTCTAAAAATATTTACTCATCGTCGACTTATAAACTTTTTTTAGCTCGTTGAGTTCCCCGAAGATCAATTCTTTTCCTTTAAATAAAAACTTCAAATTTTTGTCATCAGAGACTTCTCCAATTTTTGAAATCGGCAGACCGTTAAACAATTCTAAAATCTTACCCTCATCTTCCGGCGCTACTTCCACAACGAATCTCGTGTTAGATTCGGAAAACAATATATGATCAGCGCGGTCCAGATCCGATACTTTTTCCAGCTCAATTTTAGCGCCCATATCTCCACCAAAGCACATCTCCGCAATTGTTACTCCAATCCCACCTTCGGAAATATCATGACTCGAACGTAACAACCCGTTTTGGATAGTCTTGTGCATCGTTTTAAAAATTTTTCGGGCGCGGATTATATCTACTTTCGGAACCGAAGCTCCCAATTGGCCCTGCAGATCATAATAAACCGAACCTCCCAACTCGGCTTTGGTTTCGCCGATGATAAAAATGGAACTGCCCGCTTGTTTAAAATCCGAGGAAACTGTTTTTTCTATTTCCTTAACCGGCGCAAACCCGGAAATACATAACACCGGGGGGATTTTTATTACTTTCCCGTTCGGCCCGCGATATGTACTGGACAAAGAATCTTTTCCGGACACAAGAGGCATCTTCCAAGCGGTTGTTATATCGTAACATGCATCAACCGCCTGATCGAGTTGTCCCAATTCTTCTTTTTCCGGAAACGGCCAGATAAAATTATCAAGCAATGCAATATTTTCAGGATCAACACCTGTCGCCACCATATTCCTCACGCACTCGTCAAAAGCTGACGCTGCTCCCCAATAAGGATGGATTTTGTTATATGTTGGATTTAACCCGTGAGCCACGGCTAGACCCTTCCCCGAGCCCAACACCGGCTCAACAATCACCGCGTCGTTTGGCGCGTCCTTTTTTACCCCCGAATAAGGCTTCAACGCGGACGTTCCCATGACTTCATGGTCATAGCGTCTGACAATCGGCTCTTTGGAACAGACATTCCAATGAGCTAAGACTTTCTTAAAAATTTCATTATACGATTTAGCCCGGTCCCTCGCCTCTCCCGCCCTTCGAGCACCCTCTCCCATCCGGGAAAGCGGCGGGGTGAGACTAGAAACTTCTTGCTCCGCGAAGATAATCGGCTCACCAATATCTGGCTCTGATAATTTCGGCTCCCGCCATGCTCCCTCCATGGTTCTTTGTGGTAACCCATTGTGAATAAATTCCATCTCCAAATCGCAAACAATTTGCCCTTCCCAAGTAATTTTTAATTTCCGATCTCCCGTAAACTCTCCGATTACAACAATATCGACGTTATAGCCGCTAAATATCTTTTCAAGTTCTTTTATATCTTTAGGATCAACCGCCATAACCATACGCTCTTGCGATTCCGAAATCCATATCTCCCATGGGGCAAGCCCTTGATATTTCAGATCAATACTTTCTAACTTTACTACAGCACCAAGTTCTTCTCCCATTTCGCCAACCGCTGAAGAATACCCCCCGGCGCCACAGTCGGTAATCGCTCGAATCAAACCTCGGTCACGCGCGATCATTATCGCGTCAAAAGTTCTTTTTTCTTCTATTGCATTTCCTATCTGCACCGCGCTTCCAGAAACCTTTTTGGTATCGGCGGTCATTTCACCTGATGAAAAAGTCGCGCCATGAATTCCATCCCGTCCGGTTTTCCCTCCCGCTGTCAAAATCAAATCTCCTTTTTTCGGTTTCGATTTTTTCGCGAATTTTTTCGGCATAATCCCGTAAGCCCCGACCAAAATAGTCGGCTTAGCCACAAAATCCGGATGGAAATGAAATGAGCCGTTATTGGTTGGGATACCCATGCGATTTCCGTAATCTTTCACCCCACGAACAATTTCTTGCGACAGTCTTCTGGGGTGGATCGAACCAAGTGGAACTTTCTCCCGTGGTAGATCCAGTGGCGCGAAACAGAAAACATCCGTGCTGATTATCGTCTTTGCCCCCTGACCAGTTCCGACAATATCTCGAAAAACCCCTCCACTGCCGGTCATAGCCCCACCATAAGGCTCAATCGCCGAAGGAGAATTATGAGTTTCCCCTTTACCACTCACCGCCAAATCATCAAAAAATTCAATCACTCCGGAATTGTCTTCAAAAACTGAAATAACCTTACTGGAATTAATTTCCTTAGTCGCATTTTTAATTCGACTCATTAACGATGGTTTTTCTTTACCATCGATTATAAGTTTGGCTTTAAAAGTTTTATGGACACAGTGTTCTGACCATGTTTGTGCCAACATTTCCACTTCCAAATCAGTTGGGTCTCGGTCAAGTTTTTTGAAATGATTTTGAATAATTTTCATTTCCTCTAAATTCAACCACAACCGATTATTACTCAGCTCTATTAGTTGCTCATCAGACATTTCTCTCATAGAAACCGTTTGGGTTTGCGCGGGAGAACTGCCAATAATTAAAGTCTCCTCCGGTTTTTGTAATATATATTGAACGGTTTTATTCATCAATAATTGTTCGGCAATTTTTTGTACTTCATTCGTGCTAACATTTCCTTTAAATATATATCGCTTCCCGGTCCCTGCCGCGATTAAACCGTCAATTCCCAAATCAGAAACGGCTTTCGTAACAGAATCAATTTCCGTATCCATAACTCCGGGCTTTAGCGCAACCTCGATCGCTTTATCGGTTTCTCTTATTACTTGTTCGTCGAGCGCATAATCTTGCCATAGTTTTTCTACTAAAAGTTTTTCAACAATACTATGCAGCAATTGTTTATCGTCAATGCCTTCTAGTTTGTAAACTTTAATAACTCGGATATCGTCGACTTTTCCCAAATTTAAATCGGCGATACTTTTTTTCAAAGCGTCGCCCTCTGCGTCCAAAAACTCTTTTTTTGTTACCACTTCGATTCGATGAAGCATGTTTTTCGTCATTTCGGATGCCACGGAGAGCAATCCGGAACCTATAATTCCCCGATCCCTCACCTCGCTTTGCGAGCGAAGCGAGCGGATAAAACCCTGGATGACACCCGAGGTTTACTCAAATATAACTCCTCTTTCTCCTTCCTCAACACTACCAATTTCAAACGTCCTCATACCATACTTTTCGAACACTTGTCGAATCTCTTTAGATTTTTCAAGCTCACAAACCAACACCAAACCGACACCCATATTAAAAGTTCTTCTCATTTCATTATCTTCAATACCGCCCTCTTTTTGAATGTGTAAAAAAATCGGCAACGTTTCCCAGGATCCCAATTTTATCTTCGCTTGGACATGCTCTGGTAATATCCTCACAACATTGCCCGGCAAACCCCCGCCGGTAATATGCGCGATCCCTTTAATGACTTTTTTTGAAAACAATTCGGTAAGAGGTTTTGTATAATTTCTGTGAGGTGTGAGCAATTCTTCCCCTAATGATTTTCCCGAAAATGGAACTTGACCAGTTAAACTATATTTTTTATCCCCAAAAAAAACTCTATTAACCATTGAAAACCCGTTTGTGTGAAGACCTGAAGAAGAAACTCCAACTAAAGTGTCTCCCGGTTTAATATTTACACCAGTGATAACATTATCCAAATCAACAACCCCTCTTATATTCCCTACCAAATCAAAGTGACCTTCTTGGTAAACTTTCGGCATCTCCGCAACCTCACCATAATGCAAAATCAACCCGGCGTTCTCACAAGCCCTCGCAACTCCTGAAATTATTTCTACCACGATTCTTGGTTCCAATTTCTCAACCGCGATATAGTCACCGAAAACCAGCGGGATGGCGCCTTGCGCCAAAATATCGCCACAACTATGCCCGACCATATCATGCCCAACCGTATCATAGCGACCCATCATGTGCGCGATTTTCACTTTTGTTCCAACACTGTCAATACTTTCAACGTCGGCAAAATTTTCTATTCCTAATTTCTTAGCGGCTTTTGCGGTATGAAAAACCGCCCCAAAAGATCCCAAGCCCGCGACAACACAATCGGCAAACTGAGATTTTGCGTTAGTCTCTTTTATAATTTTGGCAAACTCATCCTTGGCACGTTCGTACGCATCTATATCTACCCCGGCTTGCGCGTAAGTTAACTTGCTCATAGATTTAAGAATTAAGATTTATGATTTAAGAATCATTCTTAAATCTTACCTCATAAATCGTAAATCTGAATTATTAATGCCTAAATTCTCTTATTCCGGTAAATACCATACTCAATCCTTTTTCATCCGCCGCGGCGATTACTTCTTCATCCTTAATTGATCCTCCTGGCTGGATTATCGCCTTTATTCCAGCGTCCGCGATCTGGTCTATACTGTCGCGGAATGGAAAAAACGCGTCTGACCCAAGCACTGCGCCAATTTCGCGGCCACCAGCTTTTTTTATAGCAATTTCTACGGAATCAACTCGCGACATCTGCCCCGCCCCCGCCCCCACTAACATTTTATCTTTAACCAAAACTATCGCGTTTGATTTCACGTGCCTGCATACCTTGAAGGCAAATAACATATCATCGATCTGTGTTTGATCCGGTTTAAGTTTGGTTACAATTTTCAAATCATCCTTGGAGATATTTTTCCGATCAAAATCCTGTTCCAATATTCCCCCCACAACTTTTCGATAATCCTTAAGTCCTGCTTGTTTTTTAAATTCGCCTAATTTTAATAAACGCAGATTTTTCTTCTGTTTTAAAACTGTCAAAGCTTTCGGATCAAAATCCGGCGCCAGAACAATTTCCATAAATATCTTATTGACCTTTTCCGCAATACTTTTAGTACAATTCCGGTTCATTGCGATAATTCCACCAAACGCTGACCTCGGGTCTCCTTGATATGCTTTTTCATACGCTTCGTCAATATCTTTTCCAACAGCGCAACCGGCCGGGTTTGTATGTTTGACAACAGATACTGTCGGCTCTTCGAACTCTTTTACCAAATTTAGCGCCGAATCCGCGTCCAAGATATTGTTATAAGAAAGTTTCTTTCCATGCAATATTTCTGCTTTTGCTATAGAGGTTTCAAAAACACTGGTATCTTCGTAAAATGAAGCGGACTGATGCGGATTTTCTCCGTAACGCAAGTCGTAAAGCTTTTGAAATTGTATTGTGAGTCCCTCCTCCCATCTCTGAGGAGAGGATGCCTGAAAGGCAGGTGAGGAGTCTTTTGATTCAAAATATTCTGCAATTGCTTTGTCGTATTCGCTCGTCCTTTTAAAAACTTTCAAAGCAAGGAGCTTTTTCGTTTCCATCGAAACTTCCCCTTTTTTTAACTGATCGACAATTTTTTTGTAATCTTGAGGATCACAAACAACTACTATATGTTTGTGATTTTTTGCGGCGGACCGAAGCATTGTCGGCCCCCCGATATCAATCATTTCAATTGCCTCACTCTCTTTCAAGTCTGGTTTTGCAACCACCTGTTCAAACGGATAAAGGTTAATAACCACCATATCAATCATTGAAATATTATTATTCTTGGCATCCCGCATGTGCGAAATATCATCTCGATCGGCCAAAATTCCGCCGTGAATTTTTGGATGCAAAGTTTTTACTCGTCCGTGCATGATTTCAGGAAACCCGGTAACCGAGCTTGCGGTTTTAACCGCAATGCCCGCGTCTAAAATTTCCTTATAAGTCCCTCCGGTAGAAATAATCTCCCAACCAAAATCGGCCAGCTGCCTGGCAAATTCCACAATCCCGGTTTTGTCGTATACGCTTATTAGAGCTCGTGGCATTTTTTTTCTTCTTTTTTTAAAATAAAGGGGTGAGAAGGGTTATGAGGAAATTTCGAATCATAACTCCCTGTGATCACCTTTTATCTTAAGAGAGAAATTAATTTACTTTTTACTATAAACCAAATCCGATATATCCCCTCCGGCAAAACGAATAAGTCCTTCAATTATTATCTCCTGCTCCTTGGCCTGGACTTTCGGCTTCAAGGTTTCCGGTGTTTCCCCCGGTTCAATCGGCACTTTCGCCTGCAAAATTATCGGCCCGGTATCCACACCCTCGTCAATAAAATGTAAGGTAGCGCCAGTTTGTTTTTCATGAGCATCTAGCACTGCTTTATGTACATCCAAATCCATCCCAGGATATTTAGGCAACAGCGACGGGTGAATATTTATTATCCGATTTTTATAAGGAGTAATAAGCGCTTGTGTAATAATCCGCATATAACCAATCAATAAAATCAAACCAATTTTGTGCTCCTGACAAAGCCTTAAACACTCTTCGTCAAATTCTTTTTTCTTTTTACCTTTCGGATTAAGAAAAATCGTTTTGTAATCGGCATCACGCGCACGTTTCAAAATCCCCGAGTCTTTTTTGTCAGACATTACAAACTTCAAATCAATATACGCAAGACGACCTGCCTTTTTTTCATCGATTATCGCCTGCAAATCGGTGCCGTTGGTCGATCCAAAAACGGCGAGGTTTACTTTATTCATATTTCTTACACTCCCCTTCTTTACAAGGAGGAGTTGAGGGAGATTCTTTTTATTTTACTTAATGCACCCTCCTAACCCCTAATCCCTCTTAATATACCAATTCTCTTCTCAATTAATTCTTTTGTTCCAATATCTTCTCGATGGAAAACCGGCCCTGTAATTTTTTTAATCTCTGTCTCAACCTTTTCTTCCGCTTTATATAAATCGGGGTCTGTGCCGACCAAAGCAATCGCCCGGGAACCGGCCAAATACAACCCATTCTCTTTTTCGTTAACTGAAGCAAAATAAATTTTTACCTTGCTTGTATCGATTTTTGAAATATCAACCAACTTGTCTTTAACCGCACTGGTTGGGTAACCTTCAGGTACAATATATTTACAAACAGTCGCTTGTTCTAAAAATTCTGGAACGATTTGATCTAGGGTCCCGTCAATTACCGCTTCGCACACTTTTACAAAATTCGATTTTAAAACCGGCAAAATATTTATCGCTTCCGGATCTCCAAATCGCGCGTTGTATTCTATTAACCTCACGCCATCTTTTACAGCGATAAATCCGCCATACAAAACTCCTTTATAATCCATTCCGAATTTTTTCTTTAATGCTTTTGCCACTTGCTCGTTTATACTGCGCGAGGCTTTGATATCGCTTTCCTGTAAAAATGGCAAAGATCCGTCCGCCATGGAGTACGAACCCATGCCACCGGTGTTTGGGCCCTCGTCGCCGACAAACGCTCGTTTGTGGTCTTGCACCGCCGGAAAATGCAACAGATGGTCGCCGTCACACAGGCTAATTAAACTAAATTCTTGTCCAACTAATTTTTCTTCCAGCACGACTTTTCCGTCTTTTTTAATTAACGTTTCTGTGCGATCAATCCCTTCTTCATAACTTGCGAAATGATCGCCTTGTACTAAAACCCCTTTTCCACAGGTTAATCCGTCGGGTTTGATAACAAACTGGCCAACCTCTTTCACCCATTCTGCCAACCCTTCATTATTTTTAAAAACTTTAAATTTCGGATTGCCGAAAATATTAAACTCTTCCAACAGGTCACGGGTAAAAGATTTGCTCGATTCAAGTTGTGCCAACTTTTTTAACGGACCAACCGACGGCATCCCAGCTTTTTCCAAAGCATCGACAACCCCGACTGACAAAGGCAACTCCGGGCTAATCACCGCAAAATCCACTTTTTGCGCCTTGGCAAACACCACAATCGACCCGAGATCGTCAAGTTTTCCAACTTCATAAGCAGAAGTTACTTTTTTTATTCCCGGATTGTCAGACGAACCAAAACAAACTACATCGCAAGAAGTCGCGCTTCGCTTTAGCGTTTCTGCGATACAATGCCCTCGAGCCTCTGAACCAACCAATAATATTTTTTTCATAACAAAGTAGATTTAGCTGGCTCTAATATAGATTTGTCTTTTGTTCGCGAATCTTCCGCCTCACGCAAAATTTCTTCCGTAACTTCAGTGGGATAATCACCGTCAAAATAAGCCGCGTGCGGTCGTTTAAAATTCAAATGCCCTTTTCTGGTAACCGCCTCTATCAGATCTTCCAAATTCTGATAAATCAATTCATCCGCGCCGATTTCCTTTTTTATTTCCTCTTCTGTTCTGTTATGTGCGATCAACTCTTGTTTGGTCGGCATATCGATGCCGTAAAGATCTGGAAAACGAATGGGTGGCGAGGCGGAAGCAAAATAGACTTTTTTTGCGCCGTGTTTTCGCACTAAATTTACAATATGCCGAGAAACATTGCCACGGACGATACTGTCATCAACAATCAACACGTTTTTATCTTTTACTTCAAAACTAATCACGGTCAGTTTATATTTGTTTGCTTTTTGTCGAATTTTTTGTCCCGGCATAATAAATGTCCTCCCGATAAAATGATTTTTTACGATCCCTTCAGAATACCGAACTCCCAGTTCATGAGCGCAAGAAAGAGCCGCTGTTGTTGCCGACTGTGGAGCGGGAATAACCACATCGATAGGGAGATTCGGTAAAACTTTTTTTATTTTTTTTCCTAAGTTTTGTCCCATGCGCAGGCGAGCGCGATACACTGAAACTCCATTTAAAAACGCGTCAACTCGCGCAAAGTAAACATATTCAAAAATACATGGCCGAAATTCTTTTTGTTCAACAATTCGATGATGCACTTTCCCTTTCATATCTATAAACACCACTTCTCCAGGATCGACGTCGCAGGCAAAATTGAAACCCAAAATCTCAAACATGGTATTTTCCGAAGCGACGATAAATTCCGGTTTTAAAATGTTGTCTCGTTTACCAAAAACCAAAGGCCGGATTCCATTAGGATCACGAAAAGCAAACATCCCTTTTCCCGCGATAATCCCTACCGCGGAATAGCCGCCACGCACTCGCTCGTGAGTTTTTTTAACGGCTTCACAAATCGAATCGAACAAGTCGCCATTATCCGCTTTTGACATGGCAGAAGCAAAAACATTTAACAAAAGCTCTCCGTCCGAAGAAGAATTAATCTGCCGAAAATCTTTTTCAAACAACTCCTCTCTTAATTTATTGGCATTGTATAAATTTCCATTAAAAGTCATAGCTATTCCATAGGGAGAATTGACCATGAATGGCTGGACTTCCTCCAAGGTAATAACACCCGCCGTAGGATAGCGAACCTGTCCTATCCCTACATTCCCCTTTAACCGTTCCATATCCTGCTGTCGAAAAACTTCCCGGGCAAGACCAAGCCCTTTTCGAAGATGAAATTTGTCAGAATAAGTCACCATCCCCGCGCTATCCTGCCCACGATGCTGTAGCGCGGTTAAAGCTTCATTTACTTCCGCCGCCACCTCGTTATTTGAAATAATCCCGGTGATTCCACACATAAATTCAATTTAACATACTAGCAAGATAACAAGGCAACAAAAATTTGTTAGGTTATTAAATTGCTAAATTGTTTATTTAAGATACTTCTCCACCAGCTTTCCAGCAAGTCCTGTATATTTTTCCGGCGTCAACTTCAACAATTTTTTCTTTTCTATCGATGGAATTTTAAGTTTTTGGATAAACTTCCGCATACTAGCAAGATTAACGATTTTCCCCCGCGTCAAAGCTTTCACCGCTTCATATGGTTTAGGGTAGCCGACTTTGCGCAACACGGTCTGCACGGCCTCCGCAATCACTTGCGGGTTTTCTTCTAATTCTTTTTTTATAGCGTTTTTGTCAACATCGAGCTTTGACAAACCGATTAAAGTTGATTTAACAGCGAGCATGGAATAACCCAAAGCCATCCCTTGATTGCGCAGCATCGTGCTGTCGGAAAGATCGCGCTGAAGCCGCGACACCGGAAGCCGATCAGAAAGGGCGTGAAGGATGCCGTTTGCGATGGTAATATTGCCTTCGCTATTTTCAAAGTACCACGGATTGATTTTGTGCGGCATGGTGGAAGAGCCGATTTCGCCTTTCACCAATTTCTGCTTGAAAAGTTTTCGCAAGATATACAACCAGATGTCTTGGTTAAAATCGCGGATTACAGTATTGACGCGGGATATAGCCTGATAAACTTCTACCGAAGTATCATGCGGTTCAATTTGCGTACTAAGCGGTAAAAACTCCAGACCAAATGACTCAACAAACTTTTTACTGGAATTTATCCAATCAACGTTCGGATAAGAAACCGTATGCGCCGACCAGTTGCCGGTTGCCCCCGAAAACTTGGCTGTTAATTTAATTGCGGATAATTTCTCTACCTGTCTTTTAACGCGGGAATAAAACACCGCCATCTCGTGTCCTAATGTTGTCGGTGTTGCCGGCTGACTGTGGGTGAGCGACAGCATTGCGAGATTTTTGTGTTTCAAAGCTAAACCCTTCAGCTCCGCGAGGATTCTGGCTACGCTTTTTAGATAAATACCAATTCCATCTTTGAGCATCAAACTGTAAGCAATATTGTTTATATCCTCACTTGTCAAGCCGGAGTGAAAAAACTCAAAAATCCCGGGCGGTAAAACTTTTTTTAGTTTTTCTTTGGCAAAATACTCCAGCGCTTTCACGTCGTGGTCGGTAATTTTCTCTATCTGTTTTACCCGTTTGGCGTCGGCTTCGGAAAACTTCTGATACAAAGCGCGAAGCTGCTTAATCTGAGCTTCAGAAAAAGGCGCAAGTTCATGCACCTTTGGTTCGCGGGACAGCCCTATCAAATATTCAATTTCCACCCACAAGCGGTAGCGCATCAGCGCGCTTTCAGAAAAAATAGGAGAGAATTCTTTTACCCTCTCGTAGTAGCGCCCGTCTAAAGGAGATATCGCGTTTAATTCTGATGGCATTATTCGTACTTTGACTTTATATCGTTAATTTTTTTTGAAACCTTCTGTTGCGCGTCCTTGTCCGCCAGTCCAAATATTCTCGATACTGCCGCCGCAACGTTCCCTGGATCGAGGACAGTCAAAACCGGGGTATCCGAAGGCATCTGTAATGTAGAATTTACATTCACTATCATATCAATCTTGTCTGTAAATGGAGGACAAGCAATCACCGGATGAATAGAATTGGCCGCGACAACCGCGGAAAGCCCGTTGGAGCGGCCCGCGATCGTCACGTATACAATCTGCTGATCCTTGTTATATTTCTGTACAATTTCAAAAACCTTCTCCGGAACTTTGTGCGCCGAAGCAATATGGGTAACGTGGTCTAAACCCCAGTCGGCAAGCTTGGCTTTAATTTTCTTGGCCCACTCCTCGTCAGAAGGGCTTGCGATGATAAATACTACTTTCATACACTTTTATACCTCTATTCTACTAGATATCCACCGTTTCGTAAATTTTTCTCTATTCTTTGAATTACCGGTTCGTCATGGTAGACAAATTCTTTACCGGTTATCGTCTCGTATATCTTAATGTAGCGCGAAGACAGCTCCACCACCATATCGACAGGCGCATCTGGCAATTTTTCATCTTTATAAGGATCGCTATTCTCTTTAAACCAAAGCCGTAAAAATTCTTTATCAAAATTTTGAGGCTCTTCTCCAGAGGCTATCCGCGCTTCAAAAGTATCCGCGAACCAATAACGAGAAGAGTCGGGAGTGTGAATTTCATCAATCAAAATTATATCGCCTTTCTCATCTTTGCCGAATTCGTACTTGGTATCAACTAAAATCAGACCTTTTTGAAGCGCTGTCTTTTGCCCGAACTCAAAAAGTTCAAGCGATTTTTCGGAAACGAAATCCCATTCTTTTTCCGTCATCAATCCTTCTTTGACAATCTCTTCTGGGGTTAAATTTCTGTCATGCTCTTCAAATTTTGTGGAGGGGGTCAGGATTGGGCGTTTAAGCCGAGTATTTTTCTTGAGTCCCTCACCCAGTTTCAGGCCGCCAAACTCCCGCTGGCCTTTTTGATAGTTGGTCCAAATGGAAGTTGCGGTTACGCCGGACAAAAACGCGCGCGGAACAATTTCCACAGGAAGGGCCTCAACTCGCTGCCCCACCATGACATTCGGATCAGGGACTTCCAACATGTGATTGGGAATAATATCCTTGGTTTGTTCAAACCACCAAGCGGCTGTGCCTACCAAAACTTGGCCCTTAAAAGGAATTGTCGCCAAAATCCGATCAAACGCGCTGTACCGGTCGGTCGTAACCATCACTATCCTATCTTTTGTAAAATACGAGTCTCGCACTTTCCCGACTTTTTTCTCGCCCAAACCTTCAAAGTTTGTCTCTGTTAAAACGTTTTTGATATTTTTCTCGATAGTTTGTTTGTCCATAATATTATTAAACTCGAAGCACGAAATCCGAAGTTCGAAACAAATTCAAATATTTAAATTTTAAACTTTTCGAAATTTTTTTATTTAATTATTAATTAATTGTTTCAGATTTCGATATTCGAATTTCGAATTTTTAAACTATTACTGTTTTCTCCCTATCCGCCCCAATCGAAATCATTTCCGCCTTTATTCCAATATTGTCTTCAACAAATTTTACATACCGCCTCATATTAACAGGCAACTGCGAAAACTTCTTGGCCTTGCCATACCCACTTTTCCAACCAGGGAAACTTTTGAAAATTGGTTTGCAGTTTTCGTAAACGGTCAAATCAGCCGGCATTTCTTTTAAAACTTTACCTTTATACTTATATCCCGTACAAACTTTCACCGCTTTCAAATTATCCATCACGTCAATCTTGGTAATAGCAATAGAGTCCAGACCGTTTATGCGAACCGACTGGCGCAACTGTACCAGATCCAACCAACCGATTCTGCGTGGTCGGCCGGTAGTAGTGCCGTATTCTCCGCCAGCTTCGCGAATGTGGTCCCCGGTCTCGTCTTTCAACTCCGTTGGCAATGGCCCGCCGCCAACCCGAGACAAATAGGCTTTTACAACACCTATCACTTTACTTATATGTTTTGGTCCGACACCCACACCGGTAAGTACTGCTCCAACAGTAGTATTGGAAGATGTGGTGTAAGGGTAAACTCCATGGTCTACATCCAACTGCATTCCCTGGGCGCCTTCAAAAATAACCTTCTTGCCCGACTTCAACGCTGTATCAACAAGCAGTGAAGTGTCTGTTATATATTTTTTTAGCTCCCGCGCATATTTTTTATAATCTGAAGCAATTTTTTTAGAATTGATTTTTACTTTCGACCCATATACTCCGCTTAACTGTTTGGTTTTTAGGTCTATTAAAAGACTCAGCCGTTTTTTAAATATCACCGGATTCACAAAATCGACTATGCGAATACCTATTCGTTCGTATTTGTCGGCATAGGTCGGAGAAATTCCCCGTTTTGTTGAAAGGGCGGACAAGTTTTTCTTCGCTTTATACGCGTCCGAAAGACCATCCAATGAAACGTGGAAAGGAAAGATAATATGGGCGCGGTCTGAAACCTTTAACCGAAACGTGTGCCCCTCTTTTTCCAAATTTTTTATCTCCGATAGCAATACCGCCGGATCAATAACCACCCCGTTACCAATAACAATCGTATTATTTTTATGAAGCACGCCGGAAGGAAGCAAATGCAACTTGAAAACCTTACCAGCAACGACTACCGTGTGTCCCGCGTTGTTGCCACCTTGAAAACGGACAACGTAATCAGATGTTGACCCGTAATAATCTGTAACCTTGCCTTTACCCTCATCGCCCCATTGAGCGCCTAAAATAACTATCGACTGCCAACCGGTTTTCTTCATATTTTACTTGTATTTTTTTAAATTAATTTTTTTGTTCACAACCAAAAACCGTATTTTCAAGCAATTTTGCCACAGTTATCGGACCAACGCCACCTGGCACCGGAGTTATTAGAGAAGCTTTTTTTTGAACGTTCTCAAAATCGACATCCCCGGCCATCTTACCTCCCTCAAAACTCACCCCGCCGTCTATCACCACACAGCCGTCTTTTACCATTTCCGCGGTTAAAATATTTTTTTTACCGACTCCGGTAATAATCACGTCGGCTGTCTTTGTAAAATCCGAAAGATTTTTTGTGTCGCGGCCATGCACCGACAGCGCAACCCGCATATTCATAAAAATTGCGGCCAGCGGTTTCCCAATCAAATCTCCCCGACCGACCAGGCAGACGTGCTTTCCTTGCAAATCCACTTTATAGTATTTTAAAATTTCCAAAATCGCTCCGGGCGTCGGCGGAACGATCGGCGAGTTATTCATCATTACCCGACCAAGCGACAGATGAGAAAGACAGTCGACATCTATTCCCAAATCGATAGTATCAACGATTTCTCGAGTATGCGGCCACAACTTTTCCGGCACCGGCAACTGGACAATCAGACCGGAAAGTCCGTGCGTGTTTTGAATTTTTTTAATCTCTAAAATTAATTCTTCTTTTGAAATATCTCCGGGAAATTCAAACCGGCTAAATTTTATTCCAATTTTCTCTGCGGCTTGTTCTTTCATGCCGACATAAGTTTGAGACGGCTTGTCGTTGCCTACTAAAACAACCGCCAGATGCGGTTGGTTGTGTTTGCCTACTAACGCTTTAACGCGTGTTTGTAAATCGCCCAAAATTTCTTTTGAAATTTTTTTTCCGTCTACAATAGTTGCCATTCCTTAATCTTCCCTTTTTACGGGTAAAGGGGGAACCAAAGGTTTAATTCACCAAGATTAATAATAACAAAAAAATTTGTTTATGCCAAACGACCACCGCGCAAGGGTCAGCTTTGCTTTGCAATAATCACCCTTGTGTTTACTCAAAAACTGGATTTAAAAAATCTATCAGTGAGCCAACTCCCATAAAATAAATTTTATCGGGACAGGAAAAAATAAAGAAATTATCCAAAACGCGACCCCTGCGTTGAAACCTTCCGGTATTGAACAAGCAATTTTCGGCATTGAGGATATTTTCGATAAGCCTTCCAATAAAGAATGAACAATGTTGAACGTTTTCCGATATACGATAAAGTAAAGGCGTTTGAACGCGCTTCCAGCGGACAACGCCAAAAGCAAGGCCCCAAACATTCGCGGGAAAGTATCGATCCGGCTGTACGTATCATCGGTATCAAACCGGTTTACATACATCGTATCCGATGCTCGGATAATTCCAAGAGCACCGGGTCGTTGTAGCCCGTACGCGGGTACTTCAGCACCTTCACAACACCCGTATCAAAATGGCTTCAGCAACTCAAAGTCTTCTTTTTTGTAGAACCACGAAGCGATCCGCTTGCCCAACACGAGGTACTCGTCCTGAAGCAAGACCGTCTCGTACAGCAGCGTCTGCAGCAACATCTCCAACAGGAACCACTCGCGTTCCTCGTCATCCAGCCAGTACAGGTCGGTCAAAACTAAATGGGAAGGCTGGGCGATCATCTCAGAACCTGTCTCATCGTGCATACCTCCACTCTTATCAAAAAAACCCTGGGGAACACCGCCCCAGGAAACTACCGCGGCCGCAGAGCCATGGCGAACACCACCATACCGATAGCTACAATCACGCTTTGAATGCTTTCGATCTGTAGCTGCAGCACAGACCGATGCTCGTCTGAGACAAAGTAATAAACGCCACGAGCGAACACCACAGCAGCTGCCGTCATCCACCCGTTATAGAAACTGCTCACGCAATCCAGGGGCCGACTGATGATGCGGACCACACTCTTCAGAACGATTGTCGCCTTCTTAGTTTTAGGCCTCATGTCCTTCCTCCCGAAGGACCGAGGCCACCAACCGGACCTCTGTCCGGTTGGTTTCTGGTGCCTCCTTTTGGTTGGCCCATAACAATAACCAAAATAAAGACTTATGTCAAATCAGGCAGTCGCTAAATCCTCCGTATGTTCGCCAAGAGTTGATGGTGGAAGGTCGAGGGTCTTCTGAGCAGCCTGGCGTGTTCGATCAGCTTGAGCTTTCTGAAAGTCTTCATAGAAGAAGCTCGACAGGGTAACAAGCTGATTGAGCCAACCCACGCCCACCAAACCGGCACGAACAATAACAAAAAAGACAAAAAACCGTTTATCAAAAGATGTTCTACCAAAAATTCGGTTAGCCGAGCCATCGAGATAACAAAAACTAGATCGTAAAATAGCTCGATCCAGGTGGCATGTCTATGTCCCACATCTTCTTTGATTTTTGCTATTGGTGAAACAAAAATATTAGAAAATCTAAACCCGAAAAAAATTAAAATCTATAACTGTCTAAACGATCAACTTTTAACCCTTCACCTTCACTTAAAATATGAAGTTTTCTTCCTAATTCCTCGGCTCTGTCGGTGAGACTATTCAAGCGTGATGTATCTGGGCTGGCGGTATCCATCCCTTTAACCTCTGGTAAATTGTTTCTAAATGCAGCGATCTCATCCAGTAAACGGTTAAATTCCTTTTGGTCGTCGCTCAACATCTCTTCTTTTGATATTTCAGGTTTTCTTAAAATATCCCTAAAAAATCCCATAATAATTATGATTTAATTCTTAAACGTTTTATTACCGCGTCGCTAGTCAACTCACGGATAGCATCGACTGCTATCCAATGAGCGGGCTTTGATTTTATTATCGCAATTTCTCGCGCAATTTTCAAGGCTTTCCGCCGAGACGCCTCATTTCTTTTCCCAATTTGTCGCAACGCCCAGTTTACCGCCTTCTTTACCATTTTCCGTTCATCGGTCGCGTATTTTTTTATGTCTTTAAAAAATCCATACAATTTTTTGTCCGGCCCTTTGTCTTTCCATGCGAGTACCGCGACCAAAGCGAACCCGGCTCGTTTTTCATATTCCCTTTGTCTCTTTATCCACTCCTTGGCTTTCTGTAAAGCCTTCGGATGATAACAAAATAAATTTAAGCAAGTTTGGTCGACAATATCCCACGAATCAAAACCTTTTATCCAAAAGTCCATCTGCTTTTCTGTGACTTTTTCTTTCTCCTCTACTATTCCAGCTAGAACGCGGGCTTCGTGAATCCCGGTTTTCCACAACTTCCCCGCCAGTTTATGTGACTTTGGAATACGCCGAGCCAGATTTCGTAAATCCGTCACCGAAACCCCCAGTATTTTTTTGCCGGTTATCCCAAATCTTTTCATGCCCTCAAGATTTCTTCGTGTTGAAAGTCTACGAAGTTCCGATAAAACATCTGGCAATTTTTCAATTTTCTTTGTTATCCCCATAAACTTTTAAAATAATCCTGTTATAATTTTATTATTTATAGGAGTTACGGGTTTGAGCTGAATTCAAGGAAAAACTGAGGATTTGGCCGAAGGCGTAGTTGAACTACGTCGAGGTCAAACCGCAAGTTTTGACAAAGAAGTCGGCCAAATGCTTGCTGGAGGTCGGGCTTTGCCCGACCGGAGCAAACATTCCCGTATTTTGAATTACGAAATGCGAAATTTTATGCTTCGAGCAGGGTCGAGAAGATAAAATTGTGCTTGTTTTGAAAGCTTTGAGTTCTCGACAAGCTCGAACAATATTGAATTTCGTAATCCAAAGTCCTATAAGTCCTAACTTTCTTTATTTCTAAGGGGAAAAATGAGAAGCCGTACGCAAAACGCAAGGAGACGAGCAAGACGAATCCTTCCACCAAAAAAGAAGTATAGAAAATCCTGGAAGAGAGACACTCGTCCATATGGTGACCAAGAAGTTTCCTCCGCCACCACAAACGCCGAAAAGTAGTTCATCTAAGCGGACTCCCACCTGCTCTTTTTTTATATTTCAATTATACCATCTTTAAATAACGACCCTAAAGCAAGCTACAGGGGTATTCTGCCAAAAATAATAAAAACGCGCCGGATTTCAATCAAGCACATAAATCGGCCGCCGCCGCCTGAGGTCACAAACTTCTCGTTTGAACCTCTTTTAAAGAACCTCCATGACTTGCTTTACCGGCGCACGAAACCCGCATAGCCGACCTGTGCTTACAAAAACCTTGAACGCTCGATCGAGCCTTCGACGATCGGTATTGTGCCATGTCCACACATAAACTCCTCTGTCACCAGTGTATGTGAGAACCACCACACCCGACCCAAACATAGCTAGGTCACCAGCTCTTCGTTCCGCTATGAGGCGCCTGGATACGCACTCTTGCTGCGTTTGTATATTATTACAGTCCTTCTAAGTTCCATTTTCCACTCCTAATTTATTGTGAAATTTTATACTAAACCCGGTTTTAATATGTGTCAATCGAGAAGAAGGGAACCTTCTCTATAAGAAGGTTCCCTTCTAAAAATCTTTTCTTGCCTACTTACTATAGTGGACGAATCTGATTATCTACGCTGTCTATAATCTCCTTCGCCAACGGCACAACAATATTTGGCTGGAAATAATAAGCGTCTTGCGGAGGGTTTAGAATTGGGAAAATTAACGCCGGAACAAACAATTCACGAGCTTCTTCACGACCGTTTGGTAAATAATACTGGACAAGCTCCACGCTCGGCGTTCCAATTTCTATTTCTACCACACTTTGCGCGATCTCCGGATAATAATTGTAGATTCCGCCACGCTCCACAATATCCAAAATTTTGCGTGGGTCAGTCACTGCCGCGTAAGATGACGACTCAAAACTTTGGGTGGTAAGATTCCAAACCCCGATCACTCGGTTATAGCGCGTATTAACCGAAACCATCATCCCGGTTGGGCGACCGCTCATATCATGAACGATTTTTCCATCTATCTGAAATGGATAGATCACAGAAAAAGTATCAGGAATCCACGCTTGCGATTTATCTACTACTGCCTCATAAGCAATCAACCACTGCTCATCAACTACCGGCTCGCCGTAATTTTTGGTAGAGATCCCATGCTCGGAAAGAAACCTCTCGGCAATCCCAATTATCTTGCCATCCGAAGGGATGTCTCCCACAGTAAGCCACTCACTATCAGCAGGACAACCGGAACCATTGCACAACGGCCGCAACTCCGGCCAACGTAGCCAGTTTTGATTAATGCTAACCGTACCGTTTTGCAAGTCTACCGAAATCAAATATCCATAATCTTTATCTTCTGTTAAAGTAAAATTTTGCAAGCTGGCACCAGAAAAACTGCTAAAATTTGCAAGACCCAAATCAAAACTTCTCAACAGTCCGTTTACTCCCTCAGCCCCTATCTGCCCTTTGATTCTACGCACTATTTCAATCTGACTTTCAGTTAGATCTAAACTCTCTCCTGTATATACAAATTTATAAGAAGTTGGTAAATAATAAGGAAGAATGCCAAGCCCACCACCTCCACCCATACCAATAGCCTGATCCGACCCGCCACCTGATTGTGGCCGAGAAGAACCCTCTCTTGTGCCAGAGAACGCGGAAGAGGACTGCATAAGACCGGATAAATCCCCAAAAGCATTTTCTGAAACTGAAACCAATTTTTGATCGTTTTCAAACGCGACTCTGTTTGGTGAAAGATCGCTTTGGGTGTTTAAAAATAACACTCCTGCCGCGATAACCAAAACAACCACCGCTACACTTGTTACTAATTTTAGTTTGAACATATTTATAAAATTTAATTGTGAATTTTTTTTACTCAATTGCTTTGCTCTTAAGAACAATTGTTTTCGGGTTTTAGCAAGAAACTTATCATCGATAACTACGTCTGGCTTGTCTGCCAGTAATTTCTTTACGATTTTCAAGAGCTCCCTTTTTTGCTTTTCCAAAGTGGGAGACTGCTCAATAAGCTCTTTTATAATTTGATTTACTTCGTTATTCATAAAGGTTTTGTCATCCTGAGCGGAGTCGAGATATCTCTTCCCCGACTTTCAGCCGGAGATAGAGATTCCTCCATTGCGCTTCGCTACAGTCGGAATGACATATTGGAATTCAGCAGCCAAACCAATAAAACGCTTAATGGGATATGTTTTCTCAACTTTGTTATAGTCCGCGAAAAACTCATCTTGCATAAACTTTCGGTTTTTCCTAACACCTCCGCGATCTCTTTGTAAGATAACCCATCCCATACCCTCATAACGACAATCTCCCTCTGCTCCGGATCAATCTTGGAAAGATACTGTTGAACTTTTTCCAATTGGGTGCGAACGCTAATCTCTGTTTCCACGGATCCAGATGAAGCCGGCTCGGGAATTTGAAAGATGTCTGTGATTCCATGATTGGTGCGGGAATAATCTATCACTGCGTTCCTGGCGATACTAAAAAGCCACGATGAGAAATTTCCTCTTGATGAATCAAATGACCTTATTCGCTCTAAGGCTTTCAGAAATACTTGGCCGGCCAAATCTTCGGCGGTTTGTTTATGGAAAGTTCGGCGATAAATATACGAGTAAATTCTCCGGACATATCCGTCATAAAGCTGGGTAAAGTTTTCCAACTTCCCCTCTTGGCATTGAGAAATAATTTTGCCCTCAGTTATTTCCAAATTCCCGCTATTAATATTCAATCACTTTAATTGTATCATATTTTAAAGAGCTTTTTTGGCGCCTCTAATAATGATTACGAATAAAAACAATAAACGTAACAAAAAACCCACTCTGTCATTCCGGACGTCACGAAGGGCGATCTGGAATTTAAAAATTATAATTTAAAAATCTTTTCGGTCAAATACCCGGTCACGGCAAGTTGAATAGTCGGTGATAAACCGGTTCCCAACAACGGCACAAGAGGCATCGTGTCCTCGTATTGCCAAAAATTTAGATACAAAGCAGACCATTCGACTACTACGGAAAAAACCAAGGTGATAAAAATAAAAACGCCCAGGCCAAATCTCCTTGTAAGTAAAAATATAACCGTAATCCAGGAAGCATCCCACAAAGACGCCAAAAACAAAGAATACGACTGGGTTACTATCGGATGAATCGCTCGGTACAACCCGAAATGTAAATACTCCCAAATTAAGTTGAGGATTAATGCTGTAATAAATATTATTTTATACACTTTCATGCTTAAATTATATACTAAATGCCCAAGGGCTGCATAAGCTCAGATACATATTGCACTCCTTGGTAATAAAAAGGGTGGTAAAAAGGGGACACGAACCGTTTATTTATATTTCTTAGGTCGCCCTAGTTTTCTGATTGTGAAGAAAAGGGGTCAGGAGCTATTTTCTCTCAAAACTTCGGCCCATTTGTTTTTGAATTTGGATGTCGCAAATGGAAAAGGAGGGGTTTGGGGAGGAATTTTCCATTTGCTCCTCTGTTTTCTTTTGGCGAAATTCGGGCGGGCTTCAGAAACTATACATTTGCTTTTTCAAATGTAACTGCGTCAAGCGATTGGTATCTATCAAACCGACTTATTTTACCACCGAGCGTATCACTGTATTCATACTTATTCAAACTGTGAGGTATGAATACATCCAATTTACCTTCGTTCATTGCATAGCCAAATGAACGAGCCTCTTCTTCAAAAAGTTTTAGTGTACTTTCGTCAAACCCTTTTCCAAAAGTTACGGAAGCGTCCAGTCCTTGTGCTTTTGTTAGTAGCACACGAACAAAAGCATGATAGACTTCGGAATTTGGAAGTAGAGAGTAGGGTTTTTCCACGAGCAAAGTTTTTCTTTGAGTTTTTGACTCAAAATCATTTTCGCCTCTTTGGTTAGTTAGCTTGATAATACTTCTTGCTACAATTTTACCTTCGCCGTCGGCGACATTCAAAACTTTTTTGTTGCTATCCGCAACATAGGAAAGCAAACATTCGTTGAAACCGCCGTTTCTCCACGATTGGCAAGTCTCTTGTGGTTCAACTCCTACTCTAAGCAAAGTCATCGGGTCGTCAGATTCATAAGCCGTAACATTTTTGATGTCTCCGACAGTAAAAATTTTCTCGACTTGTTCTATATCTAATCCTGCAAGCGGTATATTGAGTTCGAGTATTTTTTCGCGAAGTTCTCTTGCTTGGGTAAGTATTTTTTCTCTTGTATAGCTTTTTGGTGTTGCTCTTTCAACTTCCAAAATACCACCAATCAAAGTTGCTTCTGATTGCAGAGTTCTTTTTTCTAGTATCAATCTTTTCTTCTCATCTTCGGAAGAAGATGTTTTTATCCTTTCGGTTACTTCATGAATCTGTGCGCTAAGTGTGTCAAATCTTGTTTTAGAAAAATCGAAACTTGGTTGAGAATCCAAGATATGTTCTTTTGCGTTTCTGATTATTTCTTGCGCGGCTTTAAGTTCATCGGCGCGTCTTCCGCTCTCGCCTTCGGCAAGTTCAATTTCTATCGAAATCGGATCAAGATTATTTTTCCAAAATTCTTTCTGCTCATCTGATAATCCCGATAGTTGTGTTTCGCTTCTCTCGTGTGCATAACGCCAAGAACGGAAATCACCCTCAATGATATGTTCCGTTATTACTTTTAATAATTGTTTAACTTCGCTTTCATTTTTTGAATCGTACTTACCAGCCAGCGAGGGAACAATTTCAAAAACTCCGCTTTTTAGTAACGCTTCTAGGTTGTCTATAATTTTCTGCTGGTACTCTGCTGGCAAATCAAGTTTTCTGCATGCGGATTCAACAACTCGCTGGGTCATAGTTTCTTCAATACCTTTCAATCCAGTCAAGTTCTGTAATTTTGCTTCCAGTGTTTCAATGCCATTTTTTATCCTTTTTCGCTCTGCCTTATCTGTGGTCTGCCCCGATTGATTTTGCAGATTAAGAATTTCCTGTTGGATATGACTTGCTTCTTCTGGGTTCGGTGTAGCAAATCCGTATTTGCTAAAACCTTCGAGAGTTGAGAGCAACTGGAAAACTCGTCTCATTCGTTTTGGATCGTCTCTGGAACCACGATATGCAGTCAGAAGCGTTTCCAAAACTGCTTTGCCGTCCTCTTTTGAATTTAACAGTACCAAACCATCCAAAAATGCTTCTCGTTCAAATCCACTACCCTTGAATGTTTTTGCGGCAAAAATATGATCTACCACTGCAAGCATTTTTTCATCTGAAATTCCTAATCCTTCTTGAGCGATTCTTTTTGGAAACGCGACACTTTCGCCATACTTCGGATTTACTAATGCCGCCAAAAGTTTATCGGCGGATTGTGTCCATACATTTAACTTGCTATCAACTATGACCTTTTCTACTTCTGCTCTCGCTTTCAAAAGTGGCTCCAGGGTTTCTTGATTATCTTCGTTATGACCAAGATAAAAATCCCTAACTTTTTCTTCATCAAGGGTGCCACCATTTTCTAAAATCTTAGTTAGTTGCTCTTTTGCGACCGTTAAATCTCCATTTTGGAGCAGAGAACAAGTGGAATATCGAGAGTTAATTCTTCCGAAACGACTCATGTATGAATTTTCATCACCCAGCGTTTGAAGCAAAAATTGTTTATTTTTTGGTTGAGCTTCAAGAGTTTTCCGTAACGCTTCTGGGTCGCTTTCTTTCAGTAAACGCTCCATTTCGTACACAACTGCATTATTAGTATGCCCCGAACCGCTTGCTTCAATATGTCGCAACATTAGGGGCAATGCTTCCGGGTTTCCTAAATCGCCCATTTTCTCTGCGGCGGCAGTGCCGTCCCAAGATTCACGACCGCCAGGAAACAATTGCTCTTCAAACAACCTTTTAATAATTACTTTCTCGACTTGTTCAAAAGTTTCTCTTGGAATAACACCGGAAGATTCCGCAAATTTCTTAACAATCTTCCATCTTTCCAAACCATCAAGTCCTTTAAAATCTTCGATAGGTATTTTACTCAAATCGAGAACATCTTTTCTTTCGCTTCTCGGAGTTCGGTAATCAGAATAAGGATAGATTATTCCCTCGGTTATTTTGCCGATTCTTTCTTGCAGTTCAGGTGGAAGTGAGCCTCCAAGTGCTTCGCGTACTTGTTCCACTTTCCCCTTTGTCATTCCCCGAATTAAAAAATCAAATATCTTGTCATAGTTTTTATCTGCTGGTGCGTTGCCCTTACCACTTACACGATAGCTAAGATTTCTCAAATCGTAGTTAAGTTCATTCGTTCGTTTTTTCCTTGCTTCAACAGCTTCTTTTTTCTCAATTGGATCATTCCAATCTGATTGATTACCTTCGGCTAACTGTGCTTTCAATAAGCCAAAATATTCTTCCGCGTCCTCATCAGTTATTTTGCCTTCTGTCCTTAATTTATCTAGTTCAGGCAACACTCTTTGTGCTATCAAGTCCACATTTAGTTCCTGCTTAATTTCTGGCGAAGTTAATTTTTCTTTCAATCGTTGATGTCTTTCTGCAACATCTTGAAATAATTGTTCTGCCGAATTAAGAGCAAGTTCTTGTCGCCTTGAAACAAGCTCCTGCATTGCGGATTCTGTTTGACTGCCACGAGATTGTCTTTCTCCCAATACTGTATCTACTTGCACAGTTCGATCAGACACCTCTCTTAATTGACTGATGATTGCCTTTCTTTCTTTACTCCTAAATAATTTTGCAAAAAAGTTTTTTTGTTCTTCTTGTGTTAGTTCCGCTGATAACTCACCCTCTCTAGTTTCTAAATTTTTTCTACCAGAAGATAAAGATTGCAACTCACTTTTATTTACCGCTAACCATGATTCAATATCTTTCGTTTCCAATCCAGAAGTAATCAAAACTCTTGAAATATCATCAATAGTCGGATTTTCAATCTTTGCGAGATCGTCTTTAACCTTACTTAAAATTTCTTCTGGATTATTTATGACTGTTTCCCTTGTTTCGTGCTCGCCAACCGTTCGTCTTTCTAACGAACCGAATATATTCTGCACTGACTTGGTTTTTGACTCTATTGCAGAATCAGTCGCTCTTTTATTTTCGACAACATCACGAATAGCAGATTGTCTTAATCGTTCTTGTTGTGCTTCAAGCTCTTCAGGTTTTTCAATCCCTGTTTCTTGAGTTGGTGATTGTTTTTGCTCAAAATGATCCATAGAGTTTATTTTATCAAATCATCAATACTTATTCCCAGTTCTTCGACAATTTTGGTAACAGTTTGGATTGACGGCTTCGTTATCATATTTGATTCAATTTTAGTCAGTGTTATATAGGGAATATCGCACTTTCTCGCAAGAGCGTCCTGTGTTAATCCTTGCTTTGCTCGAAAGACTTTTATTTTATCCCCAATTTTGAAGAAAAGGGGTCAGGAGCTATTTTCATACTTTTCTTGGTCTCCCCACAGAGTTTAGGGTTGATTTAAGGTTAAACTTTTCCACAATTTTCTCAACCCAACTGTCTTTACCAAACGGCCTTCCCT
>Ga0210057_1001460_pt1 | contig 35866 bp, 34 predicted proteins | sample CryGeyCG2114_010_2_FD_183968 | JGI IMG/M metagenome (GOLD analysis project Ga0210057, IMG submission 183968) | Groundwater microbial communities from aquifer - Crystal Geyser CG10_big_fil_rev_8/21/14_0.10 (SPAdes) (version 2) | ecosystem: Environmental > Aquatic > Deep subsurface > Groundwater ... | reverse complement strand
GTGAGGCCGTGAGGGGTAATGATTGGATTTAGAACTTACGTTAGGTGAACTGGAAAATGACAAATGCTACATAAATGGCCAGCATAAGTAGCGCCTCCCACCAGTCTATCCTGTGCTTGGTCCGGCCGAAAAACCAAAACAAAAGCGCCACTGTGACAAATGTGCTTCCTGCAACAAAATACCGTCCGGCCGCCTCAACCCGTATGGGATGAATTAGACTTGCAAAGCCCACTACCAAAGTTGAGTTGGCAATCACGGAACCCAGAACGTTTCCAAGAAACATACCAATCTCACGATTTTTGACTGATTTAAGCGAAAAAACAAGCTCCGGAAGCGATGTTCCCAGAGAAAGAACGACAAGACCAATAACAAAAATTGGAATGCCCGCAGTTTCGGCCAAAGAGCTTGCTATTCTAACAATAACATCCGCCGAAACGAGCAGTGCTAAAACCCCAACCGCGAGTCTTATGAAGTTTTTGGCATTGCCGCGCCCTGTATGATTAATTTGTCTTAGAAAACGATAAACCAGTTTGTCTGGCTCATGTGCGTGGCCAATTTCGATAAAACGAGCATGAAAGAAGCTTGTTGCATATGCTATATAGATAACAATAAGCACTACTCCGTCAGGGCGCGAGATCACCCCGTCCAAAATAAAAAGTATTGGTGCAAGACCGGAAACCAAAGCGATCCACACATCGCGTGTTAGAAATGTGCCTCTTATTATCACCCTCCCGCCGGCAAGCGCGGAAACCCCCACTATTAAGGAGATGTTTGCAATATTTGCGCCGAGTACATTTCCAAAAGACAACTCAGGTGTCCCTTCAAGCGCCGATGTCACACCCACAAAAAACTCAGGGAAAGACGTTCCTATCGCAAGCAGTATCACAGATACAACAAATGACCTTGTGTGTGTTTTTTCACTTATCTTTTTAAGTGCAATGACCGTCAAATCGGCCGCCTTTATCAGGATGTATGAAAAGAACAATAAAAGTATGACGAGAATTAAGCTCATGCGTGCTTTTTAATCAAAGGCTTTGTCAGTTCAACCATCAAAAACATCACGGCCGACGCGCCAAAGGGAATTGCCCAAAGACCAAGCGGCAACGGCGAGACTCGCAGAAACTCTCCAAGAGGGCGGATAACAAATGGAGCCACCTGGATGAAAAATCCCGCGGCAACCGCCACGAGAAGCCAAGGATTTGCAAGGGGACTGCTCTTCCAAAACGGCTCTGAAAGTGTCCTTATAGAAAAAACATACACAAGAGAGTTTATTCCTAGGGTTGCAAAAGCCACTGAACGGGCGAGAGTAATGTCATCGGAAACGGTAAGCACCCAAATAAACACAATTATCGCAAGCGCCCCCCCAACAAGAGATATAAGAGCAATGAGAAGTCTCATCGAGCCCGTGACCAACTGCTCGACCGGTGAGCGCGGAGGGTTACTCATTGTTCCGGGTCGTTTTGGGTCAACCGTTAATGCAAGGTGCGGAAAGCCGTCTGAGGCAAGATTTATCCACAATATCTGCGCGGCCGTCACCGGAAGCGGAAAGGCAAGAATTAAGGTCCCGATAACTGCCACGATTTCACTAAATGCGTCGCTCATCAAATAAAGAACTATCTTTCGAATATTGTCAAAGATGCCGCGCCCCTCTTCAATTGCCATAACTACCGTATTAAAGCTTGAGTCCAACAGCACAAGGTCGGCCGACTCGCGGGCAACATCGGTTGCCTCGCCCACAACTATTCCTATGTCTGCCTTACTTAGGGCCGGCGCGTCGTTGACGCCGTCTCCTATCATGGCAACTACCTCGCCGTTTTTCTTTAAAGCATCTACTATCTTTAACTTCTGCTCAGGGCGCGTGCGGGCAAAAAGCCTGATATTGCCGCGGTAGAGCTTTTCGGAAAGCTCCGCCTCGGTCGTCTTCTCAAGCTCCTCACCCAACACCACTTCCTCGGGGCTCACGGAAAGCCCAAGCTCATGCATTACGGAGATAGCGGTTTGCGCATAGTCGCCTGTAATCACCAAAAGTTTAATCCCCGCTTTCTGGGTCTTCTCAAGCGCCGCTTTGACGCCATTTCTGACCGGATCCGAAAGAACAATTATTCCCACCCACTCAAGGTCTTTTTGGATGTCTTTTTTGGTCAGACGAGTGGTGGAGCCGGCCACTTTTTTTCTTGCCATGGCCATCAGGCGGTGACCCTTTTTTGTCATCTCATCAATCTGCTCTAATATGTTTTTTTTCTCCTCGTTGGAAAGATTGGTCCACTCTAAAACAAACTCCGGAGCTCCATTGACATAAATAACATTTGTTTTTGAGGTTAGTTTTATAAGATAGCTGGCAAAGCGTTCCTTCCCTGAGAACGGTATCTCATCAAGACGCCCGTGCTTCTCAATATAGCCGTCTATGCGCTCACTTTTGAGGTCCTTTGAAGAAAGATTTTTATTTGCCCACTCCCAAGCGGCAATCACCACGGGGTCATCTCTGTCATTGGCGAGAATTGATTGTTTGGCCAAAAGCACTTTGTCTCCCAGTACGTCTATCACTCTCATTTTCCCCTCTGTCAGGGTACCTGTTTTATCCGTGGTTATTGTTGTCACGCCCCCAAGGGTTTCAGCCGAGACCAGGTTTCTAACAAGGCCCTTTTTAGAAAGGATCCTCTGCATGCCTATGGCAAGAACGACCGTAAGCCCCACAAGAAGCCCTTCGGGTATTGCGGATACGGCAAGGGCAACCGACGTGGTGAATATTTCAAGGAGCGCTTGCCGCTTGACAAGGCCAATTAAAAACACAAAAAATATAAGTACGAGTACAAGGATGCTCAGGAGCTTACTGAATGCCACAAGCTGACGTCTGAGAGGGGTGTCCTCATCTATTTCCTGTACACTCTGGGCTATTTTTCCTATCTGTGTTTCTGCCCCCGTGACCTCAGCTTTCATGTAGGCTCTTCCCGCGGCGACCGCCGTCCCCATGAACACGACGTCTTTTTCGTTCTTGTTAATAGTTGCCGACTCACCGGTGAGGATTGCCTCGTTTACCGCAAGACGGGACGAGGCAACCACCTTGCCATCGGCCGGAACTTTGTAGCCTTGACTGAGCACCAAGAGATCGCCGGGGACAACTTCCTCAATTGGGATCTTTTTGGGCTCTCCGTCTCGTACTGCCTCGGCCTCAGGGTGTACCAGTTGTTTTAGAGCGCTCAGGGCCCGAGAGGCCTTTTTCTCCTGGACAAAGCCAAGGATTGTATTGATGAGCACGGCAGCTGTAATAATTATCGTATCTGGGATTTCACCGAGAAGAGCGGTCACAATTCCCGCAGCAAGGAGAATGTATACAAGCGGGCTTTTGAACTGAGAGATTAGGATCAAAATACTCGAAGGAGGAGGCTTTTCCGGCAGTTTGTTGGGGCCATGTTTATCAAAAAGCGCCCGCGCCTCAGCGCTCGTTAACCCTTTCTCCCCTTCCGGCAGCATATCTCAATGCTAACATAATTATGATGTTTCCTTGACAAACCTTAGACTAATCTCTATGAAGAATTTTAGCGCTACAAAGCTTGTTTGAAGATCGCTTGGACAAAAGAGATGCCCTGAAGTTAATAAAAGAAAAAAGAAGCAAGGGCAAACCGCTTTCCAAAATCATGCGGGAGCATGTATAAAGTTCTTTTCACCGCAAAAGCAGAAAGGGAACTTGGTCGCTTGGCTAAATTGGATTCAAAAAGACTACTCCAAAAAATTTCAGTTTGAGAAGTGGAAAGATTAAGAGTTCTTTTTGAAATTGATAAAGGCAAAAAGGAAATTTGGATCAGAAAGGTGGGTTACCGGGGCGGGTTTTATCGATTTTAAAAACACAAAAGCCCTTGGCTCGAATATAATCAATATACAAGGTCACTACCTTCTTGCCCCTCTTGGCATTTCTCACGGTAATTCTTTTCCCCTTGCTCAAATAGTCCAGGTGCTTGGAAAGATTATCCCTGAATTCAGTATTAGGAAACAATTGTCAGTTTTTCTGAGACAGATAGAGCACTGGTACAATTAACTCAGCTGTGAGTAAGATTCCAGAGAAAATTGAAATTCTGTTTGAAGTCAAAGATGTCATCGGCAGAAATATCCGCACCACCAAAAATTATTGGCAAAAAATAACCGGATTCAAGCATCCAGAACTTAAATTCGGGGTAAAGGAGGTTAAAAGTACTCTATCAGGTCCCGACGAGACAAGAGTGAGCGTTACTGATGCCTCTATCCTCCTTTACTCCAAAAGGATTGAAAAAGGTGATATACTTATAATCGCAGTTAAAGTGCTCAACGGCGAGGGCTTTATTGTCACCGTTTATCAAACAAAGATATACAAAAAGAAAGGCAGACTTATATGGCAAAAAAACAAAAGGAGGTAAAAATCTACATAGATCCCGTGGCGAATACATTTCAGATTTTCTGGGACGATCCAAAGAAGGCGTATGCGTCTGAGGAAGTAAATTCGCCTTTCAGGAACGACGTTATTATTAAAGACAAACAAGGCAACCCCATTAGCCTTGAAATAATCGGCGTCTTCCCAAACGAGCTGAATATTGCCGAAAAACTAAAAGCCACTTTTGATAACCCCCAAAAACCCCGACTCCTGCAGGCGAGCCTCTAAAAACACAAAAAACAACGAAGTGTTAGCTCTCGGCAGAGCTCAAAGCGGATTCTTCTGAAGTTTGTAAAGCTCTTTGAGTTCTGAAAGAGTGGTGGCAAGGCTAGGGGACTTGTCGTCTCTGAAGCGGACGAAGCGGGGGAAGCGAAGAGCCAGGCCCGCGGTGTGCTTCGGGCTTCTTGTAATCTCATCTGCCGCAAGCTCCACTACAACCTCCGGCTCAACCCAAAAGTCCGGCTCCAAATCTTTATGAACTCTGTACTCGCCGGGCTTTTTTGCCGCTTTAATTAACCCAAGCCGCTTGTTTAACGCCCTGAACTCTTCATCGGAAAGGCCGGTGCCGACTTTGGTAACCGTCAGATAACTGTTCCCGTTTCTAACCCCGGCCAGAAACTGCCCGACGCCAAAACCGGCCCGCCTGCCTCTCCCCGCTGTGAAACCCATAATTACCGCGTCTACCGTGTCTGAAAGAGGCGCGCGAGCGCTTTGAGCTTCTTTCATTTTCACCCACCGCCAGCCGGTCCTCCCGGGGACGTACTTGCTGTCTGCCTTTTTGACCATTACCCCCTCAAGCCCCTTGTCTTTGTAGCTTTTGTGCATTTTGATTATCACCTCGGGGTTTCGGGTTACCGTGTTTTCGTCAACCAAAAACACGGGATTTTTCTTAAATAACCTCTCAAGCACTTTTCTCCTTTTTATATAGGGCTCGCCCATCAGGTTTTTGCCGTCCTTGTAAATAACGTCAAAAACTTGAAACTGCATGGGCGTGTCGGTCACGGCCTTTGCCACCTCATGCTTGCGGCGGCGGGTCATGGTCATTTGAAAGTCAAGAAATTTTTTTTTGTTACTGTCAAAACCAATGGCTTCACTGTCCAGAATAAGCTCTTTTGCCTTTGTATAGTCGCCAAGCCGTTGGAGCTCCGGAAACATTGAGGAGACTTCATTTAAGTTCCTGCTAAATGCCCTTGTTAGGCCACTGTCAAAATGAATGAGGACGCGGAGGCCGTCAAACTTTGGCTCGACGGAAACGCGCCCCATTTTCTCAATCATATCAAAGGGGCTTTTGAGTCTTTGAGAAAGCATGGGAAGAGTTGGCGTGCCCACCTGCGGGGTCACCTTGCGGGAAAGCCCCTCCACTCCGTTTTTTTTCACCATCTCGGCAATTGCTCCGGCATCCGGCATAACCTGATACGCGGCCTCTATCTCGGGGCTTGCGCTTTTGTCGCCTTTTTCCATCCAGCTCAAGGCGTCAATAATTGTCTTGTCGCTTGCGCCGAGCCTCAGCTTCCCAAGGGGAATGCGCGCCAAGTAGCGCGCGCCGAGTGGGCTGGCGCCGGAAAAAAGCTCTGAGAGAGCAATAATTTTTCTCTCTTGGCTTCCCTCCCCTTCGTCAACGGCCAGTTTGTAAAGCTTGTCATACACCCCGCTCACAGCTAATTTCGAGTCTTTTTTTCCGATGTGTTTTTCCGCGACTATTCCTAAATCTCCATGTCTTTTATAATCCGCTTTTATCTTCTCTTCGCTTTCTCCCGCGGCCCTAGCAAGCGCCTTTATTACCATTTTGTCCGCCATATTAAAGACTATCCCTTTGTATCCCGGAGCAAGCCGGCCCAAAATGAGATTGGTTACCCGGCCAATCTCTCCCGCGTCTGAACGGATGAAAATTTCAGATAAAATTTTTGTTGTCGCTATTCGCGAGCTCGTGGCTTCGAGTTTTTGAAGGCTTTGGGCAAGTGAGGTAAATCTCATCTTCTAAGGACATAGACGGCGGCTTTGGTGCTTCCTTCTTTGTCAATTATACCTCTTTCCTTCATGCCTTTGATATCTCTAAGAATGGTGTCTTCCGAAACCATTGGAAATACTTCTTTAAGCTCCCTCATCCCCGCTTTTCCGTTTTGAGAGAGATACTCAACGAGCTTCATCTGTCTTGGTGAAAGCGAAATTTGCTGGCCAATTTTTACCCTCAACTGGGAATCTATCGAGAGCTTTTTTACCTTCTCTTTAATTTTAACAAGCTCAACGGCCAAGCTCTCCGTGAAGTATTCAATCCACGCGGTCAGGTCTCTCTGGGATATTTCCGCGGACTGTCTATCCACTTTGAAAAAAGCCTCATAATAGCGGTCAAGGTCGCGATCAAAATGTTCTTCAATGGCAAAGAAGCGCTTTATGTCGTACCCCTCCTTGAGCATCACAAGCATTGCAAACGCCCGCGCCGCCCTTCCGTTTCCGTCCACAAAGGGGTGAATAGCGCTCAGGACGTAGTGGACTATGGCTGCAATTATCACGGGATGGTTTTCCTTTGCCACGCCTGTTTCAAGCCAGTTTATAAAATCCTCAAGAAGGTAAGGCAGTTCCACCGGCCCGGGTGGGGAGAAAATTATCCTGCCGGATCCCTCCTCTTTCACAACCACCTGTGTTTCTCTTATTTTTCCCGCTTTTTCTCTGGGGACGATGTTGTAGACGACCGCGGCATGGATATCAAGGAGTGCCGTGAGATCATAACCGGCCCTTGCCTCCTTCAGCTCATCCAGGAGCTTTACTACTTGTCTGTAATTGATAACCTCCTGTACATCGCGATCTCTCGCAAATATTCGCTCCCCGTCAAGGACCTGCTTTGTTTGATCCATAGACAGGGTGTTTCCTTCGATGTGCGTGCCGTGATAAACCTGACGGACTACGGCATCGGTCTGAAAATCCCGCTCAAAATCGGGCACAAGAGGAGCCGTCTCTATTACCTCCTTGGCGGCCTCAATCTGGCCGATATTACGGAGTATTCCATTGGAAATGGAAAACTTTGGTACATACATCTGCTGTGCAGATTATCGCACATTTTGCGGAAAATACAATACACTTGAAGTTGCAGTCCGGGGTGGCAATATGGTTTCCTTGACCACCCCGGTTGATCAGAGCAGATACGCATGGATAAACATCCCTATTGTGGCCAAGCTAGCTATAAACACAAGGATTTGCGACCTTGTGCATTTGTGTCTCTCGGCGGTCCCGGGAACCATCATGACTGCTGAGATTATCGCCACAGTTGCCAAAAGGCCATAGATCCATCGGTGCTCGACACGCAAATAGATAGCTAAAGCTATCGCCAAAGCGTCCAACAGGAGAAAAATTCCGGTGAACATGTAAATTTCATCGGAGATGACCCTGTGGGTTACCTCCTGTCGCATATACTCGTGATGTTCAGCCATTGAACACCTCCAATAATGCCTCGGCACCCACTACCGCCGCGTCTTTGATCCCGTCCAACCCAACCGGGCCAAGGACCAAAAACAGAATCGAGACAGACGCGGAAACCAATGCAAGCGTTGTCGTAAACCTTCTGGCTCTGGGATTGGAGAGAAAATCTATCAAAACCAGAACCAGAATTGAGAGGAAAGCGTTTATTCCCCAGCGCAACTCGTGGCCCGGACTGTATACCTCGCGCCACAAAATTCCGCTCAGGGCCAAAACTGAAATGACGGTTGATCCAATGGTTAAGATGCTAATGGCCGGAAGCAAGATAATCCAAAAGGATGCGCCCTTTGATCCTCGCTGGCTCGCGACAATTCTCTCAAGCCGCTCCAATCTTTTCTCCTGGAGCGCGTCAGCTTCGGTAGCCATTTTTGGCTCCTTTCGTAGTTACAAAATGTGCGAAGTGAAACCGGAGTTAGTGTATAACTGTTATTCCCTGCTCGTCAATATCGAGCCTTCCAAATCTCCGGGGTCAGAACGGGGCAAGAGGGATTATTTCATACCCGCTTCAGCCTTCCTTTAATCTCAGAAATAGAAAGTCTTTCCTCACTTTGCAAACGTCTTATTTCCTGAGCTTTTTCTATCATCTTCGGGCTATATAGTGCATAGCCGCCTTTTGTAGTCTTTGCTACTTCCAATAAACCCTCATTAGTCCAAAATCTGATTGTGGCCTTTGTTTGGTTGGTTGCCTCTGCAAGTTCACCAATCTTTAGAAGTTTTGTCTCTTTACCTTTACCCATTAAGATTGGTATAACTGGCTCGCCTTTAGTTGCATTAAGATAAGCGTCTAGGGAGCGTTCTTCTGCCTCGTTTATTAAGGAGTAATACATTTGTAAATCGTTTTTAGTTTGCCCAAGGTTGACGGCTTCAAGATAACCAACCCTTTCTTCGTTCCTAATAATTGCAATGGGGTAGCCGTTTATAAGTAGAATGAGGTTCATTAAAAGCCTTGCGGTTCTCCCGTTGCTATCCACAAAGGGGTGAACAGACACCAATTTGAAGTGAGCGTCAGCTGCGACCTTTACGGGGTGCGTATCCTGTTGAGTTTCCAGCCACTCCTGAAACTCTTGCATATTGTAGGGTACACCTTGAGGCAGGGGAAACTCCACAGCAGCCCCTTTTATAAAAACTTCACTTTTTCTGTATTTACCCGCCCACTCGTCATCTATGCCCGTAAGTATGATTTTGTGTATTGCCAATATATCTTCTTCGGTTATGTATTGATGGCCTTTCTTTTGCTTGGCAAGGTCTCGAATATACTCAACCGCCTTGGCGTGGTTAATGGCTTCCAGCTGGTCTTTGAGGGGCTTACCTTTCACCACAGCAGCAGTTCCCTTTTCAATAACTTCTGCTGTCTCTATACGGGTAAGGGTGTTCCCCTCAATGGCATTGGAGGAATAGGTCAGCTCAACCTTTAGCCACCCTTCAAGGTTTTTAAGAACATCAGGAGTTAAGGACTTTTTGCTGTCAAGCTCTTTTTTCTTATCTGTGAGTCTTTTTAATATATCATCCATGGGTAAAAAGTGTTACCTAACAGTTGAAGTATAATGTAACGGTTGATGTTTGTCAATGTGTATTTAACATCTCACACATTAATCTTTTTGGCCCCACTGAAGTCGCTGATGTTATCCTCATCGGTTGTGGTAACAATTGTCTGCTGGGAATTTGAAATTTCCTTTATTAGTGCCCTATTGTCCCCGTCAAGCTCTGAGAAAATGTCGTCAAGAAGAAGTACGGGCTTTTCCCCGGTTTTTTCTTCAACAAACAAAAGCTCGGCAAGCTTGAGCCAAAGCACAACCATTCTCTGCTCACCCCTTGAGCCGTATTTATCAAGCTCTCTGTTCCCGGCCATGAACATCAAATCGTCTCTGTGCGGGCCCACTAATGTCTGGCCCGCCGCAATTTCCCGGCCTCTGTATTTATCAAGCCTTTGGGCAGAAATGACCGACTTGTCATAGTGCAGCATAAATCCATTTTTCCGATACCACTCGGAGGAGTTCACAAATCTCACTAAGTCAAAACGCTCGCGAGCTATATAATCCGCATTCTTTATAAGAAGGCTGTCCCAGAAAGCAAGTTGGCTGACCGAAGCCCCTTCGTCTCTTATGAGCCAAAGCACTCTGTTGCGACGCTTTAATCCCTTTTCATAAGAGAGGAGATTGCGGCGATATTCATAATCAATTTGCCCGAGCACGCCGTCCATAAAATCGCGCCTTTTTGAAGGAGAGCCCGTAACTAAGTCAATGTCCTGCGGCCTAAAGGAAACCACCTTGAGCCTGCCCGCGAAATCAATCAGGCGCTTCCCCACTCCTTTTACAAAAAGGCGCTTTCCGGCCGTGCGCTCCGCGACATTGCCGCGGGTAATTACTCCTCTTGTAAGCACTACCTCAAGCTCCCCTCCTTTAACCCGCGCCACTTCCTCGCCGTAGCCAATCATTTCCTCCTGTTTCCCAACCTTGAAAGACTTCCCGGTTGAAAGAAGATTTATTGCCTCAAGAATGTTGGTCTTGCCGCTTGCGTTCGGGCCAATTATTGCCGTAGTTTCCGGAGAGAAAAAAAACTCTCTCTTCTTAAAATTTCTAAAGCTGTGAAGAGAAATTTTTAGTAACATGTGATATGTAACAAGTGATTTGAGTAAATATATTTTCGCTCCAGAGCAAAACTTATTAATCAGTTAACGCGTAAGTTTCCCGAGCCAGTTTATCTGCCAGTTGCCAGGCTATTAGTTTTTGGTAACCCACACTCATATCCTCTTGTTACATGTTACATGTCACTTGTCACTTATTACTTGTCACTTTTGACATTTCCTGCACCAGTATGTGCCACGGCCATTTAACATAAATTTTTCTATTTTTCCCTGACAGCCGTGTTTGCAGACGCTGCCTTCTTTGCCATAAACAAGAGTATGTTCTTGATATTTTCCCTCCTGCCCATCAGGCGTGACAAACGCAAGCTCGCTTGCACCGCCATACGCAAGGCCTCTTTTCAGAACAGTTTTTATCGCGCCAAAAAGCTTATTAACTTCTTTTGAGTCAAGGGAGTTGGCGGGGCGTTTTGGATTAATGCACGCCAGAAACACGGCGTCATTCGCATAGATATTCCCAATCCCCCCGATTTTGCTCTGGTCCATCAGTAGGACCTTTACGGCTCTTTTTGTTTTGCCGAGAATTTCTTCAAATTTTTTTAAAGTTAAATCGTTTAGGGGCTCTGGGCCGAGTTTCTTTATAAAATCTATGTTTTCAACTTCCGAGGTTTTGACAACTTTTACCCAGCCAAAGCGCCTTATGTCATTGTAGTAGAGCTTCGCATTTCTATCGAGATTAAAAGTGAGGTGGGTATGTGGTCCCGGTGCGCCGCCGGAAACCTTTTTGGATAATGGCTGCTCCCTTTTGAGGTTGGGATCGCGGTAAATAAACTGCCCCGTGAGCTTTATGTGAGAAACAACCGAATAAGCGTTTGATAAATCAAAGACGAGGACTTTGCCAAAACGGCGAATTTTCTTGACCTTTGCATTTTCAATATTTTTTTTATCTCCCGTAAAAACTTTGGGGTGGCGGATTTCAACTTTTTCAATTCTGTGGCCAACCAAATATCTTTCAAGCTGTAGTTTTATGCTTTCTACCTCAGGTAATTCAGGCATTCTCTTGAACAAATTTCTTAACTTCTTTTATAAACCTCTTCTTTGAAAACTTTTTGGCGTGTGCCCTTAGGGCTTTAACTGTAATAGTACTATGATTTGAACCATCGAACTGCCTTATTGTCTTTGCCAGAGAGTCTACTGAGGGCCTGTCAAAAAATACACCGGTCTTCCCCTCAACAACGGTTTCCAAGTAACCCCCTGCCCTGTAGGCAATTGTCGGGCAACCCGCCGCGGCCGCCTCAATGGGCGTAATGCCAAAATCTTCATCTTTTTGGGCGACAATAAAGGCTTTCGCACCGGCATAAAGCTCGGCCAGCTCTTTGTCGGTTACGTGCCCCAAGAACTCAATGCTGTCATTTGCCATTTTTTTAAGCTTTTCCTCCTCACCGCCCTTTCCAAAAACTTTGAGCCTTACCCCCGTCTTTTTGGCGGCACAGATAATCAAGTCAAAATTCTTGGCCTTCACCAGTCTTCCTCCCGTAAGATAGTAATTGGTGTTCGGTAAAGGGCGGGCGGTGTTTGGAGTTTTCCCAATCTCAACCGGCGGGTATATCACTTCATAGTCTCGCCTGTAGAATTTCTTGACTCTATGGCCAACATTTTCCGAATTAACTATAAAATAATCCACCTTCTGCGCCTGATTAAAATCATAAATTCGCATAAAATGGTTCACCACATGGGCATAAATTTTGACCACCGCGTTGACGCTCTTCCAATCGCGGGACGTGTCATAGCCATAAAGATATCTTGGAGGAGTGTGAAGATAGCAAACCTCCGTTGTCCGCGCGCCGCGCTTCATTCCCTTGGTCACGGCCCAGCTGGCCGAGGTAATTACTAAGTCATAGTTACTGAAGTCAAAACTCGACCAAATAAAAGGAATTAAAAATCTCAAAGGAGAGATTAATTTATGCGCAAAGGGGAGGCGGGAAAACCAAGACTGAATAATTTTTTTGTTTTTAAGTTTTCTCCGGGCATGTGAGCCGCTTTTGGCGTAAATCGTATAAATCGGAGCTTTGGGGTAAATATCCGAAAGCGCCAAAAGAACTCTTTCCGCTCCTCCAAATTCATTTAGATAGTCATGGACTAGCGCTATTTTCATTTTTTGAACGGATTATAAACTTTGATTTCTTTGAACTTTTTAAAGTCCTTTTCATTGTCTGTTGCAATAGCATCTATTCCCCAGCTTATGGCTGTTGCGGCAGAGATAAAGGCCTTCTTGAGTGACTTCCATTCTAAAAATTTTTTGCTTCAGGGCTCTTTGGAGATTCATCACCAAGCGGATGGATGAGAATATTAGAATCGACTAAAATCAGGTTCTCCATATATTTCGTCTCTGGTAATTTTGTCCAGATTGATTCCCATGTCAACCGGTTTAATTTTTAGTTTCTTTTTGGTCCTTTCTTTGTTCTTTGCCTCCACAAAATTTCTCAGCGCGAGATTCATAATTTCCTGAAAAGTTATCTATTCAGCAAGCGCCAGTTTCTCCGCTTCCTTTTTGAGCGGTGCCTTCAGCCGTATTGTTGTTCTAACCAATTGCATACCCTAAATTAGCATATGTATGACAATGTGTCAAAAAACTGTATGTGGATGTCACAAAAGCGTCTGTTGGTTCATTTTTTTCACCCGCTCGGAGAGTGTTTTGAAGCCATATGTCTCAAAAAGCGCCAGGGTCTTTTTGTTGCCAATACTCCACATCCCGGCTTTCTCAAAGTCAAAACCCACATCCACATCAGTTACAATCCTAGCCAGCTTTTGTGACTGAAAAGCGGACTCCTTATGCTCCTCCAGAAGTTTTCTGGTTCTCCGGGGAAGCTTGTCTAAACTCTTATAAATCTGCTTCAGTGCTATGTAGCGCTGTAGCAGGCCGGCTGCGGTTTTGGGGCCGATTCCGGGGATACCCTTATAATTATCCGAAGGGTCTCCCACTAAAGCCTTAAAATCAACCAGTTGACGGGGCCCGACGCCAAGGCGCTCAAGCGTTTCCTTCTCCCCAAACTCCTTGCCTTCGGACAAGCCTCTAAGGGGCATATATAAATGGACCCTTTTTTTTTCGTCAACCAGCTGGAGCATGTCATGGTCGCCGGTTACGATAGTCACACTGACGTCCGACGACTGACGCCCGACGACTGACGCGGCGATAGTGCCTATCACGTCATCCGCCTCATATCCGGCCTTTGAATAAACAGGAATTCCAAAAGCTTCAAGCATGTCCCTTGCTTTTTCAAATTGACCAGCCAGCTCCGACTCCATTTCCGGCCGATGGGCTTGATAATTTTCGTCAAGTTTTTTCCTGAACGTGGGCTCGGGCCTGTCAAAGGCAAAGGCAATGTGGGTCGGCTCAAGATCGGAAATTACCTTGAGAAGCATCGACACAAGGCCATAGACCGCGCCTATTGGCTCGTCGTCTTTGGTGGTCAGGGGAGGAAGCGCGTGATACGCCCTGTGCATGATGGCGTTTCCGTCAAAGAGAACCAGTTTAGCGGCTGGTTCTACATTTTTCATTTTACTTGCTATTTTTATGTCCCACTATCTCTTCAAACTGCTCACGGTCGAGCGTTTCTTTTTCCAGAAGAGCCTGTGAAACTTTATCCAAATCCTTCCTGTATTTTACTATCAATGTCCTTGCCTTTTTATAAGCCTCATCCAAAATTTTCTTGGTTTCAATGTCCACTTTCTCTTTAGTCGCGTCCGAAATGTCACTTTTATCAAAAAAGCTTTTAAAACTGTCATCGTCGCTTTCGGACTGGTCTCCTAAATTTATCGGCCCGAGACTGCTCATGCCAAGATCGACCACCATGGCGCGGGCTATACGCGTTGCGTTTTGAATATCGCTTGCGGCCCCGGCAGTCATTTCGTTAAAAACCGTCTTTTCGGCCGCCCTTCCTCCGAGCATAGCTGCTGTCTGATCCAACAGGCGCGAGCGAGTCTCGTGTGTTCTGTCCGCGGCCGGAGGGATAAATGTGTGCCCCAAACTCATGCCGCGCGCCACTATGGAAATTCTCTGTACCGGATCTGTCTTTGGTAGAAAGTGCGTGACTATGGCATGCCCCGCCTCGTGATAAGCCGTTATCTTCTTGTCATCCTCACTCTGAAGTTTCCTTTTCACGGGTCCCAGTTTTACCTTTGTCGCAGCCTCATCTAGCTCCTCCATTGTTATCTCATTTTTATTCTCGCGGGCAGTCAAAATGGCAGCTTCATTAAGCATATTTTCAAGATCCGCCCCGGAAAAGCCCACGGTCCGCTCGGCAATTCCCTCCCATTTGATATTCCTGCCAAATTTCTTCCCCATGGAGTGAATTTTGAGGATTGCAGCCCTCCCCTCTTTATCGGGCATATCCAGCACCACCCGCCTGTCAAATCTGCCCGGCCTCAAAAGCGCCGGGTCAAGAAGATCCCCCCTATTGGTTGCGGCAACGACGGCGACATTGTCATTGGGAGTGAACCCATCCATCTCGACTAATATCTGGTTCAGGGTTTGCTCGCGCTCGTCATGTCCGCCTATTACCCCGCGTCCCCTTTGTCTTCCTATGGCATCTATCTCATCAATAAAAATTATTGAAGGCGCGGAGGCCTTCGCCTGAGCAAACAAGTCCCTTACCCTTGAGGCACCCACGCCAACAAGCATTTCCATAAATTCGCTCCCGGCCATTGAGTAAAATGGGACGCCGGCCTCCCCCGCGACTCCACGGGCCAGAAGTGTTTTTCCGACCCCTGCCGGCCCCACAAGAAGAATTCCCTTGGGGGTCCGCGCTCCGATTTTTCTGTATTTTCCGGGGTGCTTCAAAAAATCGACAATTTCCTCAAGCTCTTTTTTGGCATCGTCCACTCCGGCAACATCCTTAAAAGTCACTGATTGTTTGCCCTTGGCAAAGAGCTTGGCTTTGCTTCTCCCGAAGCTAAAAACGTCTTGAGCTCCGCGGGTTTGCGAGCGGATAATAAAAAGTAGAACTATTGCCATTATGGCAAGGGGCAAAACGACTCCAACTATTTCACCAACAATTTTGGCAACCGACTTGTCCACCACTTTATAGCTCACCGCATCGGGCTCTATGCCGCTTCTGTCCAGTAACTCGGCAAAACTTATAGTGCCCTCCTTCGTTGAGACTTTGACCTCGCCGGTTTTATAATTAAAAGTAAGCCTCTCATCTTCTATTTCCACGCTTTCCACTTTTTCTTCGCGAATATCGGCCAAGGCACGCGAGAGCTCGACTTGGTTTTCGTTTATTCGCTCGTCCAAAAGAGAGGCAAAAAATGGCGCGAACAGTAGTATAATCAGACCGAAGATGGCAATGCGAGTAAGATTGAGCTTGAACCTAAATTGAAACTGTTTCCTTTTATTGTCGTCTTTAACCACGAGTCGTAGTGTAGCACTCAGTGCACTTTTGTGCCAGCAGGGACTTTCTTGGCGGGAATAAGCAAGGTGGGAGGCGTCTCGTCCCCAATGTCCGCCATGAGCATCATGCCTTCGCTAAAGTCTCCTTCGGGCCCGATCTTTTTAGGTTCCAAATTCACGATGAAGGGAAACTGCCTGCCCTCAAGATCCTCGGGTTTATAAAATTTCATTATTCCGGCAAAAATGGTCCTTTCTCCTCCGCCAGCCGGCGGGCTTCCCAAGTCCACCGTCAATTTCATCACCCAATGTGACCACTCGGGAACTTCGGCTTTTTTTATAGTTCCTATTTTTATATCCAGTTTCTGAAAATCTTTTATATCTACTCTCTCCATGAAATTTGAAAAGTTCTAAGGCAGAATAAATCCAATTTTGTCGTAAACCTCCGCCAACTTTTTACCTGAAATTTCTCTGGCTCTCCGGGCTCCGTCACCAAGAATTTTCTCTAACTTGCCACCTTTTCTCACTTCACCATATCTTTTTTGAATGGGAACCAAGGCTTCAATTATTGTTTCAGCGGTAGCTTCTTTAAGCTCACGATAACTCTGACCAGCAAATTTCTTCTCAACTTCTCCGGTTGAGACTTGCTCAAGCTCCGAATAAATCTCAATTAAGTTGGCTATCCCGGGTTTGTCTTGGCGATGAATGATTTCACCATCGCTGTCGGTTACGGCTGAGAGAATTTTTTTTCTTATCTCCTCTTCAGAGTCGAGGAGGTTCACCGTTGCACGCTGGTTCGGGTCGCTTTTACTCATTTTTTTTGTGGGGTCGGCGAGACTCATTACCCTTCCGCCGGCCTTTGAGATCATGGCCTTGGGTAGAACAAATGTTTCTCCGAAACGGGAATTAAATCGTTGAGCGGCGTCTCGGGCAAGCTCAACATGCTGTCTTTGGTCTTCTCCAACGGGGACTTCGGTTGTGCCATAAAGCAGGATGTCCGCGGCCATCAGGGCCGGGTAGTCAAACAGACCAACGCTTACAAAGTCCCTGTTTTCGGCCTTCTCTTTATATTGTGTCATTCTTTTCATCTCGCCCATAGAAATAACCGTATTTAGTATCCAAGCCAAATTTGCATGGTCCGGGTTGTGGGACTGGATAAAAAACAAGCTCTTTTCAGGGTCAATTCCCGCGGCAATAAGAAGAGCCGCCGTCTTAATGGTCGCCTCCCGAAGCTCCTCTGATTTTTGCTCCACGGTTATGGCGTGCATATCAACGATGCAGAAGATGTTCATCCCGCTGTCTTGATTTTTGACCCAATGCCTTACTGCTCCCAAATAATTGCCTATATGAAGGTTTCCCGAGGGCTGAATGCCGGAGAAAACCACCTTTTCTGTCATTAGGAGTAATTTTAACCCAAGTGGCACTCCTTGACAATCCACAAATCATTTGTAAAAATACAAATCAATTATGAATATACAAACCGTGACAACAACCATTAGCAGTGCCAATCAAACAGCCGTGCCTTCTTACGTGCGTAAAAGTCTCAATCTAAAAGCAGGCGACAGGATAACTTGGAGGGTTGACAAAAACTCAAAAAAGGCGGACATAACCGTACTGCCCCAAAACTGGGGCACTTACATGAGAGGCTTAGGTAAGGAAATATGGGAAGGGGTCGATACAGACAATTACATCAAAGAGCTTCGTCGAGGCAGAAAAACCAGATGAGCAGTACCTTGCTTGAACTCCTTGCTTCAAGAAAAGTTTTTATCGATACCTCAATTTTTATCCACGCCTTTGAAGGGCACCCTGCTTATCTTCCCTTCAGCGAGTGGGTTTTCAATAACATAAACAAAAAAAATATCTCTCCTGTCACCTCAATAATCACTCTTGCTGAGGTGTTGGTTCAACCCTTCAGGAACAAAGACGAAGAGTTGGTAACTGTCTATTCACAAATATTCCACCAGCTTCCTAAGCTTAAATTGCTAAGCCCGACAGACAAAACTGCCATGAAAGCGGCAAAAATCCGTGCTCAATATAATTTTGAACTGGATGACAGTTTCCAGTTGGCATTGTCAGTTGAAGAAAAGACAGACGTTTTCCTAGCCAAGGATAAGCAGTTAAAAAAGTTCAAGGAAGTAAAAGTGCTTGTTTTGGAAGATTTTGTTTGAGGGTAAAAACCTCGTAGGGCATTTTATCACCTCAACTTCTAAACACAACAATCGTAAAATCTTTCTTGCGGTAATGATGGCGCAGGATTACTTTACCTGTCAGGCTATAACAAAATTTAAGGATTTTCAGCGAGTCAACATAGTAAACTTTGTTTTTGCTTTTGTTTTTCGGCTGAGGAAAACCGCCGGCCATGTTAAAAGCAAGCGCCTCATTGGCATGCTGGTACATTAAGGAAATTGCCTTTCGGCGGTATGAATACTCACCTTTCCCGACTTTGCTGTTTAGGGCGCCGGAAAGAAGAATAATATCGCTTTTTCTGATCAACTCCTGCCATGGCCCGACTAAAAAGGAGTGTTTTGGATAACGCCGCCGTGCTTCCTGAATAAATTCCGGAACCAAGTCAACACCCAAATAGGTGAAGTTTTTGCTCTTTTTCTCAATAAAGGGAATCGCGTCGCCAAAACCGCAACCCAAATCAATGACGCTTTTTCCGTTAAAATCAATCTCTGCTGTCAAGTTCTGGTAACGAATATTGGCCGCTTTCTGAGTTTGCCATTTAAGCGCCCTGGCGACAGTGCCGTGTTTTTGGAAACTTCTTTGATAAGCCTCTTTTCGCCGCTGAAGCAACTTTCTCATCGTTTGTGCCAGGGGTGGGATTTGAACCCACGACCGCAGGTTTATGAATCCTGTGCTCTAACCAACTGAGCTACCCTGGCCTAGGTATATTTTACCAGATCAAAAAATTTAAGCCAAAGGCATGGGAAAACACCTTGAAAATGCCGTCACAACCTTGAAGCGAAGACGACAATGAGTTAAAATTGTTTTGCACTTCGAATTTTTAACTTTAGAAGTGTACATGCGGGGTAGTGTACGGTGCACGGGAGGCTCATAATCTCCCAGGCCGGGTTCGACTCCCGGCCCCGCAACTGGGGACATTAAACAAAAAACCGCTTCGGCGGACTTTTTTCATTCTTGATGACCCCAAAACAACTCCAGCCACCTTTTCCAATTCTGCTCGGGGAGCACAAAATCATTTTCCTCCGGTTCGGAGACAAGCTTTCTGATAACCTCATCCTCCGGAAGGACTAAAATTATCTCCCCCTCACGGGCAAGCCCAAGCTTATCTCTGGCCTGTCTTTCCCTAAACTCATGGCTTGTGGTTACCCTCAACTCTTCCATTAACGCTTTCTGTTCTTCTTGTTCTTCCCCAAGCTGGGTCTCGGCATTTGAAAGCTTGTCCTGCGCCCTTTTGTAAATAGTAAACGAGCGAAAAAAAGACACACCAAGCACGATGATAAGTAGTAAAAGAATATATGACACGAGCTTGTTTACCTTATCCTCTAGTGTAGGTTGCATAAAAATTAATTAATTGCTACTATATCTCATAATATGGACAAAACACTGAGCACCATCCTTCCCCAGTTTATATCATACCTACAGGAAAAAGATCGTTCTCCCTCAACCATTCTTGCCTATAGGAGCGATTTGGAGCAACTTATTGACTTTCTGGCCAACCAGAGAAATAAATCTCTGCCGGAACAGGTTATGGCGGCTGATCTTGAAGGATTCAGGGACATTCTGCTTTCACAAAAATATACGGCTAAATCAACATCCAGAAAGCTCAATGCCGTAAAGACATTCTTCCGTTACCTCAAAGACGAGGGCCACGTAATGGAAGACCATTCAAAAGAAGTGGGTCATCCAAAAATTGAGCCGAGCATTCCAAAATTTCTTTCACCCATAGAGTACAGAGCATTGCGCGATGTCGTCCGCCAAGACATTAGAATAGCGGCGATTGTGGAGCTTATCCTTCAGACGGGGGTGAGAATATCCGAGGTGGCGAGCCTTAAAATTGACAATGTCAAAAAGGACAATGTCATCGTGGAAGCCTACGCCACGCAGCCCGAGCGAAAAATTGAGCTAAACGGTGCCGCAAGAGAAGCCGTGGAAGAATATCTCAGGGTGCGGCCGGAAAGTGATTCTCCTCATCTTTTTGTCAGCAAAAACGGAAAGCCATTGGCGGTCCGCAATATCAGAGCGGCAATTGACAGATACATGGCAAAGGCGGAGGTCCCAAATTACTCAGTCAACGATCTCAGAACCACGTTTATTGTGGAAAATCTCAGGCGAGGGGTGGATCTTGTAACAATCTCCACGGCCGTGGGCCACAAAAGGCTTTCCACCACGGAGCGCTACTTGGAGCTGGCAAAAAGCAAAGAGCCGGGAAAAAAGCAAAAATTAGAGGAGCTGTAAGTGAGCCCGAATGGAGTCGAACCATCGTCTGTACTTTATGACAGAGCTCCGCTCTGACATGTCAGAAATTTGTGGATGCGCCTGGATTCGAACCAGGGACTCCCGACTTATGACAGCAAGCCCTGTGCACCCGCTAGGATTCGAACCTAGGACCGTCGACTTATAAGATCGATGCTCTGCCACTGAGCTACGGGTGCTTGATGACATGTCAAACTACGTTTGCCATAAGATCGGTGCTCTAACCGTTGAACTACGGGCCCGGAAATACGACGCTCCATTATACCACCTCACAACTTAGCACGTCTCGCAATTTCTGCCTCAACCAGGCGGACGTCGCGACCGTAACGGAGCCTACCCATCTCTTTAATGATTTTGGCAGTTTCCGGATTAGCCCTCAGTTCCTGAGCCCTCACATCCTTTGTAAGGTCCATGGAAAAAGGCATTTGAGGTTCATTGTTGACGATGGTTTTAATGTAGACATGGTATCGCTCTATGTTCAAAAGATCATCCTCCGTGAAAGTGGGACTAAACTCGTGGGTCAGATAGCTTGCGTCGGCAACTCCAACTCTGAATGAAATTAGCGACCCCACGTTTCCAAAGACCGCGTTTTTAACTTCCTCATCAACCTGTCCAATAAACTGATTGGCAACGGTCAGGCCAAGGCTGTATTTTCTGGCTTCTGAAAGAATCACGGCAAAGTCCGGCGTTGCAAAATTCTGGAACTCGTCCACATAAAAGTAAAAGTCACGCCTATTCTCTTTGGAAACATCCGCCCGGCTCATTGCGGCCATGAGGATCCTGGGGACCAAAATGAGCCCCAAAAAGTTGGAGTTTTCTTCACCCAGCTCCCCCTTTGACAAATTAATCAGAAGTATCTTCCCGCTATCCATGACTTCACGGAAGTTAAAGGAGGAGGTGGATTGGCCGATTATGTTTCTCATCATTTTGTTGGTCACGAAGCGCCCGAATTTACTTGTTATGTAGTCCAGGGTTTCTGACTTGTGAAAATCACTGGTCTGGGCTATCTGGTCAGTCCAGTACCTGCGAACAAGCGGGTCCTCGACCTTGGGAAGAATTTCCTGGACATAGCGCGGGTCCGTCAGAATTCTCATTACCTCAATGAAGGTGTTTCCATCCTCGCTCATGGCAGTAAGCATGGCGTTACGGACGGCGTGCTCAAAGCGCGGACCCACTATCCCCGTCTTGTATGGGTCAAACAACTTATAGAACATATTTATCACCGCGGTTGTGATAAAGTGTTTTTGATCCTCCGTCTTTGCCTCCAGAAGATTAAGACCCATCGGGCGCTCCGTGTCGCTTGGCTTAAAATAAATAACGTCCTGGGCCCTGTCGGGAGGAATCATCGCCAAAATTTCCTCGACCGCGTCCCCGTGAGGATCCATAAAACAGAGGCCCTTCCCGTTTTGGACGTCCTGCATTATCAGATCTTTCAAAAGCTCGCTCTTTCCTGTTCCCGTTCGCCCGATGATATACATGTGGCGCAGGCGATCGCTGTCTCCCAGATGAACCGGTCGCTCGGTCCCGCGGAATCGGCTAACTCCGAGAAAAAGCCCTTCTTTGGGTATTTCGGCGGGAGCAGGGGCGGTTTTGGCATTAAGCCAGTTAATGTGCGGCGTGGTTATTAACTTATTGGGAAAATGGAATATCGTTGCTACCTCCTCCGAATTTAATATCGTGGGCTTTGCCCCCCAAGGGTAATAAATGGGGTGATATCTATATAGGAAGTTTTCAATAATCGCCCCCTTGTTTCTTATCTTGAGGCTTGTGAAGCCATTTAAGTCTCCGTTTAGTTGAGCGAAAGATCCCTCGATATTCCCGAGGTGCACCTTGGCCTGCTCCTCTGTCTGGGCAACCACGACTATATTTATGGATACCTGAAAGCCGGGCTTTGCCGCTTTATTTTCCACGGCCTCAAGTGTTTTTGCGGGCACCTTAAAACTTGCCTTTTCCGGGTCGGATTCATCTTTTTTGGTACTCGAGATAAAGCCGCGGGCCGTTTTCCGCCATTTGTTGTCGGCGGGCGAAATTATAACTTGAATAGCCGCCGCCTCCTCCGCCTTCATTTTGGCAAGGGCGGCGGTCAAGGAGGACAAGGGGTCGGTCGGCAATTCCTGGAAAGTTTTTATGGGATAGATATTCTCAGCACGGGCCTTAAGGCTTTTATAAGCCACTTTTCCGTCCGTGGTAAAGATATTGTATTCCTCGGCCTCCGTGATTTCGGCATCGGGATACCCACCATGAATTTGCTTCTCCACCAAGTCCTGATACTTTTTAAATGTCCAGACGTAAAATCTTATTTCCTCGGTCTGCGCTACTATCTCAAAACTTATAACCGGCTGAGTGGAAAGTTTCTGCCGGAAACCGCCTTTCTTAATGGAGTATAGGGAGCCAATCACCTGCTCCATGGCGTCTGTCTTTATCTCGTTACTTCTGGGCACTCTAACCTTGAGCAGTACCGAGTCAATGCTTCGCGTCTCGCGTTTTCTGTGCCTGTACAGACTCGCAAAATAGGCAGTCAAAACCACGAGCCCCAAAATAAGGGCCAGCACAATCAACGCGATAATTAGTACTAGCTCGACGTCCATATTATTTTCCTCCCAAAGTGAAATGCCTTCTTTATTTGTCTTAATATAAACATTCCCCTGCCTCGCTTTGCCTCGGAGGGGGAAGACTTCGCCATCACGCGCGCGGTGTCCGGGTCGTCGGGGAGGGTTATGGCGTTTTGCTGTCCGCTCGGGTGGGAATCCGCCACCACCTGCCCGGTTGAGTCATCCGTCACCGGAGCGGGAGTAGTCGGGGTGGAGATAACCCCCGCCTTTTCTATTTGAGGTGGCAAGGATACTGTTTCGGGAACGGTCCTTATCCCGTCCTCTTCCGAAGGCGGGAACGGGATTTGCTCTGGCGTGGACATAACCTCATTCTATCACTTTCTTCTCCCAACCCAAGGCTCCTCCGCCACGCCATTTTGATGATTATCCCAGCGGGCCAGTGTAAACAGAAAATCACTCAGCCTGTTCAGATATTTTAAAACCTGAGGGTTGAGCTTTTTCTCCGCGGCATAGTTGACCACCTGCCTCTCGGCGCGGCGGGCAAGAGAGCGCGAGTACTGAAGATGGGCCGAGCACCGGGTCCCGCCCACCAGAATAAAATTGGAAAGAGGCTTGAGGTTACTGTCAAGTTCATCGATTTTGTTCTCAAGTTTTCTGACTTTTGAAGGAGGAAAAGACAGTTTACTGCCGGCCAAAATTGAGCCAACACGAAAAAGGTCTTTTTGGGTGTTTATGAGAAGTTCCGAGATACTGCGATTTTGGCAAAAAGTCATCGCAAGACCAAGATAAGTGTTTAGCTCGTCTATTGCCCCAATTGCCTCAATTAAAGCCGACTCTTTTGATACGGGCTTTTTGTCTATTGTCGAGGTCTTCCCCCTGTCCCCTTTTTTGGTGTATATACTCACTCTAATGGAGAAAGTTTAACGGTTGAGAGCCTTTTGTCCAAACTCAGGAGAGGAGCTTTTTTCTGCCTTGCAAGATATAAATAAGAGGCGTCATAAAAACTCAATCTATTTTTAAACGCTATACCCAGGGTCTTCTGATAATCTATGCCAACAAATTCTATTCCTAATTTAAGAAACCTATCCAGGATTTCTTTGGCTCGCTTTTTAGTGAATCTTTTTCTCAACACTCCAGAATTAAGAGAATTGGCAAACTCACAGGGCATTATGGTCGGCGCAAACACTCGCATCTCCATTCGTGTCAAGTTTGCGAAAATTGCCTCCACTTTCCCGAAGGCTGTCTCGTCTGGCAACAAGAATGAAAGCATGGCAGAAGCGTCTACAACCACTTGCGGCAACTCAATATCTTCTTCCATCCTCTATTAACTCTTTATAGCCTACGCCAGTCATATCTATCCCCTTGACAAGCCTTTTCATTTCTCTGAGTGCCTTTTGTCTTCTACGTATTTCTTTGATGCTAGATTTTTTAAGCTTGTCAACAAGAAGGTCGTTAAGGGACTTGTCGGTTAGTTCAGCCTCACGCTTTAAATAATCGTGTAGCTCCTCGGGCATTCTAACTGTAGTTCTTACCAACTGCATGAGTTCAGTCTATCACATTGACACCATGGTGTCAATCACAGTACAGATCTTTCAGCACTCCGAGTGCCCGCAGGAGTAACATTTAGCGCATCCCTCCTCAAAAACAAGCGTGCTGGCGCCGCATTCCGGGCAGATGTCGCCCCTAACTTCCGGCTCCCCGGCCGCGGTACTTAAGCTTAACTGCTCCTGAGTGTTTTCTCCGGCCAACATGTCTCCGTTGCCGCCTGATACCTGAAGCTTGAAATGCACGGCAAGGCTCATCGCCACAGCCTCCGGGAGTGAACGGATTTTACCCGCTCCAAAGCCGACACTGCGCCTGCCGCCGATTCCGGAGAGTTGGTTTATAATCTCCCGTGCCCTGGCTCGCGCGCTGACGTTTCCTTTAAAACGAAGCGCAGCGGAAATGGTGCGCCCAAGCGCCGCCGCCATTGCCGACACGTCGCTTCCCGCTTTCCCAATGTTAATAAACACTTCAAAAGGCTCCCCCTCCTCCGTCTCGTTTATGGTTATGAATGCAGAGCCCACCGGTGTCCTCATTTTATACGTTGACCCTTTGACCACGAGAGGCCTGTCAATAAGAGGGTTTGCGTCGTCAAAGGTCACTTTGACTTCACCATTTTTTTCTTTCTTGTCCTCAACACTTGACAGGACACCGGCCCTACTGCCGTCACGGAAAAAAGTTATTCCTTTCAGGCCTTTTTCATATGCTTCCGTGTAAAGGTTTTTGACGTCCTCAATTGAATAACTCTCCGGGGCATTAACCGTTTTTGAAATAGCGCTATCGTTATACTCCTGAACTTTTGCCTGCACGGCTAAGTGTTCTCTGGGCGTTAAGCTCATCGCGCTCACAAAATAGTCCGGTTTGGGCTCACCGGGGTGCGCGTCTTTCCAATCCCTATATAGCGGATGATAGATAACGTGCTCGCCCGTCCTGTCCGTTCTTTTGAATTCAAAGTCATACACGGGCTCGATACCGGAGCTTGTCCCCGCAAGAAGAGATGTCGTCCCCGTCGGGGCCTGAGTCAAAAGCACCGCGTTTCTTATGCTCTGCTTCGCAATCTTTTTTTGTATGTCCTCCGGCAGACGTTTTATGAACCAACCCTTCATGTAGCTTGCTTTTTCAAATTTAGGAAAAGGGCCTTTCTCAACTGCCAGGTCGGCAGATGTGTCATAAGCGCTGTCCCGGATGGTTTTGTAAATTTTTTCAATCACCCCAATTGACTCAGGGCTTCCGTAGGGAATTCGCATCTTTATAAGCGCGTCCGCAAGACCCATCGTCCCAAGCCCGGTGCGCCTAATATTCATCTGCTCCCGACGATTCTCTTCATAGAAATAAAAATTGGCATCTACCACATTGTCCATAAAGCGCATGGCCACGCGGCTGTCGCGCTCAAGCGCTTTGTAGTCAAACTCACCGCGCTCATCAACATAAGCGGACAAATTCATAGAGCCTAAATTGCAAACAGACCAAGCTCCAAGCGGCTGTTCACCACATTGGTGTACCACAAGACCGTTGGCTATCATTGTGTGGCTCATGGGCTCCGTCAAATCATAAACTCTTCGCCTGCCAGCTTTCCTAACTGAAACGACAGTGTCCGTAAAATGATCTTTTATCCTATTTTTGATCCCTCTACTCATATTCTCAAGCTTCTCCTGCTTTCTCTCATCCAAAAATCCAATTCTCTTCTGAAACTCTTCTCTAAATTGCCCAAAAATACCAAGCTCGTACAGTACGCCATCTGTTGTATAACTCCTTTGTTCACCAGACTTGCTGACATACGGGAACATCCCTTTTCTTTCTCTTCTGCTCCTGTCAAATATTCTACCCTTTATTCCCAAATTAAGAAGTAAAAGCTGAACCCCCTGCAGGAGTTCTTTACTTTTGGATGTCAGTGCAATCCAATCGCTGTTACTTTTTTTGCTGTCTCGCACAGTTCCGTCAGCGCCAAAAAGTGCCTGCAAGAACCCAACAACGGCCTCCTCTGGGGCCATGTAGAGAGACTCGGGGATCTGCTTCTCCTCTGATTTAACTCCACCCACGCCAAGCTTCTCAAAAAAATCTACAAATCCTTTGCTGTGATATGAAAGATGATAAACGTCCCTTTCTCTCTTAACCGGCTTTATATTTTTACCATACCAACCATTTATTATTCTCTTAAAATAAGCAAGTTGCTTTTTACTGTCTTTGCCAAAAGTAAATCCCACGCGACAGTTTTTGTCTCCAGACCTGAGCCAGCCGTCTCCAACCAACCAGCCAAGGGCGTGTCCGAGTTCAAGACTCCATTCTCCGGGAAAAGTTGGTTCGCTGGGAGTAAATGGCAAGTTCTTGCTATTCCCAAAGCTTCCCTTGCCGCTTTGCAAAAGAACAGTATCGTCGCGACCAAGCTCGCACAGCTCAACCCATCCATTTGTTGTGAGTATTTTGTGGTCTCCGGTTGCCACAAGCTCAAAGCCAGATTTCGTCTTTAGTTTCCACACCTCCTTGGGGCCAACATCATAAAACTTTACGGCGCTACTTTCCAGAACTCCAGTTCGGCCGTTTCCTAAAGTACGCTGATCCACGAACATTCCCATATTCCCACCATAGCGACTTCCACCCTTTTTATGACTGTCGACGATATCCCTCATTTCGACCAAGCCTTCTTGCGTCGATATTTTAGTCTGACCTATAACACACGGGTTTGTTGCCAAAAGTTTCTCAAAATAATGGGTGTTACTGCGCTTATTACTACGCTCAAGAAAGTGGAGACCGGGCTCCGCGCTCCTCCATGCGGCCGTTGCTATCATGTCCCAAATATCACGGGCGCGAACAGACTCATAAACTTTAACTTTCTTCCCCATCCGTTCCCATTCATTAATATCGCCATCCCACTTTTCATCATATTCGGGATCGTCAAGGTCCGCGAACTTGAGATCCCACTTTCGGTCCTTCTTAACCGCGTCCATAAAGCCGTCACTGACGCAAACGGAGAGATTGGCGCCGGGAATTTTTGTGAGGTCTTCTTTTACTTTTATAAACTCCTCGATGTCCGGATGCCAATCATGAAGCATGAGCATCAGCGCCCCTCGACGGCTTCCCCCTTGTTGAATGACGTCGTGATTCGCGGTCGAGTAGAGGCTTGCCCAATTGACGGGGCCGCTACTTGTACCATTTACTTTCTTGACCCGCGCGCCCCTTGGCCTGAGCGAGCTTAGGTTTAGCCCGACACCTCCGGCCCTTGCTTGGATTTCCACCGTCTGGGTAACTGATTCCATTATTCCTTCGCGAGAATCCGAAGGAGTGGGAATCACATAACAATTAAAGAAAGTGACTTCATACCCCGTACCCGCACCTGAAAGAATGCGCCCCGCCGGAACAAACCGAAACCCCTCCATTGCGTCATAAAACTTCTTCTTCCATTTTTTCCTGAGATTTGGAGTTTTTTCAAACTGAGCAATGCCCTCGGCCACTCGGTGCCACATTTGCTCGGGGTACCGCTCCATCGCGTTGCCCTCCCCGTCTTTAAGACTGTATCTGTCTATAAAAATGGTCTTTTGGAGCCCCTCAAGCTCGGTCTTTTGGACAAGCTTCGTTTCCGGAATATAGTACACTTTCGCTTTCCTGTTGTCGCGAAATTTACCGTTACTCCGTTTGTCCACGCCGTTTTTGTTTTTATTTTTGTACGTTGCCAGCATGTTAATTTTTTACTGCTTTTACAAAGTCGTCAATGTCTTCAAACTCCATATAGACACTGGCAAACCTGAGCCAAGCTACTTTATCAATTCTCTTAAGCCGCCTCATGATAGAGCCGCCTATGGCGCGAGAGCTTACCTCTTCCCTCTCTTTTCTAAGCATCTCGCGCTCGACTTGGCTAACCGTGTCCTCCACTAAATCCAAGGAAACAGGCCGCTTCTCTATTGCCCGCAGGATGCCGCGCTTTAGTTTTTCCCTATCAAACTGCTCCCTCTGTCCTGATTTTTTAATCACCCAAAGGACGGATCCCGTTACTCTCTCGTGAGTCGTAAAGCGCTTTCCGCAGTGGCCGCACTCCCGCCTCCTTCTTACGACACTTTTGTCTTCGCTTGTTCTTGACTCAAGTACCTGCGTATCTCCCTTGTTGCAAAAAGCGCATTTCATTCGTGAAACTTAAAACCACCACTGACAGTAGTGGAGAAAGTAATAACACACTATATTTGTGCCACCAAGTTGTCAACTGGTAACAAATGCCTCAGAGGATATCAACTTTGCAATCGGCAAATATCTGGTCTATTGCGTCAATTATCATTTTGAGCCTTGTCTCGGCCTCTTCAAAACTTACGGCATTGGCCTCCCGGGGAAACCAGTGGAAGAGTCTGTTGCGGGCCGACTTCCACGTTTTCCAAAGTTGTTTCGGCGCCTCCTCCCCGCCGCGGTATCCACGCAATTTAATGTAAACAGATTTTTCCTTTTCGGGCTTGTAATAGGGATTAAGGGCTTTACTTTTTTTGCAAAAGAAGAGACTCAGAGAAGAGCTCTTTTAAATCGCCATCGAGATACCCCCACCATGCTTTTTTCCGAAGGCCCAGTGTCATGCTGTTTTTTATTGTATAATTTCGACATGCCAAGCGCAAAAAGATTGAAAAAACGGCGAGCCGGAGCCGTTGCGCTTGTTCTTTTCTTTGCTTTTCTGGTGTGGTTGTTCTGGGGACTTCCGCTTCCTACGAAAATTGCACAGGGCGCTCCCGTCTCGACAAAAATACTCGACAGAAATGGTCAGCTAATATTTGAGATTTTCACCGAGCAAAAGCGGACTCCTCTTGAACTTGACGACGTTCCCAAGCACGCGGTTGAGGCAACAATAGCTATAGAAGACAAGGATTTTTACCGACATCATGGGTTTTCAGTCGACGGCATGGCAAGAGCTCTTTACAGAACAGTTTTTGAAGGCAAGCTGGAAGGAGGCTCAACCCTTACTCAACAACTTGTCAAAAACGCGCTCCTTACCCCCGAGCGAACGGTAAAGCGCAAAATAAGGGAGTTTGTTCTCGCCGGTATCGTGGAAATTCGTTATTCAAAAGACGAGATTTTGGAGCTCTACTTAAACCAAATTCCTTACGGATCCACCGCCTACGGGATAGAAGCGGCCAGCAATCTTTATTTTGATAAAAGCGCAAAAGATCTTTCACTTGCGGAGTCCGCGCTTCTTGCCGGCCTCCCGGCGGCCCCCACTCGATTCAATCCGTTTGGCGTAAATCCCGACCTGGCCCGTGAGCGCCAAAAGGCGGTCCTCAGAAGAATGGTTGAGGACGCAGTAATAACCGAGGAGGAAGCGGACAGCGCCCTTGCGGAGGAATTGCACTTTGCACAAGTCAAGGCGCCGAGCGCGCCCCACTTCGCCCTCTGGGTGAAGGAAATTCTGGCAGAGCGCTGGGGTGAGCGCATGGTGGAGCAGGGCGGATTAAGAGTGACTACCAGTCTTGATCTTTCGCTTCAGCGCATTGCGGAGGAGGCGGTGGCCGAAGAAGTAGCCAAGTTGGCAAAGCTAAACGTAGGAAACGGCGCCGCCCTTGTTATGCGCCCGGCAAGCGGCGAGATACTTGCCATGGTGGGGAGTAAAGACTTTTTTGCCCAAGACGAAGACGGGAAAGTCAACATCATATTTGCCGAGCGCCAGCCGGGAAGCGCCATTAAGCCCCTCAATTATGCGTTAGGCGTTAGCCGGAAGAAGCTGACGGCGGCCACTTCACTTGCAGATGTGCCGACCTGCTTTAATGTCGCCGGACAGGAAAGCTACTGCCCTGTTAATTATGACGGAGGCTTCACGGGGGCAACGCAGGTGCGCTTTGCTCTCGGGAATTCACGCAACATACCCGCCGTGCGGACACTTGCCTTAAATGGCCTCGCCAATTTTGTGGAATTCGCCCAAAAAATGGGAATAAAAAGCTACAAGGACCCAAGTCTCTACGGGCTTTCAATAACCTTGGGGGGCGGCGAGCTCCGGCCGATTGATCTTGCCACGGCCTACGCGGTCTTCGCAAATGGCGGGGTAAAACAAAATCCAATTGCCATACTAAAAGTGGAGGATTGGAAAGGAAACGTTCTCTCCGAGACAAAAATTCCCGAGCTTGAAGGGGACAGGGTACTGGACGGCGAAACCGCGTTTGTCATCTCGCATATACTCCATGATAACAATGCCCGTTCACAGGCCTTTGGCGCAAGCTCTCTTTTAAACGTTCGCGGGCATCCAGAAGTTTCCGTCAAAACGGGAACAACAAATGACCTGCGAGACAATTGGACAGTCGGATACACGAAACACATGGTGGCGCTCTCGTGGGTGGGAAATAACGACAACGAGCCAATGGCGGGCGCCGTGAGCGGCATTTCGGGGGCCACACCCATTTGGAATGTCATTATGAAAGAGGCTCTCGACCGAGCGGAGGAAGGAGCCTACAACAAAAGTGACAAGGGCCACGCGTGGCCCAAGCAACCGACGGGCATCGTGGGCGCGACGATATGCGCCAATACCGGCCTATTGCCGGGAGAAGGCTCAGCAGATTGCCCAACGCGCTTTGAATTTTTTCTTGAAGGAACTGTCCCCACGGAGTCGGCATTTAGACAGGACCTTCATGTGGACAGAGTAAAAAACGCGCTTTCCGATGAAAACTCTCTCCCGCAGGATATAGAAGTGCAAAACCATCTTGTCGTCATCGATCCGTTAGGGACCATAATCTGTCTTGACTGTCCATTCCAAATGAATCGGGTTACGGTGAACACGGCAAATATTAAAAATACCGAGTAAAAACTTACTCTTGGCGCGCAAGTCCTTCGCATTTAAAATATAGGGTGTGATAGATATTTTGAGACTTCTTTTGACGATAATCGGGAGGGTGGCCTTTCTGGCTCTGTTTGAGCTTCTTTCTCTGATATATGCGCTTTCCAAAGTAGCAAGCGATGATGTCAAAGCGGCAAAGAGGCAACTCAGACTACGCCTCCCCGCTCCCGCCAAAGCCACCCTCTTTGTGTTTCTGGCAATGGTCTCTTTGACGGTCGGCTTCTGGGCTTTGATTCTGAAAGATCTGCCATTGGTCAGGGGACTTGCAAGTCGAAAGGTTGAGGCTTCCACCAAAATCTACGACAGAAACGGAACCCTCCTCTACACCATCTATGAGGATAAAAATAGAACCCCTGTTAAGCTTTCAAAAGTGCCCCAAGAGGTCAAGCTTGCAACTCTTGCGGCGGAGGATGCCCAGTTCTATTCTCACCCCGGGATATCAATAAAGGGAATTGCCAGAGCGTCTTTAAAATATATCACGAAAAGGCAGGTGTCGGGCGGATCAACAATTACCCAGCAGTTGGTTAAAAATGCCCTTCTTAACCCCGAGCAAACCCTGCCCAGAAAGATAAAAGAGATTATTCTTGCCCTGCGGGTGGAGGGTAACTTTGAAAAGGACGAAATTCTTGAGATGTATCTAAATGAAGTGAGCTACGGAGGCGCGGCCTACGGGATCCAAGAGGCAAGCAGGCTATATTTTGGCAAGGACGTCCAAGCGCTAAGCTTGGCGGAAGCATCTCTTCTTGCGGGGCTTCCCAAAAGCCCGACAACTCTCTCCCCTTTCGGGGCAAACCCCGAGCTTGCTATGAATCGGCAAAAAATGGTTCTTTCCTCAATGCTGGAAAACGGCTTCATTACGAAAGAGCAGTACGAGAAGGCATCAAGCCAGAGTCTCGTCTTCGCGGAAAACAAAATTGACATCAAGGCTCCCCATTTTGTGATGTACGTGAGCAGGCTTCTTGTAGAGCGCTATGGAGAGGACTTGGTGGAGAAGGGCGGCCTTGAGGTGATAACCACTCTTGATTATCGACTACAGCAGATGGCGGAGAAGGTGGTCGCCGAAGAGGTTGATAAGCTCTCCGGCCAAAACGTAGGCAATGGAGCGGCTGTTGTTCTTGACCCCGCCACCGGGCAAGTTCTCGCGATGGTGGGGTCAAAAAACTATTTTGACCAAAAAATTGAGGGGCAGGTAAATGTTACTCTCAGGCCCCGCCAGCCCGGAAGCTCGATAAAAATAGTCACTTATGCAAACGCGCTCTTGCGGGGCTTTACTCCGGCAACGCCCATAGAAGACTCTCCCGTCACCTTCCACGTCGAAGGCCAGCCCCCCTATACCCCCAAAAACTATGACGGCAAGTTCCGCGGAACGTTGACGCTAAGGTCCGCTTTTGCCGAGTCCCGTAATATCCCAGCCGTAAAAACTCTCAACAACTTTGGCCTTGCCACGATGATAGATATGGGCAGAAAAATGGGTATCACCTCTTGGAAAGATGAGAGCAATTACGGGCTTTCCCTCACACTTGGAGGGGGCGAGGTAACCCTCCTTGAGCTCTCACGCGTCTATTCCACGGTTGCCGGCTACGGAAAGCGTCCCGATATTTCAACTGTTATGGAGGTGCGAGGCAATGACGGAGAGGTGCTCTATGTAAACCCCTGCGCCGCGCACTGTGAAAAGCCGCAGGTTATGGATGAACGCGTAGCCTTTATCTTGGGGGATATTCTCCGTGACAATAGCGCCCGGGCCCCTGGATTCGGAACAAATTCACTTCTTAACATTCCGGGGCATCCGGAGGTTTCCGTAAAAACCGGCACCAGCAATAACCTCCGGGATAACGTTGCCGTTGGTTTTACCCGGGATTATACAGTTGCCTCATGGGTGGGCAATAATGACAACACTCCGATGAGCCGAGTCTCCTCGGGGATAACAGGAGCCACCCCTATTTGGCACAGGATAACAAAGGCGCTGGTCTCGGCCGCCCCCTCTCGCGAGTGGCATGTTCCCGAAGGCCTGGTAAGAAAAAATGTGTGCGCGGGGAAAACGGAATGGTTTCTCAAAGAAAATCAGCCAAACTTTAACTGCGAAGACAAGTATTTTGCCCTCACTGCTCAAAATCAAATATAAGACCTTGAAGTTCCGGTATTGCCTCGGCTTTCTCGTTTTCTATGGCTCCCTTACTCATTATTACAAGCACAAACGGGCTATCTCCCGCCATAATGCCCGCCGAACCGTAGTGGATAAAATCACCCTCGCGCCTAAGCTTTAAAAAAAACTCATCCTGACTTTCAAAGTCAACAACTCTTCCATTCCAAAGCTTTTCGTAGAATTTCGCAACGTCCCCGGGAGTGGTTTTGCCGCTTGCAAGTTCGGTGTTTCTCATTCCAAGTTCCCGAGCGAAAGCCTGAGCATCTTTCTCAAGAAGAAACTCGGCTGCAAAAGTAACGGGCGACAGAATCTCTTCCGCCTCAAAAACTTCGTCTTCATTCACTCCGTATGAAACTTGCTCATGGACCCTGATTACGTTAAAGCCGTATACTCCCGTAAGGCGATTTGTCGCTATCCTAAACTCGTTAATTACTTGCTGCACATCTTCCGGGTTTTCCGTCTTTGAGTCCAAAATATAGGTTTTCTCAAAAGAAATATTGGGCGGCCCAAGTCTTGGAAGTCCGGCCAATTTCCAAGCGCGCGCAGATAAAGCGAGGGCCCCCGCAGTCACCGCCATGCCCATAAACAAAAAGGCCACAAGCGCTCTCTCTGTTTTGCCCCATGGCTTTGGCGGCTCTTTTTTCTTTCTTTTTTTGCCCAGCCTTTTTCCCTCTTCTTCCTGAGGATCCTCACCCTCCTCTTCCTTTTCTCTTCTATAAGAAAACATGCTTTATTGTACTACTAGCCCTTCCTCACAAAAACACTCAACACATGTTCTCCCGTTGACAGTACAATAGTACAATTGTATAATTGTATATATGAAGTGGATTACTACTAACATCAGGTTTCCCGAAGACATGTACATGGAGCTTAAACTGGAGGCGGCCAGAAAGCGCACTTCGGTCAGCGGCTTGGTGCGCGAAAGGGTAAAAACCAAAAAAAGATCTAAAGCAAAAAAGTCGACTGAGCAAATCTTAAAGGAACTCAAAGAAATTGCCAAAATGAATGATAAGGAAAACCCCAACATAAGCTTCAGCGAAAAGCTTATCGAGATGAGGTATGAACAATGATAATTGTAGATGCTTCCGTAGCCTTTAAGTGGATCAAATCAAGTCAGGAAGCTTATATCGACGAGGCATATAAACTGCTTGAATTGCATCTTAATGAGGAACAAAAAATAGTCGTCCCAAGTCTACTCTTTGTCGAGGTTGCCAATGCCCTCACAGCCAAAAGTAAAGCTTCAGTAAAAGCAATCAAAATCGACCTCAACGAGTTGTTTAGCCTAAACCTGCGAACCCAACCCGTCAGCCAACAGGACATCCTTAAAGCAAGCCTTCTGGCAAAGAAACGACAAACCTCGGTTTATGACATGCTGTACGCAGTAATTGCCGGAGAAAACAAAACGGTTTTATATACTGCAGATGAAAACTTTATCAAAAAGACCAAATTTAGCTTTGTAAAGCATATTAGCCAAGTGGACATACCTCATTCCACTGCACACAGAAGCTAACTGCCTCACAAATAGGAAATTACCGCTGGCGGGCGGGGAGTCACAGAATTGTTTTTGATCTAAAGGGCAAAAGAATCGAAATTCTCAAAATTGGCCACAGGAGGGATGTTTGTAAAAGTTAAGGCAAATTAACTCCTGCGTTTTTCCCAAACCTCCTCATTGACAAGATTATCCGGTTTATTGCCGCCAAGAACAGTGAGAATGGCACCTGTCGCCTGCTCTCCCATTTTATTGCGGGCCTCCCATGTGGCCGAGGCCGTGTGAGGAGTAAGAATGACATTCTCCATGCCAATTAGCTCAGGGTTAATCTTGGGCTCGTTTTCAAAAACGTCAAGGCCCGCCCCTCCCAAATGTCCGTCGCGAAGTGAGGCGACAAGAGCGTGCTCGTCTACAACCGGGCCCCGAGCGGTGTTAATCAGGAAAGCTCCCTTTTTCATTTTTCCCAAAGTTTCCTCGTTTATTAAGTGTCGAGTTTCGTCGGTCAAGGGGACGTGCAAGGTCACAAAGTCGGAAGCGGCCAAAAGCTCATCAAGCGTGGCAAAACTCATCCCAAGCTCTTGTTCCGCCTTCTCATCCCGTCCGCGGCTGTTATAAAGAACGCGCACTCCAAATCCTCCGGCGCGCCGGGCAACCATCGAGCCTATTCTCCCAAGGCCCACTATCCCAACCGTCTTCCCCACGAGATTATTTCCCAAAAACATCTCCGGCTCCCAGCCATGATACCCTCCTCTGCGGGTGGCCTCGTCCGCCTCAACGACGCGGCGCGAGAGCGCGAGCATAAGGGTCCAGGCGTGCTCGGCAACAGACTCGTTAACCTCATCACTTGGGGTGTTGGTCACCACAACCCCTTTTTCCGTGAGCTCGGAGACGCTAATATTGTCAAAACCAACGGCATAATTACTTATAATTTTTAATTGCGGGCCTATCGCATCAACCACCTCGCCGTCAACTTTGTCCGTCAAAAGGGTAAGTACCGCGTCCGCGCCTTGCGCCCCTTCTAAAAACTCCTCGGGGCTCAAAGGCCTATCCACCTCCGAAACGGCAACCTC
>Ga0210057_1001459_pt1 | contig 35868 bp, 31 predicted proteins | sample CryGeyCG2114_010_2_FD_183968 | JGI IMG/M metagenome (GOLD analysis project Ga0210057, IMG submission 183968) | Groundwater microbial communities from aquifer - Crystal Geyser CG10_big_fil_rev_8/21/14_0.10 (SPAdes) (version 2) | ecosystem: Environmental > Aquatic > Deep subsurface > Groundwater ... | reverse complement strand
GAGGAACAGAAATCAAAAGAAGCTTGTTTATTGGAGAAGTATTATACACAATTTCCAACAACAAAATTCTGGTAAACTCTTTAAGCGATTTGAGTTTAATCAAAGAATTAGTAATGGCAGAAACAGCTGAAAACGGCCATGAATATTACTAATTCTTTTCCCCTCCTAATTTGGTTCAACCCTTTTCTAAAGGGTTGTTTTCTTTTTTTTATAAATGCAAACTTTTATATTTATCTATTGCGTAGATTAATCTTATACACAAAAAAATAATTTCAGTTCTTCTAATTTTATTCCTTGTTTTTTCTTTTGGCTGTTTTGAAAGCGGCGGAGGAGAAGCAATAAGAAGTTTACCAAAAACAATCAGCGAACCAATTAAGCCCCCTGAACCTGTTTGTACTCCTTTAACAGAAATCTGCGACGGAAAAGATAATGACTGCGACAAAGAGTTGGATGAAGGAAGTTTGTGTGAGGAAGGAGAAAGATGTATTAAAGGAAAATGTGAACTTGTAGAACCAGAAACATCAGAAGATCTTTATATTGAAATAGTTGAAAGAACGCCTAATTTTGAATTTGAACCATTTAAAGAAAAAGAGGTTAATTCAACTGAAATAAAAAGATTAATTGAAGAGAAAAGTGCTTTATGGAATGCAAAAGAAACTTCTATTTCAAGAATGTCTATAGACGAGAAAAAAAAATTATTAGGTTTAATTCCAACAAAAGAAGAAATAAAAAAAATTAAAGAAGCTTCAACAAGCTATTCTGTAACAAAAATTAGATCTGATTTACCTGCTTTTTTTGACTGGAGAGATCAACATAGTTACAATTATATTACGGAAGTGAGAGACCAAAGTTCTTGTGGAAGCTGCTGGGCTTTTGGAGCAATAGCAACACTAGAAGGACATGTAAATGCTTATTATAACAATCCAAACTTGGATTTAGATTTATCAGAACAAGATTTAGTTTCTTGTTTTCATGGAACTGGTTGCAGTGGCGCTTATACTGAACAAATAGAAGAAATTTTCAGTGATTATTTTCAAAATATTGGTGTTGCAAAAGAAACATGCTTTCCTTATACAGCAACAAACAATAACTGTTCAAACAAATGTTCAGACTGGCAAGTAGATGCATGGAAAACTTTAGGTTATCAATCAATTGACTTAAACGGAAGCCTTGATGAAAGAATAAATAATTTAAAACAAGCATTATTAGATTATGGGCCAATTGAAGTTGGAATGCAAGTTTTTGAAGATTTTCCTGACTATGGAGGAGGAATTTATTCTCATACTGTTGAATGGATTTTAGGATATCATGCAGTAACAATAGTTGGATTTGGAAAATATGACGGAATGAATTACTGGATAGTTAAAAACTCTTGGGGGGAAAACTGGGGAGAACAAGGATACTTTAGAATTGCTGCAGGAGATTCAGGAATTGATTCATGGTTTGCTTTTGCTGTAACTCAACCAAACCCTCCAACACAACAAAACAAAAACTGTGTTGATGAAGATTTAGATGGATATTGTTTTTGGGGATTAGGAGAAAAACCAGCAACATGTCCTTTATGCGATGAAATAATCAAAGACTGTGATGATTCAGATGATACAATATTTGAAAACTGTGGAAATTTAAATGAAGCATTAGGGATTTTGATTGCTGACTCAGAACCTTCTAAAGCAAAAGTTTTTGTTAAAGAACAAAATTCAGAGAACTATATTTACAGAGGAGAAACACATGCAGAATTCAATTTGAATTCAGGTTTAAGGACAATTAAATTAACCAAAGAAACTTATGAAGACTTGATTTTAGAAGTTGAAATTACTGAAGGAGAAGAAAAAAAAATCAACCCATATCTTTTATTGGCTCCAAGACTAATACATCCAGAAGAGAGGGATATTTTCAAATTAGGTTCTGTCTTAGAAATTATTGGAACAATTCCAAGCCATGTTGATAATTACATAGTTGAATTTGAAGAAGAATCAAATCCAGGTGTTTGGAATTTAATTTACCAAGACTCTGGAACAATAATAGAAGATGTTATTGCAGAATTTGATACAAGTATTGTTTCAGGTGAAGGAAAAATAAACATTAGGTTAACTGCAAACAAAATTGATGGGAATATATCTGAAGATTTTATTTATAACATTTATCTTGATCCAATGATAAAAGAAGGATGGCCTTTTGTTTTTGGTAATTATATAGGAGAAAATGAAGGTCAATCATATAATCCTATAATAGAAGATTTAGATAATGATGGAGAAAAAGAAATAATCTTTAAAGGAAGCCACCATATATGGGTGCTAAACAAAGATGGAACTCTTTTTAATAATGGCTGGCCACAAAAAAAAGGCTGTTATAATGGAAGTTCAGGTTTTGTATATCCCCCAAGCGTAGGAGATATTGATGGAGATGGAGAAAAAGAAATTTTAATTGAAGCACATGGTTGGTGGGGAGTAACAGATGATGAAGGAATTTCATGCGAACCTTGTGCATATGCTTGGGAAATAGATAGCAGTCCAGTAGAAGGCTGGCCAATTAACTGCACTGACTATACTCAAGATGAAATTGTTGTTATCTCCAGTTCATTTGTGTTATCTGATTTAGATAATGATGGAGCAATGGAAGCAATAGGTAATTATAGAGGAGCTTATGACACATATTATCCTGCCACATTAGTCTTTCAAGGGGATGGCACTAAATTTGGGAATTGGCCATTTACATTTGAACCTTTTGATGAATTCACCCCTGTTAGACTTGAAGGAACTCCAGCAGTAGGAGATGTAGATTGCGATGGGGAAAAAGAAATTGTTGTAATAGTAGAAGGAGATGATTTAGTTGGTAGAACTAGATATATTTACATTTTATCTCCTGATGCTACTATAAAAAATAAGTTTTGGACTGGCTCGTATATGGGTACACAAGCACATAATGTGGTTTTGACTGATATTGATCAAGACTGTGATTTAGAAATAATTTTTAAGAAGAATAGTTATGACCTTCAAATTGTTCATCATGATGGAAGTGAATATCAAGAGAACTGGAGTCTTTATAATACTGATTACCCAGATTATTTAGCAAACCAGATTTCTGTAGGAAAAGTTAATCAAGATGATTTTGGGGTTGTGATTGGAGATTACCCTTCTGGAGAATGGGTTGAAAAAGGAAATTTAATTTTACTAAATGAAAATGGAGAAGTAATATGGAAAAAACCAACTAAAGGATATTTAGTTTCACAAGCTTCAGTAGTAGACATAGATGGAGATTTTTTATCAGAAGTTTTTTCAACATCATTAAACAAAATGCTTTATGGGTTTGATTATTATGGAAATTCATTAAATGGATTCCCAAAAAATTTATCAACTTGGACTACATCAGGAACATCATTAGATGACTTAGAAGGAAATGGATTAGTTGATTTAATTACTTCAGATTTTGAAAGAATGTATGTTTGGGAAATCCAAAATTCTCAAACCCCTATATTACACTGGCCTCAATTCCATCACGACTCACAACACACTGGACTTTATACAGATTTCTGTGCGGATTTAGATCAAGATGGATTTAGCACATGCGATAATGACTGCGATGACTCAAATCCAAACATTAATCCATCAACAGAAGAAGTTTGCGATAATGGATTAGATGATAATTGCAATAATTTGATTGATACATCAGATCTTTCAGCTTGCACTTGCGAAGGAAACTCAGGGATGTGCAAAACTTATTCTTCTAATAATCCTTGTGCAAGTGATGGAGGACATTATATGCAATACTCAGAACCAGCAATAGGAATTGAATTTTTCTGTCCAGGCGGTTTACAATGTTGTTTGCTACCAGAAAACACAACACCAAGATAAATTCTACTTTATTTGATTATTGCGCATTGATGATAAGTAGTGTGGATTGGAAACTCTTTTTTGTCTTTAAGAAATTCATTAACTGCTTTTCCCACCCCCCTGCATTCCAAAGACATATAATCATCACAAACAATAATACCCCCTGAAACCATTCTTGGATAAAAAAACTCCAGACAGGCTTTAGTGCTTTCATAAATGTCTGTATCGATGTGAACAAAACAAAACTTTTTTTCTGTTACTGGCTTTGAGGTTTTAGGAAAAATTCCTTTATAGAATTTAATGTTTTTGAATTCACTTAAATAATTTTTTACTTCAGTTAAACTTGTATCATTATATCTTCCTTTCCACATTGATTTAGGATCATCTTCTTGTTTATTTACTTCAGGCATTCCTTCAAAAGTGTCAAACAAATGAATTTGCTTTAAACTAAAAACTTCAGCTAAAATTCTTGCTCCTCCTCCTCTGTAAACTCCAATTTCAGCTATATCTCCCTGCAAAGTTAAAGCCTGTTTTGAAAACTGAAACAAAAAAAACGCTCTTTCAATTGAAAGCAATGCACGGGATTTAATTTTATCAAATAATTCCATGAAATCATTATGCCGAGTTATGAATTCAGGGGGTTTTCTTTTCCAGCCTAATCTCTGCAAAACATCATATGCCCTTTCATTAAGTTTTAATTTCATTTAATGCCTCCTTATAAATTTTAACTGATTCTGTTGCAGTTTTTTTCCAGCTAAATCTTTTAATGTTCTGCAAGCCTTTTCTGATTAAATCTTTTTTTGTTTTTTTGTCATTTAAAAACAAAGAAATTTTTTCCGCTAATTGGCTTTCTTTTTTTGGATCAAAAAACAAAGCTGAATTTCCTGCAACTTCATGAAAAACAGGGATATCAGAGCAAAAAACAGGGCAAGAGCAATTCATTGCTTCCAATAAAGTTAAACCAAACCCTTCATGAAGAGAAGGCTGAACAAAAATTTCTGAAGTAAAATAAAAATCAATTAAATCCTGTTCTGAAACAAAATCCAGAAACAAAACTTTTTTCTGCAGGTTTTTTTCTTCAATAAATTCATTGAATTTTTTCCTCTGGTTTTTTCCTGAAAAAGTGTATTTAGAACCAATTTTTACAAGCAAAAGATTTTTGTCTTTTAGTTCAAAAAAAGCATTTAATAAAGTAAAAAAATTCTTTTTTGAGTCATCGCTTCCAACAAATAAAATGATTTTTGAATTTTCCGGAACACCATGTTTTTTTCTTATGTTTTGACTGCTTTTCCTTGAATTTTCTTTTAAACCGCATTTAGCTACAAAAGTTTTTTTTCCAAAAAAAGGAAACTTTTCAGTTAACTCTTTTTTGGCTGAAGCCGAAATGCAAACAATTTTTTCTGCTGTATTCAGCAGTTCAACATCTTTTTCAGTCCAGTTTTTGTAAAAAGTATAATTGCCAAAATCAAATAAAGTAATAATTTTTTTGTTTTTAATTTTTGGAAGAAGAAAAAAAAGCTCTTGGTTTGTAATATGCACTAACGAATTTTTTCTGATTCTCTTAATTAAAAGAAAAGGCAAAAGTTTTATTGCTAATTTATTATGAAATTTATTAATTAAATTAAAAACAAAACTATGGTTTGGATTTATTACATTTAAATCCACTAATTTATTGAGTTGTTTTGCAAGGTTTTCAGAGTAAACTGTCTGGCCTGTCCCCTGAGCAGGAAGATGAATTAAATCCACTTTGAGTTTTTCCATCAAATAAAAGAAAAAGAAAAGTTTTTTTAAGGTCAATAGTGTTATTTATTGCATGACAGAAAAATCATCAAGCAAACAAAAAGTAAAAGTAATTGAAATAGATGTATTGAAACCGCACAAGCCAAATTTAGTTGAATTTGGGCAGATTTTATGCGACCTGAAATCAGTGCAGAACGCAAACATTACGGTTTATGCAATAGACGAAAAAACAGAGTCAATTAAGGCAACACTTGAAGGAGAAAGCATTAATTTTGATGAAGTCCAGAAAGCAGTAGATGAATATGGTGCAGTAATTCATTCAATAGACAAAGTAATAGTTGGAAAAAGAAAAGTCATTGATGTTCCGATTGTAAGCGCAAAAGAAGTAACAAAATAGTGTTGTAAATGCTTTTCAGTGAATTAATAAAGAAAAACGAAATCGTCAGAAGATATATTGTGATGAATTCTTTTGACGGGGTTCTGACTATTCTTGGAATAGTTATTGCAATGCTTGCTGCAGGAGCACTAGAACCAAAATTAGTTATTATTTCTGCTGTTGGAGTGATAATCGCTACAGGAGTTTCAGGAATCTGGGGAGGCTATTCAGCAGAAAAAGCAGAAAGAAAAAGAACTTTAAAAGTATTAGAAAAACATTTGTTAAGAACGCTAAGCAAAACCAGAATAGAAAAAGAATACAAAAAAATGAGCTTGATGATGGGATTAGCAAACGGGTTAAGCTCAAGCATTGTGTCATTTATTTTAATTATTCCATTTTTTTTGGCTCAATTAAATTTGATTGGAAAATTTGAAGCATATTTTGTTTCAATTGGATTAATTATAATTTCATTGTTTGTTTTAGGTTATTTTGTAGGAAGCATTGCAAAAGAACACAAAATAAAACAAGGAATACAGATGATCGGCGCAGGAGTTTTAGTCGGAATAATTATTTATTTGTTTGAACTGCTTAAATTGATTTAAAGTCTGGTTAAATTCTCTAAAATCATTTATATTTTTCTATTAATGGCTTGATATCGTTTTCAAGAGAGTGTTTGACTAAAGGTTTTTCTTTTAACTGAGGTAAATCATCTGAATAAGTTTCTCTTTGAGTCTGATAAAACAAGCCTGTAGGGATTTTGTCTCCAAACTCAAATACTTTAGAAAAAGAAGCATTTAAATCTGAAGTATTATGATTTTCTTTCTGCAAATCATAAACTCTTTGCTTGAAAAAATCAAATGTATTGACTTTATTCCATGTAACACAAGGCTGGAATACATCAATTAAAGCAAAACCTTTGTGTTCAGTTCCTTTAACAATTAAATCAGTTAACTGAGAAATATTTCCTGCATAACCTCTTCCAATAAAAGTTGCACCAGAAGCCAAACCTAAAGCAAGAGGATTAATCGGGATTTCAATTGAACCATTAGGAGTTGAAACAGTCTTGCTTCCTTTAGAAGAAGTGGGGGAAACCTGGCCTAAAGTCAAGCCATAAATCTGGTTATTGTGCCCAATAAAAGTAATATCTAAATTTCTTCTCATTGAATGAATTAAATGGTTTAATCCAATTCCATAACCGTCTCCGTCGCCGGAAACAACAATTACAGTCAAGCCATGATTAGCTAGTTTTATTCCGGTTGCAACAGGCAAAGCTCTTCCATGAATTGAATGAAAACCATATGTTTCAATCCAGTGAGGCAATCCTGCACTGCAACCAATTCCGGAAACAACCACTACCTCGCTTGGATTCAGATTCATTTTAATTACAGCATTTTTTAAAGCAGATAAAATCAAAAAGTTTCCGCAGCCAGGGCACCAAAAAGGATTTTCTTTTGTATGCAATTCCTCTAATTTAGTCATTTCAAAGACCTCACTTTTTTAACGATTTCATGCGGGAAAAACTGTCTTCCGGTATATTTCAATAATTTGTGTTTAAACTGAATTCCTGTTTCAGCTCCAATAATTTTTCCAAATTGAGAAGTTCCGTTATTTTCAACCAGCAAAACTTTTTTTGATTTCTTCATCAGTTCTAAAAGCTTTTTTTCTTTTAATGGAAAAACATAACTGTAATGCAAAAAGTTTGCTTTAATTTTAAGTTTTTTTAATTCAGTTAATGCCTCTAAAATAATTCCTTTAGTTGAACCCCAGGAAACCAAAGAAATTTTGGCATTTTTTTCTCCATAAAGTTTTGGTTCAGGTAATTCTTTTTTCAGTACATCCAGTTTATGCATTCTTTTATCCATCATTTTAATTCTGTTTTCTTCGCTTTCCCAGGACATTCCTTTTTCATTGTGTTCATCTCCGTTTGCCTTAAAGACTGTTCCCTGAGTTCCAGGCAAAACTCTTGGAGAAATTCCATCAGAAGTAAATTTATAGCGAAGGTAATTTGGAGGCGCAGAAGTTAATAATTTGCCTCTGTTTATTTTGAATTTTTTGTAATCAAATACTTCAATTGTCTGGTTTCCTTCAGAAACATATTTGTCTAACAAAACAATTACCGGAAGCTGGTATTTTTCCGCAAAATTAAATGAATTCAAGCCAGCTTCAAATGCTTCAGTTGCATCTCCTGGAGCCATAATTAATCTGGGGAATTCTCCTTGAGAAGCATAAACAGCAAAATTTAGGTCTCCTTGTTCAGTCATTGTAGGCAGTCCAGTACTTGGTCCGGGCCTCTGAGATTCAAGAACTACTATAGGGGATTCAGTCATTCCGGCTAAACCTAATCCTTCAACCATTAAAGAAAATCCACCTCCTGAAGTAGCAGTTAAAGCCCTTACCCCAGTATAAGCTGCGCCGGTAATCATATTAATTGCAGAAATTTCGTCTTCAGTTTGTTTTACAACAATATCAAAAGTTAATTCATGTGTAGCCATAAAAGATAAAATAGAAGAAGAAGGAGTCATAGGGTATTCCCCGACAAATTTTAAGCCGGATTTTACAGCGCCTAAAGAAAAAGCATCATTTGCATTAATGAAAATATGATCTTTGTTTTTTTGTTTGATTAATTTATAATTAAATTTCAGGTTTCTGTTTTTAATGAAATTAAATCCTTCTTTTGCTGCAGCAATATTAATAGGAATTAAAGCATCTTTTTTTCCTGCAAAAGCTTCTTTGATTAACTGCTCTAAATGGCTGAAATCCAAACCAAGCAAGGAAACTGAAACCCCTAAAGCAACAGTGTTTCTCATAATTTTTTTGCCGTGTTTTTCAGCTATTTCAGTTAAAGGAATGTCAATCAATAACTGGGTTTTCTTTGTTTTAAATTTTTTTATATCAAAATCCTTTGAATCAAAAATTATGGCTGCATCAGGGCTTAATTCATGCAAATGCAGTTTAACTGTTTCTTCATTTAAAGCTATAAGCATATTTACTTCAAACTGCTGTGAAAGGGAAGGAGTTTTTTTAACATTTAACTGAACAGTGTTATGGCCTCCTCTGATTAGAGAAGGGAATTCACTTGAATAAAAAGCATATAACCCGTTTCTTGTACAGAATTTTCCAAACATTATGCCGACAGAAAGTATGCCGTATCCTGCTTCTCCGCCAATCTTCCAGTTAACAAAGTCTTTCATAAAACCATTAAAGAAAAAGATGAAAAGGAATAAAAATGAATTGCTAGACAATTTTTAAAGGAAAAAAAGAAAATTAGGTATTCCTAACAACTTCTTTTCATTAAGTGTTTTTTAGGGCTATTTTTTTATGAATAACAAAAGGGATTTAACGCAGGGAAGCATTTCAAAAGGATTAATTTTTCTTGCGCTTCCTATGATGGTTGGAATGCTTTTGCAGACAGCATTCAACATAATTGACACTATTTTTATTGGAATGCTTGGAGCAAATGCTTTGGCTGCAGTAGCAATAACTTTTCCAGTAGTGTTTATTTTTATTGCATTGGCTTCTGGTTTGGGAATTGGTTCAACTACTTTGGTTGCACAGGCAATTGGAGCAAAAAATTTTAAGAAAGCAGATAACACTGCAGAACATTCTTTAATGCTTTCAGGAATTGTTGGGATTCTTATTGCAATTCTTGGAATACTTTTTGGAGGCCCGTTATTTGTTTTTATGGGGGCAACCCCTGAAATACTTGAATTAACTTTAGTATATTCAAACACTATTTTTGTCGGATTTATTTTCTTGTTTATCGGGTTTATTTCTCAGGGAATTTTACAGGCAGAAGGAAATTCAAAGACTCCAATGATTAATATGGCAATAAGTGTTGTAATTAATATTATTCTTGATCCAATAATGATTTTTGGGTTGTTTGGTTTTCCTGTTTTAGGAGTTTTTGGAGGGGCATTAGCAACAGTTATTGCAAGAAGTATTGGAGCAGGATTAAATATTTTATATATTTTGAAAGGAAAAGGATTAATTAAAATAAAGCCAAGAGATTTTTCTTTTAATCCAAAAATAATGAAAGACATAATTTTTTTAGGAACTCCTGCTTCTGCAGGGCAGTTAACCATGTCAATTGGATTAACAATTTTAATGAGTTTTGTAGGAGTGTTTGGAACTTTTGCTATTGCTTCATACGGAATTGGAACAAGGCTTGATTCTCTTGCAATTCTTCCTGTATTGGGTTTGATTAGCGCAACAATTGCAATGGTTGGGCAAAATATTGGAGCAGGAAAATTAGAGAGAGCAAAAAAAACAATTTTTTATTCAACTGTAATTTCAGCCGGATTAATGGGTTTGGTTGCAGTAATTTTTTTGTTAATTCCTTCTCCTTTCTTTGAATTATTTTCTTCAGACAAAGAAGTTATTTCAGTCGGAATAGTGTATTTATCAATTGTTTCATTTTCTTATCCTTTCAGAGGAATTTTAATGAGCATTTCAGCTGGAATTCAAGGAGCAGGAAATACTTTTTTTGCAATGATACTGTCAGGAAGTTATTGGATTCTGATAATACTGCTTTCGGTTTTCTTAAAAGACAATTATGGCTTGAAAGGAATCTGGTTTGGATTGCTTGGTTCAGCAGTAATAAGTTCAATAATTACAGTAATAGTTTATAAGACAGGAATATGGATTCCAAAAAGATTAAAAGAAGAAAAAACAACAATAAATAAATAAAAAAATTAATTAAGAGGATAAAATGGATTTATTTCAGGCAATAGTTTTAGGGCTTTTACAAGGAATAACTGAATGGCTTCCAATTAGTTCACAAGGAAATGTAATTATTGCAGGAATAAAATTATTTGGAATGGAAACAGAACAGGTTTTTTCTTACTCAGTTTTTCTTCATCTTGGAACAGTTCTAGCAGCATTAATTTATTTCAGAAAAGACATAAAAGAAATAATTGAAATGAAAAACAAAAATCTAATGCAGTTTTTGATTATTGCAGTTCTTTCAACTGCAATAACTGCAATTCCTGTTTATTTGCTGATAAAACAATTTGCAGTTAATTCAATGTATTTAACTCTGCTGATTGGATTAATGCTGATTGTAACTGGTTTTTTGCAGTGGAAAAAGAAAAGTGAGAAAGAAGTAAAAGAAAATTCAAAAAATGCTTTTTTGCTTGGATTAGGGCAAGGGTTTTCAGTTATTCCTGGGGTAAGCAGGAGCGGAATAACAACAACCGTTTTATTGTTTGAAGGATTTACTCCTGAAAAAGCATTTAAACTGAGTTTTTTACTGTCAATCCCTTCAGTGTTGATAGCAGAAATAGGGTTTGGAGTAATGGAAGGAATTAAATTTGAAATGAATTTATTGCTAAGTATTTTGATTGCATTTGTTGTCGGATTTTTCAGCATAAAGTATTTGATTGAGTTTTCAAAAAAAGTGAATTTCAGCTATTTTTGCTTTATAATAGGAATCTTCTATATAATCATCTCTTTTTTGTGAAATTCACCCAGCACAGTGAAAAAATGAGTATTTAAGGATTTTGTCGCTTTATTTATACATAAATACGGGTTTAATTAGGCCTTAAAGTGATGTATTATGCTGTTCTATGGGTTTTGGGCAAACCTGTTTTCGCTTAACTTGCAGTGGTTTGTTGAATTAGCAATGGAAAATATTTTGTTTGTATTTATATTCATTGCAGGGACATTTGTTTACAACAAAATGAAATTTTCATTAAAATTTTTTATAGTAATTATTATAAGTTATGTTTCTTATATTGAATTTTTTGATAAAATAGGAATAGTAATCTTGGCCTCAGCATTCTTGTTTGTTTATTATTTAGGCGAAGTTGCTTTGCTGACTTTTACCGGAACAATTTCTTCAATTAAGGACAGAGTTCCCCTTATTTTAACTGTTTATTTTATTGTGATGATAATATTGTACAATGTCAGCGTCTTTGGGCAGTGATTGGAATGATAAAAAAATCTTTGATTCAGGGGCTTTACCTTACAATAATTTTTTATATGGCTGTAATTTCCTTAAAGCTGGCAGAAATAAGCTTTTTTGATTACTCTTTTCTTTTTACGCCACAGGGTTTTTTCCTGTTTTATGTTTTCATTGCAATAGGCACTTTGATGTTCATGAGAATATAACAAGTTACCTTTATTAAGCTGTTAAAACTAATTTTAATGGATGAAAAAAATCGTTTTTGTTTTGGCTGTTTTGCTCTTGTTCAGTGGCTGCCTTGGATATTTTAGGACAGCAGAAAAAACAACTAAAATAGAAGTGCAGGAAGACAAAGTATTAACTGAAATAACTTATAAAGGAGAATTAACAGAAAAAGGAAAACTGAGTGAAGACTGCGAAACAGAAATAAAAAACATGTTTCCTTCAGCAATTGCAGGTTTAGAAGCAAAAATTAATGACCCTAATACGCCAGACAAAGAAGGAATAAAAGGGCAGATTGATTTGCTGAAAGAAATAAGCAATTCAGTTAGATGCCTGCTGAAAAAAGACACAGGAGAAATGACAATAAAATTTGAAGTAGCAAGAGAAACTGCTAACAGATTAAGCAAGTTAATGCCAAAAGAAGGGTTTGTTTTAGGGGATGTAAACAAAGAATATTTTATTCTGAAAATGAGAACCAAAACAAAAGAATTTATTGCTTCAGAAATAACAAAAGAAAATTTAAAAATAAAAGCTGAAGGAGAAATAGTTGAAATTATCCCCCAGGGGTTTGAAGTTAAAGGAGGATTTATTAATTTCAATGACCTGAATAATCTTGACTCAAATTTTATTCAAGTGGATTTCAGAAAAGAAAAAGAACCCGAGTTTCCTTTTTTTTTGGTTGCAATAAGCTTTATCATTTTAACTGTAATAATTTTCATTGCTGTTGTCTGGAAAGAAAGAAAACCTGAAGAAATTTTTGTCAGGTCAGAAAAAGACATTCTGGATAAAATGAAACAGGTTTTAACAAATGGTTTGGGAACAACAGAAATCCAGATTCTTTCAATGGAAAAAACAGAACAAGGGTATGAAATAACTGCAATGATTAAAACAAGAAAATATAATATTTTATTCAACAAAAAAATTGAATTAAAAGAATACATTAAAGTTTAAAGTGAAAAAAATGACGGAAAAAAAGACTGAACAAAAAAAAGAAATAGAAAAAATGATTAATTTAATTGAAGAGAAAGCGCCTTTTTCAAAAAAAACTGTGCCAAAAACTCAGGAAAAAACAGAATTAAAACAAATAATTCCGGAGAAAAAACAAACAATTCCGGAAAAAGAAGTTCAGCCTCAAAACAAGAAAACAAACATAAAACAGATAATCCCTGTTAAAAAAGAAGTTAAAGCTAAAAAAGAAAAACAACCTTTGAATCTTTTAGAAAAAGAGTCATCAAAACAAACTTTTGAAAAAAGTTTGCAACTTAAACCAAAAGGTTTAAGTGCACAACAAAATCAAATTTTGTTTGTGAACAAAAAGTTTTTACCCGCCTTTTCTGAAAAGGCTGAGGCTGAACAAAAAACAGAAAAGAAAAAAGCAGTAAAAGAAAAAACTCTTGAACAAGAATTACAGGAAAGCAGTTTTCAGAAAACAAAGGGAATCTCACAGCAAAGAGGCGATGAAATAGAGAAAGCAATTGGGTTACTGGAAAAAGAAGATGACAGACTAAAAAAAGATGCTTTAACAGAAAAAGTAAACAAATTAGTTGAAGATACTGAAAGAGAATTAGGAAAAATCCAGTTTACTGGAAAAGAAATTACTCCAAAAAAACCTGAAAAAAAAGGATTATTCTCATTCCTAAAAAAACCAAAAAAAGATTAAGTTAAGTAAACAATATTATTGTCTTTTAATTTCAGTTTTTTTCTTAAATTGAATTCAGAAATTACTTCAGCTATATCCAAAGGATGATTAGTTCTTTCAGGGACAATTATCGAACCTGAAACCAAATCATTAATTTTCACTTTAAATAATAAGGCTGGACCAAAAGATCTTTTTTCAGTTGAAAACCCTGAAATTAAAATTTTTTCTTTAGAAGAAAGAAATTCATTTAATTCTGATTCCTTAACTTTCAGGTTAAGTGTTCCCGCAAAAACTTTTTTCCCTAACTTTTCTTTGAATTGTTTTTGATAGCCTGAAAGGTCGATATAATACTTTCCTTCCCCTAAACCCGAGAGAACTGTTCCGGAAAGTTTTTTTCTTTTTTTCTTTGAAGAAAAAATTTCATTTAATTCATTTTTTCTTTTTTTCAGTAATTCAATTCCTTTTTCAGTTAAAGAAAGAATGTTTCCATCAGCAAAAACTTTTCTTTCAATTAAATTTTTTTCCGCCAAAAAAGAAAGTTTTCTTGAAACAGACTGCTGGGAAATATTTAAATCTAAAGCTATTTGAGTAGTGGAAGTTTTAACTGAATCATTTAAACCGGCTTTTTTTGCAATAAACAATAATACAGGAAAATCTTTTTCTGAAACCATTATATACAAAACAAAAAAAGTAATTAAAAGAATAATCTAAAAAACCCTAAAAAAAAGAAATCAAGCTTAAACATAATGGTTTAAAATGTTTTCTGACGCTAAATTGTAAGTTAATATTGTTTACCCATGGTTATGGCGTTTGATTTTAATTGAATTAAATTGTCTATAAACCTTTTTAGTTAAAAAATTTCTCTCTGGAGTTGATTTGTTGGTCAAAAAATTGCGTTCTATAATGAATCATTTTCTTGTACCTATTCATGAAATTATTCCAGAAGAAAAAGAATTAGAAATAATAAATAAATTTGGCGGAAAAAAAGAAAAATTCCCCAACATTCTTTTAAGCGATCCGGTAATAGAAGAATTAGGCGCACAAAAAGGCAACTTAATTAAAATCACAAGAGAAAGTCCTACAGCCGGAAAATCAATTTATTACAGGGTCGTGGTCAAATGAAGGGCTGGCCATTAATCAAAAGCTATTTTTCAACTAAAAATATTGCCCAGCAGGAAATTGATTCATACAATCAGTTTATTGATTCTAAATTAGATGAAATAGTAGAAGAAAACAAAACTATTGTTCCAAAAATAGAAGAAGTAAAAATCGAATTAGCTAATATTGAAGTATTAAAACCAAGAATAATTGAAGCTGATGGTTCTCCAAGGGCAAATTTTTTTCCAATGGAAGCAAGAACAAGAAATAGAACTTATTCAGGTCCTTTGTTTTTAACAATGAAACTACTGAGAAGAGACGTAGAACAAGATGAAAAAAGAGCTTATATTGGAGAAATGCCAATAATGCTTAAATCAAATCGCTGCTGGCTGGAAGGATTAAACAATGAAGAATTAATTAATGTGGGAGAAGACCCAATGGATTATGGAGCTTATTTCATAATCAATGGATCAGAAAAAGCTTTAATGACCCAAGAAGTATTGGCTTCAGACAGAGTATTAGTTTCAAAAACAGATGACAAAACAATTGCAGAAGTTATTTCAACTAAAGGGGCATTTAAAGGAAGAGTAAGAATTACAAGAAGCATTGACGGAGTATTATATGTAACTTTTCCTTCTTCCCCAAGAAAACTAAGATTATTTGTATTGCTTAAAGCGCTTGGATTAGTAAGTGACAAAGAAATAACCGGAGCTTTTACAGAAGAAAAAGAAATGGTTAATGATATTTTACTTAACTTAGAGTTAGATGACTTAAATAAACAAAATGATGCATTAGATAAAATAGGAAAATATGTTGCTCCAGGACAAGTAGTAGAATACAGATTAAGAAGAGCAAAAGAAGTAATTGATGCATTTTTGCTTCCTCATATTGGGCAGAGAGCTGAAGATAGATTAGCTAAAGCATATTATCTGGCTATGATGGCAACAAAAGCAGTTGAATTAAGTTATGGAATAAGAAACCCAGATGACAAAGACCATTACAAAAACAAAAGACTTGAATTAAGTGGAAAATTAATGGAACACTTATTCAGATATTCATTTAAATATTTTATTAAAGACTTAAAATTCCAAATCGACAGAACAGTTACAAGAAGAAGAAAACTAAATATTTCAACTGTTGTAAGACCAGGAGCAATAAGTGAAAGAATCAGGTTTGCAATGTCAACAGGAAACTGGATTGGAAGAGCAACCGGAGTATCAAAATTCATGGAAAGAGTGAACTTCATTGCCCCTTTAACTGATTTAAGAAAAGTTAAAAGTCCTTTAGATAAAAACAGAGAATTATATGAAGCAAGAGATGTTCATGGAACTCATTGGGGAAGACTTGACCCAATTGAAACACCTGATGGACCTCAATGTGGTTTAGTAAAAAATTTAAGTTTATTATCAGAAGTAACAGTTGATTCACTGGAAGAACCAGTTGAAACATTACTGGATTCAATGGGAGTAAAACTGAAAAAGTTGTAGTGATAAAATGGCATCACAAGGAAAAGTTTATATCAATGGAAGACTGATTGGATTTCATAAAGATCCAAGACAATTAACCAGAGATTTAATTCAGCAAAGAAGAAAAGGAAAAATAGAATACCAGGTTAATATTGCATTCCATGAAGACACTCAAGAAGTTTATATTAATACTGATGCAGGAAGAGTCCAAAGGCCTGTATTAGTGGTTGAAAACGGCAAACTAAAATTAAAAGAAGAACAGTTAAAGCAATTAAACGAAGGAAAAATTAACTGGGATAATTTAGTTAAAGACGGAGTAATAGAATATTTGGATGCAGAAGAAGAAGAAAACGCTTTAATTGCAACAGAAGAAGAAGAAATAACAAACAAGCACACTCACATGGAAATTGATCCAGTTGGAATTCTTTCAGTTGTAAGTTCCTTAATTCCTCACTTAGAACACAATATGGCTGGAAAAGCATTGCATGGAGCAAAAATGTTCAAGCAGGCTTTAGGAATTTCAGGAATAAATTATAATTTAAGAACTGATACAGAAGGGCATTTATTGCATTACCCTCAAAAAGCAATAGTTAAAACAAAAACTAGTGACTTAATGAACTTTGAAAAAAGACCTCAGGTTCAAAACTTTGTTGTGGCAATAATGCCTTATTATGGATTTAATACATTAGATGCAGTAATGCTGAACAAAGGAGCAATAGACAGAGGTTTGGCAAGAAGCGCTTATTTTAGAACTTATGAAACAGCCGAAACAAGATATCCAGGAGGACAAATCGACAAATTTGAAATTCCAAAAGAAGAAACTGTAGGTTTTCTTGGAGAAGAATTTTATAAAAAACTAGGCGAAGACGGTTTAGTTGAATTAGATGAATATGTTTCAGAAAAAGATGTAATAGCAGGCAAAACATCCCCGCCAAGATTTTTAGAAGAAGTATCAGAGTTTGGAGTAGTGCAGGAAAAAAGAAGAGAAAGTTCTATTACAGTAAGAAAAGGAAAACCAGGTTTTGTAGATAAAGTTTTTATTTGCGAAGACTCAGAAGGAAACAAATTAGTGAAAATTAAAATCAGAAGCTTAATGATTCCTGAAGTAGGAGACAAATTTTCTTCAAAGCACGGGCAAAAAGGAGTAGTAGGCGGAATAGTTCCTGAAGAAGACATGCCTTTTAATGAACAAGGAATTAAACCAGACTTGATTTTAAATCCTCATTCAATTCCTTCAAGAATGACAATAGGGCACTTGCTTGAAATGCTTGGAGGAAAAGCCGGAAGCTTAAAAGGACAAGAAATGGATGGAACTCCTTTTAGCGCAATAACCCAAAAAGAAATGGGAAAAATGCTGGAAGAAACAGGATTCAGAGCAGACGGAAAAGAAGATTTTTTTGATGGATTAAGCGGAAAAAAACTTGAAGGACAAATTTTCACAGGAGTAGTTGCTTACAGAAGATTATTCCATATGGTTGCACATAAAATGCAGTCAAGAAGCAGAGGACCAGTCCAAATCTTAACCAGACAGCCGACAGAAGGAAAAGAAAAAGAAGGAGGATTAAGGTTTGGAGAAATGGAAGGAGAAACATTAGTTGGCCATGGAGCAGCAATGCTATTGCATGAAAAACTAATTGAAAACTCAGATAAATTAGTTGAATTAGTCTGCGAGAAATGCGGTTTAATTGCAATAAATGATCAAATCAGAAACAGGAGATATTGTCCGGTATGCAATTCAAGCGCGGTTTATCCGGTTGAAATGAGTTATGGATTCAAATTATTATTAGATGAATTAAAGACATTAGGAATAATGCCAAAATTATTGATTAAGGACAAGGTGTAAACATGAGTTTTAAAGAAAAATTAAAGCCAAAAAAATTTAATGTAATTTTATTAATAACAGGATTTGTTTTAGCTGAAATAATATTAAACAGTATGATGATATGCGCTGATGCATGCCCTGACAACTTTTACTTTGAATTAGGAATTATCATTCCTTCAGCAATTACAGGAATAATATTTTATGTTATAGGAAGTTTTTTGGAAAAAATATTTTATAGAATTATAAAGGCATTAGGAGAATAAGGTGTAAAAATGTTAATGAAAAAAATTGGTGGAATAGAATTTAATGTCATGAGCCCTGAATTAATCAGGAAATTAAGCGCATTAGACGTTAAGACTCCAGACACCTATGACAAAGACGGTTATCCAATGGAAGGAGGATTAATGGATCCTCATTTAGGAGTAATTAATCCGGGATTAAGATGCAAAACCTGTGGACAAAAAATGAAGCAATGCCCTGGACACTTTGGTACACTGGAATTAGTTAGACCAGTAGTTCACTCAGAATTTGGAAGAAAAGTAGAAGAATTATTAATTGCAACATGCGATGCCTGTGGAAGAATTGCAGTTCCGGAAGAAAAACTAAAAAAATGGAGAGAAATAGATGACCCAACAGAAATAAAAGTAAAAAGAATTTTGTTAAGAACAAAAAAAACAAAAAAATGCCCTCACTGTGGAACAGCAAAAAAAGAAATAATGCTGGACAAACCAACAAATTTTTATTTAAACAAAGAAAGAATTTATCCAACTCAAATAAGAGAATGGCTGGAAAAAATCCCAGACCAAGACTTAGTTTTATTTGGGTATAACACAGAAAAAATCAGGCCGGAATGGTTTGTGTTAACAGTTTTATTAATTCCTCCAATAACCATGAGACCATCAATTACATTAGAATCAGGAATTAAATCAGAAGACGATTTAACACACAAATTAGTTGACATAATCAGAATTAATTTAAGATTAAAAGACAATATTGATGCAGGTGCTCCGCAATTAATAATAGAAGATTTATGGGATTTACTGCAGTATCATACAACAACTTTTTACGACAACAATACTTCTGGTGTTCCACCAGCAAAACACAGAAGTGGAAGAGCATTAAGGACTTTAGTGCAGAGACTAAAAGGAAAAAAAGGAAGATTTAGATATAATTTAACAGGAAAAAGAGTTAACCATGCAGCAAGATCAACTATTACCCCTGACCCGTTTATTTCAATTAATGAAATAGGAGTACCAAAAGAAATAGCATCAGATTTAACTGTTCCGGAATTAATAACTGAATGGAATAAAAAAGACATAATTAAATTAATCAAAGACACAGAAGAAGTAAAATATTTTGTCAGAGCAAACGGAGCAAGAAAAAAAGTTTCTGAGTTAACAAGAAAAGAAATAATAGAAGAAGTAGAAACAGGATGCAAAATTGAAAGACAGTTAAAAGACGGAGACATAATTTTATTTAATAGACAGCCTTCATTACACAGAATTTCAATGATGGCACACAAAGCAAGAATAATGCCTGGAAGAACCTTCAAAATGAATCCAATTGTCTGCAAACCATATAACGCTGACTTTGACGGAGACGAAATGAACTTGCATGTTCCACAAACAGAAGAAGGAAAAACAGAGGCAATAGAATTAATGTATGCACAAAACCAGATTATTTCAGCAAGATATGGTGCACCAGTAATAATTTTAGACGAAGACGGAGTATCAGGAACATATATTCTGACAATGGATTCAACTAAATTAAACAGAGAAGAAGCAATGCAGTATTTTTATGAAATGGGAATAACAGAACTTCCTAAACCAAAAAACGGGAATTCATGGAGCGGAAAACAAGTATTTTCTGCAATGCTTCCAAAAGGACTAAATTTAGCTTACAGAACAAACACTTACAAAGAATTAAAAAAAATTCATCCAGATAAAGACCCAAAAGAACTTCACTCAGATTCATTCCTGAAAATAGAAGACGGAGAACTAATTTCAGGAGTAGTAGATGAACAGTCTTTAGGAGAAGGAAAAGGAGAATTAATTCACGCTTTATTCAACGAATATGGTGCAGGAGAAGTTGAAAAATTTTATCATAAAACAAACAGAATTGTAGGGGATATTTTAACAAAAAAAGGGATGTCAGTAGGATTAGACGAATTTGAAACTAATGCTGAAATAGAAAAAGTCAAAGCAAAAGCAATCAAAGAAGAATTAGAAGAAGCAGAAAAACTGGTTGAACAATTTAAAAAAGGAAACTTAGAATTAATTCCTGGAAGAACTTTACAAGAATCATTTGAATTAAGAATGATGAGATTAGGAGCAGGAACAAAAGACAAAGTTCAAAAAGAAATAATGAAACAAAAAGTAGAAGAACTGCTTTCAGACAACCCAAAATATAATTCAACTGTAATGATAATGTCTGGTTCAAGAGGTTCAGCAATAAATATTACAAACATTGCAGGATTATGGGGGCAGGCATCAGTAAGAGAAGGAAGACCAAAAAGAGGTTATAGAAACAGATTGATTTCAGCAAACAAAGAAAATGATGTTGGAGCAACAGCAGGCGGATACATTCAACAGAACTTCATGCAGGGAATGAAAGTAAAAGAATTCTTTTATCACTCAATGGGAGGAAGACAAGGAGAAGTTGACACAGGAGTTTCAACAAAAGTTTCAGGTTATTTATACAGAAGACTGGCAAACTCATTAAAGGATTTAAATGTAGCAAATGATTTAACTACAAGAAGTGCAAACAAAAACATAATCCAGTTTACTTACGGAGACGATGGAGTATTCCCAATGAAAACTTCAAGAGGAAAAACAATTAATATTGCAAGAGAATTAGAAAAACTAAATAAGTGATTTTTATGGCAGAAGAAAATAAAAAAGAAGTTAAGAAAACTGAAAAAAAGCTAAAAACTAAAAAAGAACCAGAAGAAATAGAATATATTCTGGAAAAAACACCTGATGAAAACACAACAAAACACGAGTTTTTGCCTGTTTCAGTAATGAGAGAAATTGATTCAAGAGTAAAAAAATACTCTTTAAACCCGGCAGAAAAACAAAAACTGATTTCAATTTCAGATAAAACTTATTTAAAAAACATGGTTGAACCAGGAGAAGCAGTAGGAATTATTGCTGCACAATCAATTGGAGAACCAGGAACACAATTAACACTTAGAACAAAACATTATGCAGGAGCAGCAGAAGTGTCTGTTGGATCAGGAATCCAAAGAGTAGAAGAAATAGTTGACGGAAGAAGCAAATCAAAGTATCCGACAATGACAATATATTTATTAGAAGAATTCAGAAAAACAAAAGAAGCAGTGGAAAAATATGCAAACATGCTGATTGACATCAGAATAGGAGACATAATTAAAGTAGAAGAAGATTTAAACAAAAAGAAAATTTTTATTACAGTAAACGAAAAAGAAGTAAAAGATAAAAGCATTGACAGAAAAGATTTAGACAAAAAAATGGAAAAATATTTAAAAATGAAACCAAAAGACAAAAATGGAGTATTAGAATTCGGCCCATCAAAAGAATCATTATTAAAATCAAGAAAAAATTTAAACAAATTAATTTCAACCAGAATTCAGGGAGTAAGAGGAATAGACAAAACTCTTGTAGCAGAAGAAAAAGGAGAATTTTTGATTAAAACAAGCGGAACAAATTTAAAAATAGTTTTAAAATTACCTGAAGTAGACAAAGACAGAACAACAACAAACGATATAAAAGAAATAAGCAAAGTATTAGGAGTTGAAGCAGGAAGAATAACAATAGTAAATGAACTACATAAAACATTCAGAGACAACGGAATAATGTTAGATGTAAGACATGTAATGCTTTTAGCTGATTTAATGTGTTTTGAAGGAGATGTAAAAGGAATTGTAAGAACAGGAATTACAAGACAAAAAAGCTCTCCATTAGCAAGAGCAGCATTTGAAGAAACAACAAAACATTTATTAGATGCTGCATTCAAAGGAGAAATAGAACAATTAACCGGAGTAGTGGAAAACATTATTGTAGGACAGCCGATTAATGTTGGAACAGGAAATGTTGACTTAATAATGAGGAAATAATATGGACGTAAATATTGAAATCAGAAGGGCAGTTGACACAGGAAAAGTAGATTTCGGAGAAAAACAAACCGAGAAAAACATTTTAAAAGGAAACGGAGAACTAATTATTATTAGTTCAAACGCAAAAAAACTTTTAAAAGAGCGTTTAGAGCATTATTCAAAATTAAGTGAAATTCCTTTCTATGAATTTCCTGGAACCTCAAACGAGTTAGGTTCAGTATGCGGAAAACCTTTTGCGGTTTCAGTGATGACAGTATTAAACAAAGGAAAATCAAAAATAATTGAAATAAAAGACACAGAACAAACAACAAAAAAGAAAGTTACCAGAAAAAACCCAAAAAAAACAACAAAAAAAACAGTGAAAGATAAATGAAGATATCAAACGAAGAAATACTGCTCATTAACGCATTACAAAACTTTTCAGGGGTAACAGCAAGAGACTGTATTATAAGCACAAAAAATATTTTGTTTGTAGTAAACGAAAAAGATGTAGGAAACGCAATAGGAAAAAAAGGAGAAAAAATAAATAAACTTAAACAAAAATTAAAGAAAAATATTGAAATTTATGGTTATACAGAAAAACCAGAAAATTTCATCAAAAATTCTTTAAGAGAAATAAAAATAAACGAAATAACCGAACAAGACAATGAAGGAAAAAAAATCTTTTATTTAAATTTGGATTCAGAAAACAAAAGAAAGATTTTTACTCAAACAGGCAAACTGAAAAAAATAAAAGAATTATTAAAAAGAAATTATAAAATAGATGATATAAAAATAAAATAAAAAAAATGGAAAAAGTGATGGTATGGCAAGAGGAGAATTCAGTGCAAGAAGCCAGGAAAAAAAAAGAAAGAAATGGAAGAAAAAAAATCCAAAAGAAAAAATCAGATCAAAAAGAAAGCAGAAAAAACTAAAGGATATTTTAGAAGGATCTCCACAGGCAAGAGGAATTGTACTAGAAAAAAGAGGAGTAACAGCAAGACAGCCAAACTCCGGAATAAGAAAATGTGTGAGAGTTCAATTAATTAAAAACGGAAAACAATTAACTGCTTTGGCTCCATATGACGGAGCAATCAAATTTATTGATGAACACGACGAAGTCTTAATTGAAGGCGGAGGCGGAAGAAAAAAAGGAGCAAAAGGAGACTTATGGGGAGTAAAATTCAAAGTAATTAAAGTAAACAATCAGTCTCTTGAAATGCTTAGAAAAGGAAAGAAAGAAAAAGTAAAGAGGTAAAAAAAATGAGTGAACAGAAAGAAACATTACTTTTTGGGAAATGGAATTCAGATGAAGTAAAAATAGATGATTTAGGTTTAGCTAAATACATTGCATTTGAAGACAAAATAATCCCTCATTCATTTGGAAAAAACACTAGAAAAAGATTTGCAAAAGGAAAACTAAATATTGTGGAAAGACTGATAAACAAACTAATGCGTTCAGGACAAGGAAAAAGAAAGTTGTCTGGAAAATATATCAGAGGAAAAAGAAGCTGTGGAAAAAAACTTCAGGCAATGAGAATAGTAGAAGATGCTTTTTTAATAATAGAAAACGAAACAAAACAAAACCCTTTACAGGTATTAGTTAAAGCAATACAAAATTCAGCTCCAAGAGAAGACATTACAAGAGTCAAAAAAGGAGGAATTGCATACACTCTTTCAGTCGATGTAGCTCCTTTGAAAAGAATCGATGAATCCTTAAAAAACATTGCTTTAGCAGCATTTTCTTCTTCTTTTAATAAAAAAGTTGATGCCGCTCAAACTCTGGCAAAAGAATTAATTTTAGCTTCAAAAAACGATTCAAACTCTTTTTCAGTTAAAAGAAAAGACGAAGTAGAAAGAATCGCAGTAAGTTCAAGATAATAATAAAGTTTTTGATTAAACTTTTGGAAAAAGTTTAGGTGAATAAATGAGTAAACGAGAAGATGTAGCAAGAAACGCAGAAAAATTTATGTCTCAAAGAGAAAACATCAGAAATATTGGTGTAGTAGCTCACATTGATCATGGAAAATGTGTAAGCGGAAAAACAAATATATTACTTGAAAATGGAAAAATTGAAAAAGCAGAAGATTTATTTAAGTTATCTGAAAAAGGAAAAAAAGCAAAAGAAAACAAGAATGAAATAGTTTTTGATATATCAAATTTAAATGAAAAAGTTTTAAGCTTTGACAAAAACAGAAAAGAAATTACGGCAAAAAAAATTACCCATGTATGGAAACTAAAAACAAATGAAAAGCTAATTAAACTGACTTTTTCTAATGGCTCTGAAATTAAAACCACTTTAGAACATAAATTTCTTTTATTAAATGAAAAAGGAAAAATTCTTGAGAAACAAGCAAAAGAAATAGAGTTAAATGATTTTATTCTTGCCCCAAAGTTTATTAAAACAAAACCAGCGAATTTGAATGAATTAAAGCAAAACATCCTGCAAAACCTTGCAAAAGATGATGGTTTTTTTATAAGGTTAAATGAAAGAAACTCATTGGAAATTAAAAGAAAAATTCTTGATTACGGGTTGGAAAGAACAAGAAAAGAAATTCAGTCAAAACTGAAAAACAAGTCTTTTTATCAAGGGGCATACAACGGAAGATACAGATTAACGGATTTCAAAAAAATCTGCGAAAAATTCGGTTATGACTGCTTTGAATTAATTGACTCAATTAATTACAGGGAAAGCCTGAAAAAAGACGGTCATTCATCAATTGATTTGAAACTTCCAAAAACAGAATATGAATTCACTGAGTTTTCATATTTGCTTGGATTAATTTGGGGTGACGGAGGCAAATCAGGAAAAGAAATCAGAATAACAAACGAAGACAAACAAATAATTGAAGAAACAAAATCGATAGCAGAAAGAGTATTTGGAATGAAGGCTACTGAAAGAAAATACGAAAACAAAGCGACAAGAATTGATTTAAGAGGCGGATTAACTTTCCTGAAAATTCTGGAGAAAGCATTTGATTTACCTTTAAGCAAAAAATCTGAAAGCATTGAAATCCCAAAACCAATTCAATCTTCTTCCAACCAGCTGCTCAAGGCATTTATTCAAGGATATTTTGATGCAGATGGAACAGTTGAAACATCTAGAAGGGCTGTGAGCCTGAACTCCAAATCAATTAAAATCTTAGAGCAACTTAAATTAAGCCTTTTGAGATTTAATTGCATGGCAACATTGAATAAAAAAAAACAAGCAATTTATATTTCAGGAACAAACCTGAAAATTTTTTCAGAAGAAATTGGTTTCAGGCTAAAAAGAAAACAGGAAAAAGCATTAAAGTTTTCAGCAATTTCCCAGACAAACAGAAACACTGATGCTTTGCCAATTTCCGGAAAAATTTTAAAAGAAATAAGAAAAGAACTGGAAATTCCGCTTAATGCATTTAAAAAAACACAAGAAGCAATTGAATCAGGCAAACAAAAAATTTATTCATTAAACTTCAAAGAATTCATTTCTACTGTTTATTCTTTTGTCGGAAACCCAAAAATAAAAAATCCAGAAGCATGGGAAAAAATACAGGAAATAGAAAAAACATTATTTGATTGTTCAACCTTGTTTGTTACAAAAAAAGAACAAGAAAAAGAAGAATATGTTTTTGATTTTAGTGTAGAAGATACGCATAACTTTATTGGAAACGGGTTAATTATACATAACACGACTATGACAGACAACTTAATTGCTGCCTCAGGAATAATTTCAACTGAATTAGCCGGAAAACAACAGTTCATGGATTTCTATGCATTAGAACAAGAAAGAGGAATAACAATTAATGCAGCAAATGTTTCAATTGTACAAAATTACAAAGGCAAAGATTATTTGATTAATATTATTGACACTCCAGGGCACATTGATTTTGGAGGAGAAGTAATTAGAGCAATGAGAGCAGTAGATGGAGTAATTCTTGTTGTAGATGCAGTTGAAGGAGTAATGCCTCAAACTGAAACAGTAATAAGGCAGTCACTAAAAGAAAACGTAAAACCTTCTTTATTTATCAATAAAGTTGACAGGCTTGTAAATGAATTACAGTTAACTGAAAAACAAATGCAGGAAAGATTTATCAAAACAATTGTCCAAGTCAACAGATTAATTGAAAGAAACGCACCAGACCAATTCAAAGAAAAATGGAAAGTAAGAGTAGAAGATGGTTCAGTAGTATTTGGTTCAGCTTATTATAACTGGGCTGTATCAGTTTTGCATATGAAAACAACCGGAATAACATTTAAAGAAGTATATAATTATTGTAAAAACGAAGACCAAAAAACTTTAGCAGAAAAAAGTCCTTTATATGAAGCAATAGTTGAATTAGTAATACAGCATTTGCCTAATCCTTTAGTTGCACAAAAATACAGGATACCAAAAATTTGGAAAGGCGAAATAGAAAGCATTGAAGGAAAAGCAATGATTGAATGCGATCCAAACGGTCCTTTATCAATGATGATAGTTGATGTAAGTGTTGACCCGCACGCAGGAGATGTAGCAACAGGAAGAATTTATTCCGGAACAGTTAGAAAAGGAACTCAAATAAAAATGATTGGCGGAAAAAAAGACATTGGAGTACAACAAGTAGCATTATTTATGGGACCAGAAAGAGTTGCAGTAAGCGAAGTTCCGGCAGGAAATATTGCAGCATTAGTTGGCTTAAAAGAAGTTTATGCAGGAGAAACATTATCTACAATTAACATGAAAGAATTTGAAGCATTTATGTCTAATACTGAACCAGTAATAACTGTTTCAGTTGAAGCAAAAGAAGCAAAAAATCTTCCAAAATTAATTGAAGTAATAAGACAAATAACAAAAGAAGACCCAAATATCAGAGCAGTAGTAAACCAGGATACCGGAGAACATTTACTTTCAGGAATGGGAGAACTGCACTTAGAAGTAACACAACACAGAATTGAAGTAGACCATAAAATTCCAATTACAGTAAGCCCTCCGATAGTTGTTTACAGAGAAACAATAAACAAAAATTCTCCAAAAAAACATGAAGCAAAAACTCCAAACAAACACAACAAATTTTATATGCATGTAGAAAAAATTCCAGAAGAAATAATGGAAAAATTAATTGAATCAAAAATCAACGGAAAAATAAGAGAAAAAGACAAGCATTTAGTTCAGCAATTCATTGACATGGGAATCGACAGAGAAGAAGCAAAAAGAATCTGGGCAGTAAATAATAATTGTTATATTGTTAATGCAACAAAAGGAATTGAAGCATTATTTGAAGTAAGAGAATTAATTACTCAAGCATTTAATGACGCAACAAACGAAGGACCTTTAGCAAAAGAAAAAGTACAGGGGATAAAAGTAATGCTGGAAGACGCAAAATTACATGAAGACGCAATTCACAGAGGACCTGCACAAGTGCTTCCTGCAATAACCAGAGGAATTTATGCCTGTATACTTCAGGCTGATCCATTATTATTTGAACCAAAACAAATTTTATTTATCACTGTTCCACAAGATTTTATGGGAGCAGTAAGCAAAGAACTTGGAGCAAGAAGAGCCCAAATAACTGACATGAAAACCGAAGGCGACCAGACAATTATTATTGGTAAAGCTCCTGTAAAAGAATTAATTGGATTTAGTGCTGCAATAAGAGGGGCCACACAAGGAAGAGCAATCTGGACAGCAGAATACGCTGGCTTTGAATTACTTCCAAGAGAATTACAGCACAACACAGTAGTTGAAATCAGAAAAAGAAAAGGAATGGATCCAGAAATAAAAAAAGCAGAATTCTTTTTTGATTAAAATTCAACCAAAAACAGTAATTACTTTTTGTTAATTAATCTGCTAAAAAAACCTTTCTTTTTTGGAAGAAGCTTTTCCATTTCAATTGTATCAAGTCTTTTTCTTAAAACAATCACTCCTTGTTCAGGAAATTGTTTGAAAATAGCATAACCTAACCGTTTTTGAAGAGTCTTTAAAGAGACATTGTCTTTAGCTGAAATTTGTGTTTGAATAAAAACATTTTTATCTTTTTTAATTAATTCTCCAAACCTTGAATAAATTTGCTTAAACAATTCTCTTTGCAAAGCAACTCTAATTCCTTTTCTTCTTTTATGAGAAGGAACAGCAACGCCTCCGACAAGAATTACTCTTTCATTTCCTGCATCAGCTTTAGGCATAACACTCCAAGTCAAAAACCCTTCTGAACCAACTGTTTTTGGCCTGGAATAAGCTGTCATAAAATCATTCAAAGTATAACCGGTTTTTTTAGTAATTTCTTTTTGCTTCGCGACAATGCGTGGATTAAATTTAACTGACAAAGCAATTTTTTCAATATTCAAAGGAATTCCTTTAATTATAACTCTTTTCTTAGGCCTTATTTTTTTGGGAATTTTAATCGCAGACGGCATGAAATAAATATGATTCAACTTTAATTTAATTTTATGTTATTACAGGAAAGCACTTTATAAAAGCATTTAAATAGGTTTTGTTTTAAAGAATTATAATTGAAGAAGACACTATTTTTTAGCTTTAAAAGTGTTTTTTTACAAAATTTTTAAATTCATTTATTAGAGTGAATGTTTACCTTGGAGGTGTATTAAATGGCAGAAAAGCCGCACATTAACTTGGTTTTCATTGGTCACGTTGACCACGGAAAATCAACTTTAGTCGGAAGACTAATGTATGACACAGGGTCATTAAGCGAACAGGATTACAGAAAACTACAAAAAGAAGCAGAAGAAAGAGGAAAAGGAACTTTTGCTTTTGCTTATGTGATGGACAACCTGAAAGAAGAAAGGGAAAGAGGAGTAACAATTGATGTTGCATACAAAAAATTTGACGGACCAAAAAACTCTTTCACTATAATTGATGCTCCAGGACACAAAGATTTTGTAAAAAACATGATTACAGGAACATCACAAGCTGATGCAGCCGTATTAGTTGTAAGCTGTAAAGACGGAATACAGCCTCAAACAAAAGAACACGCTTTTTTGGCACAAGTAATGGGATTAAAACAGATGATTATTGCAGTAAACAAAATGGATGAAGTAAAATACGAAGAAAGTTCATTCAATAAAGTAAAAGAAGAAATGACTAAATTACTTCAAGGAATTGGATATAAATTAGATGCAGTTAAATTTGTTGCATTAAGTGCTTGGGTAGGAGACAATGTAGCAAAAAAATCAGAAAACATGTCTTGGTATAAAGGAGAAACATTAGTGCAATTATTAGATGGATTAACTGCACCAAAACTTCCAACAGACAAACCATTAAGGCTTCCAATTCAAGACGTATACAACATTAAAGGTGTTGGAACTGTTCCGGTTGGAAGAGTTGAAACAGGAATAATCAAGCCAGGAGACTCAATTATATTTGAGCCATCAGGCAAAACCGGTGAAGTAAAAACAGTTGAAGCACACCACGAACAATTGCCTCAGGCAATTCCTGGAGACAACATTGGATTTAATGTCAGAGGAATTTCAAGAAATGATGTAGCAAGAGGAGATGTTGCAGGACACACAAAAGATCCTCCGACAGTAGTAAAAGAATTTATTGCACAAATTGTTGTATTAAATCATCCAACAGCAATTCCAGTTAACTACACTCCGGTATTCCACTTGCATACCGCTCAAATGTCAATGACTGTAACTGAAATCCAAAAAAAACTGGATCCAAAAACAGGTGCAGTAAAAGAAGAAAACCCAAAATTTTTGAAAACAGGAGATGCAGCAATAATTAAAGTTGTTCCAACCAAACCTTTAGCAGCAGAAGAATACAAAAAATTTCCTCAGTTAGGAAGGTTTGCAATAAGAGACATGGGACAAACAGTTGCAGCTGGAATGATAGTAACTATCACTCCAAAATGAAAGTAAATTAATTACTTTCATTTTTTTATCTTTTTAAAGTTTTTTTTAAAAAGATATTTTTTATTTTTAAGCAAAGGAAAAAAAAGTGGTTAAATGCAAAAAGCAAGAATAAAAATAACAAGCCCGGATTACAAGTTACTTGAAGATATTTGCGAAAAAATCAAAGAAGTAGCAAAAAGAACAGGAGTAAAACATTCAGGAAGCATTCCTTTGCCCACAAAAAAATTAACTGTTCCTACCAGAAAAGGAATGCCTGGCGGAGGAACAGCATCAGTTGACAAATGGGAAATGAGAATCCATAAAAGACTAATTGATATTGAAGCAGACGAAAGAACTCTCAGAAGAGTAATGAGAGTTGAAATCCCTGAAAACGTTCACGTTGAAATCGAATTAAAAGACTAAAACTATTTCTTAAGTTTTTGAACAATTAAACCTACTATATAGCCAAGTAGAGTGTAATAGATAACATAAACCAAAGCAACAAACAAGACTTGCAAATTAAATTCCAATTGATTAAAACTCAAAGGAAAAATTTATGCAAACAAAAAAACTGGAAATGCGAGAAGCATAAAAGGCAAAGCCAATGTTGGAATTTCTGCACCTAATAAAACTTCAAAAAAAGTAAAAACCGAAAAAAGAGAAATAATAATTCCTAACAACAACCCTTTTCCAGAATAGCATTTAAAAAATGGAATAAAATTTTTCTTCAAATCCAAAATTATTTTTTTCATAGTTTGATTAGAAATTAAGTACTATTTATTCCTTTTCTTTTTCAGTTTTTGTGTTCAGTGAAATTGTTTTGTTCAGTTGCCTGAATGAAATCGCTTTCATCCAGAAAATCAGTTAAACTGCTGTTGTTTTGCCTTGATTTTTTTGCCGTAATTAAATGCAGATGAGGATAAGCTATTTCAATGCTTTTTTCTTTTTTTATTGCTTCAAGAAAACGCATATTTATTTCAGTTTTAACTGTTCTGGTAGTATCATAGGGAACAGAAAACAAAGCTAAAAGCATTATAGCTGAATCACTTAAATCAACATAAACTTTTGGCCTGAAACCTGAAGGAAATTCCTCAACTGTTTCCTGCAGATTTTCTTTTTGTTTTTCCAGTTCGCTTATTTGTTCTTTTATTTTTTTTTCTCTTTCTCTTGAAGTTGTTTTTTCAAATCTTTCAGAAAGCTTTTCAATTGTATCATCAATAAAAGAAAGCTTTTTTGCAAGCCTTTTCCTGTATTTATGCATATTGTTTTTTGTTACATCTCTGACTATTTCCTCAAAAATGCTTTTTGCTTTCCTCCAATCAGATTCATAAGTAATAGAAATATTTAATTTTGTTTTAAGAAAGTTATCTTCTCTTGTATAGTTTTCAACCGGTTCAATCAAAATCAGCTCATTTGGGATAGTAATTATTTTTCCACTGTACTGATCCATTTCTTCCATTAAACTTTTCATCACAACATGCATCATTTTTATTTCAATTATATCTCCTGCAAAGTTTCCTATTTTGATTCGGTCTCCGACACGAAAAGGCTTGTTGAATTTAATGTTAAACCATCCAACAAAATTCAGTATAGGCTTTTGCAGAGAAAAAGTTATTCCAAAACCAATTAATCCAAGAGAAGTCAGTAATGCACCAAAATCCTGAAATAAAATGCTTGCAGTAACCAAAACAAAAACAACCCAAAGGCCATACCTGAAAAAATTAAGTATATTAACTGCTTTTGATTCTGATTCATTTTCTTCTTTTTTCTGGGCAAACAGTTTAATTGAAGAATTAATTAAAGCAATAAAAACAAAAAGAAAAACAATCACTAAAAGCCTTGGAAGAAACGCAGGAAAAGAAATTTGGAGAAATGATATTCCACAGTTATAATTGCTGCACATGGTTAAAAGAAACCCTAGTAAAACAAGAAAAACAATTATTCTTGTAAAGCTGAAAAACTTAAATGAATTCTGCATAATAACAATATTTCATAATGTGCGATAGATATTTATTTCCTTTCAGAAAAGAAAACCAAAAAAACAGGAAAAGCATTTAATAAAACTAATTCACTAATTCTTATTATGCAATACGAATATTTAGAGCACACAGCAGACGTAAAGTTTCGTGCTTTCGGCAAAACAAAAAAAGAGCTGATTGAGAACTCAGGAAAAGCCTTATGCAATGCAATAATTGACTTGAAAACAATTGAAAAAAAAGGCAAAGCAGTAATTGAAATAAAAGCAGAAAATTTTGAGGAACTGTTATTTGAGTTTTTGAAAGAAGTCTTGTTTGAAATTGATTCACAAGAAATAATTTTTTCAGGGTTTAAAGTAAAGGAATTAATTGAAGGAAAAAAAAGTGAAAAAGAAATTGAATTCAAATTAAGAGTTTCATGCTTCGGGGAAAAAATTGATTTAAAAAAACACGAAATCAAAACAGAGGTTAAAGCAATAACAAAACACGAATTCAAAGTAGAAAAGAAAAAAGATTGGACTGCAACAGTTTTAGTGGATGTTTAAAATGAAATTAAAAGAAATTCAAAAAGGAATTCATGAAATTCCAATGCAGGGAAAAATGCTTGTGCCAGGAAGAATTTATGCAACAAAAAAATTAATGCAAGACATAGAAAAAGACGCAATACAACAAATAATAAATGTAGCAGAGCTTCCAGGAATACAAAAATATTCAATTGCCCAAGGAGACTGCCATGTAGGCTATGGTTTTAGCATTGGAGGAGTAGCCGCATTTGATTTGGAAAAAGGGGTTGTGAGCCCTGGCGGAATCGGGTTTGACATAAACTGCATTAAAGGAAACACTAAAGTATTGCATGAGTTTGGCTACCATAAAAAAATAAAGGATTTTGAAAATGATTTTAACATAAACAGGATTAAATGCTTTAATCCTACTGAAAAAATTAAAGATACAAAAATAAATGCTTTTATGAAATTCAAGACAAAAAACAAAGTATTTAGAGTGAAAACTGAATCAGGATTAGCAATAATTGCAACAGAAGAGCATCCTTTTTTTACAGAAAAAGGGATGATTGAATTAAAGAAAATAAATAGAGAAAAAATTTCGGTTTATCCTTTTGAAGGCATGAAATATGAAGAACCATCGGATAAAATTTTGATTTCGGAAGAAAATTTAAGAAAGAATTACCCCAAAAAAGGGCATGGTTTTGAACAAATGACAAAAAAACTAAAAGAAATAGATTTGCTTCCGCTAAAAATGAATAACTCTAAATTGCCTTATTTAATAAAATTAATGGCTTTCATTACTGGAGACGGCACACTCACAATACTGAAAAAAGGAAGAAGCCAAATTTTTTGTTATGGAAAAGAAGAAGATTTAGAGGCAATAAGAAAAGATATTGAAAGAATCGGGTTTAACCCTTCAAGGGTTTATTCAAGAAACAGAAATCACGAAATAAAGACAAGTTACGATACAATAAGATTTAATAGAACAGAAAAAAGCATTAAAATTAATTCTCAATCATTAGCTTTAATCTTGTTATTGCTTGGAACTCCTTCGGGAAATAAAACTGTGAATGAATTTGAAGTTCCAAAATGGTTACTAAAGTCCCCTAAATGGATGAAAAGACTGTATTTAGCTTCATTTTTTGGGGCAGAATTATCCAGCCCAGCGACGATTACAAATCACGCATTTAACTTCAATTCTCCGTTACTCTCAATTAACAAAAGAAAAGAAAAAGTTGCAAACGCAAGAAAATTCTTGAAGCAAATAAAAGAAATGCTTTCTGAATTAGGGGTTAAAAGCGATTTTATAAAAGAAAGAGAAGAATTCAAAAATAAGAAAGGAGAGATTTCGATTAGGTTAAGGTTGAGCATAAGAGCAACCCCAAAAAATCTGATTAAATTTTGGAGTCAAATAGGTTTTGAATACAACAAGAAAAGGCAGTTTCTGGCAAATGTTGCAGTGCATTACCTTAAATCAAAACAAAGAATAATTAACGAAAGAAATGAAGCAGAAAAAAAAGCAATAGAACTGCATAAAAAAGGCTTAAGCGGAAAGAAAATATTTAAATTGCTAAAAGAAAAATATGAAAACATAAATTTGAGGTTTGTTGAAAAATCTGTTTATGAAGGAAGAAAAACTTCCTCAAGAATAACTTTTAACTCACCTACTTTTGAAAGTTTTATGAAAGAAAGAACAAAAGGGTTAGCAAAAACAGGGCAGGTCTGGGATAAAATAATTTCAAAAGAAGAAGTCCCATTCAAAGAAGAAGTTTATGATTTCAATGTTGAAGATGAAAATCACAATTTTATCGCAAACAATTTTGTTGTCTCAAACTGCGGCGTGCGCTTGATTAAAACAAATTTGACAGAAAAAGACATTAAAGGAAAAGAAAAAATTATTTTAAATGAATTATTTAATCAGGTTCCGGCAGGATTAGGCTCTAAAGGGCAGTTCAAGGCAGACAGAAAACAATTAGAAGAAGTAATGCTGAAAGGAAGCCAATGGGCAATAGAAAACGGTTTTGGCTGGAAAAAAGATTTAGAAACAACAGAAGAAAACGGAAAAATGAAAGAAGCAAAAATTGAAGCAGTTTCAGAAAAAGCAATTCAGCGAGGGCTTTCACAATTAGGTTCACTTGGCTCGGGAAACCATTTTCTTGAAATACAGAAAGTTCAGAAAATTTTTGATGAAAAAACAGCAAAAAAATTTGGATTAAAAAAAGATAATTTGACTTTAATGATTCACTGTGGGAGCAGAGGTTTTGGGCACCAGATTGCATCAGATTATTTAAGTGAAATGGAAAAAGCAATGAACAAATATGGAATTGAAGTGAGCGATAAACAGCTGGCGTGTGCACCAGTTAACTCTAAAGAAGGAAAAAAATATTTTTCAGCAATGGCTTGTGCAGTAAATTATGCTTTTGCAAACAGACAAATGATAACTCACTGGACAAGAAAAAGTTTTGAAAAAGTTTTAGGGAGAAGTGCAGAAGAAATGCAAATGGATTTAGTTTATGATGTAGCGCATAATATAGCTAAATTTGAAGAACATGAAATTAATGGAAAAAAACAAAAAGTTTTAGTTCATAGAAAAGGAGCAACAAGAGCTTTTCCTGCAGGAAGAAAAGAAAATCCAGCCATATACAGAGATTCAGGCCATCCGGCAATAATCCCTGGTTCAATGGGAACTGCTTCATGGATTGTAGTTGGAACAGAAAAAGGATTACAAGAAACTTTTGGTTCTGTAGCGCACGGAGCAGGAAGAATAATGAGCAGAAGCAAAGCAATTAAAACAAAAAACGGAGAACAAGTACAAAAAGAAATGGAATCAGCAGGAAGATTTGTTAAAGCAAGAAGCATTAAAACTTTATCAGAAGAAATGCCAGAAGCATACAAAGATGTAGATGAAGTTATTAGGTCATTAGAAGTTTCAGGAATAGCAAAAAAAGTTGCCAGATTAACTCCAATCGGAGTAGTAAAAGGATAATTAACGAATAATAAAAAGCTAATTCACTTAACATAGTGAAAACGTAAAAAGATATGTTTAAATACATTAAATCACAGACTTATATATAATTTACCACTTTGTAGTGGTGTTTTGCGGGGGATAATATGAAAGGAAAATTTTTGGTTTTAATACTTATTTTGGTTTTTTTATTTAGTTCAGTCAGTGCACTTGTTCAAACTTATTATCCTTATTATCCTGAAGTTGCATCAGTTCAGCTAAACAGCGATTATGACAATTACGGCAGTTCAATTACTGCAAAAGACGGAGACGGAATTGACAATTCAAATAACAAGTTTTACATTGACCAAATAAGGGTTTATGATAATGATTCAGGAATTGATTCAAGAGAATATAATTCTTTTAGCTCAATTTCAGCAAACAATACCGGAACAATTACAGCAAG
>Ga0210057_1001458_pt1 | contig 35878 bp, 54 predicted proteins | sample CryGeyCG2114_010_2_FD_183968 | JGI IMG/M metagenome (GOLD analysis project Ga0210057, IMG submission 183968) | Groundwater microbial communities from aquifer - Crystal Geyser CG10_big_fil_rev_8/21/14_0.10 (SPAdes) (version 2) | ecosystem: Environmental > Aquatic > Deep subsurface > Groundwater ... | reverse complement strand
TGCCCGATTTTCTGTGCCTCTTTTTAGCCCCCCACTTATGTGTTCTACTTCCACGCATCCTCGAAAATTTTCTTCTTTTATGAACTACCATCTAAATCATCCTCTTAATCAAATCATTTATTGCCTCTTTTCTATAACCCAAAGCACCGCCCAAGCTATATTGTTTTTTTATCCCACCCTGCTCAAATCCCTTTGTTGGTGGCTTAAGTCTGAAAAAAGGTTTTAACCCAGGTATGTCCTTTAAATTTTTCTTAAAGCTCATGAAATCCTCAACAAAATTATCAGAAGTTGTATTTGCCTTTTCCTTTATGTATACTTCAGTAACTCTCTTGTTACCATAAATTTTTCCTCTTTCTTTTAGCAATAACTTAAATATTTCCTTATCAATTTCCCCCCATGTTACATAATCCTTAACAAAATCAAGCATTCCAACATAAGATTGTGTACTTGGTATTACAGAGCAACAATTTTTTTTATAAAGTCTAAGCATTCTTAAGGTGTCTTTTACCTCCTTGTTTGCTCCAATAACTCCCCTAACTAAAATAACTGCAATCCTCTTCATAAAGAACCCTCCACCACTCCGCCCTTCTTCATATAAGTCTCTGGAACTTTTATTATAAGTAGTTGCTTTAATGCTTCAAAACATGCCATTGCTAAATTAAGCCTGGATCTTGTTTGACCAAAGGCATTTGAACGAACATCTTTTATGCCTACCATCTCTAAAATCTTTTTAGTTTCCATATCAGCAACAAGTCCTGCCCCCTTTGGCGCTGGGCTTAAGTAAACTTTTACACTTCCGCATCTTCCATAAACCTTGAATGGAATACTATGTGGTTCTCCACAGTTGCAAGCCCAGTCTCCGCACCCCCTTCTTATTTTTATTATATTAAGCTTGGCATTCTTGGTTGCTTTTTCTCTTGCAGGAACTGTTTCCTTTGCTTTACCCTGACCAATACCAACATAACCATTCCTGTTTCCTACAACAGCAAGTGTAAAAAAGCTTGGTTTATTCCCTTCCTTGGTTTTCTTTTGCGTTTGTTTCCATATGCTTTTCTTACCCCCGCCAAACTTACCCTTGCTCTGCCCAATATTTAGTAAAACGTATTCAAGACCAGGAACTAGCTTGTCTACAATCTCAGCTTCAAGAATAGGTAAACCTTTGTCTAAAACCTCGTTTACATCTGTTATTTCCTTATTTTTTACTTTTTTCCCTAACTCTGTTTTTGGTATCCAGTTCTCGATAGACTCCCCTGTAACCTCCCTTCTTTCGCTAGTTACGCTAGTACGTCCAATAGTTTCTATAGGTATATCTTTTTTCTCAACAGGGTGTTTTTCTCTATCTCTTTTTGCCATAGTATTTCTCCATTATAGCTCGTTTAATATCTTCAAAATGTTTTGGTAAATCCTGCAACTGCAATTTATTTTTTGCATAATTTGAAAAAACATTCGGATTGCTTCCAACTAATTTAGCGTAATTGGATATAGAAATTCCTTTTACAACATCATCTTTTGGAAGTATATCTTTTGAATGTGGAACATCCAGTCCAGCATCAATAACCCCTTTCAAAGCAGCATACAACCTCATACCTTTGTCCTGTAATCCAAAATCAACAACAGCATTAGTTACTTTCTTTTCTTTTGCTTTTAATCCAAGTAAAAATCCTGTGAGATAAGCTGATGGCACATTGCCTCTATTAACCCTCCAGCCAAAATCCTTAGATAGCTCTTTTGTATGAGCCGAAACAACGACCCTATCACCATTGGCATCAAATCCAACTAGCTGTGCGATAAGATTAGAGAGGGATTTTCTTATAACAAGCCTATACTTTCCAGATTTTAATAAATTCAACCTTCTATTATAATCCGTTAAACCTAATCTCTTTCTTCTAAATTTGACATTATATTTTTTGTTTTTTGCCATTTTTTATGAATAAATTGTGTTCCTCAATGAATAGCTTAATATGTCTCGTGCTCCTGAAAAAACCACCCTTAATTTTATTCCTAAGTGATTGATATGTTGGATTGCTGATTAACTTTTTATTTATCAACCCCTTAATAAATCTTCTTTGGGACCTTACCTTTAACATCCATGCAGTCTTTCTAGCCAATCTCGCCCCTTTTTTACCCTTCCTAGAGCTCACACTGCTTCTCCTCCCCTTCCTCTTTTGTTTTATGCGCTTCCTTATTCTTGATCTAGATATTCCTCTCTTAGCCTTAATTTTTATGGCTCCCTCTTTAATCAACCCTCTTAAATCACTTTTGGTTATTGCTTCTTTTATATCACTAATTCTATCTGGATTGAACCATATTCTCTTTCTTCCAACACCAGTAAGAGACACTATTATTCTCTTCTGTGTTTTTAAATTCATTTTTGTTCCTTGACCTCTTTCTTCTCGATCTTCTTCAAAAATTCGTTAATATCTAAATTCGCTACACTAACATCCATTTGTTTTAGCTTATTAACCACCATAATCCTTTTTTTTAATCCGAGTTTTGATGAAATAATTGCAATACATGACTTATTTAATTTATTTAAGTCTCCAACATTTTTTATAATTACTGGTCTCAACCCACCAACACACCCCTTAATCTCTTTTTTGTTACTATAACCAATACTAGGGGATTTACGGTGTCCTCTTAAACCTAGCCTCATTTTGTTATGCATGCCCTTTGGTTTTCTCCATTTTTTCTTAAGCCTCTTTACCTTATGTACATCCTGCCTCAAAAACTTTGGTTTCTTTTTCATTTTTTGTTCTTCCTAACTATAAATATGCCATCCATGAATACCCGCCTGTCCTTCTTGGTCACATAAGTTGCTTTTTCTATATTGGCAGCAGTTTGGCCGACTTTTTCTATGTCATGCCCAGTAACAGAAATAATATCACCCGTAACTTTTACTTTAACATCATTTAGTATATCTGCTTCTCTGATTACCTTCTCTCCAAAAAAATTTTTTATTATCACTTTATTAGCTTCGACAGAAACATTTATTGGAAAATGCCCGGAACAAATTTTAAGATCCACTTCATAACCGCTAACAACTCCCCTAATCATATTTTTTAAATGTGCTACAAAAGTATTAAGCTTGCATAAATCATATTGGGATGCCTTATCACAAGAAACTACAAGATTTTTATCCTTAACATTAATTTTTATTTTTGGATTAAACAAAATTTTATTTACCTGCCCAGTCGGGCCATTTATAATTACCTTACTACCCAAAACCTCTGCGGATACATTTTCACCCAATTGGATAGTTTCTTCTATTTTATTTCTCATCTTAGTAAATATAAGCAACCAACTTTCCCCCTATTCTCTTTTCCTTTGCTTCATAATGGGTAAGCAAACCACTCGATGTGGATATTATTAATATACCAAAATCCTTTGCAAGTAAATACCTTTTTTCAAATTTTTCAAATTCTTTCAAAGTAACTGAAAATCTTGGTTTTATGATACCGCACTCGTTTATCTTTCCCAAAAGTTTGATATTTATTGTCCCTCCCTTCCCATCATCAACAAAATTAATATCTCCAACATAACCATTAGATTTCATAAGGTTGAGTACATCCTTAATTAGGTTAGATATATGTCTAACTGTACATTCCTGTTTCCCTCTTCTCTCACAGTTTAATATGTGAGAAAGGACATTTGCTAATGGATCTGTTAGTGCCATTTTAGTAATATTTTTTAAAACCTAAAGATGTTGCAAGCTCCCTAAAGCAATGCCTGCATAAACCAAGGTTATACTTTTGTATATGTGCTTCGTACCTCCCGCATCTTTTACAAACTCTTGAACCAGGACCAAATTTTCTTGGTTTGGGCGCATTATGCTTAATATATTTTTTTAATATCACTGGTTTTGCATTTAATTGTTTGAATATCTTCCTATAATCACGTGCTGTCATCTTTCAACAACCACCCCAAAATTTTTTTGTATAAACTCTGCCCCTTCCTCCCTCGAAATTTTATGCCTGGATAATATTCTTCTTTGTTTTAGTCTTCTTCTCTTAATCCTAAAACCAGGCCTCTCAAGCGTAACTGCAACATCCATACCCAATATTCCAATATCAACATCATATTCCACGTCGGGAATATTTATATACTCGGAAATACCAAATGAGAAATTTCCATTACTATCAAACTTGGAAAAACTAATCTTGTCGTTTACAGCCTTCAAAAGTCTTTTTAATAATTCTGTAGCCTTTTTCCCTCTTATTGTAACCTTACATGCTAGAATAAGATTGGGTCTTACCCCCCAATCTGGAATTCTTTTCATACTTTTAGTTTGTAAAACCTTTGATCCAGTTATGTTATTAAGCAACTTCATAGCTTTGTCTAATTGCTCTCCTGGCTTACCAACCCCTACATTTAGGGTTACTTTCTCTATCCTGATATTTCTCATAACATTCATTTTATACCATCACGACCGGCTGTTTTTTTCCTATGACAAAGACATAATCCTTCAGGGTCTCAAAAACTTCATTTCCTATTTTAAAAGCAACTCTGGGCTTTTGTACATTCTCAAAATTTAATACATTGGTAATAACCCCCATCTCACCGATATGCTTGCCATCAACAAGGTATATTAAATTATCCTTCTCAAGTTTTATCCAATCAATAATTTTTTTATTTTCAATATTTATAACAACAGTATCTCCTACTTTATAATCATCTTTTGCAAAAATATTATTTCCATCATGAAGGGTAATTTGTTGTTTTCCGCCTTTAACAACAAACTTCTTTATAATTTTACATAGCTTTATTTTGCTGTCCTCTTTATTTATTTTCTTTAAAATAAAATTCCCATTTTTATCATACAAAACCCTGTAATAATCATTGATCCTTGGAATTTCCAAAACATCCATAAAACCAACAGGGAATTTATGGTCTTTCCTAATGACTTTGTTTACAAGTACCTCCTTGTTATTAAGTATGTATTTTACTTCCTTTGTAGTTTTCGCATATTTGAGAATATCTTTAAGAATGATGTTTAAAGTGACACATTTGTCAATTTTATATGGGCCCGGCAAAGGCCTAGCTATCCATTTATATTCTTTTCTCATTATTGGCCAGTTTTTAGGCGCATATAATCTTTTAAGATGCATTTTTTACTCTCTCCAGTTTGGCTTTTCTGATTTTATCGCTTAAATTCAATTCAAGTATTATTAAATTTGATGGATGGATAGGATAAAAAGACTTATTTCCAGTCTTACTGACAACCTGTATTCCCTCAACATAAACCCTTTGCCCCTTAAGATCAACTCTTTCTATCTTCCCTGTTTTTCCATAAAATTGTCCCCTAACAATCTTTACCTTATCCCCTTTCCTTATAACAATACTTCTTTTTTTGTACTTTTTAATAAGCTCTTTTGATAAATGCGAAGCCATAAGCTTGTGTAAGATATGTAAAGGAGCATTATATCTATATTTCCTTTGCTTTCTTGGTTGCTTACTTGATTTCCACTTTATTGAAAACTTTTTTTTCATTTTAATTTTGATTGTATTCTTTATTCAATTGATAATAATGATACCATGCAATATCTCCTTCTTTTTTCTCGCCATGTCTTGTTAACGCTCCTAAATCTGTCATTTCTTTAAGATTTTTTGCTAAGGTGTCATTTGTTATTCTGTAACTTTTATTTTCAAGTTCTTTCATTATTTAGACTGAATTTAATTCTCCCTTTTCTTTTAATATTAACTCTATCAAATTTTGTGTTTTATTCATTTTACACTATAATTGAGGCTATTTTGGCAACAGCTGGCCATCTCTCAGCAACCTCCTTTGCTATAGGCCCTTTTATGATGGTGCCTTTTGGATTTCCTTTATCATCCTTCAATAATACGGCAGCATTATCCTCAAATTTTATTCTGATCCCATCCGCTCTTCTGTACTCCTTCCTTTGCCTGACAATGACCGCATTAACAACCTGTTTCTTCATTCCAGGCTCGCCCTTCACAACGCTGGCCGTAATAAAATCACTAATACCAGCAGCTGGCAACTTTCTCTTCACTGTCTTACTACCCTTAATTGAAATAAGTCGTATAATTTTAGCCCCGGAATTATCACAAACATATATCTTAGCCCTTGTGTTTAATCCCTTTATGATCCTCGCTTTGACAGCTTTCATTCTATTTTCCTCACAACAACGAAATGTTTAGTTTTGCTCAAAGGTCTGCACTCCATAACAAGCACTTTATCCCCTATCTTAGCAGAGATGCATTGTGGATTATGCGCCTTAATCCTACTCCTTCTTTTTTCATACCTCTCATATTTGGGTAGATATAGTAACCTCGGCCATTCAAGACAAATAGTGCCATGAGAATCTGATTTTATAACCTTGCCGGTAAACGATCTTCCCCTAACCATAAGATTCCCGTGGAAAGGACATTTTTTATCTTTACATTCAAGCTTTGGTGCTTCCACCCCAATACCTATATTATTTTTCATTTTTTAATTCGATCCTCTGACCTTCCGATTAAAAGGTTACCTTCTATTTCAAACTCCTTACCATCATCGTAAACTTTTAAAGTAACTTGATTTTTAACGAGCCTTTTCATTTTACCTTCGTAATTTATTATGAGCGTATCTTTTGTTTCATCAATTACTTTTCCTTTTAATCCCACCATACTTTCATTTTTTGAGTTTATTACCTCTACATAGAGCCCAATAAACTCCATTGTCTTAGCGTTGTGCATGTTGTTTTATCTCTATTGAATCTAAATTGAAACCAAGCCTTATTAATTCCTCTTTAACCTTGTTCATATGGTTACCTTGTAACTCTATTATACTATTCTTTATTGTTCCTCCGCAAGCAAAGCGCGACTTAAGCATCTTCAATAATTCTTTTAAATCTATGTCTTTGCTATTACTTGTTTCTATTGTTGTCATCTTTTTTTTGTATCTCTTTTCTACAAGGCCTATTACAATTTTCTGGCTTTCCTTAGCAATTACTTCGCAAACACAAAGCTCCTTTTTGAGCCCACATTTTGGGCATACATCAATCATTCTTTTATTTTTTAACCTCCTTCTTAGTTTCTAATATAGTTAGTATTCTTGCTATTGTCCTTCTTATCTCCTTTACTCTACCTGGGCTTTCTAGAACAGTCCCGATAGCTCTTTTAGCATTAATTTTAATTAATTCTTTTTTTAATTCTTCAAGTTTGGATCTCAATAAATCCATACTCATTCCTTTTAATTCATTCTTTTTTATTATCGCCATTTTTTGTTGTAATTTTTTGTGTTTTTTTTTCTAACTTTTTTCTCCTTTATTTCTTCCTTTACCTCTTTCTTCTCTTCCTTTGTCTCTTGTTTGCTTTCTTCCTTGCCTTCCCTTATTTCTTGCTTGGCTTCTGTACTTTTTTCCGAAACCCCTGTTATTTCTTTGGTTGATTTAATTATCATTCTGTCGGGTAATTTCACATCTGGCTTTAGTATGCTGACCCTTATACCAATACACCCAGAATTTAGATCAGCAGATGCAAAACCCTTTGTAACATAACTCTGTGCTACATCCCCTGATTTTTTTAGATAGCCTGCCTTAAATCTCCAAGACCTTGCCCTCGAACTAGGCAATCCCCTTCCAGACATAACAATCTCCACCCCTATTGCACCAGAAGCAAGAATATCCCCGAGTATTTTATATCCTATAGCTTTAAATCTCTTAGACCCAAACCTTTCAAATAAAGTAGTTATTCTTTTAGCAACAGATTGCGGATTTAAATTTGGATTTTCTATACCCACTACCTCTATCTGTGGGTTTTCCAAGCCAAACTTTTCTTTTAGTATAACAGTAAGATCTACAATATTTATTCCCCTTCTTCCAACAACAAGCCCGGGCTTTGATGTGTATATAAGAATTCTTTCCCCCAAAGGTGTCCTCTGTATTTCTGTATGGCTATAGCTAGCTTTATTTAAAAATCCATATATAAATTCTTTTATTTGTTGCTCTTTAAGCTTTTGCGCTATTATCTGCCTTTCTATCATTTTTCTTTTGTTCTTCCTTTTCCTTAACCCTTATTTCTATGTGGGTATTTTTCATTTTTCTTCCTCTTTTTCTTCCATAATGCCAAACAAGACCACCCTTGTTAGCTGAAAAAAAAGATACAACTAATTTGCTTGCATCCAGTCCCTTAGCAATAGCATTCTTCTCAACACCATTTAACAACTTAAGTATTGCCCATGAAGCCTTTATTGGATACTGTCCAGCTGCAATTCCTGCCTTATGGCCGGTATCTCTATTGTATCTATTAAAAGGAACTGCAACCTTTTTCTCAATAACCCTGCTAAGTAAATTTTTAGCAGAGGCTATTTTTCTGTTTTTTATAAATTTACCTATCTCAACTGAATGTTTTACTGAAATCTGCAAATTTTTTCCGATAACTTTAGCTTCAGTCATTTTACTTGACAGCTACAGCTCCACTTGATTTTGTAGCCCCTACACCTGGTGCTGAGTGTTTAACCTTCTTTCTGGTTAGTACAAATTCCCCCAAATAATGTCCTAGCATTTCGGGGATGATATTAACAGCGACAAAACTTTTTCCATCATAAATATGAATAATATTGCCGACGAGATCTGGAATAACAATCATATCCCTGCAATGAGTCCTTATTGTCTTTTTGTATTCCCCCTTGTTAGCACTAATTGCCTTACTTAACAATTTCTTTTGTTGTTCTGTAAACCCTCTTGTTAAACTTCTTCTTTGTCTAGCAGGTAACAATTTGGAAAACTCAGTTAATGACATCTTCTTCAATTCTATAAAAGAGATTCCTCTATAAACAAACTCTTTCATCTTTTCATTCCTGTCCTCCTAGCTCTTATTAAACCTACGTTTCTTCCAGGTGGTGCATTTCTTGGTGGCACGCTGCATTTACCCTTGTGCCTACCCCTACCAGAACCAAATGGATGGTCTGTAGCATTCATGGCAACAGCAGATGTTTTTGGATATAGCTTATTCCTTGCCTTCATTTTATGCCACTTATTACCTGCTTTAACAAATGGTTTTTCTTCTCTTCCGCCCCCAGCAACAACACCTATAGTAACCCTACACCAAGGATTTAGCATCTTTGTTTTATTTGATGGGAATTTTATACTTACATAATCAGTAGACTTACCTACTACAACTGCAAAACTACCAGAAGCCCTGCAAAATTTTGGGCCACCGCCAGGAATAGCCTCTACACAACAAACAAGAACACCCTCAGGAACATTAACTAATGGTACAACACTTCCAACTTGTAATCCTGACTTAAAACCAGCTGTTATCTCGCTATTTACACTAACTTTTTCAGGTGCAACCATTAAACACTCCTCTCCATCCTCGTATTGCACACTCATAATAGGGGCAGAATGCCCTGGCGAATTGATAATGTCCACAATCCTACCATGAACAACATCATTTCTTTCTTTGTCATCATATTTTCTATAATTTATTTCACCAACATACCTATGGCTAGGAGATATATATCTTGGGGTTCCCCTTCCCCTTCTCTGTTGTATTATTCTCTTGCCCATTTTACATAACTCCAAGTTGCGTCATGATATCTATAGCAGGATATTCCCTTGCAATTTTTATATAAGCCCTTTTCCTTCCTTGTCCATCAATGAATGTGTTTACCTTAACAACCTTTACCTTAAACAATTTCTCAAAATGTTTCTTAACCTCTTTCTTATTTGCTTTTCTGTCTACTACAAATATAAGTTTATTCTCAGACTCCATTAACCTAACTGCCTTTTCTGTTGATAATGGGTACTTTAACATATCATTCATTTTTCTTAGCTCCCTTCTTTAGTTTTTCTTTGGTAATCTCCCTTTTTACTTCCTTTTTAATGCCAATAAATAAATTATTATCTTTTAGCCTCTCGATGGCTTTCTCACTCCATATAACAAGCCTTGGCTTGAAACCAGGTGCTAAAATCTCAGCATTAAGGTAATCAACAACGCTTATATCTATACCAGGAATATTCTCAACATTAAGCAAATTACACTTATTACTAACAACTATAAGTGGTCCTTTTTTTACTCTGTATTTTCTCCCCCTTATTTTTCCCCTGCCAGCCCTGATGCTTTTTTCCCTCGTCCTCTCAAGCTGTTTTTCTAACCCCAAACTTGAAAAAACTTTTATAAGCTCTTTTGTTTTATTAATAGACTCAATCTTACTATCTAGAATAAAAGGAACTTTCTTGATGCCAACTAAATTGCTGATTGTGCTTGCAGCTATAGCACTTCTTATAGCTTTTCTTCTTTCTTTCTTATTTATTTTTTTTGTCCAAATTTTCTCTGCCTTTGGTGGATGAGCCCTTCTTCCCCCTACAGTTCCTGGAGCCAAAGCACCAACCCACCCAAACTGTGTTCCTCTATGCCATAATGTTTTTCTAGGAACCCTCGATATTCCCTTGCCATAAGATCCTTTGTAATCCTTTCTCCTTCTAGATAACTTTGCAGAATAATCCTTTCCAGCCCTTTCATAAGCACCATAAGGCTGCCTTCTGTTGCCCCATAAAACTAAGACAGCTCTCTTTATCAAATCTGGTCTGTACTCCTCATTAAACTGCTTAGGCAACTCAATACTCCTAATTTTTTCTCCATTTAAGTTTAAGATATCTGCTCTCATTTTGCTATATACTTAATCTCCAGCGGATGTAATGATTTTATTTGTCTTACAGGCTCTGTCAACCTAATAAGCCTCTTAGTTGGGCCCGGAACAGATCCCTTAACAAGCAAATAATCACTTTTCACAAAGCCGTAGTGATTAAAACCAGGTTTTGGATTTATCTTCTCTGGATTCTCCCCCACAAATAGTACTAATTTATTATACTCTGTTCTTGTGTGATAGCCCATTTGACCATGTTGCGGGACTGTAAATTTAACCTTGGCAGGGTGCCAAGGCCCCAAATTGCCAGCGCTTCTCTTTTTCTTTTCAGATTTATGCCCCTTAAGGCTTAACCCAAACCTCTTTATAGGTCCTTGAAATCCCTTGCCTTTAGTCACAGAATGAACATCAATAAACTGGCCATCTTTTATAACATCCTTAAGTTTTATCTCGCTATTCAATATCTTCTTCCAGTATTCTATCCCCTCTTTAATAGTCCCGCCTAAAGCTACCTCAAATAATTCGGGTCGCTTCTTTAAGTTTATTAATTTTGGCTGGGTATAAACAACAAGCCTAATTTCATCAGCACTCTCAATTACCTGCTTCTCTTTATTTTTCTTGGGTAAACTTAATTTTCTGCTAAGTTCTTTATCAAATTTTGGTGTAAATATTTCTGTAACAAGCTTTAAGCCATACGGTGTATTTTTGTATAATCTCAAGGAAAAAGGTTTTAGTGGTGGGCATTCAATAACTGTGATGGGATAAGATACTTGCATTCCTTTAGTAAGAGAATTTGGGATATTATCAATAATGATAGCCTGCGTCATCCCAACTTTATAACCGGCAAAACCAAGTAATTTTAGGGCATCTTGTTTAACCCACGATCTAATTCTTGGGTAAATTCTTTTAGTTCTCTTTCTAGGCCAAAACTGCAGACTTCCTCCTCTAGGTTTGTGATTTCCTCTTCCCATTTTATTCCTCTATCTAAAGTACAGCTAAAGACATCAGCTGCCTCGCCTTTAGAATCAGCGGCTTTTATTAAATAAGCTATAGCCTATTTTATTAATCAGTAGGGTATTTTTCTTTAATTTTTATGTTATTTATAAATCTTTCTTTTAGCAAAAACTATAACTTAAAACCACATTCGGGGCAGAACTTCTCTGTTCCCTTCAGCTCATGACCGCACTGGCACTTCTTTTTTTCAGAATCTTTAATGGTTTTATAACCCTTTTTACTGCTTAATATCTTAGAAAAAGCATCATATACTTCATTGCTTCCAAAGTGCTCCCTTAAATCCAATCCACCACCAATAGTTTTTTTCTCTGCCATTATACCCCTTTAAGCTTCTTTGTTATATAGATTTCTTTCCCGCATTTGCCACACTGGAATTTTAAAGTATCTATGGTTTTTTTCTTTCCTTCCTCTTCATCATAAACCTGCAGCTTCTTCCTCTTGAATGGAATTTGTATTTCCCCTTCATACTTACAATAAGGGCATTTATATTTAATATTTGCTGTCAAAGTATTTTCGTATTCTTCAGTAGGAAGAGAATATTTGCATTCAGGACATTGGTACTCTTTAGCTCTCATTTTAATTTTTCCCTTTTCTACAGGCTTGCTTATTAATCCCTTCCCACATTTAGGGCATTTCTCTTTGAAAACCCAGCATTTAACAGTCCCCTCCTTAACGATTCTGTTAGTAAAATATATACACCCATCCATTGATTCTGGTTCTCTTATCATTTTGTATCCTTCCTTAAAGAATATGTTTTAGCATTTATTACATACCCTAAATTCTTGTAAAATCCCAATATTTTTCTATTATTGTATTTAACATCTAACAAAATAGTTTCCGCTCCTTTTATTTTTAATCTTTTTTCTATTTCTTCACCCGCATCATTTTATTATATTTCCATTGCCCAAACAAAACCCAGTATAAAGCTAGCAAACCAATTATACCCAAGATAACTATCAAAGCATTATTCATAACTTTTTCATAATTATTAAATATATAAAGTTTTTTAAATAGGAATAAGGTTAAGATATTATAGCCCTGTCGTCTAGAGGCCAAGGATAATAGGCTCTGGAATAATTGGAGTTACCTATCGACGGAGGTTCGAATCCTCCCAGGGCTACTTTGCCCCATTCGTCTAGCCCGGTCAAGGATAAGGGATTCTCGATCCCTCGACGTGAGTTCAAATCTCGCATGGGGCATTCCTTTACAAATGAAAAAAGCTACGCTATACAAAAAACTAAAAAATAGAAAGGTCCAATGTACTGCCTGCTCTTGGTACTGTAACATAGCAGAAAATCAGTCAGGAGTGTGTGGGGTAAGGAAAAATATCAGGGGTGATCTCTATCTGTTAGTTTATGGCAAAGCTGTTGCTGTGCATGTAGACCCAATGGAAAAAAAGCCCTTATTCCATTTTCTGCCGGGTAAAAAGATTTTATCTATAGGGACGCTTGGTTGCAATTTTGCATGTTCCTTTTGCCAGAACTGGAGCATAAGCCAAGCAACCAAGATGTTAAAGGAAAGAAACAAAGAGAGATTAACAATAGGAAAGATTACAGGCTATGGTCAGGACTTTCCACCTAAAAAAATTGTTGATTATGCAAAAAAGCAGAACATCCCTGCAATCGCTTTTACCTATAACGAGCCTGCAATTTTCTTTGAGTACGCCTATGACACAGCAAAATTGGCAAAAAGATATAATATAAAAACTGTTTTTGTCTCAAATGGCTATGAATCAAAAGAGGCATTGCAAAAAATTAAGCCTTATCTAGATGCCCTGAATATAGACTTAAAATCTTTCAACGAGCAATTTTACCTAAAGACCTGCAAAGCAAAGCTTCAGCCGGTATTAAAAAACATAAAAAGAATTTACGATATGGGCTTCTGGCTGGAAATAACCACCCTGCTAATTCCAGGAATGAATGACTCTGAAGAAGAAATAACAAAAATCGCTAAATTTATCCTTTCAATAGACCCGTCAATACCATGGCACTTATCAGCCTTCCATCCGGATTACAAAATGGCAGAAGTCCCGGAAACACCGCATGAAACCCTGCTAAGGGCATATAAAATAGCAAAAGACATTGGCTTAAAATATGTTTACTTAGGAAATGTCTTTGACCCTGAAAAAGAGAGCACTTATTGTCCAAAATGTAAAAGCCTGCTTATTAAAAGGTCAGGCTATAACACTGAAATTGTAAACCTTAAAAATGATAAATGCAATATATGTAAGGAGAAGATAGTCGGGATATGGAAATGATTAAAAAAGCAGCTGTAGCGGGTTATTTTTACCCGTCAGACAAGAATGAGCTAGCAAAAGCAATAAACAATTTCTTAAAAAACGTTCCAGAAACAAAAATAAATAATATAAAGGCCCTAATAGTCCCGCATGCAGGCTATACCTATTCTGGCCAGGTTGCCGCTTACGGCTATAAATTATTAAGGAAGATAAAAGACAGAATAAAAATCATAGTAGTAGGTCCAAGCCATCATGAATATTTTGAAGGCATAGCTATAGACAACTCAGATTTCTGGGAAACCCCCTTGGGAAAAGCAAAGATTACAAAGGAAAAAATAATAAGCAATAAAATAAAAAATATCCCTGAAGCCTTTGAAAAAGAGCATTCCTTGGAGGTCCAGCTTCCCTTTCTGCAGTATGTGCTGAGAGACTTTGAAATACAGCCCCTTGCCATAGGTAATATAGATCCTGCTTCATTGGCAAAAGAGATTGAAAAAATTATTACAAAACACACTATTGTTGTAATAAGCTCTGACCTAAGCCATTTTTATAATTACAAAGACGCTGTTAAGATAGACAGCTTTGCAAATACAGCTATTCCGGAATTAGACATAAAAACTTTTGAAGAGAAAGCTGAGGCATGCGGTAAAACAGGGATTCTTGCTATTTTATACATTGCCAAAAAACATAATTGGAAATGTAAATTGCTCTGTTACAAAAACTCAGGTGATATAACAAAGGATAAAAATAGGGTTGTTGGTTATGGCAGCTATGTATTCTACAAATGAAAAGAAGTTCCTTCTCAGCTTGGCAAGAAGGGCTATTGAGAATTATCTAGCGACAAAGGAAATCTTGAAAATAAATAAAGTGAAGTATGAAAAATTTAAGGAGGAAAAAGGAACCTTCGTTACCCTGTATAAAAACAAGGAGCTTCGCGGCTGCATAGGAAACATAATCCCAAATGGACCAATATACAAGGGGGTGATAAGAAATGCTGTAAACTCCGCGTTCAACGATGCAAGATTTCCCCCGTTAATCAAGGAAGAGCTTAAGGACATAAAAATAGAAATATCAATTTTGACTTTGCCTGAAAAAATTGACTTTGACTCAAAGGAAAAGCTTCTTGAAAAATTAACAAAAAAGGATGGAGTGATATTAAAAAACGGCAGCAAAAGTGCAACCTTTCTCCCCCAAGTATGGTCGCATTTCTCCAACAAAGTGGATTTTTTAAAAAACCTTTGCATGAAAGCCTATCTCCCGATAAACGCCTGGGAAGATTTAAGAACAGAAATATACATTTATAAAATTGACATAATAAAATAGGGCCCATGGTCTAGTGGTTATGACATCACCCTCACAAAAAGAATTGGGAACGGTGAAGGTCGGGAGTTCAAATCTCCCTGGGCCCACTAAGCCGCGGCAATAGTTCAGCGGTAGAATTTGAGCTTCCCAATAAAAAGGAAAAAGCTTAAGACCCGGGTTCAATTCCCGGTTGCCGCATTTTTTCGAAATCTTTATATATTTGAAACTATTATACAGTAATTATGACAAATAAAAAAGTATTAACTGACCTTGTCGAATTTACAGTTGCTTGCGCAAGAAGCGGAAGAGCTACAGCTAGCCTTGGTGGATTACTGACTAGCGCCGAACAAGAAAGGGTCATTGAGATTTATTCGAGATTACAGGCTGAAGAAAAGGTGAAAGAAAACAGCCCAGTAACAACACAAATATATTCAAAAGCTGGCAGAAAATCAAAAATACCTATAACAGAAGCTGTGGATTGGTTTATCAATAAATATCCAAAAGAAAGTCTTCCTCTGCAACAGAAAATGTTAGAACCTAAACCCCCTAAAACAAAACAAATGTTTGGATATGGTGTAAAAGATGGTTGTGACTTGCCAGAAGAATATTATATCAACATTATAACAGAAATTACAAATATACCTAGGGAACAAGCTGCAATATTTTATTATGGATTACTAAAGCCGCAGCTAAAAATACTTGATGAAACTAAGAGCTTGTTTGAAATGGAGATTAAGTAGGAAAACCTTTAAATAATCTATTCCTGATATTACTACATGAAAAAATTCTATGTAACAACCCCTATATATTACATAAATGATATACCAACAGTAGGAAGTGCCTATACTGCTATTGCTGCAGATATCATAGCAAGATGGCATCGCTTGAAAGAGAAAGATGTCTTTTTTCTTACAGGCTTGGATGAAAACAGTCAAAAAACAGTGCAGGCAGCCAAAAAATTGTGCTTTGAGAGCGTACAGAAATATGCTGATATGATGTGTGAGCAATGGCAGAAAACATGGAAGACCCTTAACATTTCCTACAATGTTTTTATAAGAACAACAGAGCAAAGGCATAAAGACATGGTTTATAAATTCTTCAACAAAGTGTACAAAAAAAATGATATTTACAAAGGAGAATACAAAGGGTTATACTGTGAGGGTTGTGAGGGATTTTTAACAGAAAAGGAATTGGTCAGTGGCTTGTGCCCTTTCCATAATACCCCCCCAAAACACATAACTGAAAAAAACTATTTCTTTAAACTGTCAAAATACCAGAATAAAATATTAGCCTATATTGAAAATAATCCAGATTTCATACAACCAGAATCAAGAAGGAACGAGGTTGTTAATTTCATAAAAGAAGGCTTAAAGGACATTAGTATCTCAAGACCTAATTTAAAATGGGGCATCCCTTTGCCAATAGACCAAGAACAAACAGTTTATGTTTGGTTTGATGCCCTTATAAACTACATAAGTGGCGCTGAAAAGTATTGGCCTGCTTCCCTGCATTTAGTTGGCAAGGACATAATTAAATTTCATTGCATAATCTGGCCCGGCATGCTGCTTAGCGCAGGCTACAAACTGCCTAAACAAGTTTTTGCACATGGTTTCCTGACAATAAATGGCCAAAAAATGAGCAAGAGCCTTGGAAATGCGATAGACCCTGTTTACCTGGCTAATAAATATGGTGCTGATGCCTTGAGATATTACTTAATGAGAGAAATCCCTTTTGGCCAGGATGGAGATTTTTCAGAGAAAGCTCTAGTTAATAGAATGAACGGCGAATTGGCTAACGAGCTTGGTAACTTACTTAGCAGGACAGTTTCCATGATTGAAGATTATTTCAAAGGTACATTATTAAAAGGTAAAACAGATAAGGCATTGCAAAATGAGCTTGATTTAAAACTAATAAATGAATATATGGAAAAATTGGAAATGCACCATGCCCTTGATGAAATCTTTAAGTTTGTAAGATCTGTTAATAGGTTCGTCAATGAAAAGCAGCCATGGGAGATAGCAAAGAAAGACAAAGGGGAGCTAAGGGATATTTTGTACAGCATAACAGATTCCTTGAGAATTATTGGTATTTTAATAAGCTCTTTCATGCCAAAAACTGCTGAAGAGATAAATAAACAATTAGGTATAAAAGCAGGTAGCCTAAAAGATTGTAAATTTGGTTTATTAAAAAAAGTAAATATTAAAAAGGGAGGAGTTTTATTTAAAAAGATATAAAATGACAAAGAAAGGCTCTTGCCCAAAGTATATCGAATTCAAAGATTGGGAAAAGTTAGATCTAAGAATAGGTACTATCAAGGCTGTTGAAGACCATCCAGATGCTGATAAGTTATATGTCTTAATTGTAAAATTCGATGATGTTCCAGACAGGCAGATAATTGCAGGCATAAAGGAACAATATAAAAAGGAAGAGCTGATAGGAAAGCAGGTTGTTGTTATTGTTAATCTTCAGCCAATCACTCTGAGAGGAATAGAAAGCAATGGCATGATATTGGCAGCCGTAAATAAAAAAGATAAAATTGTTTTAATATCTCCCGAAAAGAAAATAGATAATAATTCTAAAGTGCAATAATCCGATATTAATTTACTCATTTTATTTAAATATATAATCAAAAGCTTTAAATATTACTAAGTATTACTAAGTATTACAATGGAAACTGTAAGTATAAAGCTGGAAGATGAATTCGCGAAAGATGTAGAATCAGCTATTAAAAAGCACCATTATACTACTAAGACAGAATTTATAAGAGAAGCAATAAGGGAAAGAATAAAAGAGCTAGAGAAAGAAGAGGCTTTAAGGCGTATAAGGAAGCTGTATGGTGCTTCAAAAAGAAAAACCACAGATAGGCAACTCCATGAAGCTAGAGAAAAATCATTTGAAGAATTAGAAAGAGAAATTTTATAATAGCTCCTCTGGCTTTTTAGTTCCTACAATATGTCTTAATTTTTCAAAATCTTGATCTTTTGAGACCATTAATGCCATATTATCTTTTGCAATTATAGCGTGCAGGGCATCTCCTTTTGGCACCCCTTTTTGTTTAGCTATATGCTTAGCTTCTTCCTTTTGTTCTTTACTTATATGGACTCTTCTAATATTATTAGGTTTAACGATCTTGAAAATAGCATTAATTTCATCAATATTATAGCCTAAATGTTTTAATTCTTTAATATGAAGATCTGAATAAATAATAATAGAATTTTCATCAACAATTTTTAAGATTAAATCCAAGGCGTATCCGCCATCCTTGCCTCTTTTTTCATAGTAATCTAGCCAAATAGACGTATCAAAATTATAAATAGCCATATAGTCTTAAATTTGAGCTATCTTTAAATAATTTGTGATTAATAGATAAAATCTGTTTTATAGGCAATTAATTTAAATAGCGATTAAGTTGTTTTAGTTTCGCTAGAGAAAAAGATAGATAATAATTCTAAGGTGCAATAATTAAATTCCTACTTTTTTTCCAATCCCCTTAATTTTAGATAGTTTCTTGCTCAACTCTTGCAACTGAATTTTTAATTTTTCTTCCCTATCTCTTAATTCTGTTTCTTTGTCTATTAAGTCAAATAATCTCTGTTTTAAATCCACCTCTTCCTCTTTTGTTAATTCTAATTCGCTCTCTGCAACATTGAGTTTATCTTCTAATTCCTTCTTTTCTAATTGCAGGCTATACAACTTTTTCTTTATTTCTCCCAAGGTTTCAGTTAAGATTATCTTTTTATCTTTTTTCATTTTATTTTAAGAATTTTTTTAAAAATCTTATCGCCCCCCCCGCTTATCATTATAAGTTTGGTAAATAAAGATAAGAAATATTATTGACACTATTAAAAATGATACATCTCTTATATTAGTAATTCTATCCACCATTCCATATACACTATACAGCATAAAAAGATTTATTCCGCTTATGATAAAGGAAGCTATTGAAAGAAAGAATAAGGTCGCAGACATAGTTCTTTTATGAATTTGTACTAGCAAAATCCCAATTAAAAAAAATACAAGTCCATTTATTAACCACAAGATAGTTAATACATCTACCATTTTATTTTTTGATTATTTCTATAATTTTTGTTTTGGATATGCCCAGCATGACTAAAATAATTAAGCCACTTGATAACAACAAGGAATAAGCAACAACCCTAAAAATGTATTCGTTAAAAATTGCTCTATAGATAAGTGCTATGTTAAAAACAATGAATAAAAAAGGTAAAATATTTACCCCATTTTCGATAAGAATAATTGGAGCACTTATTGGTGCAATAGGTTTTTTATTGTTAGCTTATAGGTTAAATGTTCTAGGTACTGCTTTAATAGGTATTGGATCTTTGCTAATTTCAGCGGGAGAGAAATAAAATGGTAGGGTACGAATTAATAGGGGTTATATTAGTAGCAATTTCAATAGTTTATTCCTTTATTAAGAAACATGATAAAACTGCTTTTGCTTTAATAATTGTACTTCTAGCATTGCTTTATCTTCTTGGCATTATTTAATTTTTTAAAAAACATAAATTTTTTTCTGACATAATTTCACCTTTTTTTGCTTAAGCTCGTTTTTGATTAAACTTTCGTTTTTCCCTTAAGGCTTTTTTAAAAAGGCTTATAGTACAGATCTATGAACCCCTATTAAGGTAGAGATTTTAACCTCTAATTATCTCACCTCCGTGGAAATGAGACCCTAAAAAAAGATTTAACACTCTGTACTAGTTTATAGATATTTTAAGAATTTATATAACTTTTGGAGAAATGGACCCGGCAGGATTTGAACCTGCGATCCCCACCTAACTGAGTTAAACGTATCAGAGTGGTGCTTTACCAGGCTAAGCCACGGGTCCTTAAAACAGAATTAAATTAGAGAATTTATAAAGGTTTTGAAATAAAAATACGCCTTCGGGCAGAATATCGATCTTTTAAGATTCTCGAACTGCCGACCACCTGATTAACAGTCAGGTGCTCTACCCTTCAGATCAAATACTTAAAGTACCTGTATGCTGAGCTACGAAGGCTTAAAAGAAATAGCCATTACCAAATTTAAAAACCTTTCTAAACTTTATTTTTGTACTTTATTCCAGATTAAGGCAAAAAGTCCGCCAACTACATAGCCTATTACAAATGCAAGAATGATTCCAAGGACGAAAGTCAGCCAATTAAAGCTTAGCATAGTAAAATCAATAAATATAAAATGCAGGCTCAGCTTCCAATTCAAAAGCTGCCCATTAGTTAAAACTATTAAAATTACTCCAATAAAATGCAAAACAGCAGCAAAAATACCAACAGAAAGTGCTGCATTCTTCACGCTTATCTTTGCCATAGTTATGTTAAACATCAATCAATATTTAAAACTAGTGTTGCTACTTTGAAATAAGCTTCTTTAATAAGCCTGGCCTGTTTGTAGCAATCCCATCAACACCCATCTCAATAAACTTTTTCATTGTTTTTATATTATCAACAGTCCATATGTTTACCCTAAGCCCATTATCATGCGCCATTTTAATTAATTTTCTTGTAACATACCTGTAATAATAAAAAATCTCATCCGCACCAACCCTAAAAGTTGATTTGACAGGATCATATAAAACTCTTCTAATGCGGTGATGATTGAAAGGATACATGGAAAATATTAAGCCAGTTCTTAAATTGTTATCGAGCTTCTTGATAGTTCTGATGATAGATTTATTGAATGAAATAATAATAACATTCTTCAAATTATTTTCCTTGATTAAATTAACAATCTTTTTTTCGCATCCTTTATCCTTAAGTTCAATAATAATCCCAACCTTATTTCCAATCAATTTAACCGCCTCTTCTGGCGTTGGAATCTTTTCTCCATTAACCCTTAGCTTTCTTATGTCCCTGAAATATAGGTTCTTGACATATCCCTTTCCATCAGTCAGCCTATCAACCTTCTTGTCATGAAATACTATTAACTTTTTGTCCTTAGTCAGCCTCGCATCAAACTCAATAAAATCAACTTTTAATTTGATTGCCTTTCTAAAAGCCTTCAAGGTATTCTCAGACTCATAAGCAGATCCACCCCTATGCGCGATTATTAATGGTTTCACTTTACATTACCTTTTGAAATATTTATCTCTATAATATTATCTTATTAATCCAAGAATTCTTTGTTTTTAATCTTTTCTGGTAGGTATTTTTCTGATATAAAGCTGATTCCCCTCGAGCTTAATGACTGTATTTCTACTTTTGCTCTATTCTTTTTCATCATGCTAAATTGCCTCTGCCAATCTTTATTGTCCTTAAACCAATCATATTCAGAAATTTGTTTTAATCTGTCCTCATCTTGGTCGGTAAATTTGATAAAATGTTTTTTTAAATCATATTTTTCTATATCGTCGCAAGATACTCCAATATATTTAACTCCAGGAATAGTTAATCTCTCAGCTGCATGAGCTAAAGCAATGCTTCCATATTTAATGACTGAATAAATATAAATTCCCCAAGGATCATTATCTACTAATACATAAATAGGTAAATTAAATTCATCATATAACCTTTGCAATAATCTTCTTATCCCCCTGGTAGTCTGACCTTGTGAAGACATGATAATACAATTATTTTTATACCAAAATTTATCTTCATGCAATCTCTCCCAAACAGCAGCCTTTTCCATGTAAATAATATATTTTGCATTTACTTTTTTAAATTTAATATCTTCAACATTAGAAGGAATACTCCATCCGCCACTTCCTAATTTACTCCAATCAATAACATCTCCAGCATCTTCAATAACAACTTTTCCAGCAACACTTCCATTCTTATTAGCATTAACATGCAACTGCTCTCTAGAAAATTTACTAATAACCTCTAAATCTTCAATTGCTTTATCAGAATCTGTTTGTTCATCAACTAAGTTTATATTCGTTCCAGGAATAGTTCTTTTAGCCATGTAAAAAACATCTCTTAAACTCGAGTGTTTTCCAGTTTCTAATAATTCTTTTTTAATTATAGAAGCAACTTCAACAGTTTGTAAAAACTTTTTAGCGTGAGCAACATTAAAGAAGCTTCTCTCTGCCATCTTATTCCCTAACTTTAATGTTTTTGATTTAGTATCATAAACTATATTAGATAAAGCTCTAACCGGTAAATTAATCGTAGGATTTCTACCTTTCTCACTCTGCTTAATAATATCTTCTCCAAAGTTTACTAATGCTTCTTTTGCTTTACTTTTTTGTTTCTCCATTTTCCATCAAATCTTTTAATCCCTTTTTTAATATTTTATTAAGATCATCTTGAATCTTATTTGATTTCTTATTTGTTAAATTTTCTAATGAATTTGCCAACTCTGGAATATATTTTTCAAAAAGATTTACTCTATCTTGTTGTTCTTTTGCCTTAATATTCTTTCTAATCCATAACCCTAATTCTCTTCCAGCCTCTTGCAAAGCCAACTTAATCTCCTTAATAATTTCATCATAATGCGCTAGAGCATCCTTTGCCTCAGAAGTGAATGGCGGCCATACAGAGCACAAATGTACCAAAATCACCAAAGGGCCAACAGGCAAGTTTTGACCTGATTGCTGCATACCATAGGGCTTCCAGTTTGTATCCAACACTGCTTCATTAATCGCGCATGCCCCTTGCTGGAATAATAAAGGAACCCTATTAGCAAACCTCAATAATTTTGCTGTCTCTTCTTTAGGCAGCTCCCCATTATAGACTAGGCCAACCTCTATGATAAAAGGAAAACCCCTGTAAACACTTGGAGACCTGGAAACAGTTGTATAAAAATCAGCATTAAACTCCTTTTTTAAACTCTTTTCCAATACTTCAGCTGTAATTGGGCTTAAACAATCTGTAGGGGGGGCTCTTATTTTCGTTTCTTTTATTGCTTTTAAAAGAGCCTCTGCCTCCTGGTGGTTTATTTGTCTTGGTTTTTTTCCAGAATTGAGCTTTGCTCTTTCGCATATTTCTTTTGCGGTTCCAGCTCCAACACTTGAAAAATCATTTATAAAAAATGCCTGTACAGACCTTGCACTTGTTTTGCCTAGCATCCATAACAAAGTTCCAAACTCAATGCCATAAGGGTGTGGTCTGATTTCTTTTGGTTTCTTTGGAAATTCATTAAGTACCCTTTTGTATACTACCTTTTCCTTATTTGGGTCTATGTATATGAACTCTGCATGCGGATTTGCGATTGCTGTTTCTTTAATATACTCATCCACGCTTTGCCTTCCCTTTTGATATTTTCCATCCAGCTCCACCTCAACCCTTGTACCATGCTCCCTTTTCCACTCCCTCTGCTCCTCTCTTAGTATTTTTGGCTCATTTTTTTGTGTATCAATCTGTATCTCATAATAATATGCTGGCTTATTAGCAGAAATCTTTGAAATTACTTTAATTGGTTTCCCTGTTGTTAATTGTGAATACAAAACAACTGCAGAAATCCCAATACCTTGCTGCCCTCTATTCTGGATAAGAGTATGAAACTTGCTTCCATATAATAATTTTCCGAAAATATTTGGAATCTGTTGCTTTAAAATCCCTGGCCCGTTATCCTCTACAACAACAACAAATCTTTCTTCTGATATTTTTTTTAATTCAATGTAAATTTCTGGCAAAACATTAGTTTCATCACATGCATCTAATGAATTATCACAAGCCTCCTTAACAGCCATCAATAATGCCCTTGTTGGCTTGTCAAACCCGAGCAAGTGCCTATTCTTGGTAAAAAATTCAGCTATAGAAATTTCGCGCTGCTTTTTCGCTAATTCTTCTGCCTTTATCATTTTCCTCTTTTAAGAGATAATGAATCTTGGTTGCTTATAAAACTTACGCAGAATTTTTTCTCCTATTTTTTTCGAGCATGGCATAAACATTTCCGTGCTTACTTCCCCTTAATAAATTTTCTATGGCCTTTCTTGCAATAAAAACATTCTTTGTATGTCCAATTATGCCAACTGTCTTGCCGTAAATAATTATGTATGTATCAGTTAACTGTTCAATGTATTTCCTGGCTCTGCCCTCTGTTCCAATAAGCCTGCCCCTGGAAACAGTGATGTTGCCCTTAGAAAAATCCTTAATGTTTATGAGCTCGAAAGAATTTTGGTCGTCTAATAGCATTACTGCAACCTCTGGATTAAAACCCCTGGCTATGGCGCTTACAACCTGCCTTGCGATAAACAATTTTAAGCTATCATCGCTCTGCAAATTTACTTCTCCTGTAGAAGAGCTTACCTTAATCTTAACCCCAAGCTTGCCCTCAAGAAAATTCTTTGTGGCGCCTCTCTGCCCTATTAAAACAGCAATCCTGTCATATGGTATTTTTATTTCTTCTGTGAACATCTTAAAACTCTTCAAATTCTTTTAGTTCTTTAAGATAACCTTTATTTTTTAGCCAAGATGCCTGATTTTTTGTATACTTAAATAAGATATCTCCCTTTTCATTACCGCCAACCTCCCAAGGCTCAACGAGTACAATATCCCCTTCTCTCACCCATAAACTTCTTTTTAATCTTCCGGGAATCCTGCATATCCTTGTTTTGCCATCCAAGCATCTTACCCTCATTCTCGATGCCCCTAATCTTTGTTCCAATATTCCAAAGACCTGTCTGCCCCTTGGAAGCATTATCCTAGTAAATTCTTCTTGTACACTATCCTTATTTTTTTCCATTGCAAAAAAAATAGGAATATTCTTTATAAATATTGCTATTTAAAGACTATTCAGCCCTGAACAAAACCGTTACCCTGTACAAAGTCTTGCTTGTTTCCCTGCTTACACCATATAATCTCCTTGTTATCTTTACTTCTCCCCTAAATCTTCTTTTCAATTGCACACCAAGCGCCCTTGCAAATCTTTGGGAGCTGATGTAAATATCGATTCCTGTTTTAAGTTTAATAGTCTTAGAAATAAAAACATCTTTTCTTTTTGCAATATTAGCTAAAGCGAAGGCAATTACCTCTTCTCTTTGTGGCCTTATTTGAATGATTGCTTCATAATATTGGTTCATATGTAATACACCTGCATAAATGGAATGCCTTTAATATAAATAACAGAGTTCTTATCTGCAATCCCTTCCCTTATTGCCAAGTTGATGCAATTTTTGCCCACAATGTTAATGTTAATAGACTTCTTGAATATCGCTTTAAGCTCATCTTCCGAAACAAGCCTTCCCTTATAAAAGCCTTCAGAGATATTTAACACTTTATTTTTTTCCCTGTAAATTTTTCCTATAATATCCTCATCGCATACAGCCGTAATAGAACTATTGTTTCCTTCATGCATTTTTGCATAAAACATTTTATATGCCCTTCTTTACCCTATTCTTAGCGCCACAGGCCATACACTTAACAAACATAAGTTCCCCCTCTTTAATAAGTGTCGTATCTGGTTTTTTGCAGCTATAGCACAAAACAAAATTATCAGCATATTCTTCTATCTTGGAATTTATAGAATTGCTGCTTATTTTTCTTCCAAGAACAAGCCTGTTGCCTTCCATCTTTGCAGGCGTGGCTAATTCCCTTTGTAAGTATTTCAACAAATGAGCAGTTTTCCTGTTCAAGATGTCACATATTTGTACAAAATTTATTATAATTGTCTTATTTCCTTCTATATGGCCCTTTACCTTGGGAATTTCATACCTAACACTAGAAACAACTTCCTTGGGCAATTGGCCGAATACAGCATCCAGCATTTCTTCATACTTAACCATTTCGGAGTAAAACATTAAGAAAACTATTTAAATACTTTGTTAATTTACAGCCTTCAGCTTGCCCTTAAATTCAAACACTTCACCATCTTTAATAAGCTCTTCTATCAGATAATCTACATTTTCTATCTCATGCTCTTTAACAAGCGTCTTTACATCAATACCTTCCTCATATTTGCTTATTAAACTCAGTAGCCTCTGCCTTGATGTATTATCACTAATTTTCTCATCAACTACTTTTTCCTCAACAACATTTTCAGTAGCATTACGGCTCTCTGCTTTCTTTGGCTTGCCATATAATTTAATTAATTCTGCTTTCCTTACAGTAAACCATGTAGAATCTAGTTTTTTTACAATCGTTGGCGTAACATATATTTCATCCTGATAATTCCTTACTCTGCCTATGACATTAATTATATCCCCTACATTTACACTGGTTATCAAGGCAGTATCTTCCCTCCAAAACTTGATTCTTATAGTTCCAGAGCTGTCATCAAGAACTACAACAGCATAAGTATTGTCTTCATTATTGTACTTCTCTATAACCGTTGCCATAATGTTGACTCTGCTAACCTTATTGTCATTTATTAAGACATAGCTAAAATTCTGTTCAGATTCATCAATTATAAATTCCTTGCCAACTAAGTCACTTATCCAAACCTTAAAAGCTGTCTGCCTCTGCATTTTTACACCTAAGGCTCGGCCTTCTGTATATAACCCCTCTTTGGTTCAAATATATAACCATCCTTCTTCAACAATTCTATAAAATCGTCAAGCTCGTCTCTTCTTACGCCCTTGTCAAGAACAGCAGGTATTAAATCATCAAGTAATATAGATTTAATGCCTTTCTCATTCATTTGATTTATTACATTCCTGACAATGACTATTTTGTTCCTTTTAGAAGCAGTTATACCTGTAGTTATTCTATCTATGTCTATCTTGCCGGTTTCATAGTCAAGGCCAACCTCCATAAGGCAATACTTGAGCAAATTTATTGCCCTCTTCGCATCATTTCTTGTAACAGTATCGGAAAGTCTGATCTTAGCGTTTGCCTCGGCTAATCTCACAAGAGCTTCTAATTGCCTAGCTGATATAGGAATGCTTTTAAATATATCCTCCTTTGACTGATCCTGATTTCTTAATCCAACATAAAAAGATTTTATTTCCTCAATAGCCTGTTCGCTAAGCTTTGGCTTAATATACTGCCTGACATAAGCAATATACTTTTTTAGTAAACTGTATTCTATTTCTGGTTTTATTGTTTCAGGAGCCTGATGCAGCCTGAGAACATAGGAGGCTATTTTTCCATCTTTTTCAACATTTGGCAAATCTCTAACTATAAAAATAAGATCAAATCTATTAATCAAGGTTGGGGGTAAATCTATCTGCTTAGGAATAGGTGTATAAGGATCAAACCTTCCAAGCTTTGGATTAGCAGCTGCAAGAACGGTTGTTTCTGCCTTAAGAGTAGCTTGTATATTTGCTTTGGCAATGCTTATCCTTTGTTGTTCCATTGCCTCGTGCAAAGCATCCCTATCTTCAGTGGTCATTTTGTCAAGCTCGTCAATAATAACGATGCCCTTATTAGCCAAAACCATCGCTCCAGCCTCAAGGGCCCATCCTCTTAAAAATTCATCTTTTACAACAGTTGCAGTCAAGCCAGCAGCGCTTGCACCCTTGCCACTGACAAATCTGCCCTTTGGTGCTATTTTAGCTACAGAACTTAATAAAGAACTTTTTGCAGCACCAGGATCCCCAACGAGCAATAAATGTATATCTCCCCTTACAAAAGTCCCGTCTACTTTTAATTTTTTAACACCACCTACAAGCTCTAAAAATAAGGCCTCTTTTATAATATCATGCCCGTAAATAGAAGGTGCTACACTATTAACAAGTTTTTCGTATAACAGGGGGTCTTTTGATAGTTCAATTATTTTATTTTTGTCTCCTTCATTTATATCTATCTCTTCGTAAGCCTCTTCAACCGGCTCTATATAATTGCCCTTTATTGTTAAATCATACTTAACAGACTGCACCCCTGTTCTCAGGAACATAGGTACTTCCTTCACAATACCATAAATTCTTACCTTACTTCCGGGAGTTGTTTTTTTCTCCATTCTTGGCTCAACAAGATCCTCTTCTAAAATTGTTGAAATTCTTTGTGGTTGTTCCCCTTCAAGCGATTCAGGAACCTCTTCTATAATGATTCTTTGTGCATCAACTAAATCCTTGCTCAAAAGCCTGAACCTCCCCCTCCTCCCACAAGTGCACCTCGTTGGTTCTTTGAATTTTGTATCAACCTGTAATATAGACATGCTGTTTCCGCAGGCAGGGCATTCAAACTTTGCGCTTACAACCTGTGGCCTTACACTGGTAGCCTGTCTTACTATGCCCTCAACAACAATAAAATCATTCAAATGCTCACTCCTTATGTTTCTTATCATAACACACTGGCTCGCTGGCAGATTCTTTATTCTAACTCTTATGCCACTTAACCCAAAATGGTCCAAAGAAAGTTCTGCAGCCCTGATAATTTCCTCAGGCTCTTTAAACAGACACTCAGACAATTCATAGCTAAACTTGTTTAATTCAGAAAAATCTACAACAATAAATTTCTTTCCAGTTTTAATAAGATCGTGTATCGCCTCTTTGTAATTATCCTCAAAAAAATCCTTAAATAGTTCAATTTGGTCCTGTACAGTTAGCATTTGTCTACAAATACCTTTGCCTATTATAAATTTTTAGATGATTCAAAATATAAAAAGGAATTATTTCTTTTCAACATGCTTAAGCACTTTTATCAATTTATCTAGGGCTTCTTTTAATCTCGTCTCGCTGGTTGTTCCTGTGCACACTATCTTCCCATTGCTGAACAATAAGAAAGTTGCCCTTGTTCCGGCTAATTTGTAAACCAATCCAGGAAATTGCTCAGGTTCATATTCTGTATTATCCAGCTTCATTGCCAACTTGTTAAGATTCAAAGCCATATTTATATCGCCAGAAGCAACCATATTTTGTATCTTGATAATTGGTCTTATCTTTATCTTAATTCCTATCTTTCCAATGTTTTTTATAATCTGAGAAACAGACTCTCTTACCTTTGTCATGCTTTTAGCCCCAGTACAAACAACCTTGCCTGAACTGAATATCAACGCAGAAGTCTTTGGTTCCTTTATTCTCATGACCAACCCTGGAAATTGCTCAGGATTATATTCCGTATTCGACAAAGTCTCAGCTAGTTTTATCAAAGGCATATCATGGGCCAAGAAAGTAGAAGCAACTATATTTTGTATTTTTAACTCCTTTTTTGACATCTTACTCCCCCCTTTAAAAAGGATTTATAAATATTAACAGAAAGGTTTATAAATGTATTTAAAAGCAGTTACCCCCCAGATATAGCAAATTATTTTATAGTATTAAAAGAAATCTCAAATTCCTGGTCCCTTATCCTTTCCCTAACATTAACCTTATAAGCTCCTTTCTTTTCAAAATCCAGGCTTTTTGCATTAACCTTAATTTTAATATCATCTTTAACCTTTCTCAAATCATAATCGCTTTTTATTGCCAATTCAATCAAATTTTCTTTCTTTAACCCCTCCTTCTTTCTTAATGTCTGTATCTTCCTCATTAACTCCCTTGCATAACCCTCTTGTTCTAATTCTGGTGTTAGCCTTGTGTCTACCTCTACATTTAACTTCCCTTTTTTAAACTCTACTTCTTTAACATTGGCCTGTACCTTAATTAAATCTTGTAGTTTTTTAATAGAATTTACATTTTCTATAGTTATCTTTGTTCTGCTCAAAGGCCACCTCATCCCTAATTTAGCCTTTTCTCGTTCTGCCAGTATCATTTGTATAATTTTGCTTGTAGCATCAACACTTCTTTCCAATTCTTCGTCAATTAACTCTTTGTCATATTTGGGCCAATCAAATAAATGAATGCTTTCCTCCTTTAGCTTGAACTCCTTTCTTAGATTCTGGTAAATCTCCTCTGTAATAAAGGGAGCAATTGGAGCAAGAATTTTTAGGGTATTTAGCAAAACATTGTAGATTGCATACAGAATAACCTCTTTTTCCCTCTTGTTCCCAAATACCGTTTTATCCCTTATTAATTGTATATAAAATCTACTTAGTTCTAAAAATAATTTCTCTATAGCAATAGGGATTTCATCTAAGTGGTAATTATCAAATAATTCTGTGGTTTTTTTTAGTGTATTGTTTAATTTTGAAAGGATATAAATCTCTTCTGTACCCAAATCTTTTTTACTAAAACTTTTAATTAATTTTATCCCTTTGGAATATTCTATTAAATAGTTATGTAAATTCCATAATATGTTCAAGTTCTTGTACTTAACCTTCATATCCTCCATGTTATAATTTATGTCGATTCCTGGGTTTGCGCCGCCAATCATGTAATACCTTAAAGCATCGCTGCCATAATTATCTATTATCTCATAAGGGGAGATTACATTTCCAAGGCTCTTGCTCATTTTTCTTCCAAGAGCATCCTGGACAAAGCCATGCATGTAAACAGTCTTGTAAGAATGCTTCTTCATAGCAATCATAGAAGTTATAAGCAGTAAACTGAACCAGCCTCTTATCTGGTCCTTGCCTTCCAATATTAAATCAGCAGGATATAACTCCTTGAATAAATCAGTTCTTCCGGGATAATCAAGACAATTCCAAGAAAGAGTTCCAGCATCTATCCAAACATCCAAAATATCTGGGATTCTCCTCTTTACACCGCCACATTTGCACTTAATTATTACTTTATCTATCCAGGGCTTGTGTAAATTTTCAGGCAGTTTTCCAGCTAATCTTTTTAACTCATCAACACTGCCAACAACAAGGTAATCCCTACATTTGTCACATTTCCATATAGGTGCGGGTGTTCCCCAATATTTCTGCCTTGTGATTCCATTATCCCTCAAATTACATAACCAGGAATCAAACCATTTGTTCCCAGCCCACTCCGGAACCCATTTAACTCTCTTATTCAGTTTCCTCATTTTATCTATCATGTCCTCTATTCTAAAGAACCACTGCTCTGTTGTCCTGAATATAACTGGGTTATGGCATCTCCAGCAATGAGGATATTCATGCTCAATTTTAGTTGCAACAATTAAAGAACCATTCTTGTCTAGCTCATCAATAATTTTGCTATCATCCCTTCTTGCAACAAATCCGCTAAACATCCCCATTTTATTAGAAAATTTCCCATTATCATCAACCTCATTAAAGGCGCTTAAGCCTTCCTTATGCCCCACCTCATAATCCTCCGGACCACAACCTGGAGCGCAATGAACCAATCCAGAACCCGTGTCCAAAGTAACGTATTCCTTAGATAAAACAACAGTATGTAAATTTCTGCTTTTTGGAAAATTTGTTTCTTTCTCAAATGGATGTGTATATCTTAGCCCCTTAAGCTTGCTTCCTTTAAACTTATCAATTATTTTAAATTTTTTCCCTGTTACGCCTTCTACAGATTTAACTAGGCCCTCTGCCATAATCCAAACTTCATTGTTTGTTTCTGCCTTTACATAATCAAAATTGGGATTAGCCATAACAGCTAAATTAAATGGAACTGTCCAGGGTGTTGTTGTAAAAATTATCAAGTATTCATTGCTTTTATTAACTTTAAACTTTAAAAATATAGAATTGTCCTTAACATTTTCATAGTCCAGCTCATGCTTGGCTAATGAAGTTTCACATTTGGCACACCAATGCATAACCTTCTTTCCAAGGTAAAGCCTCTTGTTCTTGTCTGCCTGTTTAATCAACCACCATTCTCCATCAAAAGAACTCTTGGTTAATGGTGTGTAGGGATTGCTCCACTCCATCCACACCCCCAATCTTTTAAAATCATTTATCATTAAATTCATATTGTCTATGGAAAACTTCTCGCATTCCTTCTGGAATCTTTCTATGCCATACTTTTCTACGTCTTCTTTTCTGTTTAATCCAAGCTTTTCTGCAACTTTATTTTCAATAGGCATTCCATGCATATCAAAACTTGGCCTGTCCCAGACATCTAAACCTTTCATCCTCAGAAATCTCATTACAGAATCCCTTAATGCCTTTCCCCATGCATGGCCTACATGAATTCTTCCAGAAGTATAAGGCGGTCCATCCAAATAATAAAATTGTTTTTTTCCCTTGTTTTTTGCCTTGGCCTTCTCGTAAATCTTGTTTTTTTCCCAAAATTCAAGTATCCTTGGTTCTATCTCTTTAGGATTGTACATACTTTGCTCTTAAATTAGCATTATTTATAAACTTTTATATCTAGAAAAACCAAAATAAAAAGATTTATATATAAGCATAAATCAGCTATACTGCAGTTTAGATAGACTATTTCTAAAATAGTTTTGAACTGTTAAAATAAAAGCAAAGGAGAGTGTTAAAAATATGTATGGAGATTTTAGGCAAAGAAGTTTTGCTCCTGTTAATGTAGGAGAAGAATTAGATCTAAAAATAGAGGCTGTAGGCGAAAAGGGGGATGGCATAGCCAAGATTAAAGGCTTTGTTATCTTTGTCCCAAACACCAAAGAAGGAGATGAAGTTAGGATAAGAATAACAAAAGTCTTCAAAAAGGTTGGTTTTGGAGAGGTAATCGGCCAGGGTTCTCCAGCTGAAGGGTCTTCTGAAGAAGAGCCTAAGAAAAAAGAGAAAAAAGCAAAGAAGGAAAAAGCTGAAGAAGAAGTGCAGGAAGAAGGTACTGAAGAGAAAGCCCAAGAAGAGCCTGCAGAAACAGAAGAAAACGTTGAAGAATCAGAAGAATTTTAATGAATTCTAATCTTGGTTTTTAAATTTTTATATTTTTTTCTTTATTTTCCTATTCTTATTGTAATTTTTGACAGAATTTAGACCAATAATTTGTTTTTAAAAAACAGGTAGGGGTTAAACACAAAAAAACACCACCTTTAACCCCCTTTTACTACGCTACTGTAATTTCAACGCCCATTTTTATAAATGATAAGTGATTTATATTGATTTCTAATGTTGCAAATATATTATTAAATTTAAGTATACAAATCTATATAAAGCAATTATTTTTATTAAATATATATGATATGGGGGGAAAAGTTTCGTCCAAAGAATTTTTCCGAATTTTTTGGGCAGGATAAAGTCGTTGAAAGAATTAGGGCCTTTGTTAAGCAGAAAAATATACCACATATGTTATTTTCAGGCCCGGCAGGTATTGGAAAAACCACAATTTCTTTGATAATTGCAAAAGAATTATACGGAAAGGAATGGCAACAGAACTTTCTTGAGTTAAATAGCAGTGATGAAAGAGGCATTGATGTAATAAGAAACAAAGTAAAGGACTTTGCAAGGACAAAAACAATAGGAAATTTTCCATTTAAAATTATATTATTAGATGAATGTGATAGTCTAACAAAAGAGGCCCAGCAGGCATTAAGAAGGACAATGGAAAATTATACTAACACATGCAGGTTCATTTTGTCCTGTAATTATTCAAGCAAGATTATCGATCCTATACAAAGTAGGTGCATAGTTTTTCATTTTAAGCCATTAGAAAGGGATGCTATTGGAAAAATCATTGATAATATAACAAAAAATGAGAAATTAAAAATAGAGAAGAACGTTGCAGACGCCTTGCTTGAAATTTCTGGAGGCGATGTAAGAAGAATTATCAACATATTGCAGAGCTGTGCGGCAGTTAATAAAAACATAACCAAAGATTTAATCTATGAAACGGTATCTGTAGCTCACCCAAAAGAAGTAAAGGAGGTTCTTGAGTTGGCAATATCTGGAAACTTCATAAAATCAAGAGAAAAGCTTCTCGATACCATGCTGAAATATGGCTTGTCCGGCTTGGATATAATAAGGCAGATACAAAAAGAAACTTGGGAGCTAAAAATAAAAGATGAAGACAAGGTTAAGATGGTTGAAAAATGTGGGGAAATAGAATTCAGAATGGTTGAAGGCTCGGATGAATACTTGCAATTGGAAGCATTATTGGCTAGCTTTACTTTAATAAAATGAGGCAATGGAAAATATTAGTACATGACGATTTTGATGGTTTAGTTAGTTCTGTTCTGCTAAGCATAAAACTTAAAACAAATATTGTTGAATTCTATGAACACGATAAAAAATATAGGGTAAATAAAAATACTGTCATTGCAGACCTTCCTTATCAGAAAGGAGCCGGAATGTGGTTTGATCACCACATAACTAGCAAGATAAATAAAAAATTCAAAGGGAGATTTAGCTTGGATAAAAGCTGCGCAACTACAATTTATAATCATTTTAACAAAAAATTTCCAAGGTACTATAAAAGTATAATCAAAAAGGCGAATAAATCAGATTCGGGAAGTTATACTACAGCCGACATTAAGAACTACAATAAGGTATACTTATTGGATAGGATTGGTTTTTTAGCCCCTTTTAATAACAGTAAAGAAAAGCTATTATTTTTTAAAATAATGTTTAACCACTTCAAAAATGAAAGGCCGTTTAATGACTTATTCAAAAATGAATACATTAAAAAACTTGTTAAAAGAATAAAAAATGAAGATAAGAAAAGCTTGGCGTTTGTTAGAAAAAATGGCATTATAAAGAATAAAACATTGGTTATAAATTCCTCTAATAAAAATATAACCCTAAACCCATTTTATATCTACGTAAGATATCCAAAATGTAAATATGTAATGATAATAAGCAGAAAAAAAAGTAAATTAGGAATCCTACTGACATTTAACAAATTTTATAATACTAAGCATACCTCAAATATTGGTGGTATCTTAAAGAGATATGGTGGGGATGGCCATAAAGTAATTGGTGGTTGTAGGATAAATAAAAAATATAAAGAAAAAGTATTAAATGAAATATTAAAAAAATTAAAATGAAGCTTTTCATAGATAAATACCAACCCAAATCAGCAAGAGAGATCCAGCATAATTACGAAGCTATTTCAAAACTTAAAGAATGCGTGAATAATAAAAAAACAGCCTTGATTTATGGCCCAACAGGAAATGGAAAGACAATAAGTGTTTATGCACTGGCTAATGATTTAAACTATGAAATTCTTGAACTAAATGCATCAGATTTAAGAAACAGTGAAAGTATAGAAGATATCTTAGGAAATTCCTTAAAGCAAAAATCTTTGTTTTACAATGGAAAAATAATTTTGGTGGATGAAATTGATGGCTTAAGCGGAAAAGAGGATAGGGGTGGTGTGCAGGCACTTTTAGGGCTTTTGTCTGATTCAAACTTCCCTATTGTTCTAACCTGCAACAGTCCTTGGGATTCAAAGCTGTCTTCAATAAGAAGTAAATCAAGGCTTATAGAATTCAAAAAGCTAAGTGAAAAGGAAATCTTTGGTATATTAAAAGGAATAGTCAACAGAGAAAACATAAATGCAAGAGATGATTTATTGATTAATTTATCAAAAACCTCTAAAGGCGATTTAAGGGCAGCAATTAATGATTTGCAGTTTAATTCCACAGACACAAGGGAAAAAAAGGAAACAATATTTAACATAATGAGAGATATTTTCAAGACCAAAAACAAGGAAGTCCTAAGGTCGTTAGAGAAATTGGATATGGATATTGATGAGGTATTTTTATGGCTGGATGAAAATCTTCCTTTAGAGTATAAAGGGAGAGATTTGGTAAATGCTTATGATGCCTTATCCAAAGCAGATGTCTTTAGGGGAAGAATTATCAGGCAGCAGCACTGGAGATTTTTAGCTTATGTAAATGATTTGATAACAGCCGGTGTTTCTTTTGCTAAAACTGGTATTAATGATAGTTTTATTTCATACAAAAGAACCTCTAGAATTTTAAAGTTATGGAAAGCCAAGATGACAAATACAAGAAAAAAATCAATAGCAGAAAAAATAAGCAAATTAGTTCATACTTCTTCAAGAAAGGTAATAAAAGATATGCCATATTATGTTAGAATATTGAATAAAAAAAATATAGATGAACTAAAGTTAAGTGAAGAGGAGATTGAATGGTTAAATAATATCAATTAAGGTTCTGTAAAGTTATCGGTTGGTAAGTAGATTTCCAAAAGTCATATAAATCTATTT
>Ga0210057_1001457_pt1 | contig 35878 bp, 34 predicted proteins | sample CryGeyCG2114_010_2_FD_183968 | JGI IMG/M metagenome (GOLD analysis project Ga0210057, IMG submission 183968) | Groundwater microbial communities from aquifer - Crystal Geyser CG10_big_fil_rev_8/21/14_0.10 (SPAdes) (version 2) | ecosystem: Environmental > Aquatic > Deep subsurface > Groundwater ... | reverse complement strand
CCCTATTCGCAAGGGTTCTTAACTATATATACAGAGTATATACGATGGATATACTACCGTCAACAGCTGGGACTTGGAGCGTTACAGGCAACCTAGATAAAGTAGAAATTTGATATATGGATTAGACCAACCGCATGGGCTATTGGCCCGCAGATCTACAAAAGTAGAAATTTGATATATGGATTAGACAGAATTGGACAAGCAAGAGTCCCTACGATCTACAAAAGTAGAAATTTGATATATGGATTAGACAGAGGGAGTTTTACGAAGTCCACAAAATCTACAAAAGTAGAAATTTGATATATGGATTAGACGGCACAAATAAAATACGATTTCAAAAATCTACAAAAGTAGAAATTTGATATATGGATTAGACATGTCTTCCAGAGTTGCTTCACTTTATCTACAAAAGTAGAAATTTGATATATGGATTAGACAGGAAACTAAACACTATGGAAACAAATCTACAAAAGTAGAAATTTGATATATGGATTAGACGAACGGCAAGGTGTGAGGGGGTTCTAGTATCTACAAAAGTAGAAATTTGATATATGGATTAGACCTACAAATCAGTTCTACCAATGTCATATCTACAAAAGTAGAAATTTGATATATGGATTAGACGAGGTGGTGATAGAATTACCGGCAATCGATCTACAAAAGTAGAAATTTGATATATGGATTAGACGTAGCAGATAAGGACAGTAGATATAATCTACAAAAGTAGAAATTTGATATATGGATTAGACATGAAATGGGCAGATTATCAAAAATCATCTACAAAAGTAGAAATTTGATATATGGATTAGACAGGAATGAGCTCATCAAGGCAAAGAATCTACAAAAGTAGAAATTTGATATATGGATTAGACGAAGTACAAGTCAGCAATGGTCGCGGTATCTACAAAAGTAGAAATTTGATATATGGATTAGACATTATACATTCGGGTATAAGATTTGATCTACAAAAGTAGAAATTTGATATATGGATTAGACTGAAATGGACAAAGAAAGGCCATCCGATCTACAAAAGTAGAAATTTGATATATGGATTAGACCGTGATTTGTTAGTATCCTACAATTCATCTACAAAAGTAGAAATTTGATATATGGATTAGACCATCCGCAATAAAGGAAATGCCCTTAATCTACAAAAGTAGAAATTTGATATATGGATTAGACATAATCGAAGGAATTGCAAAAGAATTGATCTACAAAAGTAGAAATTTGATATATGGATTAGACTAACGGTTTTCATTATTATCATATAAATCTACAAAAGTAGAAATTTGATATATGGATTAGACTGCGAGAATGGCTCTGTTAGGCCTCAAGATGCAAATAGCACACTCCGTGACTACGACTATATTGGCTATACAGAGCCATTTTTTAAAACCCTTTTTCATAAAGACTAAGGTTTTACCTCACAACCTACTAATCTATACACTGAACTTATACTTTTTCAGTATGTAATTTTCAAAGTTCCCTTCTATTCAAACACCACGACATCTTTCTCATCATTTACTGCATATCCGTACCGGCACACGTTCTTCTTGCACCGCTCGCAAAGTTCCATTACGAGGACACTGTCGGCGTTGCTGAATTTCTTCTTATACTTCAATTCTACCTCCTTCTTGATATTTTGCAAGACGCGATCGCTGTTCCGTATTTCGTACACGGAATACTGCAATTTGCGCCCGAATTTCTTGAGAAACTTCGAGAACTTGGTCCTTACCTTGTCATTACTAAAATCGTATGAAGCAATTATCATAATTTTATTTCCCTATCTTAAACTCTGGAAACTCGTGCTTTCCATCGTTCATTACATGCCGATACAGTCCTTGCACGAAATTATACAGCTCCTCTTTATGTTCCATAATCGCCTCCATAAATAGCTCGGCATATTTCCTGCTTTTCTCAAACTCAATCGTATATTTCCCTCCCGCCACCTTGAAGTCTTTTTCGTCAATCTGCCCAAGATTGAAAGCTTTTAGGATTTGCTTATCAATAACGGAACGAAATGGCTCCATGATGTCGCATGCTAGCGACTTTCGCTGAAAGAAAAGCTTGTGGTAGAAACCCTTGTAGGTATCAAAACCGTATAAACGAAGAAGAGAATCCATGCAATTAAAGAGCATTGAATATCCGATATCCATAAGAAAGTTTGGAATATCCTGTTTTGCCCGCGGAGCGCGCCTCACCCAGTTGATTGAACCGAAATACTCCCCGAAAAAACGGCGGGAGGCATTGCCCTCAATCCCGCGAATGGAATCGTGCGAATCTGCTTTTTCCACTGTGGTAAACATTTCATTCATATCTTTATACATACCTTTCGTGAGTTTCCGCTCTTTCAAGAGTGCGCACTGATTTGTTATCTTATTTCCTACGATTGCCTTCGCCATAGTAAGCTCCTGTTTCTCTGATAACGCATACTGACGCATGCGCAAGAGATAATGCCCTTCGGCCGTCGCACCAAAGTTAGCGTAAGACTCAAAGTTATCTTTGAGAAAGAAAAATGAAACGCCGTGTTTGATACCGTCTTTCATAAGCCCGCTCGTAATCGTAATATCACCAAGCACAAAAACCGCAAACACTTTGTGACATGAGGCGCGATTGATTATCTTATCGTCCTTTGAAAAAACGATATTGTCATTTTGAAATTTAATCTTGTTGAATACGCCACGCTCCGCGCGGATATACAGCAATTGTTTTTCTTTGAAATCAGGAAGTGAAATCATAGTGGATACGCTTAACGAATGGCGCACACGAATAAAAAATACTGCAATTCTAATGTTCCTGAGAATATCAGCACAACGTTTACCAAGCTAATGTTCCGTAAATGCTCTTAGCGCATCGTTCGCAGGCATGATCCCGCATATCATCGGGACCAAACTCCCGCATCCGCTGTAATATCGCCTCAAACTCTTCTCTTTCCTTTTTCTTCGGCACCTGAATTCGGTATCGCTTGTTATCCTCCAGTGAGTGAACAAAGAGAGCTTTAACCTCGTACCCCATCTCTTTCATACAGAAGTACTGGGCATAGAGCTGATACCGATAGCCGGGGTAAATCGTCTTTATTCTGGTCTTTCGCTCGACAAGAACTTTCCGTCCTTGGTCGTAAATGTCAATTTTGCCGACAAGGTTGTACCGCTCGCTTGATACTTCCAGTCCCATGATAAAACGGCGCGCAGTGGAGTAGGTTCCGCTTTCAATGGCTTCATGGTTGAGCGTCCCCGCCACTTGAGGCGTCTGGTGATAAGTCTTTGTATTAAAGTTTTCATACAGCGAATGTAGATATATGGAAACCGGACAATACATAAAATCGTTGATTTTTGAGATTTGAATGTAGGGTTCCATATATTCTGTAGAAGTTAAACCTCTACAAACCCTTAATCAGGGCTATTAAACGACTAATTCAAACGAAAACAGCCTTTTCAGGCCGTTTTCGTAAAATACACAATACTTGACTAGATGTCAATAGTATAGCTATTTGTAAATCTTGTGGAGTCCCGCCTCAACGAAAATAACCGTGGTGTCCGTAACAAAGAAGAATTTTATTCGGTACCGATAATCAACCCAAAAGGCCCGAAGTTCTTTCTCTTTGCCGTGCAGTTTATGCGTCCTTAAACGGGAATCAAACGAATCATCCTTGAAAATGCATCCTTCTTCTGTGCATCATCAATAACGCGCCTAGGCAAACGAGATATGTCCCTGAGAAAGCGACGGGAATATTCAATGCTTTCTATTTTTGCCATAGGTGCGGAGTGCGTCCTTGATTGAACCGGCCTTTATGGTTCTTCCCGCCTTATACTCTCTCATCCCCTCGACAAAAAGCCGGTCTGCTTTTTTAGCTTCTTTACCGGTAAGATAGTACGTTGGTATAGCATTCGACACCAATTCCTCATACTTTTTGATGGGAAGGATCACGACCCCCTCATCCCTGTCTATTTTGCTTTTTGAGATAGTTATCGTATTCATGCTTTCAATACTATCATTTTTTCCAAGGAATTTCAATTACAAACTTCTGCTTTTTTTCTTTAGTTTTTCTCCATTTTCGATTATCCATTTTCCCCAGACTTGCTTACCAGCTAACCATGCATCCCATTCCTCATCAGAAATGTACAGACCTAACCCAAGTTTGATATGTTCATTCATAATCATTCCCTTTCGAGCAATATTGAATGCCCCATTAGCGTCTCCAGAGTCCGGTTCATTACTTTTCGCTTTCCTTGAATCAAAATGGTTCTCATTCTCATCGCGCACCGGAGAAAGAATAAAGTCACTGTCCTCCTTTTTGACACCCGTATTTCTTATTTGCTGAATCATCTCAATAGTAAACCGAAGTGACTCCCATGCGGTATGTTCGTCCATCTTTACCAACTCAACACCTTCATCAACAATTTGAGAATGAAGTGATTTATTCAAATCAAAGCTGGTGAAGAGCTTACTCAGATTCTTCGTTACATCCTGCGGTGTACTTACCCACTCGCCAGTGTTACGATTTTGTTCTCTCCGAAAACGTTCAAGACTCTTTCCGCTTTCCCCCGAATAGAGTTTCCATAATTTTCGGGTATTCTTATCTGTGTAAATAAAGCAATAATCCTTTCCATCGAAAGTTATATCAGAAAAGGAATCAGCGATTTGTCGCTTAATATCTTCTTCTGAACCTTTCTTGAGATAGATACTCTTTCTCCAACCGGTTACAGGATCAGTTTGCGAAGTATAATCTGCTTTTGTATAAAGCATGATTCCAATCTGGTTTCTACCCTCTATATCTCCGTAATTTGAAACCGGCGGAGTAAGTTGGAGTGCTTTCGTTACGGAACCAACCTCGCCAATCTCCGCATTCTTATCAACCAAGAAATTCAGTTTCTTCGCCAATGCAAGTTCAAGCTTTTGGTAGACCGATTTTTCAATCTTCTGCCGTCCCCTCTTAAATCCAATGTTTAAGTTCTCCAAGACGATGAATGCGCCGTGAGCCACAGCGATATCAACAATTTTACGAACGACTTGCGATATATAACCGTCCTTCAATTCTTTTATAGTACCGATAGTTTGCCAATTTTTACGAGCATAATCCCTATCTCCCGCTCTCGCCTCTAACAATTCGTTATAATCTTTGCATTCAACGACTTCCACACCTTCCTTGCCATTTTTTATGCTTCGCTTTTCCGCCTTAATCGTTCGCGGTTTCCCGTCTTTGTCCACAAACGGTATATTCAATGTTCCTTGTTCTTTTATATTTCCACCTTTATCAACCAAAGAGTAGAAAGCGAGATGCTTTTCCCCGCGGTCAATACCTAAAAATAGTAGATTCTCTTTCGGGACTAATTTGGTATTCACTAGATGGCTGATTCTATTGTCTTTGTGGCAGAAATTTAATGTAACCGGAACGTGGAATAAGAACTTTTCTTTGGAAAACCGAAAATTCTTGATTATCTCTTTTCCTTCTTTATTTTTGACCTTAACCAATTTATCTGCAGGAACTGGTTTACGGTAAAATAACTCAGCTTCACCGTTCAATTTCGGATGATTCTCAGTTTCTTTAAAGACAGCTTCCCAATACAGTGTTTGAAGATTGTTTTTATGTCCTTTTTTCTTGCCGTCATTATAATCTTGGTTTTTTATCTGGAACAGATAGACTTTCCCGTCGTTTACTAATTTTTCAAGATACAATTTATCAATTCCGAAAAAATCCAACTTGTATCCCTGCTTTTCCACTTCTGAATAAAACTGACTTATATCCTCATATTGTGACGTAGGGCGAAATGCGAAATCAAAACACTGCCAATTTTCATATTTTTTTATTGCTGTTTTAAAGAAATCAATGAGAATAGAAAGATCTTTGGGAGAAAAATTATTTTCATTCTTCTTAAACGAACCTTTATCATAAATCGCAAGAACTTCTTCAGAGGCACCGTACTTCTTTCTGTCTGTGGTTGGCAAAAGACATTTTGGTAACATTTTGTTTGGTCCAGGCAAGAGCTTATACTCCATTTTCTTCCACTGACTCTTCTCCACAAAAAGTGGATTATTGCCTGTTCTCTCAAAGATCTTGTTATACCCTCTTGTATTTTCTTGGTGTGCGATTATGCCAATAAATTGTTCATTTTCACTATTCTGAAAAATGACACAGTAATTATCCGGCTCCTTATTTACATCCCAGCCACCAGCAAGAGTACTATTCTCAAAATTTAGTTTGAGCTTATTTTCTTTTGCATCATCCTGCGGTTTTTTTGTCAGATAATTGCGCAGTGCGTCATACCAACCAAACCAATCAACATCATCGGAGCGTAAAATTGTTTTTAGTGCTTCCACGATTGTCGCGTCCAATGGCGCGCCTTTTGCCTTATTTTCTCTTACCAAGAAATACTTGAGCATTTGGCTCACCGCCAGAGCGTGGTCCATCCACAATTTTATAGTTTCCTTACTTTTCGGGTCCTTATATTTTTGTATCTGCCGGACAATCTTGGTTTGTGCCAAAAAATTTTCTGCATGATCTTCTATGTCTAGAAATAAGAGTTTCAACAATGCCCTTGAAGGCTTGCCTGCATTTGCGATAATCTGTCTTCTTTTTTTATTTTTCTTCTCCTCGTGTACATCTTTCTTTTCTTCAGTCAAACTCGGCTTGAAGAATATATCCTTCTTTTCCCAACCCTGGACGCTATCAATTACCTCAAATAATCTTTCAAGCTCTATAGCGTCAGGTATCTGTATATCGTCTTCTAGTGATTTGCCTTTCTGTTTGAAAATCTTTGCATCCTTGAGTTTATCTTTAATCTGATGCCAATTTGCAAGATATCTGTTTGAAATCGTGTTTAGTGCGATCTTTGACCAGTACACTCCTTCGTAGTTCTCACGGCTACTGATATTTTCAAGAAGTTCGGAAACAGTGTTTATCGTCCCATCATCACTTTTTCCTCGAAAATACTTCTCACCTGCCTTTTCGGCCAAGTCCAAAATTTCCTCAACAGAAAAAGCATCGCTTTTCTTCTCTTTCCTGTCTTTCTCCGCCTCTGCTTTTGTATCGTGAGTCAGCGTAAAAAACAGAGATACTCTTTTCCCGCAACCAATCTGCTTATAGAGCGTCTTAAAAAGTGAAAGTTTCTTGAACCCTTTTTCTCCACCTCTGCTCTGGTTATACAGATTTATCAGAAAATTGGCGTTACCGATAACTTCCCCGTTGTATTGCTCAATTCCAGTTTGCGATAGACAAGAATTGAAATGTTGAGTCCTAAAATAATTCTCTGAAATTGGAACGAGAGGCTTCCCATCTTTCGTCACCAGATTCTTTCCAAGCTTGCCAAGGTAGCTATGAATCCCTTTGTAATCTTCTTTTTTATCCTCAAAAAAGAGAATGTTATCGCAAAACCCGGGAAGGTTCTTATGCACCACTCTCGTAGCTACGGCCGTGGCCGCTTCCTTCCCTGTTTCGTAATAATTCTCGCGGTTTTTATTAAATCCGCCGAAATAGGTGAAAAATCCCTCAAAAGCCTTTAATGCTTCTTCTATTTCTTCCTTTGAGCGCAAAGAAGCAAAAGTATCTACATTTCTCCTAATGTATTCTAAAATATTCTTTTCGGTAAGAATCTTGAAGCCGTCTTCCGAGAGAAGTGGTTTATCTTTCTTATCCTTTCCGGCACTTGTCTTCCACCCCTCTGCTGTATCCTCAAATGCTTTCTTGAAATACTCCCGTAACTCCTTACATACCGGTTCAAAATCCTTTTCGCTCAATTTTTTTCTATCTCTGTATTTTTTTAAGTACGATGAAAAATCAACCTCTTTCAATGTCTTTGACTCAAGACTTTCATTTATATACTTCTCATGCAAAAAATCTAAAACCGGTTTAAGAGTTTGATATGCATCTTCAATTTCCTGGTCGGACAAGAAAGTTTGCAACTTCGCATCATAACGAAGATGCTCTCGCATATTTTCGAGCGTTTTACCAACAGGTTTCAACTCAAAACGTAGTGTTTTAGAAAGTGCGTACTTTCTTGTAAAATCATCAAAAATACTTTTTTCTTTTGCCATAGTATTTAGAAAACTAGCTCATAAAAATCGAGTTCAGTTTTGTTTTATAATACTCCTTTCGGGTGAGAAAGGAACTCCTATTTCATTTCGCTCGCTACCCGAAAATATCGGCAAGCTCGTAAGGAATACATCCCTCCCTCAAACACCCCTTTGCCTCAAAGAGGGGGAGAGGAGAGAGTTAAGATGCGGACAACAAAAAGGGACGACGGGTGTCGCCCAATAGAATATGCTTACCAAACGGTTAAGCGCTACTGGATTCCGTCGTCCCTTTTTGGCCTCAAGCAAAAAGCTTAAGACCGCAGGTAACGGCGACAAGCATACCATATCAGGCGACAGTACGATTATAAAACTAGAGAGATTTTTGTGCAATAGGACCCTACGCAATTGGTGTCATTCCACTGAAAGCTTGTCCTCGCGAAGGCGGGGAGTGGAATCCAGAGCCATAAAAAACGGCTATATACTGGATTCCAGCTTTCGCTGGAATGACAGAAAAAAGCAAAATGCGTAAGTCCTATGCAAGCAAGTGTTGTGACGCTTTTACGGAGTTAGCGAAACAGCTCCTGCACATCCTCCCAGGTGAGCTTCTTGAAAAGGTCTTTGCTTTCCCCAATGAGAGCATCAAAGAGCTTTTTCTTTTTCTGCTGAAGAGCGACAATCTTCTCTTCTATGGTTCCGGTCGTGATGAGACGGTACACGTTGACGGATTGTTTTTGTCCGATGCGGTGCGCTCGGTCAATCGCCTGATTTTCAACGCTCGGATTCCACCACGGGTCGAAAATAATCACCGTATCCGCGGCGGTCAGATTCAGTCCCGTGCCACCTGCTTTGAGGCTGATGAGGAAGACGGGGATACTCGGGTCGGTATTGAACTTCTCAACAAGCTTCTGTCGTTTTTCGGTTTTTCCGGAAAGATAGAGATGCGGTATATTTTTCGAGCGAAGTTCTTCTGAAAGAATATCAAGCATACCTGTAAATTGACTAAATACCAGGACTTTGCGTTTGTTCTCGCACACCTCCTCCACCAATTCATTGAACATATCAAGCTTTGTCGATTCGTATTTGCGATAGGATTTACCCTTGAGGAGAAGCGCGGGGTGATTGCACACCTGACGAAGTTTCATAAGACCAGCGAAAATATGGATGCGCGATTTCTCAAATCCGCGTTCTTTGACTGCCTCATACATATCGCTCTTCACCCGCGAAAGCACCTCCTGATACAAGAGACTTTGCGCCTCGCTCAATCGACAGTGGCTCGTCTGCTCGACTTTTGGAGGAAGCTCCTTAAGCACTTCGCCTTTCGTGCGACGAAGCATAAAACACTCGACTTTTTTGCGAAGTAATTCGAGAGCCTTCACATCGCCACGCTCCATAATGGGTTTGTGAAAACGCTCTGAAAATGTCTTGTACGAGCCAAGAAAGCCGGGCATGAGAAAATCAAACACTGACCAGATTTCCGACACGCTGTTCTCAAGTGGCGTACCCGTGAGCGCGAGCCGGTGGTCCGCGTCCACCTCTTTGACCACCTGCGCGCTTTTTGTGGCGTGATTCTTGATAAACTGCGCCTCGTCAAGTACGCAATAATTGAAGGCGAGACCCGCTTTTTTATACGCCTCATCATCTTTTTTCAGTGTCGCGTAGCCGGTAATGAGGAGGTCATACGCGGTGGCGTTCGCGATAAGCGTTTCGCGCTCATTCGGCGTGCCGTCCACCACCGCGACGGCAAGCGTCGGCGCGAACCGCGAGGCCTCAATCTGCCAGTTATAGAGAAGTGTTTTCGGACATACAACAAGAGATGGCTTTCCCTGTATGCGTTCTTTTTCCAATAGCACCAGTGTTTGTATCGTCTTGCCGAGTCCCATATCGTCGGCAAGCACGCCCGCAAAGTGATAGGAACGGAGAAAATAGAGCCACTCCACTCCCTCTTTTTGATATGGTCGCAAAAACGCCTCGTGCTTTTTTGAAAGTCTGACCTGCTTGACGGGCTTTCCTGCCTTGATCTCCTTGAGAAATCGCGCGAAGCCTTTTCCCCGCGTTGCCGTATAGTGTGGCGAACTCGTCATCACATACTCTAGTTCCGGAGCATGATAGAGTCGTCCCGCAAACTGCCCGTTCTCACGCTCCTCAAAGCTCTCGAGCATTCCGACAAAGCGTTCAAGTTCCTCTCTATTGGTAATCCGCGAAAGACGCCCATCCTGTCGTCTCCAAAAAGCGTGGCCTTCTTTGAGAAAACGACTAAGGTCGCCGAGCGAGAGACGGTCGGGACCGCAATAAAAGGCCGCGTCAAACGCGAGCCAGTCGGTATCCGCCTTCGCGTCTATGGACACATCGGCTCGAAAAGTATCCTGTTCAAACGAGAGCGCGTCGCGCGTGAAGCGTAACTCACACAGAGCCTTCGCGCAGTGCTCTCTGAGCTTGGCAAAATGCGTGTCGTAGAACTCCGCAATTTTCCCGAGCCCCTGAAGCGTTCGAGTTCCGCCTTTGTTGAGACCGATATCCTGCTCATAGAACTGTTTGAACAGCGCAAGCTCGGTTTTTTTATCTATGGACGCATGATGGATATTCTTTCCTTCAATGATAAGAATATGCTCTCCCGGATGCTCGAATCCGCCACGATGCTTGATGAGAAGGTTCCACTGCTGGCGCGCCACATACACGCTCTCCGTGACGTTCTGTACGAAGCACCCATAATCAAGAGCCGGACGGATAGACAGTGTCTCTTCGTCAAATGAAAAATCAACGAGCAGGACTTTTTTCGACTCGGTAAAGTGTTGTACGACATACTCCGAAACAAGGTCGGTCGTGAAGTCGAAGTGTTTGGGAGCCTCTTTGAGAAGAGAGTTGATGCCCACCGTTTCTTCAAGCGTGAGGTCGGCGAGAGTACGCGACTTGGTTGACCTCCCTGTCTTGTAATCATAGGTGGTGCGCGACCTTGCCCTCGCCATAAGTACCGCGAGCGTTGTCGGCATCGTATATACCGAAATTGTATTCCCACGAAAGGAAAAAAGGGAATCCTTACCTGCCGTGTACTCCCGACTCTCACCATTCTCATTTTCCTGCCGTCCGAGAAGTTCAAATACGAAGCTCCGGCGCGTATGTTTTGTGTACTCGTTGTAGTCTTCCTGGAGCCAAATGGCGGCCTTACATTTCGGAGGAGAGAGGTCAATTACGAGAGGCGATCCTCTTCCGTAGGTGTATCCCGAATACACATCAAGACCGGACTCCGCGACGAGACGAAACAACTTTGCGAAGTCAATATCTTGTCGCAGCGCGCCATATCCCTGCGCGGATTGCTCTGTCTTCAAGTAGGCAAAGAATTCCTTTTGCCCGGGGGTGAGCGTATCACTATGTTCCAGAATACGCTTCACGCTTGCGAGCTGGTACGGGTCGTCCTTGCGATGCAGGGATAATCGCCCGTTCCACTCCGAAAACTCAAGAAAATACTTCGAGAGTAAAAGTGCCGGTTTGGCTGGCAATGTTACGGCCAATTTCTGGCTCGCCTCTCCCTCCCGATTAGTTTTCTCCTTCAAGGCAAGCAGTTTCCTGATAAGCGCATCAATCGCTTCTGAATTTGCGCTTCCGTTCAAAGCTGTCAAAAGCTCCTCTGCGGGAATGGCTTCTTTTTCGACGACTTCCGCGTCACGGACTACGACAGACTTCTTGATATATGCGGTGCCTTCGTGTTGCTCTATGAACGCAAGACCAAGCGCCACCGCATGTTTACAAAGGTCATCATAGGGACAGGTACATTCGAAATCCGAGAAAGAAGAACCTTTCGGATCAAACGTAAGGGATGTCTCGTACTCCTCGCTTCCGTACACCGTAGCCTTTACCTGTATTGTAGCGTCTTTCTGTTTGAGTACGGCAAGCGTATCTACCGCGCCAGACTGAAAATAGTCTTTGCCACGCGCAAAGATGTGCGACTCAAAATACCCCCGTAGTTTGCGTTCCATTTGTTTTGCGACATCGCCAGTCATACATCTTGAACCATACTAACATCACGAGAATAGCACAAGCGCCGTGCCGGTTAAAGACCGCGCAATCTTGCCGTTGTTCCATCGCCTGAATTGCTAAGTAAGATGCATTTGACGGGAATATAGCGATTTTGCTATACTTGTTTGTAGAACAGGGTTGGCGGTAGAATAGGCTGATGGAAAACCTATACCATACGACGTATCATAACTCGGTGACAAACTTCCTCCATCAATTACCACAAAAAGACTGCGCAAAGATAGAGAAAAACGTCAGGGTGATGCGGGAAGGAGATTTATTGTCGCCAAGAACCAAGACGCTCCGAGGTCCGATAAAGGAGCTTATCGTAAAAGAATACCGACTACTGTTTTTCATACACGAACATACTATCTATTTTGTCCGGGCTTTCAGAAAAAAGAGTATGAAAACGCCGCCGAAAGAAATAGAGTACGCGGAGCGAATTTACAAATTAACTACAAGCATATGAGAAACTTAAAAAAACACCTTGAAGAATTACGAAAAAAAGGCCTCGTCTTTCATACGCACGGAGAGGTGTTTGGAAAGTTGAAGGACCAATCAAAAGAGTATCAGAAGGCGTACAAGGAAGAAGGAGCGAGGCTGACCTTGGTGCGACAGATTCGAGAACTTCGGCTCAAAAAGAAACTCACGCAGAAAATGGTGGCGAAACGCGCCAATATGCCCCAATCGGTCATTGCCCGTCTTGAAAGCGGTGAGCATAGCTTCTCACTCGATACGCTTCAGCGCATCGCCTCCGTCTACAACAAAAAAGTGGCGTTGGTGTAGGCTACAGTTACCTCTCCCCCCAGCTCCCCTGCCAGAGGGGAGCTCCCGAGTCAGCGAGGGTGAGGGGTGGGAGCAATGGGGGAGATTGAGAGGGGGTTGGTAGCTTCTCGGCTCTCTTATTTTCCCTCCTCTCTTCCCTCAACTATTCCCTAGCTCCTCTTTACCCCAGCACCGGAAGCAGACTTCGGTACGGGGCATGCTTGGGTAAAGAGTAGCCCTATAGCCGTTGCGACGGTGGTGCGAAATTAGTTTTTAGGGCACATATCCCACATGAACTGGAACCATGTGCGAAACGAGTCGGCGAGATTTTTGTTCACAATGACCGTGAAGGTGATATCATCATCAGTTCCGACTTGACCGAGGTGCTGATGATGCATGATATTCACGTGGTCACCGAATATGTCGATACCAGAAGTCGTCGCGTACTTTTTCGGAAGAAATCTATAGTTCTTTCCTACTTCCTTAATGATGGGGTGGTTATTTTCTTTCACCTCATAGTCGAATAAGTGATGCATCGGTATTTTCTTCGCCTTCATTTGCTGAAGAAATGACGGAATAAATGACTTTACCCGTTCATCGAGCCATGCACCTTGCGCTCCTATGGAATAGAACGGCTCGCCGGTCTTGATGATGTCGCGCATGTACTGCTTCCACCCTTCCTTTCCGCGATACGTATGGACGCGATAGGTGGACGGCGTGCTGAAGTGAAGCTTTTCAAGTTCCGGAAGCGCTTTATCCACCGCTTCGAGTTTCTCTATTACAATCTCCGATAGCTTTCTCGGCTCACACGCCTGATATTTATTCTCAGTTGACTCCACTATTTCGAACACGAGGCCCTTTTCCATAAGGCGATTCAAAGAGTCATACACATTTCGGCGATGCACGCCGGATTTTTCCGAAATAACACCAACCCCAACCTCACCCTGCCTAAGCAGGGTCTCATATATCTTGGCCTCATTTTTCGAAAGCCCGAGGGATTGTAGCAATTCTTGATGATCCATAATCTTCAACTCTCCCTTTCCTAAGGGGAGTACTGGAATAGTCGTAGACTGCGTCGTCCTCGGCGGGGAGGGAGTTAAATCCTCCGCCTCGCAGACTCGGCACCTCCTTTAGGAAAGGAGGAATAAGAATCAGTATACACAAGGCCGTATATTTGTAAAGGTGGTAACTACCACTCGCGAGTCCTGTTTGCCACTCGTCATATAAAGGTTACCCTGCCAATCAGTAAAACCAAGAAACTTGAAAGGAAATATGAAAAATAGTACATCACTCGGATGGTTACGTAAGGCAACTATGCTCTTCCACCGGAAGCAACAGTACCAAAAGGTGCGACTTCTACTTCACTTCTACGAAGCCGATCGATTTCTCGGTCAAACGCTTTTAACGGTCGGTCTTCGCAAGAAATCAGACGAGTGCGGAGAACACGATGAACTGGATAGACTGGTACACACCGTATACCCTGGGACCGCGTACAATCTGAAAATCGGTATGAAGCCTCTCCATCCCCCTGTGCCTATGTTACTTCCCTCCTTGAAGGAAGGTTACGGCCCAAATACGTACGTAAAAGTCATGCAGGTGCTACGTTTCTAAGAAAGTAGCCGTGACTACACAGACTACACAGGCGGCCAGCGATGTCCGCCTTTTATTTGCCCATGACCAATCCGCTACTCTTTACCCAAGTAAAGAGTAGCTACAGGATACTACCACCCCTCAATCCCCTCCTTGGAAAGGGGGGGAGGAAAATACTCCTATTGTACTTTAGGGTTGCCAACTTGCTTCGCACCAATCCAAGATAGCTCATATATCTGGCGCATCGCATCGGCGACGGCTTTTGATTCAATGATAACCGACATATTTTCGGCGTAATTCATCAACGCAAGTTTGTTTGCGTAGATATTTATCTCAATTTGTGGATCAAACCTCTCTTTCGGTACGATAAGGGTCTCGGCAAGCTCCTTTTGGTCATGGTCTTTATGTTTTTTATCCCACTGTGAACCCTTTCCTGCTATGCGCCGAGCCTTAATGCCGTAAGCCACCCTCTGTTCAATGTAATTGTACTCTTTTGAGAGCCGGTCGAAGAACGCGTTGGTATTCCATTCCAATATCTCCGTCGGCCGTTCGCGCAAGGTGTCTTCATATACATTTCGGATTGCCTCCTTTCCTTCATAAAACGTGATTTTCGGTTTAATCTCGTTCTTATTGTAAATTGCCTGCAATTCAGGAAGCGCTTGTTTGAGGCTCGCCTGCAACTCGCCCACCAAACTTAGGAGCCTTTCCGGAGGTTCTGCTAAAAAGCGGGTTTTGTTCCGCACTTTTGATTTTCCTACAACCCCACGATCTACCAGGTACGACAAAACCGAATAGGCAGTGGTGCGTTTAAGCCCTGCAACCTTCGCAATATCCTGTGCGGAGGATAGTCCGCACTCTAAAGCGGCTAAATATACTTTTGTTTCGTTTTCCGAAAATCCGAACCTTTTTAGTAATGCTTGCGTTTTCATATCTTAATATGACGAATTATTCGTCAACACTAATATACATTATAGTTCAAATAAATCAACCTAAATCTGCACCAACGCTCTCATCTCGTCAGACAGTGACGAAATAGATTGACAATTCTTATACGGCGAGGTAGAAACAACCCAGAAAGGACTCCACCTTATGAATAATGAAGAAAAAAATCTGATGTACGCAAACCAAGTCTGTGCGTATGGTAACAAACCTACTCACCGCACAATCCCTAAACGTACAGTCTTGGGAATTACGATCCAAAAAGAAACTCTGGAATTGGGATACGAGAAATACGATTCCGCAAAAGCTTCGGTGCCCGACGATGTGCGAGTCTTCAGGACGTTCATACGCCGCGCAAACATTATCAAAGCTTTCTGTACTGGTGGCTTATATGTAACACTCTTTTTGGATAGGTTTCCAAACGTGCGCATATTTGTTGGGAACACAAAATTTGTTTTCTGCCCAGAGATTACAATTCCAGTTGCGGACATCTGGTTTAGTGGAGAAGGCACGCGATATGAAATCGAGTCAAGAAGAGATGAGTTCGTGACGCTTTTCTTCAAGGATACCAATCAGCTCAACTCAACAATCACGCTCGGCTAACCACTAGCCAGCCACCAGGAGGCGACCGATGCTATATCGGCCGCCTTTTTATTTTCTACTGCACTTTAGGCCCGCCGACCTTAGAGAGAATATCGGATGAGAAGGTGTGGGTGAGTTTTTGTTCGGCGGAGAAACGCTCTTCGGCGAGAGCGATGAGTTTGGTGACGAGTTCAACGCCGGAAACGCCCGACTTCTTCCAGTTGTGCGCGTACAAACTGCCGGGGAGCAGGTTCACTTCGTTTACAAATACTTTCTTGGTTAAGTCATCAATAAGGAAATCAACGCGGGCGGTGCCGGCACAGCCTAGGATTTTGTAGGTTCTCTTACCGAGCTCTTGCACTTGCTTCGTGAGGTCGTCACCGATGTTCGCCGGAATTTCACTGTATTGATTGTTGACTCCCCCGCCCTTCTTTCCACCTGAAAGATATTTGTCTTTGAAATCGAAGAACTCTGTTTTGTTGAGCGGACGTTCCACCGATGCGAGCGTAAGTTCGTCGTTCCCCATAATCGGAAGTGTTACCTCAATCAGATTCTCTACTCCCTCCTCTACCAAAACCTTGTCGTCGTAGTGGAGCGCGACTTCGATGGCGTTCTCAAGTTCGGCGGCATTTTTGACTTTGGTCATGCCGATGCTTGAACCGAGATGGACAGGCTTAACAAAAAGCGGATATTTAAGCCTGGCTATTTTTTCAAGAAAAAGTTGTTTGTTCTGCTCGTATTCTTTTTTCGTAAACCAAACAAACGGCACGACCGGCACACCTTCGTGCTCAAGCACCTGTTTCGTGAACGCTTTGTCCATCGCGACAGCGGAAGCGGTCATATCGGAACCGACGAACGGCACATTCGCCATGCGAAGGAAGCCCATAAGAGAGCCGTCTTCACCGTAGGTCCCGTGCATTGCGGTGAACACCACATCAATCTTCACCTTTTTCTCATGAAAGCCGGGCCAGATGATGGTGAGACCGTTATCAAATGACAGTTGGAGCTTCTTCTGCTTCTTCAAAATAGCTTCATAGTCAGGCTGTTTGAAGAATTTCAAATCATTCATCGCCTTGTCCGAGTACCAATCCCCTTCTTTGGTGATATATATCGGCCAAATATGAAAATTGCCCGCTGCTTTCAGCGAATCAATAATCGGAATATGCGCCGTGATGATAGATACATCATGCTCTGCACTCTTCCCTCCAAATATTACAGCGATAGTCTTTGACATAATCTGTATTATAAATCCTAAATTCTAATTTCTAAATACTAAACAAATCCTAAAAATCAAAATCTAAAACCCCCGGCTGTTGTTTTCAATGAATTCAGTTCACAGAATTAGTATACCTTTACCGTTCTACCTCGTTCCGTGTTGTCTTCATTCCGTGTCGGTTCCGTGTTATGCATACTGATCCGGCCAGTCGTTCTGCAGAAGCACCACATCCCCTTTCACAGTAAGATTCGGAAGCGCAGAAAACGCATCCAGGGCCTTATCGAACCATACGACATCACCTCTATACCCTCCTTCTTGTAACCCTTGTGCTATGAACGATGTGACAGAGTTGCGGACAAGGACCACTTTCTCAATACCAGCCGAAGCGAGCTCGTGTCCAATCTCTTTATGCACAATCTCGGTTCGCTCCCCCATCTCGACGAGTCCGGGAGTTACATACCAGCGCCTGGAACCTTTAAGTACCGACAAGAAAGCAATAACCGCACGAACACCGTCTGGATTTCCGTTATAACTATCATCGAGCGTAATAACCCCATCTCCTCCAATCTTCGGCTCCAACCTATGTTCGAATGGTTTTGTTTCGCCAATTCCCTTCTGTATCTCCGAAGGCGTCATTCCAAGCTGAAGACCGAGGTGTACTGCTACAGCAATCGGGCCTAGATGATGGAGGCCGAGTAGCCGAGAGTGGCACGTAACCGCTTCTCCTGAAACACGAAGCGTGAACGAAGTACCAGTAAGCCCCGTTTCCGCATTTTCTATTGAAACACCCGGAACACCATGCCTGTTGTAGAAAAACGTTTTCTTCCTTGTTTCCAGCTGTGGTTCGGTTCGCGACCCTTCATTCTCTTTGTTTACATAGAGTGTGCCCCCTGCAATACCGTCTGCAAGTTCAAAAATAGTAGCTCGCGTTCGATTGATATCCTTAAACTTCTCAAGGTGCGCTTCATTGACGCCGGTAATGATGCCGATATCGGGTCGAACCATATGACAAAGCTTCCGAACGTCGCCTGGATAGTACTCTCCGAGCTCAAAAACAAGAACATCCTCGTCACCATCGAGATTGCGGATAAATGATGCAAGACCAAGTGGTGTATTGTGACTTCCGGGAGGCATGGCCACCTTTTTCCCCTCTCCGAGTACCGCTCGCAGTGTTTCTCGCATACTTGTCTTGCCGAAACTGCCGGCGATACCGATACGGAGACCTTTGTGCTCCAGAAGTTGCTTTTTTGCCAGCGACACAATCCCTTTTCGGATGGGCCACTCGATAAACTGCCATATAAAGAGAAGGGCTCCGGTGCCATAACCAACTAGAAATGGAGTGCCGCCGAAAATGACAACCGCGTATAGATAGTGCGACCAGAGTGTACCCGTTAGGGCCGTCCAAACTGCGAGTAAATACAGAAGGGCTGTCGCAATGACAAGTAAAATACTGAAAATAATGGCTTTCTTAGTAAAAACGAGTTTTTTTCTCTGCTCTACACGAAGAAAGTCTGTGGTGCGGTAAAACCAACGCAAAAAATCGCCCGCCTTATACTCACTTTGCTGTGCCATATACACAAGAGCGAGAGGGTACCGGGGATGGAAGAGAGAAAGAAAATTGTATAGGGACTGCTTCATTAACTCAAAAACTCTTTAATTAGACCTGTGACAGCGACAGATTCCTCTTTATGAACAAAGTGTCCCACCTTTGGAAGAATACTTAAGACAGAGCCTTGGATAAGGGTATTAAACTGCTTTCCGTCGGAAAGTGGGGTTACATGATCATTCTCGCCCCATATAAGGAGGGTTGGGATAGCGATACGTCGAGCATTGTTACGTAAGTCTTCCGCACGTGTCTTAAGAAAAATATCCCGAAGTGCTCCCGCCCCGAGATAATCACTCCCTGTCTTCGTATATAGCTTACGGCGAACCTCCCTTCGTGCACCACCAGGAAGAATCCACGAAATAAGCTTTCCAAGCTTCGCGACCACAAGAAATGCTCGATTACGAAGCGATTTGTGCTTAGGAAGACCGGCAGAAGCAATAAGTACAGCCTTCCTTGAGGTAAGAATCCCCTCCCCAAGCCCTTTTATAACCACGCGACCGCCGAAGGAGTGACCGACAAGTACATCAGGCTGGATAGAAAGCTTTTCGCAAAAATGCTTCACAAACAAAGCGTACTCCCCCACCCCCCACGTTTCCGACGGAAGTTCACTCCCACCAAATCCAGGAAGATCAAGGCGCACGATTCGGTTCGTCTCTGACAACACGGGAACGAGAGCATCGAACGTACGGAGGCTGTCTTTCCAACCATGGAGCAAAAGCATCACAGGACCGACCCCCGTGTCCTCATACTCTACGGCAAGATTTTCAACAATAATTTTCATACTATCAAAAACAAATTGTGCCCGCTTCAAATTCGGTTGCACCTTTTTGCATATTCTTTAGTACGACGAGAGTTTCAACATGAAGCAACTTGAAGCAAGTCTTCAACAATCACAAAACGAAACTTTCTAACATTCGGGGCGCCGAGAATCGGACTCGGACCTCACGCTCCCAAAGCGTGTATACTACCACTATACTACGCCCCGATAGTCCATCGATACTACCACATTCTTCGGAAAAATTATAAGAAATATTTTTCCTTTTCTTCATCAAACATTCCCTTCTCACTTTTTCAAAAGAGTACCCAAGAAGTTCTCAAGGACATTCTAAAGGACAGAATAATATCACCGATGGTATGTCCTTTATAATCCCACATCTTCCAAGACTTTCACCTTCGCCCTTCTTCCCTCTTGGTCTACAAGAACTGTAACAACATCGAACTGCCAGTTTGTTTCATCTGAAACATGTTCTGCAGAGAGGTATGTTTGTATTACACGGCGTAACCGTTGGATTTTTCGCTTATCCACGTTATCCTCTGGTCGGAACCTATCCTTTCTTACTCCAGACTGAACATACAGTGAGGCCTTCTCTCGAGATGTTTCGTGTGTAACATTCCCCCTCCCTCTATTTAGAGACTCATTACATATCTGAGATTGTTTTTGCGAGGATCCCTTTGAACCAAATGTGTCTACCCCGCTTGTTTCATCTGAAACACACGTACTGTTGTCCGACACAGTTTTCACTTCGACAAAGTGAACCGTTCCCTTTTTCTTTGCCACAATGTCGAGCTCACCCCATGGTCGGGAGTAGTTTCGGTGAAGTATTCGATACCCCCTTTTCACAAGAAACTTTTCTGCAATCTTTTCTCCAAGCGATCCAATTTTTTGTGTCTTTCCCATGCTGGAAATATTTGTTTCATCTGAAACAAATATCTTGAGTTACACAACTAACCCTTTCTCAATAACCTCTCGTGTGAACTCATCGAGCTCTTTAATTTCAAGCATACCCTTGAGTGTGAGCCATCGATATTCGATATGCTCTTCATTTAAAACCGGATTACCATTTGCCTCTCCTTCATACGTAAGTCGCACGATGTGCTTCTCCTCCTCTCGTATAATATCTTGAGCACAAATCAACTTCGGAGCACCCGTAACCACAAGCTCTGTCTCTTCACGAACCTCTCGCTGAATGTTCTCAAAAAGAGGTGTTCCGGGGAAAATTCGTCCTCCTGGGATATCCCAGAAGTTTTTGATACTGGGGTACTTCTCTGCTGAGCGCCTAAGAAGCAAATAAACACCTTTCCTATTTTTAAGAAATATCTTTACCCCAACTTGAAGAAGAATTGACGTATTCATGAAATATTGTGAAATACATGCACGTTTCACATGAAACGTATTGGCTTTTATAGAATTGTCTCTTTAATATCCTTATCTAAGGCCGTAAAATGGATTTTTGTCATTGATTTCACCTGAAACATATGCTGTCCTTTATACACATATCCCCTGTCTTATCCACAGTTATCAACTACGTGTGGATACTTCTTCTGTTTAAAACTCCTTATTTAAAGCGGATTTCCACAGGATGAAGCGGGGAGGGGTAGCCTGCTCAGGGAGGAGACGTGTCTCATAGCCGGCGTAAAAGACTCTATATCACATTTTGTTAAGGACTTGATTCTGGCACGAAGGCGCTCCCAGCGCTTTCTACCCGTAAAATACTTACTTCGTTCGACACTTGGTGCGGGTAGGGAGAATCGAACTCCCATCAGATGATTGGCAACCATCTGTTCTACCATTGAACCATACCCGCTTTCGCTCGCAGACGAGCTTCAGCGGGGCACAGCCCGCCTGGCTCCGAGTGCATAGGTTTCGTCATGGTAGCATCTTTTCTTCAAAATATCTATTGTGGAATACTCCGACCTATTCACAGTAAAACTAACAATTTTGACCGAAATAGATTATGATTACCCAATACCGCTCCCGTGGTGAAATGGATATCACAACGGTCTTCGGAACCGTTATTGCAGGTTCGAGTCCTGCCGGGAGCACAGCGAGCGAGTTCTACTGGGAGTAGAACGGGCAGGGTTCGAAGCCCTGTTGAGCATAGTTTTCGAGCCGAGCGAGAAAAACTATCCAACGGGGGTACTGAAACGGTACGTTTCGAGTCCTGCCGGGAGCACAGCGATCGCGTTTCTCTTGAAGTATCCTATATGTATATGTACGTATGATCAAAAAACTTTCGATCCCAGCCGAGATACAGAAAGTCGCGAAAACCCTAGAAGATAAGGGATTTGAGGCGTATTTGGTTGGTGGATGTGTTCGAGACTTACTTCTTGAACGTAAGCCGAAGGATTGGGATATAACTACAAATGCCACTCCTGAGCAAATTGCCGAGGTGTTTCTGAGCACTTTCTATGAAAACGACTACGGAACCGTGGGGGTGGTCAATGAAGATGTTACAGATGAAACACTCAAGGTGGTTGAAGTGACTCCATACCGCCTAGAAGGGGGATATACCGACAAACGCAGGCCAGACTCCGTAACATGGAGCGCAAAGCTTGAAGACGACCTGAAACGGCGAGATTTCACCATTAACGCAATAGCACTACCGCTAACCGGTGATATGGTTGACCTATTCGAAGGACAAGTCGACTTGAAAAAGAAGACACTTCGTACCGTAGGGGACCCTGAAGCTCGTTTTAGCGAGGACGCACTTCGTATGCTTCGAGCCATACGGATAGCGGTAGAACTGGACTTCACCATAGACCCCGCAACCCAAAACGCTATTGTTTCAAACGCGAAACACCTCAAGGAAATAGCGGGGGAACGTATCCGAGAGGAGTTTATACGTATCCTCATGTCACCAAGACCCCATATCGGCCTCATTCTGAGCCAGAAACTAGGCATTCTCAAGTATATTGTCCCTGAACTAGAGGAGGGGATTGGCATAGACCAAAACCAAGCACACGCGTTTGACGTCTTTGAACATCTCATTCGCACCGTGGAACATTCCGCAAAGAAAGATTTTACCTTGGAGACTCGTCTTGCGGCACTATTCCACGACATCGGCAAGCCAGCGACGCGTAGACGATCAGAGGAAAAGAAGGATTGGACCTTTTACGGTCACGACGTTGTCGGAGCGAAGATGACCGCTAAAATCATGGCTCGCTTAGCTTTCCCTAAGAAGACAATTGAGGTAGTAACGAAACTTGTCCGCTGGCACATGTTTTTCTCCGACACCGAACAAATCACGCTCTCAGCCGTGCGACGCATTGTAAATCGGGTAGGGAAGGAGAACGTATGGTTTCTTATGGACGTACGCACTTGTGACCGCATAGGAACCGGTAGACCCAAAGAAAGCCCGTATCGACTACGAAAATACCACGCAATGATAGACGAAGTGATGCGTGACCCCCTTTCTGTCGGCATGCTAAAAATAAACGGGGGAAGAATTATTGAAATAACAAAACTCGAACCAAGTCCACAAATAGGGCAGATACTTCATGCTCTTCTAGAGGAAGTACTGGACGACCCTACACGAAATACGGAGGAGTATCTTGAGAAAAAAGCTATAGAACTAGCCAAACTACCCACAAAGGAACTTGCTATTCTCGGGGAAAAAGGGAAGGAGACGAAAGAAAAGGAGGAGGAACGGGATATTCAGGAGATTCGGAAGAAACACTGGGTGAAGTAAGATTAAAGTTGAAAGATTTAAGATTCCAGAGAAAAGAAGAGTAACCGAGATATATCTTTCCCTTAATCGCTTATTACTTTTATCTTCCAACTTTCAACCAAAAGAAAAGCCGCCCCATAATGGGACGCCTTTCCAAGTAGTACCTTGAGAAAAACAGTCCACGGGGCGGCTTGAGACCAAATCTGACATGAGTCAGAAAGGTCGAGGAGAACGGAAGGATGTCGGTCATATCATGGTGCGAGAAAGTTGAATTTCAAAAGAAAAGAGTGTGAAATCATTTCACGCATCCAAGATATATATAATGAGTGTCCCTCCGTAAAAGAGAGTTGCTCCTGTGTTTCTCAAAGAACCGCTTTTCGAGACAATGCAATACTTGCATTCCCCCGACTGCAGATAAGTATACAAGAGAGTAAAGGACAGTGTAAAGGACAACCTGTGGATAACTGTCTTTTATATAAAAAAGCAAGAGGTTGTCCTCTTGCCTGTGAATTCATGACTTCTAGATGGTCCCTCGGATATCCTCCACGAAAGGGTTTACTTGTAGGAAGGTGGAGCGCTTCTCCTCAAGTACCTTTTGTGCGAGAACCTGAAGATCCGCTGTTGGGTCTGTCCATATTGCATCGGTGATTTCAGACGAAACACCCCGTACAAACAGCCCAGCCTGTTCATCAAAGAAAGCTTGTTTACCTTTTGTCCGCACCTCATTCAGACCCAGCGTTGTGGGAATGATGTGTAGTGTCTTACAGCAGGTGTCTGCCAACAAACGGTGTATAGCGTTTGTCAAAAGAGGTTTTACCTCTTCCGGTTTACAACATCCTTTGAGTTTCGCCAATTGCTGAATCGCTCCAATGCAGGAGTCGACCTGTTTCATCTTGAACGCGAGGTCAAATCGCCACAGATACACTTCTTTACGAAGTCGGGGTTCTGCAGTGGTTCGCATCAGCTCAATCGTTGCCAAGAGGATGGAGGCTTCCTCCGGCCGACCCTCATCAACCGCAACCCAGAATAGCAACTCCAACTTGAATTTCGCCTCGATAGTACGCTTGATAGTTGCTGTCGTCTTCTCAATGTCGTACTCGACGTTAAACTGAAAGTCTGCCTCCGTTACTCCCATTTTCTTGAGACACGCCTGAAACTCAGGCGCCTTACTTCTTTTCACATCTGCCCCGTGTTTCATCAAGGATTTAAGAAACAAGACTTCCAGCTTTGACGGCTCCGTGAAGAGTAGATAGATTTTTTCACCGAGTTCTGCCTTAACTCGTGCGTACACTTCAGTTATTGCCGAGGAGAAGAGAGCGCTAGACCTTTGCAACACTCGTTCCATTAGTTCGTCATAGTTTTTGCCAGATTTGGTAGCCCTGTCCTTCCAATCGCTCCGGATAACCTCTTCACTCACCTTTTTAAAGTCTGGTGCGGTTCGTTCCCACAATTTTTCAAACGCTTCTACGGAAGGTTGTATGATGCTCATATTATTTTTTCTTTCTCGAAGAACTTTTCTGTTTCGCTCTTTCGGCTGCCCAATCCGAAGCCGGGCGTAGGCGGGAGCTCGTCAGTCGAGATAGCACATCTCGAGACAGAGAGAGTTTTACGGTTAACTCTCGAACCGAGTGAGTTTACCACTATACTATTGGTAGATCATCAGCCCCTCGTCGAGGAGGCCGTAAGCATGTTCCCCTAGCAGTCCTTCAAATAACTCGACATCGCTCACGTGAATGACCATAACTGCGCTACCGTCCGGACGTTTGGTGACCTTACGCCTCCAGAGAAAGAGCTCCTCATCGTTCAGGGTGCATGTGACGCGAAGTTTGTTGAAAACCCGCATCGCATGTGGGTTGCGCAAGGACGAGAGGTCTTTGAAGGCCGCGGTAACGAACGCATTGCGAGTTTCTGTCCACTCCTCATCATCGACGGTCGAACTTTCGTTGACACAACGATGAAGAAGTCTCAAGCTTTCCTCGGTCATTTCCCAACTCACCATCTTCGAGCGCGTGGGCAGGTTGTCGAGAACTACCCGTCCCAGAACTTCCTTTCTGGGGTTGTTTTCGAGATACCTCAGCACAAGCTCATAGACCATCGTAATAACTTCTCCGATTTTCATAACAATGTACAAAGCGGTAACGTTGTCCGCAGACGGAAACTGTTTTATAACGGTTGTTTCAACGTTGTTTTTTTCTGTTTCATCCTTTCGGAATCGTCAGTCGGAATACACATTCCGAGACAGAGAGAGTTTTGTGGTTAACTCTCGAACCATGTAGACGTCCTACCGCTCTGGTTTAGGTTTAGCAGACATAATCGTGCTTAAACCTCTCATCAACCCATCCCCATTTGTGACCAGGGTAGCTGCGTTCCAAATCCTGACGAATCTCCATAAAGATTCCTTCGCTCTTACCAGTTTCCTGATAACGCTCAACGAACCTCTGTACTTCACTCGGAAGTTCTTTTTCCGGTCCCTCGGTCGGCTCGATTTTGAATTCGTGGTCAGTGCCGATGCAATCCCATTTGTGCACATTTGAGCTGTGTGCAAAACGACCGTCGAGGACAGGGCGTTCAGTCCAAGTTACCTTGAACCATTTACCCTCAAGTTTTACCTTGAACTCGCAGACCGAGCTGTCGTTCGTGCCCTCGAAAACTTCCTGAGTTTGTATTCCGTTCATAATTTGCAATGCGGTAACGTTATCCGCGAACGTACTCTGTTTCAAAACGATTGAGTAAACGTTTGTAGTTGTAAAGAACAAATCCTCAACCCGACTCCGATGCTGTGTATCAGAGAGGGGATAAAAGAGGCAAGGGGTTTAAAGCCTTGCCGAGAGTTTAAGGTGAACTTATTCAGAAACCCGAAGTGTTCGGACTAAATCCAGAAAAACCTTCTTGTCGCTGTTAATCCAGAACAAGCCTCGTGGAAGTTTTGTACACCAGCTCGACACTACGATTACGATACGGAGAGTATGTTGGTCCCCAAGAATAGTGTCTCCAGGCTTTGCCTCTTTGAAATGAGACTCCGCGACTCTTGGGTCATCGTAGAGCACAACATGAGGCATTCGCTCATCGTCTTTTTTGACCTCTTCAGGCAGACTGTTCCAGAGTCTTCGGGCTTGCGAGTGCCCGGCAAAATGTTCAACGAAGCTGACTCTTAAACCTTTTTTCATATCGGTATTCTTTCTGTACTGGTGTTCAATGGCACACCTACTTAAAGCCATTTCGATGTTCTTTTATCTGACAACAGATTACATTGTCTGGCAAGTAAAAACAATGAAATAGGCACAATTTTGTATGGTGCTTGCTTTTTTGGCTTAATTGCTGTATATTATAGATACAAAATGTCGCCGAAAACTTCGGCAGATTAGCACCAAGACACAATTATGCAGATAAAAACTGTACTAAAACAACTAGGACTAAATGATCGGCATGCGACAATTTACCTCGCTTGCCTTGAGCTTGGCTCCGCCTCAATACAAAAAATAAGTGCGAAGTCTGGCTTTGCCAGGTCGACGTGTGAGGCGGTTTTACAATCGCTTCAAAAAAAGGGCTATATAACAACGTTTAAAAAGAAAAATACAAGGTATTTCAGTCCCGAGGACCCGAAAAAGCTAATAGGAGAAGCTAAGGATAAGGTGTCATTACTTGAAAAGTCACTTCCCGAGTTTTCCGCCCTATATTTCAAAGGAGGAGAGGCTCCCTCTGCTCGTGTGTACGAGGGCGAAAAGGCTGTAAACCTTGTTTTTATGGAAATCCTAGACGAAGCTAAGGAACTACTCGCCTTTGGCTCGGTAGATGAACTTACTGCTGTATTTCCTAATTACTTTACCGAATTCACCAAAAACCGTATTGAGCGTACTATCCCCCTTAAACTCATCCTTCGAAACACTCCTCTAGCACAGGAACGACAGGAACTAGGCCCGCAGGAATTACGAGAGGTACGAATAACCCCCGACGAGGAGCGCCCCTATGCAGGATTGGTCTATATTTGGGGAAATAAAATCGCCATGGTATCCCTCAAGAAAGAAATTACGGCATTTGTTATCGAAAGTGAGGACCTTTCACACATCCAAAAAGCCATGTTCTTCCGTATTTGGGATACCCTCCCTCCAGGGAGGTAGCGGGGAGGATACCCTAGAAAAGGTTGCAATTTATAGGCATTCATGCTATTCTACCTGGCATGTTAACGAAGACGAAAAAAGAGAACGTTATCAAGAAAGTAGCTATTCACACGAAGGACACAGGTTCTCCGGAGGTTCAGATTGCTATTTTGACGAAACGTATTGCTGAATTGTCAGGTCACCTTAAGACTCACAAGAAAGACGTGCACTCACGTCGAGGTCTTCTCTCTATGGTCGCTGACCGACAGTCTCATCTCGCGTATCTTCGAAAGAAAAACACTCGGAGGTACAATGCCATTTTGAAAAAGATGGATCTTAAGAAGTAATGGCTTGGCTGATATTTTATGTGCGAAGCTCGATAAAATATCATTGCCAAACATTATCCAGCACCATTTTTACAAGAGTTTAGTTTTTTTAATATTTTTGAGCGAAGCAGCGCAGACGGCACCCTGTAGCCATTTGTAAAAATGGTGCTGGATGGCGATTTGTATAGTCTCTCCGCTCATTACAAATCAGCCATGACAGTAATAAAACACTCTGAGCAACGCGCCGGCGTTTTTATCGACGCGCAAAATCTTTATCACAGCGCAAAGAATCTCTATCACGCAAATGTAAACTTCGGGAAAGTTCTCGAAGACGCAGTAGCTGGCCGTATCCTTACCCGCGCCATTGCCTACGTTATCCATACGGAAGGAGGGGAAGAGAAGGGCTTTTTCGAAGCTCTTGAGAAGGTTGGTATCGAAACAAAGACCAAAGCGCTCCAAATCTTCGGGAGCGGAGCAAAAAAGGCGGACTGGGATGTCGGTCTTGCTATAGACGCGGTAAAACTTGCCCCGAAACTCGACGCAATTATCATCGTCTCCGGCGACGGTGACTATGTCCCTCTCGTTGAATATCTCAAAAACCAAGGATGCCAAGTAGAGGTAGTTGCTTTTGGCAAATCAACCTCAAGTAAACTACTCGAAGTCTGTGATGACTTTGTTGACCTTGACGAAAACCCGAAAAAGTATCTCCTGGGGAGCAGGAGGTGAGAAAAGTTTGTAGTTTTTAGGAAAAAGGAAGAAAAGGTATTTTGTGCTAAAATCACAAACATGAGATCCAAACAAAAAGATAAAAACATCACTCTCCCACAAGCGACTTTTCAAAAAATGCTCGGCGCTATGAACGCTGTGGAAGATGCAAGAGAAAATATTGAAGACTTTTTAATGCTTTCAGATAAGAAATTGATGGCGGAACTTCAACGTGCGCGACTAGACTCTATCAAAGGAAAGGTGGGGGACTGGCGAGCTCTCAAAATACGATATGGGGTTTCGAATCATTCCAACCGCAACATTTGAACGTGCGCTAGCGCGTTTTGATAACCATATCGCTAAACGTATTGTAGCGAAAATATCCGAGCTTGAAGAAAATACCGCTCATGTTATTCCTCTGTCTTTTCGCCCAAAAGGACTCGAAGGGTTGTATAAGTTCAAGGTGGGCGAATGGCGTGTTTTTCTCACGGTAAATGAATCTAAAGGAGAAATCGTATTGTACTCTGTAAAACACCGAAAAGACGCATATAGAAACCTCTGAACAAGTTCGAAAAGTATGAGTAAGTATCTCAATTGATTCTTTCCTCGCCAGAAAGATCTGCAAAGATTTAGGAATTTCAAAAATAACTAAGCGATAATTTAGCAATAGTATGCTATAGCATACTATTGCTAAATAGATAATTTGAGAAGAAAAAAGGCGAAGGGGGTGAACCTTCGCCTCTTGGGACCGTACCAGTTTTAAGAAACTGGTTTAACTTTTTGCTCCCCAAATTCTCTGAACACTCCCGAACACACGACAACAGGGACAATTTCCCAACTGTCTTCTGAAAAAGAACCTACCATAAAGTGGATGGCGCGCACTTTGTAAAAACGAGTGTTTCTGGTGGTGATGGAGACCAATTTACCACTGCCATCTGTAACAGTCTGCATCATTTCTGAGCGGACAATCCACTTTGACCCCACTTTGGGAAGTTCGGGAATTCGAATTTGTGTCAATACAGTTTCAGGTCCGTGTCCAGTTAAAACAATGGAGCGTAATAACTTCCACAAAGTGGGGCGATAACATTGCAATGCTTTCATAATTTCCTTCCGAAGTCCTGTAAGGCAACTTAGCTTTACACTCGTGCATGTGTCGACATGCGTTTCTCACGAGTCCTATTAGTAGGAAGAGGGGCAACTGCACGGAATAATAGCATCAAAGATGCTTCGTGTCAAATATGAAGATATGGCGTTTTCTGCTATGCTGACGAGAATTATCAGTAACGGTTGGTCTTTGGATATCGAGGCCTGAACATGAAGTTCAAGTCTTCAATCTAAAGGTCAACCTCAAACGAACACGGATTTTCGAAAGCTAGGAAAAATACTCAGGCCTAACGGCCACCTCCTTTCCACCTTCGCATAAAGCTACGGAGGGACGCAGTAGGAAAGGAGGAATAAGAGGCGGATCGGATTCGTAGCTATTCGTAGATTCGTTCATTCGTATATTCGCATTATGCAAAAGAAAGAGTTTACGATCGAACTCGGGGGGAAGACCCTTACCGCTGAGTTTAATGATTTGGCAGACCAAGCCAACGGCTCGGTGATGCTCCGTTATGGGAACACCGTACTTCTTGCCACGGCGGTTATGTCAAAAGGTGAGAAGATGGGGGATTATTTTCCACTTACCGTTGATTATGAAGAACGGTTTTACGCAACAGGAAAGATTCTCGGCAGTCGCTTCATGCGAAGGGAAGGACGACCGACGGAAGAAGCTATTCTTGCCGGACGTATTGTAGACCGAACGATTCGACCACTCTTTGATGGAAGAATGCGCTATGACGTGCAGGTGGTAATCACCGTTCTTGCTATAGATCAAGACGACCCGGATGTTCTCGGAATTGTCGCGGCGTCACTTGCTCTTGGCACATCAAGTATTCCGTGGAACGGACCGGTATCCGCTGTTCGCCTTGGAAAGGTAACAGAAGATGGCGCGACGATAGTGAACCCGACCTATGATGTTCGTACGAAAGAAAAACCACTCGCCGTTGATATTCTCGCCTGTGGAAAAGACGGAATGATTAACATGATTGAGGTTGGTGCTTACGAAGCGAAAGAAGCGACTCTCATCACAGGTCTCGAGGAGGCAAGTAAGGAAATCGAGAAACTCCAAACATGGCAAGCTGGCATCATTGCTGAAATAGGGAAGCCAAAAATAGAATTTAAGGCACACGAAACCCCTTCATCAATAAAAAATCTGTTCGAAGAAAAGATTGCAAAACGCCTTTCTGAATATGTATTCGGCCAAGCAGGCAACGCGCGTATCTATGAACTGAAAGGGGAATGGAAGGCCTTCGCAAAAGAAGCTTTTCCTGAAGAGAAAGAGTCGTTCTCCGATGATTTGTTTGAGGAGAAAGTGAACGACCTCATTCACAACGAGGCTATCGATAACGATAAACGTCCTGACGGTCGCCCGATGGACAAACTTCGTCCTCTCTTTGCTAAGGCTGGTGGGATTTCCCCGGTAATACACGGCACCGGAATATTCTATCGTGGAGGAACACACGTCTTTTCCGCTCTGACACTCGGTGGACCGCAGGACGCTCAGATTATCGACAGCATGGAAAACCCCGATACCACAAAGCGCTTCATGCACCACTACAATTTCCCACCATACTCATCCGGAGAAACAGGCAGAATCGGCTCTACCAACAGAAGAATGATCGGTCACGGAGCTTTAGCAGAAAAGGCCCTCACTCCGGTTATTCCACCGAAAGACAAGTTCCCCTATACCATTCGCCTCGTCTCTGAATCGCTGGCATCAAATGGCTCAACCTCGATGGGAAGTGTGTGTGGTTCAACACTCGCGCTTATGGACGGCGGTGTGCCTATTAGTGCACCTGTCGCGGGTATCGCTTCGGGACTTATGATGCGAAACGAGAAGGAGTATAAGGTACTTACCGACATCCAAGGACCGGAGGACCATCACGGTGATATGGACTTCAAGGTTGCCGGAACCAAAAATGGCGTCACTGCTGTACAGATGGACGTCAAAGTTGGTGGTATTCCACTCGCAATCTTCCCGGAGGCTTTCGAAAAAGCAAAACAAGCACGCCTTGAAATCTTGGAAGTTATAACCAAAGAAATCGCAACGCCTCGCGATGATATTTCTGCTCGCGCGCCGAAGATTATCACCTTGAAGGTGAAGAAAGAGCAGATTGGCCTTGTTATCGGTGGAGGAGGTAAGACCATCAACGGTATTAAAGAAAAGACAGGGGTTGATGAGATAGATATCGAAGAAGATGGCACTATCTTTATTACTGGAAAGGACGGAAGCGCGGAAAAGGCCGCGAAGATGATTGAAGATCTCACGCATGAGTTCAAACCTGGAGACCGCCTTACGGGAACAGTCGTAAAGATTGCCGAGTTCGGTGCGTTTGTTGCGCTGAACGACAACACCGATGGTATGGTACATGTATCGGAAATTGCGCCGTTTCGCATAGACCGAGTTGACACAGTTCTTAAAGTTGGAGACAAAGTCCCCGTCCTTGTAAAGGAGATTGACGTTGAACGCGGACGCATCAAACTCTCGATTAAAGACGCAGATCCGACCTTCATCAAGAAACCCACGGTATAATACCATCCCCAATCAACCATTTCACCCAAATCCCTGAATTTTGGCTACAAAACTTCGTTTTTCGCTCAACATTCAGGAATTTGTTACTGTGAAAGGACCTACGCAATGGGTGTCATTCCACTGAAAAGTGGAATCCAGAGCCATAAAAAACGGCTATATACTGGATTCCAGCTTTCGCTGGAATGACAGAAAAAGGCAAAATGTGTAAGTCCTATGTGAAAGCGTTGATTGGGGATGGTATAAATATAGCAAAAGCCCTCGACAACATGTCGAGGGCTTTGAGTAAAATTATTCTTAGTTACGTGTTACACAATATGCGTTATACTTTACACCATGCCTCCAGAACAACCGCCTACAACAGACAAAAATACAGCGCTTAAAGCCATCCACACATTCGAGAGTGATGTCGCTGAAGTTCTAAAAAAAGAGAACATCACGAAAGAGAAAATCGCAATCGCTGAAAGTAAACGTAGGGAAAGAGAGCCGATACAAGAGCCTCCTCGCTCCTTTATCGCCAAGACACTTCATCTAACCATTTTGCCGGCGAAGGTGGGAAGTCGTACTATTCCTTGGGGACTTATTGGAATCATGGGAGGGGTTATTATCGCTATTTTTATTGGCGTCCTTCTCTATTTCGGTGTGAAGGCGAAAGGCACAGGAATGGTCGATACACTCGAGCCGGAACCGACCACCTCTGTCGCAAAATTATCCAAAAGCATCACACTTTCTCCAAACGACGCTCGCCCCGCAATCATTGAGACGATACGCAAAAAAGCACAGGAAACGGCTATTTCAGTAAGTGGAATCCTTGCACTCCCAATCCGGATCGGTTCGGCACCAGCGACGGCATCGGATCTTTTTGACGCACTCGAAACCCGCGCTCCCGCATCACTTATTCGAGCCATTGGGCCATCCATCACCTTTGGAATTCACGGGTTTCGCGGATCACAGCCATTTTTTATTATCCCCGTCACATCGTACGACTATGCTTTTTCGGGAATGCTTTCGTGGGAAAAGGATATGCTCGACGACATCGGTCCAATATTTGGCGTCAGCAGTCGCGACATGTCTCTAGCAACAGGGACAACCACCGACGAAGTGCTTTCATTTGATTTGCAACTGAAAGATGTCATTTTGCGAAACAAAGATGTTCGAGCGCTCTTTGATAAAGAGGGAAAAATTCTCTTCCTTTACGCGTTTACCGACAAACAAACGCTTATCATCACAACAAACGAAGATACCTTCCGAGCCTTGCAAGGGAGAACTCAAGCAGGAAAATTGAGCCTACCGGTCGCGCAATAGAAGTTCTGTGTGAGGTGTTTTTGACGAACCACCTGTTTTGTTATCATTCGCATTATACCATCCCCAATCAACGCTTTCACAGTAACAAATTCCTGAATTTTGAGCGAAAAACGAGTTGGAGCGCGAGTCATATCTAGATATGGCGAGCGCGAAACGAAGTTTTGTAGCCAAAATTCAGGGATTTGGGTGAAATGGTTGATTGGGGATGGTATTACACCGGTTTACTGAACGCCTTCGTGTGATATGATGATTTTATGACAATAGACACAACAATCTACAAAGAAAAGTTACTCGAAGAAAAAGTGACTCTAGAAGCAGAATTAGCAACCGTGGGGCGAAAAAGCACCACAGTAGCCGGTGATTGGGAGCCGGTTGCAAGTGAGAGTGACCGTCCTGCAGAACGAGACGAGGTGGCCGATAAACTCGAATCATTTGAGGAAAACGTCGCCATTGTCCGACAACTCGAATCACGCCTTGGAGAAGTAACCTCTGCACTCGCACAGATTGAGAATGGAGGATACGGTATCTGTACTGTATGCCAGAAAGAAATCGAGGCGGACCGACTAGAGGCAAATCCTGGGGCAACGACATGCAAGGAACACCTTAAATAAATGCGAATATTCGAATTGAGAACGAATCAACGAATATCTTCGAATAAGATCCCACATTGATTTCTGATTCGTAGTATTCGGACTATTCGTATCCATTCGTTAATTCGCATCACATTATGTCATTCGCTACTGTCTCCAGCGCACAAGTACATCTTCTCAAAACAGCGCTCGTACGCGTTGAGGTCGACCTGTCGAAGGGCCTCAACGCGTTTTCTATTGTTGGCCTTCCCGACAAAGCGGTAGAAGAAGCAAAAGACCGTATTTCCGCGGCAATTAAGAACACTGGTTTTAAATCACCCAAGCAAAAAAATCATAAGATTGTTATCTCCCTCGCGCCAGCAGATGTGAAGAAAGAGGGGCCGAGTTTTGACCTCCCGATGGCTATCGGATACCTTATCGCATCACGAAGCCTTCCTGCAGACGTCAAAGGGAAACTCTTTATCGGGGAACTATCACTCGACGGTAGAGTATCCAAGGTTACCGGAGTTCTCCCAATCGTTCGTGAAGCGAAACGAGCTGGCTTCACCGAAATATATGTACCGAGCGAGAATGCAAAAGAGGCGGCTCTCATTTCTGGCATTGAGGTATACGCCGTGAAGAATCTTTGGGATCTCTGTGCTCACCTGACAGAAAAAGATATTATGCCGGACGATGACCATCCCTTTATTAAACGAAAGAAACTACAGCCAGAACCACTTACCGCATTTGAAGTAGGAACCCGCAACTACCAAGTCGACTTTGCCGATGTGAAAGGGCAGGGCACCGCCAAGCGAGGCCTCATGATTGCGGCGGCTGGAGGGCATAACCTCGCGATGTGGGGACCTCCAGGGACGGGGAAAACACTCCTTGCGAAGGCGTACGTCTCGATTCTTCCTCCACTTGATATCGAGGAAGCGCTCGAGGTTACTGGCATACATTCTGTCGCGGGAGCCTTGCGCGAAACACTTATCACCTTTCCACCATTTCGAGCACCGCATCACACCGCTTCATATATCGCCCTTGTAGGCGGAGGGGCGGTACCGAAGCCGGGGGAAATAACCCTCGCGCACCGGGGAGTACTTTTCTTGGATGAATTTCCGGAGTTTGAACGCCGAGTCATTGACGCACTTCGCCAACCACTTGAAGATAGAGTGGTATCGGTCGCGCGTGTCAAAGGGTCAGCACAGTTTCCAGCGAACTTTACATTAATCACCGCAATGAATCCGTGTCCGTGTGGTAATAACGGAGTGAAAGGGAAGACCTGTTCATGCGCGCAACACCAGATAGACCGCTACAAACGAAAAATATCTGGACCGATTGTCGACCGAATTGATTTATGGACCGAAGTATCTGTTGTCGAACATGAAAAACTTACCGAGGGGAGAGGGAGCGACGAAACGAGCGACTCAATACGCGAGAAAGTAAAAACTGCCCGCGCGCGAGCAGAGAAGCGTTACAAGCAACTCAAACTGCCGTTTAAAACAAACAGCGAAGTCGGTCCGCGAGATATCGCCGTCGCAATTCCACTGTCCGATGAAGTCAAGAAGACGCTCAACCTTGCGGCGAAGAGGCACGACCTTTCTGCCCGCTCGTACCATAGACTGATTAAACTCGCCCGTACTGTCGCCGACCTCGAAGGTCATGATGAGGTTGCCGTAAGTGATCTCATGGAAGCGCTGACGTATAGACCGAAGCAACTACAAGATAGGTAGTAAAAAAGGTAAGTTAGGACCTACGCATTTTGTCGGAATTCTCCCTTTTTTACTCGCCTCGCCGAAGCCTCCGGCGTAGCGCGGGAAGGGAGTACCCGTTAGGGGGAGGGATTTATTCCTTACGAGCTTGCCGATATTTTCAGGTAGCGAGCGAAATAAAGTGAAATCCTCCGGCCTACGGCCACCTCCTTTAGAAAAGGAGGAATAAAGCAACCGCTGAAAGCGAGCAGTGGTCGCATGACCGCAACCGCTGAAAGCGAGCAGTGGTCGCATGACCGCAACCGCTGAAAGCGAGCAGTGGTCGCATGACCGCAACCGCTGAAAGCGAGCAGTGGTCGCATGACCGCC
>Ga0210057_1001456_pt1 | contig 35886 bp, 44 predicted proteins | sample CryGeyCG2114_010_2_FD_183968 | JGI IMG/M metagenome (GOLD analysis project Ga0210057, IMG submission 183968) | Groundwater microbial communities from aquifer - Crystal Geyser CG10_big_fil_rev_8/21/14_0.10 (SPAdes) (version 2) | ecosystem: Environmental > Aquatic > Deep subsurface > Groundwater ... | reverse complement strand
GTGCCCCTAACATTCCTTATTACTTCTATCCCCTCTTGTGCCAAGTTTGATGCGATAAGATTGTGTTCAATCCGCGAGGCAACATTTACTGACGATGTGGCTAATATAAAAACCGGTCCCATCGCGACGGTTATCAATACAAGAGCCACCATTGTTTCAATCAATGTAAACCCCCTTTGCATTAGCCGTTAGCGCAGTAGCGCAGTAGCCGTTAGGTATTTAAACCTACTGCGCTACCTACTACTACCTACTGCGCTACTCAATCTTTCCCGACGTAAATACGTTTACTGTCTTACAATCCTGTGGGCAAGCGCCGCCTATTTTGCCTATGGTTATTCCCAAGTTATAATTCGGCTCGTCATTGACATTGTGAACTGTGCCTCCGGAGTCAATTATGAACGTCTTCGGATCCGGCGGTTCAAAATATATTGCCCTAAAGACGGTTTTGAATTCGATTCTTGAATCAGTAAAATTTAATATTTCGATGTCCGCGTCGTTATCAGCCCCGCCAGTGGGATTATAGTCCTTGTTCTGGGTCGCGCAATTCAAGGCGTTTGCGCTCTCTCCCACATATATAGCGTATGACTGGCTGTTAATGTATCTAACTCCATATCCGCACCTTATAGAGTTGTTTAACCGTGTGCTTGATATGGCTTTTGTTTGGGCTATGCGAACCTTTGACTTGAAGATGTTTGTCTCTTCGGCGAAATTAATTCTGGTTCGCGAGAAGTTAATAAGAAGAAAAGTCGTTATGAAACCCGTTATTGCGGCAACTATCAGGACCTCGATTAGCGTAAAACCCCTATTCATTAAATCTCTAATCTCTAATCTCTAATCTCTAAATAATCTCAAATTTCAAAATTGTTAAAACTTTTGATATTTGAGTTTTGAATTTGTTTAGAGTTTAGGATTTAGAGTTTAGGGTTTATTCTAGCTTTATGGTTATCTTATCTCCCGCTTTGACCTGCGTCTTATTAAGCTCGCCGGGAGCTAGTTTCTGGGAGTTGATGTAAAAAGTGAATTGAGCATCTCCGTGGGCAGCATGATTATTAATTTCTGTGACTTTTGTATTGTTGTCGATATCAACATAGTAGGTTAATTTTATCTGTCCGGCGACGACTGATGCGTTCAAAGCGTCAAGGACGGTCATTCCGTCAATAACCTCTCCCGCGAACACCTTCTGCATATTGTCAAAATCAATGAATAAAGCCGCCTCGTTTTTTGACACGTTTTTGAACACAGAAAGTTCCTTGCCGTAAAATCTGTCAAAAACAAATACTGCCCCAACAATTATGACGACAAAAACTATTTGGGCGACCAGCGTTTTATTAATAGAAGTATCTTGAAATTTTTTGTAGTTCATTGCTGAAAATTATAAAAATTATTGTTGATACCGATAAGAACGAACCAAAGGGAATTTCAGTTTTCGCGGTGGCTTTCTTTTGAATAAGCAGTATCGCCGAAAATATGGTGGCGAGCCACACGGCCGCGACTATCGACAAATAGCCCGTCGGATATCCCAGCAAAAATCCTATAAGGAAGATCAGCTTGATGTCCCCAAGACCTATCCACCTACCCTTTGATACTAAGAAGAGTATAGCAAAGAATGCGGTCAACCCCAAGGCGGAAATCAACAGCCAATAAAAATCAGTCATGTTGAGGTTAAACCTCAACATGATAGCACTCGCCGCTATTAAGATGAGTATTTTATCCGGGATTGTAAAATAAAGGATATCCAGGAAAACGACCAATACAAGGAGCAGGACAATGAAGGCGTTTAACGCCGTTAAATAAGACACGACAGGCGTGTTCAAAAACAGTAGCAGCAACGTAACTGCCGTGGAAATTTCTATCACAGGATATAGCGGCGATATCTTTTTCTTACATTTCCGGCATCGACCCTTGAGGATAAAATAGCTAAGGATAGGTACCAAGTCGAACCACCTGATGACCGAACCGCAATTTAAACACTTCGATCTTCCCTTCACGACGCTCTTGCCTGTTCCAAATCTGAAAACGATAACATTAAAAAAACTCCCCAGGACCAAACCAATGAGAAATATCAGAAAATAGTAATAAACATCCACAAGTTTATACTAGTACTATTCAGAGAAACTGAAAACCTAGCGCTAAGCGAGGTTTTCAGTTAACTAACAACTAGTGGCTAGTCGCTAGTGGCTATTTACTATTGTGATTGCCCCGTGTCGAAAATACAATCAGCCGTTGCGCCGCTAGTGCAAGCGGTTTTTGCGTCCAGAGTTCCGTTTGCCGTTTGTCCCGTCCATCCGCCAGTCGTTGAGTTTATATCAGCATCGCCATTTAATCCTTGGGCCCATTGCTCTAATTCCGCCCAAAGGTGGAATTTAACCTTTCCGTTATAAGCGTAACCGTATATGTTGGGTGAAACATTCAACGGGTCTACCGGTAGCAAGGTTAGATATTTAGGAACTAACACGGTAAGTCCGGTATGGTTCGCTACCTGCGGATATTGTCCATTATCGTCAAAGTAAAGCTCCAGCGCGGTTCTGACCTGGTTGACGTCCGCTATGCGCTTAGCGTCTCTGGCGCGTTGGCGGGCTACCCCCAATTGCAATAAAAGCATTGATGCTAAAATGCCGATGATGGCTATAACCACCAATAGCTCGACCAAGGTGAACCCCTTCGATGAACTCAGGGCGAGTCCTTTTTGTGATTTGTTTTTCATGCCTTTAAGTATGTTAAATTTATTTTAATGATGCAAATTGAGATATCCACAAGTAAAATGTAAAATGTAAATATCAAAATGCAAAATGACAATTAAAAATGTAAAAATTGATGACGGGATAGCATTTTATCAGTAGTTAATTTTCAACTTTACACTGTCATTTTTAATTTTGATTTTTTAATTTTGAATTTTTTATGCTATTCCCACCAGATTATATATCGGCAATAATATGCTAGATACCAGTATGGCAACCGCAAATCCTAACACAAGAACTATTATCGGCTCTATCAAGGTGGATATGCTGTCAATCGCAGTGTCTGATTCGGATTTATAGAATTTGGACAAGTGTTCCAGCATGAAGTCCATTTTCCCCGTTCTCTCTCCTATGGCCACCATTGATGTGAATAACGGTGGCACTTCTTCGTGCTTTTCCAGCACTTCCGATATTGCGCCTCCGCCTCGAACATTATCTTCGGCGGCCAGCATTATTTTCTTGTAGTTCTCATTGCCGACAAGGTCTGATGTTATTTTTAACGCGTCCAATATGGGTATCCCCGATTTGATTAAAGTGGACAAGCTTTCGGCGATACGGGCGAGATAAAGATTCCTTATCACTATTCCTAACGAGGGAAATTTAATCTTTATGTTATCAAGCCACTCCTTCCCTGCCGGAGTTCGAATCCATGTCCAGCTGGAATAGGCCAGTACCAGCAGGGTCAACACTAGAAAGTAAAGATATGTATTTACAAAATCGGTAACCCAGATAAGCATCTTGGTTGTCAAAGGCAGATTTTCAACCCCGGCTTCTTCAAAGATAGTTAGCAGTTGGGGAAGCACGTAAGTCACCATAATAAGCGTAACGACAACAAGCGCGAAAACAATGAAAGCCGGGTAGGCAAGCGCTCCTTGTATCTTTGAATTTATCCCCCGGCTTCTTTCAAGGTGGTCGGCTAGATATAGCAACGACTCGTGAAGTTTTCCGGAAACCTCGCCTGACTGGACCAGTTTTACGTAAAAGATTGAAAATAGTTTGGGATATTTTGATAAAGCGTTTGATAATGATGAACCCGCTTCAACCGATTCTGATATTTCCGTGATTACCTTTCTGGATGTCGGCTTTTCTGCCTGTCTGGCTAGAGTCCTCAAGCCCTCCGCCAGAGGCATATCGGCATCCACCAGTGTGGACAGTTGTCTTGTGAATATTACGATATCTTTCGTGCGGGGCTTTGAAAGGATAAGATTGATGTCTGTCTTAAATATATCTTTTCCCAGCGGTATCAGCGACAAAACAACGTATCCCTTGCTATGAAGGATATTGATTGCCGCGTTCTCGTCTGGAGCGTCTATCGTACCTTCTATTATTTCTCCGGTTTGGGTTTTGGCTTTATAGTTATAGTCCATAATACAAGATACTAATATACCAATTTGTACTAATGATACGAATGAATACTAATAATTAAGAATTCGTAGCCATTAGTATCATTCGCATACATTCGTATATTGGTATCTTTTATTATTTTAGTTGGTTTCGTAACTCCATCGGATTTGATGAGTAAAATTCTGCTCTCTCCATAGTTATCTCTTTTCTTCTGACCAGGTCAGCCAAAGACCTATCCATCGGTATCATGCCGACATCTTGGCTGGTTTCTATCACAAGATCCAGCTGTCTTGGTCGATTGTCTCTGATCAGCGTTCTTACCGCCGTAGTGGCTATCATTACTTCCACTGCCGGTATGAGACCGCCCCGAACTCCTTGTATCAATCGTTGAGATATGACGCCGGATATGGTATTGGCCAGCTGGTTTCTTACTTGGGCCTGTTGATTCGGCGGAAAACTGTCTATGATACGCTCTATGGTTTGGGAAGCGCTGTTAGTATGCAGAGAGGCCAGGACAAGATGGCCGGTCTCGGCGGCGGTTACCGCCGCGCTCATTGTCTCATAGTCCCTCATCTCCCCCACCAAAATTACGTTTACATTCTGTCTGAATGTTGAACGTATCGCTTTGTGAAAAGAAAAAGTATCCTGATATATCTCCCGTTGGTCAATGATGCTTTTGTTCGGCGTGAAAATATATTCTATGGGGTCTTCTATGGTAACTATTTTTTCAGCGCGTTCTCTGTTGATAAGATTAATGATAGATGCCAGCGTAGTTGACTTGCCGTGGCCGTTTGGACCGACTACCAGGACGAATCCTTGTGAAAGCCGGCTGAAAATTTTGACTATCGACGGAAGGTTCAGTTCTTCCGGCGTCTTTATCTCGTTGGGTATCAAACGCAAAGATGCCGCTATTCCGCCTCGAGTGTGGTAGGCATTGATTCTGTACCTGTATTTACCGGCATATTCGTAAGAAAAATCAAGTTCTTTTTCGGACAGAAAACGGTCTTTTCTTTCAGGGCCGACCAACTCCATCACGACTCCGCTTGACGTTTCCGGGTCCAGTATCTGTGTGCCGGTAATCTGTATTAACCGTCCGTCCACTCTTATGGACGGATAGTGCCCCGGAGAGATATGGAGGTCGGAAGCCCCGTTCTCGGCCGTTGCCAGGAGTAATTGATCTAGGTATTGTCTGTAATTCGCTTCGCTCATGCCGCTGAATTCACGCTGATTACTACGCTGAATTTACGCTGAACGCTTTCGGCGTCCTATCCGCGTACTTATCAGCGACTAATCAGCGGTTTATGCTGATTCGTTGGCCTGCGCCACTTCCAGCAACTCTTCTAATGATACCACACCCTTAAGTACCTTAATTATGCCATCTTGGAACATTGTTATCATGCCCTGTCTTTTTGCTTCTTCTCTCATTGCTGATTCTGATAAATCGCCTAAAATTATTTTTTCAAATTCATCGGTCATTTCCATCATTTCAAATATCCCCATACGTCCTTTATAGGCCTTTCCGCCGCATACTTTGCAAGGGTTTTCAGTATTGGGCTTGTATATCACATAGCCCTTCTGCGATGCCAGTTCTTTTTGGTATTCTTCCGGCATGTCTTGAATTGCGTCGTTTATTATTTTTTCTTCTCCGACATTGGCTTTTGACTTGATTTTGCAGTCGGGACATAATCGCCGCAGTAAGCGTTGCGCGGCGGCGACGTTCAGAGTTGGGGGTATGAGATATTTTTCCACTCCCATGTCTACCAATCGAGGCACGACTCCTATCGCGTCGTTAGTGTGAAGCGTTGAGAGAACTATGTGTCCTGTCAAAGCGGCTTGAGTGGCAAGACCGGCTGTTTCTTTGTCTCTTATCTCTCCCACCATTATTACATCAGGGTCTTGACGCAGAATGTGTCTCAACCCGCTGGCGAAAGTGTAACCGATCTCCTCATGCACCTGCGATTGATTAACTCCGTCCACAAAATATTCTATCGGGTCTTCCAGGGTGACTATGTTTATATCTTCCGTGTTCATTATTCTCAACATAGCGGCTAAAGTTGTTGATTTTCCCGAACCGGTCGGACCGGTTATCAATATGCTTCCGAACGGTTTTGCCATAGCTTTCTGAATAATATCAATAGACCTGCCCTCTAGACCGAGGTCGGTAAGGGTTATGTTGCCGGAAAGCGGGTCCAGAATACGCATTACTACCTTCTCCCCGTTTTTGGTCGGAAACGTAGAAACACGAAAATCAACCTTTCTTTCTCCTAGTTTGGTGGCGAATCTGCCGTCTTGCGCCAGCCGCGTCTCGTCTATTTTTAAATCGGAAAGAATTTTTACGCGGGCTACAATGGCGGATTGGAGATTTTTAGGCAAGACCAAAGAGGAGATAAGAACACCATCTATTCTGAATCTCACTCTTACTCTGTCTTCGAACGGTTCAACGTGAATGTCCGATGCTCTTGATTCGACCGCGTGTCTTATTATGACCGCGACTATTCGGGTTACCGGCGCTTCTGCGCTTAATTCTTCGAGCGGGATTTTAACCGGACCCTCTCTTACTTCTTTTTTATCAAGTTCTTCGGTTAGTGATTCAAGGGCTTGTCCCACTTCGCCCGTTAGAGTTCTATAGTTTTTAACGACATTAGTGAAGTCCTTATAGCCGATAAGGTATTTTTCAATGTTCAGCCCTGATTTTCCCGACATAAATTTTAATGCTTCAAGGGCGTTAATGTCTTCGGGGTCGACAATGCCTATTTTCAAAGTGCCACCTTCCTTGGCGAAAGGGACTATCTTGTAGAATGTTACCGTATCCTCGGGAATCTCTTTAAGCGCTTCTTTGTCCAGGTCTATCTCATCCAGCCGGACTATCGGCAGTTGATATACTTTGGACTTGAAGTCCATAAAGTCACCCTCGGGCATAACTCCCTGGTCGATTACTATCTGTCCGAAATCCTTGTTTTGGGATTGAGCCAGGTTTTCAAGGGCTTTAATGTCGTCCTCGGATACGAGGCCGGCTTTTATGAGTTCTTCTACTAATGTTTGAGGAATTTTGATTGGCATAAAAACTATGGCGCGGGCACCGCGATAGGTGTATTAAGTATAACCGGTGTCGGGGGCAGTAACCAGGCAACCGCTCTGTGGGCATTCAGGCGGCAGCCGTTGTATCCTTGCGGATTGTTGTTCGGGTCAAAGCATCCACTTCCCAGGGGTTTGTCAGTTTTGATTGGGTCGGCTGATTTCGTCAATACGTCCTTTATTTCCGCTGGAGTTAGATTGGGAAACATTGATTTCAAAATAGCGGCTACGCCGGTGACTAAAGGGGCGGATGCAGAGGTGCCGGAGAAATTGGTGTCGTATTGATTATTTATTGCTGGAGCATAAACATCTACCCCAGGTGCAGCAATATCAGTACGACTTCCAAAATTTGAAAAAACAGCCCTTTCATCTATTCGATTGGTTGCGCTAACACTAATTATATTATTAAGAGCATCGGGATCTGGTAAACCAGCGGGGATAAAATTTATAATATCAACAGAATCATTCCCCGCGCCGGCAATAAATAATGCATCAGAAAACACAGTCCTTAAATCCTGCAATGAATCCGAAAGACGATTAAACTCACCATTTGTTAAGCACCCTTTTATATTTTTTAGTGGCACACATTTTGTCCAACCAAAGCTCGTATTTATAATGCGTGCCCCGTTATTAAATGCTTCTTGAACAGCAAATATGTCTATAGCTGCTGTAGTGATTTTGGTGCCCTTGAATCGAGCGATGATTTTATAATTTGTAGTAGCACCGGAAATGATGCCGTTCATTTCCGGACTATTACTTGCTAAAACCGTAGTTGCGGATTTATTGTCAGCACCCATAATCCCCGCTACTTGTGTTCCGTGACCATTTGGGAGATTAAAGAGAAAATTTAACAAAGAAAAAGAGGAATCTATGGATATATCAAAATCAATATTCACATTTGGTGTAAATTCCTGATGGCTTGTCTCTACGCCTGTATCAACCACACCGATGGAAACAAAGTTAAAATTAATAAACTTCGATTTCAGGAAATCCCAGGCTTCTTCTATTTTTACTTTGTCATAAGACCAGACAAGATCGACCTTTTGATTTCTTAGATTGGATATATCATAAAGTATCTGGGCATTACTTGTGGATGCTTGAAAAAAAGCAAAAACAGATAAAATGAATAGGAATAATATAAATTTTAAACCGCTATACTTCATATAATTAAATTGACTGTGAACCTGGTATAGTACCTGGACGAGCCGGATAATCACCGCAGTTATACTCACTGATTAATCGGCCATGTTCGCTAAATACCCCATAAATTAAAAAGGAGTGATAAAACAATACAGCTAATATAGAAATGAAGAACACAACAAAGAAAATTATTCTCGCAGTTGTTGTGGGTGTTGCCATTGGTTTGGAGTCGACTGGCTGGTCTACGTTTTGGCCTTTTGTAAACCAATAAATAAGTACCAAGGAGACCAAAGGAATAATAGGATTTAACAGTAATGATCGCTCTAATAATAACCCACTTTTATTGTTAAAAATAATCTGTAATAAATTGTGAACAGACAATAGAATAAATACGTTGAGGGATACCATTAGGTAGTTTCTAAGGATTCGTCGATTCTTAGTGAAAAAAGTTAATATTTGAAAGGTTAAACAAAAAGCTAGCAACGCTAAAAAGAGATACGAGAGTGGCAAAAAATCTAGGAATGTACATTCATTATTATAAAGGGTCATAAAAGATGAATTTTGAATAAACTTAATGTAGTGCCACAGAAACCAGACTATGTAACCGGTCGTTATTATTTTGAGAATTAATAATAATTTTTGTTTTTTCATAATTTAAAGTTAAAAAAGATTTTGCGAGTGAAGGAAATTGGGAAAAACACGCTCAATTTTGGGATTACCGCTGTTTCTTAATCCTTGAATCAAGGCATCCAGTTCTGATTCTGAAGCAACCGGAACTTGAATTTGATACATATTAATAATCTCAATAAATCCAATAATTTTCCCATCAATACCGGAAACAATAGATCCTGCGTCTATAATTGTGGCATCTTGGATTAAGTCTATAAGAATCTCGTTTACAATAAATATTGGTCCATCCTCGCTTTCAACTATATTCGCAGGGTTACTAATAAAGATCGAGGACTCTTCCCTACTAACCACCGCCCCTTTCCCTATTCTAACCTTTTTGGCAACAACCTGTCCTCTTAAGATTGATTCTTTCTCTATGATAACCTTCGCCTTCGGCGCAAGGAGTTTGAAATTAAGGAAAGAGTTTTTGCCGAATACGACAGGTCTCCCGATTTTTCCCGCCTTATGGTCCCTCTTTTCTTTATCGTCCATCTCCGATTCTATTTCGTCATCATCGTCTTCCCTCTCTTCTTTCTTGTCTTTCTTCGGCTTAATACCGATGTAGTTAATAATGAGATCGTCCGGTTTTAGATTGAGGCCGGGGAGGATGGATACTTTGTTGTGTCCCCGGAGTTTGAATTGGATATTTATTGTAGTTGGAGCGTCAAAAATTAAAACTGCGTTATCTTTTAGTTCCAACTTGCGGATATTGTAAGTGCCGCCAACTAAGGCAAGACGGCCGTTTTTTTCAAGAACAATATCTAGATAACTGCCGGCGGAGAGCGTATTGTTTTCTCCTTCAAATTTGAAATTCTGGGTTCCTATCTGGAAATCTGGAATGTCTGGAAGATTAGTTATGGGCAGTTGAACTGGCTTAGTTTGAGTGCCGAGGATTTGCGCTTCCTTGTGGAGTTTGAGTTTGTTAAATGAGGCGTTTCCGTTTACGGTTGAATTCTTGTCTATGGCGATTTCTTTTGCAAAAAGATTGCTATTAACGACGACATCTTTTTCAATGTCTATTTTCTTGTTTGAACCAATATCGCCGCTTGAGACCTGGACTTCTTTCTCTATTCTCACTTCTTCCTGGGCGAAGAGAACAAAATTGTCTAAATTAGTAAAAAGAGGCGGGCTGTTGCCGTTAAGCATGGCAAAGGCGAAGCCGCCTACGGCAAGAGCCGATATGACGTGAGGAGGTTTGATTAGTTTAATGAATCGTCGCATGGTTTGAATGGTTATAGTCCTCCACCTTCTTCGTTGCTTCCGGAGGATAATCCTATTTTATCAAAAACAAAGACCTTATAAAAATACGTAACACCCGTATCAAGGTCTTGGTCAACAAATGAAGTTTGGCTCTGGTCGGTGATCGTGGCCACCAGCGTGTTGTTAAGATCTACTCCGGTGCTAGTATCCCTGAATATTCTGTATGATTCAAAGTCGGGGTCAGTATTCTCTGACCAAGATAAATTTATGTCAACTCCGGTTGGCTCTTTCCACCCATCCCTCTCCGTCCACGGAAAGTTATCCTTTATGTTAAGGGTACTGCTGATAACCCGCGGAGCATCGCAGAATCCGTCGTTGTTAGCATCGTTACATCCCTCGGTGGGCTCATCGTAATCATCCCAGAAATTGCCGCCGTCGGGAAGGCCGTTGTCAAAGAAGTTGAGTCCGATACCAAGAGTAGTAATCTCGACGGTGTTATTGATGAGGTTGTTATTAAATATTCTGTTATTAATTATTCTTGAGGGTATAAAAAATGGTGGCTGGGAAGACATAAATATCCCCGCTTGGTTTGATTCTATGGTGTTGTCCGTCACTGCGTTATCGGAGGAACTAAGAAGCACGATGCCATTGTTGTTAAGTCGAATTATATTGCCTGTTATCCTTGTATTCGCATTAGTGGCAAAACTTTGTATATTAATTCCGTCCCCATTGTTTAAAATGGTGTTATCAATGATGTCAGTGAATTGACCCAAGGAAATATGCACTCCTTGTAAGTTGTCGGTTATTAGGTTGTTTTGTATTGTATTTTACGTCGTACTGGTTAAGGAATCAACTATAACTATGCCATTAAAAGAATTAAATTGGGCAGTATTGCCATTTACAATATTATCGGAGGCGTTGTTAATAAGAATGCCATCAGTGTTGTTGAATGAAGTATTATTGGATACCGTATTCGCGTTGGAAAGAGTACCGATGGCTATGCCTACTCCGAGATTATTACTGGTAGTGTTGTTGGTAAAAGTATTGTTATCGGAAAGGAAAGCGGCAATGCCGAGCGAGGCGTTGCTGACGACGCAATTATTGACAGTCACATTTTGCCGATTATTTAAAAGAATTCCAAAGTTGACGAAACCGCCTGATCGAGAATGGCTGTTGCAATCCAGAGTTATGCCGTCTTGGGTTATTTCAATGTTGTCGTTTATATCTTGGTTTAATGTGCAGGTGAACGTTGAGTTGTCAAAAGTTCCTACGGCATTGCAGTCCTCCGGTATGAATATCGTACCCTTTGTCTCCTGTAGCCAGACGTGATGCGAGCCAGAAACGTCCTGTATCCAGACATAACTACCGTCGGCTCCGGAATTGAAGGCAATTTCATTTTTATAACTGTTGTCAAAGACATAATACTGTGTGTTGGGAACTAATCCGCTGATGGTCAGTTGGGCGGAAGAGATGGAAGAAGGCAGAATCACCAAACTTATCACCTTCGGGCGCGAACTTAACGACAGTGTTAATATCTCACTGCTTTGTAGCGAAACGTTAAGATAGTCGCTATCCTTTATCTCAAAGTATGTTCCCGTACCGCTCGTCTCACTGGCCAGTTTAAATTCAAACGAAGAGATGTCCAATGTTTGGGATATATTCGCTGCCTGGTTAATTCCAGGAACTGGCAAATATGAAAGACCAATCAGTCCCAGAGCAACCAGAACGACTTGTAGAAGATATTTTTTCATGGCATACGTGGTAATTAAAACGGGGCGAAGATATCTCTCTTGCCGGTTACTCCGGGTCTGACCGGTGATTCACCGAATACTCTCAACGATTTGAATCTGCTGTCGTCGAGTATGGAGAAGTCAATGGTGAGGTCTTTTAACATAGTAAGATCCTCTTTTGCTGAAAGCGGTATGGGGTCTATGGGTAACTGGGCCGGCTGTATAAATTGAGAGTAGAACAAATAACCTGCGGCGAACGCCACGACGAGAATCAGGAGCGTTATCGAATTGTTCATGGTTTGTGGATTAGCCATTAACTAGATAGTAGCGCAGTAGCGCAGTAGCGATTAGGTTTATGTACTACTACCTACTGCGCTACCGGCTACTACCTACTGCGCTATTTTATATAATACGCATTTGCTTTAACTCTGAAATTCAAGACAATCTGTTGTCCTGGCACTGACGTTTGACTTGCGCTTAATTCAAACACATCTATCAACCGCAGGTTCTTTTCCATAAGGTCTAGAAATGCAGACAGCGAAGAATAGCTGCCAGTCATCCCGATCTCAACAAAAACGGTCTGCAATTCCTGCTCTTGATTGCCGGACTCCCCCATCGTTATTTCTATCAACTGCAATCCAGTTTGTTGGGTTACTGTCTCGATGGTCGAGACCAGTTCGGCCACGCCTTTTGCGTTCGGCACCACGGACGATATCTTGCTGACATCCGAGGATCTTTGCTGGTATTGGCTGTTCAGGTCTTCTATTATTCTAAAAATTTCCGTTCTTGATGATAATATATCTTCTCTTTCTGCAATCGCGTCATTTAGCAAGGATATTTTATCCCACGCCGGCATTCCGAAGAGCCAAAAAGCAATTATGGCAAGACCGACTAAGCCGACTCCAAGATAATTTTTATTTACTATACTCATGTTCGCTTCGCTCACACCGCTGAATTAACGCTGATTACTACGCTGATTTTACGCTGAGCCAGCTGAGCTGGCCTGAAATTTTTCGGCGTTTTATCCGCGTACTTATCAGCGACTTATCGGCGGTCTATTCATTTATTTGTTAAAAACTTATTCCTGTCAAAAACAATTTGCATAATGAATTCAAGCTGGCCGTTGGTAAGAGTATTGACCCGACTCAAATTAATGTCTGTTATGGACTCATCCGAAAGGAACGCGGCTATTTGGCGAGCGATAGTAGTGTAGTTTGCCGCTATCGCCTTGAGATCTATCTTGTTGTTAGCCAGTGTTGCTGTGATGCTTTCAAATTGAACTTGCGACTGGGTCAGCCCTTCTATTTTGGAGAACGCGGTTGTCCAATAGGCATGCTTGTTCAACAAATCGGATAGCATCGAAATCTGCTTGTTGAAAACAAGTATATTTTGTTCCGCCTGTTTGTTTCTTTGCTGTTCGAGCGAGATAATCTCCGCGTCCAAAGATGTCAGCTTATTCTCAAGATTGTTTTGGTAGAAGTACATTCCTCCCGACAGAACGGCCACTATCGCAAATATAATACCCCCGATGATTATCAGACGATTTTCACCGGGTGTTATTATTTCTATTTTCCTCCTTGTCTCGGGAAGTAATTGTAATCCACCCTGATCGGGCATATAACCTAAGTATAATCTATTCTTAGAATCTTTTTATCAACAGAGCGTGAGTTCGTTGTCCAGCGCTTTAATGCAAAATTTAAAAATCAAAATTAAAAGTGACAGTGTAAAATGTAAAAATGTCTTAATAGGCGGTGACTATTCAAAAATTTTATCATTTTGGATTGTCATTTTGCATTTTGATATTTACATTTTAAATTTGTTTTAGATTTCCCTCATCGCCAATCCTGACGCTACTGCGAATGTGCTGGAAAGTTCTTGTATGACCGGAGACAATGACTGCGGGTAGACAACCCTGGCAAGGGCATTGCCTATATTAACCTGGCGCCCGAGCTTCTGCTGAAAGTAATTGGCGAAGTTGGGCATATTTGTCAATCCGCCGACCAGAAGTACCTTGGATATCTTTAGGTTCTTTGTTTCCTCATAATTAGTTATCGTCTTTCTGGTCTCAAAGACCATCATATCCACCAACGATTTCATCGCGCTGTTTATCACGTTTTCGTCTATCTCCTTTATTCCAAATTTTTTCTTCATTTCTTCTGCTTTTTCCAAACTAACGTTAAGCGACCGAGCTATTGATTTAGTAATCTCAAATCCTCCGACCTCGTAATTATGGCTTAAGCGCTCGTATCCCCTGTTCACTATCACTATAGAAGTGCTCCTTCCTCCTATGTTCACTATTACCGTCGGAGACAGATCATTTCCAAGCAAGGATCTCGTTAGCGCCGAGTTCTCAAGCTCCAAAGCGCGAAGATTAAGTCCCGCTCCCCGCATTATTTTCTGATATCTCACTGTTTCGTCTTTAGGTACCGCCGCAAGAAACACTTCTACGGTAGTCGGTTTGGTCGCGTCGGTCAGGTTTTTCGGTATGTCTATGATGGACCAGTCCAGTACTACTTCGTTAAGCGGAACGGGTATGTACTTGCGGGCCTCAAAAGGAATGGACTTTGCCAGATCTTGCTCGGAAAGATAGGGCATCTCAATTACGGTCGCGAATGTTGAAAATGCCGGAATTGAGGCGACGATGTTCGTGGCCTTGATCTTCGCTTTCTTTAGAACTTCTTTTATACCCCAGATTATTTCTCCGTCAGGTAATCTAAGGATGTTTTGAACCTGTTTTGACTCTGTCGCCGAAGGAGTACCGTCGGCGCTTTTAAATTCAAAAAATCCGTAGTTTTTCAGAACAAAGCGGCCGCTCTCTTTTTCGAGTTCGATAATTTTGATGGCAGAAGTGCCTATATCTATCCCCAGTTTACCCCTCGACTTAAAAAGATTGAACATTGTCTGTAAAAATAGTATATCACAATATAGTCGCATAGTTATGCTAAATTATACACAGAAAACTGCAGACTGGATCTTGGATATAATTTTCCCTAAAAAATGTCTGGGGTGTAACAAGTTTACTCGTCCGACAAGTTCAGGACGGACCGCTGATTTTGATTATGTGTGCCGGAAATGTTTCGGAGAAATTGGCCTAAAAAATACGTTAGAATGTATCGGATGCAAAAGACAGACACGCTTTGGTCTTACTTGTACATTCTGTGACAAGTCAAACGAAACGGATCAACTGATAATCGCGGCGGACTTGTCCGATTCTTTAATAGAGAAAATGCTTAAGACCTATAAGTATAAGTTTATACAAAGTGTGGCCGTGCCGTTATCCGTGTTGGTCAGAAGACGTGTTAAAAAGCTATTATCTAAGAAGTTTAGCTTGTTTGAAGACAATCCCATTTTGATCTCGGTACCTCTGCACAGAAGGCGACTGAATGAAAGAGGGTTCAATCAAGCCGAGTTGTTAGCCAAAAGTATGGCCGATACTTATCATGTTATTTACAACAACAATGTTTTGATAAGGGTTGCCAATCCCAAACATCAAGCCGAAATTAAGAAAAAGGAAGAACGTTTAGAAAATGTAAAAAATAACTTTGCCGTTAGGAACAAGGAGTTGGTCAGAAGTAAAACAATAATTTTAGTTGACGATATCTGTACCACCGGCGCGACGCTTAACGAATGTGCCGGGGTTTTAAAAGCCGCCGGCGCCAAAAGAGTTATCGGTTTTGTGATTGCGAGAGGACAATTTAAAAAAATTTCTAATTTCTAATTTCTAAACAAAATTAAAAAATCTAAAGTTTGAAAGAGTACAGATTTTGTGGTAAAATTTAGTGGATTTATCTGGAGAGGTGCGTGAATGGTTAAACGAATGGCTTGCTAAGCCATGACGGCGTAAGCTGTCTGTGGGTTCGAGTCCCACCCTCTCCGCCAATTATTAAACGGCTCACCTGGTGAGCCGTTTAAATTTCTTGAAAAAATGGGTCTAAAATGTTATCATTTTCAAGTTATGGCAGATAATAAAGCACAATCAGGCGGAATAAGGCCACCCGTGGTGGTGATTTTAGGGCATGTTGACCATGGGAAGACCTCTCTTTTAGACACGGTACGCAAGACGAACGTAATGGGAGGAGAGTCGGGCGGAATTACCCAGCACATAGGGGCATACCAAGTAGAAACACAGACAATAACGGACAGCAAACGGACTACTACGGACGAAAGTCTGATAAAGTCCGTTTCAGGTCAGTATAAGTCCTCGAAGAAGGTAATTACCTTTCTGGACACGCCAGGCCATGAGGCATTCACTGCCATAAGATCTCGCGGGGCGAAGGTGGCCGATATTGCCGTTCTTGTTGTGGCTGCCGATGAGAGCGTTAAACCGCAGACAAAAGAAGCGATAAAGATAATCAAGAGCGAGAATATGCCTTTTGTCGTGGCGATAAACAAAATAGACAAAGAGGGCGCTAATGTTCAGAAAGTAAAACAGGACCTTGCAACCCAGGACGTTCTTGTGGAGGACTGGGGCGGTAAAGTACCGGTAGTTGAGATATCAGCCAAAGCGGGCATTAATATTCCAGAACTTCTGGACATGATACTGCTCGTAGCCGAACTGGAGGAGCTTAAAGAAGATGTCTCACTGCCGGCCGAAGGGGTGATAATAGAGTCGCATTTGGATAAAAGACGCGGTTATGTTGTCACAGCACTGGTTCAGAAAGGCATTCTTTCTGTTGGTGATTGGATCGTGGCTGGAAAAGTCGCGGGCAAGATAAAGTCGATGGAGGGCTTCAAGGGCGATCCGGTAAGCGAAGCAGGACCCTCTCAGCCGGTTATGCTGACCGGTTGGAGCGAAGCCCCGGATACGGGGATACGTTTCATCGCCACTTACTCCAAGTCAGAGGCGGATGAAATAGCCGAAAGCAATAAAGGGGTTGACCTTACTCCCCTGTTCTCATTCCTGTCGGAAACAGCCGACCCTGAAAAGAAAACCTATAACTTGATATTGAAAGCCGACGTTAGAAGTTCTCTTGAGGCGGTTGAGTCGTCTTTGGGGGCGATAAAGTCAGAAGACATAAGATGCAATATTGTCGGCTATGATATCGGTGATATTACCGAAAACGATGTCAAAACCGCAATTGCCACAAAGTCGGATATTATCGGGTTCAGAGTTGGCGCCGGACAGTCGGTTGAACGGCTTGCCGAGAAAGAAGGGGTCAAGGTACAGACGTTCGATGTGATATACGAGCTGATAGAAACGATAAGAAAGAATATGGCCGGCCTGCTTGAACCGGAAGTTAATCGAGCGCAACTCGGAAGAATAAAAATTCTTGCCGTATTCAAGAAAAGCGCGAAGTCGCAGATATTCGGAGGCAAAGTTTTGTCCGGCAAAGCGGTCCGTGGCGTCATGGGCGAAGTCACTCGCGGGGATTCTGTTGTTGCATCTGGCAAAATAGGCCAGCTTCAGCACAATAAAGAAGATGTAAGCGAGGTCAAAGAGGGTCTTGAAGCCGGCATTCGCCTTGACGTCATTTTCGATAAGCCGTTCGCCGAAGTGTCTGTCGGTGATATATTGGAGATATACGAGGAGGAGAAAATACAGCGTTCGCTGTAAAAAATGAGCAAAATTCAAGGGGAACAATTTAAAAAAGATTTTGACGGCTGGAATGAGTTAAAGAAGATTACTCACGGGAAATCTGATAACTTTGGTGTTCATGAACGCGAAATATGGTGGACATCTTTCGGGGTAAATGTCGGCGTAGAGATTGATGGAAAAAATGAAATGTTTGAACGCCCCTCTTTGATCTTAAGAAAGTTTAATCGGCAAATGGTTTGGGTTTTACCGATAACATCTCGCAGTAAAAACCCGAGATTCTACGAGAGATTTTTATTTAACGATTCAGAAAACTTTGTTGTGCTTACGCAACTTCGCACCGTTAGCACGAAGCGATTCGTAAGAAAAGTCGGTATGATATCAAGAGACGATTTTGAAAGAATAATGGAGCGAGTTAAAAAGCACCTCAAATAAACGGAAACCCGCTTTTACGCGGGTTTCCTCGGAGGCCGAAGCCATAGTTAATTACATGGTAGCAGATACAGTAATAATGTCAAATGTGGATAAAAATTAGGAAAATATATGGCGGCATAGCCAAGTAGCAAGGCATTCCTCTGCAAAAGGAATATACGCGAGTGCAATTCTCGCTGCCGCCTCAATGAATAAAATTTTTCTAGTTCGTCATGGACAAGACGAAGACAACGCAAACGGTATTCTTAATGGCAGACGCGACACGCCTTTAACGAAACTTGGCAGACAGCAAGCTCAAACAGTCGCTGAAAAGCTCAGAGATAATGGTATAGAAGTGATTTATGCTTCGCCGTTAAAAAGAGCTTACGAAACTGCTCGAATTGTTGCTGAAACGCTTGGTGTTGATGAGGTAATTACTGATGAGCATCTTATGGAAAGAGAGTTTGGTGTTCTAACAGGAAAACCAGTTGCGGATATATCAAAATATAGCAGCAAAACATTGCAAACCGACAGGGTTCTTTATTTTATCGAAGCCGAAGGGGCTGAAGATTTTCCTACCCTGTATCAAAGAGGAAAGAAAATTCTAGAAGAAATATCACAACGACATCCAAATAAAAATATTCTTATTGTCGCCCATGGCGATATCGGTAAAATGATTCGTGCCGCTTATCATAATTGGACATGGGAAGAAGGTATTAAAACTCCCTATTTTGAAAATACGGGAGTGTTAGAGTTATCAGATAGAGACATATTAGAATAGCCATGAAAATCATTCTCGTAACTGGGGGCTGTGGTTTTATAGGAAGTCATTTCGTCAGAGAGTTCTTGAAAAAGCGCCGCAATTTTAAGTTGGTCAATTTCGACAAGCTCACTTATGCCGGCAACCCGGAGAATCTAAAGGATATTTCTAAAAACAAAAGATACGTTTTCGTAAAAGGAGATATTGCCGATGCCGGAGCGGTAGAAAAGGTATTCAAAAAATACAAACCCGGATTGATCATCAATTTCGCGGCAGAGTCGCATGTGGACAGGAGCATTCACGGCCATGCTGACGAATTTGTGGACTCAAATATTTACGGCGTATTCAATCTTTTGGAAGCCCTTCGACAAGCTCAGGGTAAACTAAAAAAATTTGTCCAAATATCAACCGATGAAGTGTATGGAAGTTTGCCCTTAAACTCTCGGACAAAATTTACAGAAAAAACGCAATACAACCCTCGTAGCCCCTACTCTGCTTCAAAAGCAGCCGGCGACCTGCTTTGCCACTCATATTTCGCCACTTACGGCCTGCCGGTTGTAGTCACTCATTCATCCAACAACTATGGAAGCCATCAATATCCCGAAAAACTTATCCCCTACTTCGCGCTCTGCGCTTTGAAGGACAAGCCCTTACCCCTATACGGTGATGGCAAGAATGTCCGCGATTGGCTCTATGTGCTTGATAATGTTGAGGCAATAGAAAAAGTTCTGTTCAAGGGTAAGCCGGGAGAGGTTTACAACATTGGCGGAGATAACGAAGTTGCGAATATTGATATTGCCAAGCGGATATTACAAATTTTACGAAAACCAGAGACAATGATAAAATATGTCCCTGACCGGCCCGGCCACGACAGGCGGTACGCGCTGGACAGTTCCAAGGTCAAAAAAGAGCTTGGCTGGAAACCCAGATACAACTTCAACAAGACGCTTAGAGAAACACTTAAATGGTATCAGGATAACCCCGCGTGGGTTAAGGGAGCGGTCAGGCGGCTAAAAAGAGTTAACCCACATATTGAGATTTAAACGGTAAAGGTGTTGATAACCAAGTAGGAAATTCGTTTCCCGTTTGGTATAATTTAATTATGCCTCGGAAACGAACATGGACAGTTGAGCAACTAAAGGAAGCCGTTAAATCCTCTTTTAGTTATCGTAAAGTTTTATCAAAACTTAACTTAGTTGAAGCTGGAGGAAATTACGACCAGATAAAGAAATACGTAAAAGAGTTAAACTTAGATGCCAGCCACTTCAAGGGCATGGCGTGGAATAAAGGATTAAGGGGAATCGGAAAACCATTCATACCTCTTGAAAAAATCCTTGTTCGAGACAGCACTTATCAGAGTTTTAAGCTTAAAAATAGATTATTTAAAGTAGGATTAAAGCCAACGCATTGCGAGGAGTGCAAATGGTCAAAAACTTCAGACCAAGGATATTTGCCATTAGAGTTAGACCATATTAATGGGGATAGACACGATAACCGCATCGAGAATTTGAGAGTTTTGTGTCCAAATTGCCATAGTCTGCAGCCAACACATAGGGGTAGAAACAGGAACAAGAATACAAAGAAGATATTTTTATAATGCCGCCGTGGTGGAATTGGTTTACACGCATCACTTAAAATGATGTGGGAGCAATCCCGTGTCGGTTCGAATCCGACCGGCGGCACCACGTTGGAAAAGTCAAAGAGTTTTTGGGGAAGAAAAATTTTTAACTTTATGACAAAAACAATAAAAGCTGAGTGGGATAAAATAGCGAGACAATGGCACAAGGAGGCTGGAGAAAAAGGTCTTTGGCACCAAAAACACGATATTGACCCGGTGATTTTAAAATTGCTGGGTGGCGTAAAAGGCAAAAAGATTTTAGAAATTGGTGCTGGAAATGGATATTTTTCCCGACTTCTTGCCAAGAAAGGCGCGAAAGTAACGGCAACAGATATTGCGCCAAAATTAATTTCCTTTGCTCAAAAGGAAGAGAAAAATAATCCATTGAGTATTACATATCTTGTAAGAAATGCGGCGGATATTCGTGGCGTTAAGAAAAAAAGTTTTGACGCCGTGATAGCCAATATGTGCTTAATGGACATTGCTGACGCGGAAAGGGCCGTGAAAGAAGCATCAAGAATTCTAAAAAAGAATGGCCAATTTATATTTTCGGTAACGCATCCTGTATTTGCTGACTTTCGCCAATACTGGACAATTACAAAACAAAAAAATAAAACGTATTTTGCTCGTATTGTTCCAACATATCTATCTTCTTCTTCTGAAAAATTTACTCTCCTGATTTCTGGAATTAAAAAATTTAAAGCGACCCAATATCATCGGTCCATAGACACATACTTTACATATTTGAAAAAGGCAGGATTTTTAGTCAGTGATTTTCGAGAAATCGCCACAAAAAAACCTGTGACCAAGGCCAATTTTAAAATAGATGGAGATACCAGCTTGCGACGCTCTAAATATAGCAAGGTACAAGAGAAAAAAATGAAAGAATTGGCAGGCAGAGAAATTCCGGTATTCTTGGTGGTAGGTTCAATAAAGATTAAATAACTTATCGCTACAAATTAACAAGAAAAACCATGTCTCAACTTATAATTTTTATTTTTATCGGTTTGGCGGGGGTTTGGCTGGGGAGTTTTTTGGCTCGCGGAAAAAGAACGCGAGATGTCGGCTCTTTGGAGCAAGCACGTCAGGCCAGGACGAACAAGAAAAACGAAGCCAAAGATAAAATCCTCGAACTGGTAAAGGAACAGGGCAAGATAAATAACGACGACGTAGAAAAATTACTTGGAGTATCCGATTCTACCGCGACTAATTATCTGGACGAACTGGAACAGGAAGGTAAAATCGTTCAACAGGGCGATGTCGGAAGGGGCGTCTTTTATACTCTCAACTAAACGGCTAAATAGGCCTATTTGGCCATTTAAATGCGTTTTATACTTCGTTCCAAAATACATAAAGCGACTGTTACCGAGGCCGATCTCAACTATGTCGGCAGTATTACCGTTGATGAGGACTTGATTGAAAAAGCCAGTTTTTGGCCAGGAGAAAAGGTGTTGGTGGTTAGCAATACTTCCGGCGCTCGGCTTGAGACATACATTATCGTCGGCGAGCGGGGTTCTGGAATAATTTGTATGAACGGAGCCGCTTCTCATCTCATTAAAAAAGGCGAAGAGATAATCATAATGGGCTTTGAGCTAACCGACAAACCCATTAAGCCAACCAGCATTTTCGTTGATAAAGACAACAAATTCGTCAGGTTTCTCTAATGCCCATTTTCTATACACGCAAAGGTGATGACGGCCGAAGTCGAATCGGCAAAAAGAAGATATACAAGCTCAATCCCTTTGTCGTTGCTTTGGGCGAATTGGACAAACTCAATAGTTTCATAGGCGTTGTTAAAAGCTTGCCTGGAAATAAAATATCGCCAACTTTGAAACAACAACTCCATCAAATCCAGGAGGACCTTTTTATAATCCAAGCAAACGCCTCTTATGCGATGCTCAAGGAGAAGAGAACTCCTCCTGTTTTCAGTTCTCAAAAAATAAAAGACATCGAAAAAATAATTGATAACATTGAAAAGCGCCTAAAACCGGTCAGGAAATTCGTTATCTCCGGTACTACTCACACATCTGCCTGGTTGGACTATCTGCGCGCTCTCTCCCGTTCTGTCGAAAGATCTGTTTTGAAAATTGAAAATTGTAAATTGAAAATTGACGCCAATATCCTCCCCTACCTCAATCGTCTCTCCAGCTTGTTCTTTGCCCTTGCGCGATGGGAAGCGCGCGGTAAAAAAGAGCAACATCCTAAATATAAATGACCCACAACATTCTAACATTCTGCAGAATGTTGGAATGTTGTGGATTGCTATATTTTCTTAAGTTCTATATTTTATATCATAAGTTCTAATTTAGGAGCAGTACCTTGAAAAACATCCTTCTGGCCGTAGTTCTGATTCTTTACGGCAGTAACCTTGAGGCCCAAGTTCGGAATTTTTACGTCTTAAATCCTAAAGTCGAGCAAGGCGGGACGCTGGTATTTCAGATAAGCCCATACTGGATGCCTCCGGCGACTTCTAATCCGGCCATCTTTATTTTTGAAAAACACTATAAACCAAACGAAGAAGGAAAGGTTTTTGTCGGAGTGAATCTGGAGACCAAGCCTGGCAAATATATCGCTGAATTTTGGTCAAATGGCCAAAGAGACGGTTGGGATTACGAAGAAATAGAGGTATTGGCAACGACTTTCGAAAAGACACGAGTATCGCGATATACCGGGAGACCAACTCCGCGGACTGATCGTCAGAAAAGAAATATTGATAAGGCATTTGATAACGCCATGAAGTCAGACGGGGCAAACGATCTGACAGGAGGACTTGATTACATTGACCCGCTTTATTTTGTGAGAGACATTATCGATCCCTTCGGATTTATTTACAAAAACAATCCTTATCGCAAACACGAAGGCGTTGACCTAAGATCTCCTTTCGGAATGCCGGTAAGGGCGACAAACGCCGGTAAAGTTATCCTGGTGGCAAGAAATTATCGCGGTAGTCCGGAGGGCAATATGATAATTCTAAGTCACGGGTTGGGGATCTTTTCGGTCTATATGCACCTTTCAAAGTTCCAGGTGAAGCAAGGAGATACGGTAAAGAGAGGACAGTCGATTGCTTTGACCGGCAGAAGCGGTGTCGGCATAAAAAAGGGAGATGAACATCTACACTTCAGCATAAAAATTCAGGGTTCTTATATTGAGCCGTTGAATTTTGTTGAAACAGTCAATCAGCATCTGAAATAGCCCCGCCAAGGCGGCTATTTTTCTTGCCAGGTAGTAGATTTTCCGGTTGCGGCATGGCCGCCTTTTTAATTCCGGAAAATTCACTACCTGGCTTGCCCGGTAAGTGAATTTTTATTTTTGTCTTGCTGTAAGCAGATAAAAATTCTACTTCCGGGTGTTGTGAAATTTTTGATGAACCTCTCGGAGTTGCTTATCTGTAACGTGAGTATAGATTTGGGTAGTGGTGACCGAAGCGTGACCGAGCATGGATTGCACGGAGCGTATGTCGGCGCCGTTGCGCAAAAGATCAGTAGCATAACTATGGCGAAGAGAATGCGGAGATACGTTCTTTCCCACAATGCCGGCTTTTGTCGCATGCTTTTCCACGATTCTCTGAATACTTCTCGGCGTAAGGCGCAAGGTCTCGGCCGAGGCCAGTTTTCCTCTCGGTATCCTCACGAAAAGCGCCTCGTCAATGTCGGTTCTTTTATCTAAATATTTATCAAGCGCTTCCTTGGCGTCGTCTGAAAGAAATACCAACCGTAGTTTACTCCCCTTGCCTCTCACGGTCACTTCTCCCCTCTTTATATCAATCTTGTCTCTATCTAAAGAGCATAATTCAGATACACGCATTCCGGTGCTAAAAAGCGTAGTAAGCAATGCTCGGTCGCGCAGGGCGTCAAGGCCGTTACCCTCTGGAGCGTTGAGTAGTCGGTCCAATTCGTCCGGCTCAAGAAAAGTAACCTCTCTCTGTTCTTGTTTGCCAAGTTCAACTCTTTCCGCGGCCAGTGACTTAATGTCTCTCTTGGCTAGATATTTTAAAAAGTTCCGCAGAGCGATTATGTGATAATTCTGGGTTACTTTTTTAAGGCCATTTCCTTCGGGATCTTTTAGGCGGTTTAAATACAGTCGGTACTGCCTGACAATTTCGTCGTCTATTTGACCGGGATTTGAGACATTGGCGAATGCGAAGAACCTATTCAAATACCGCCCGTAATTCTCAAGGGTTTTGGGAGAGCGGTTTTTCTCTATTTCCAAGTATTCTAGATATTGGATTTTGAGGTCTTTGATGGTCATATGCGATGCCAATATGCGAATTTCATGCGAATGATGCGAATCACAAATAAATTCAGGTCGCATAATAATTGTAGCATACTTGTAATTATATAAAAATTTCAGTATCATCTTGGCAGTTGTTTTTAACAAACAAGGTGAACAATGACCCCAGAAAGAATGGCTCGGTTTCTTCTTCTTCAACAAATGATTAAAAATCCTCTGCCTTGGAGAGTTGAGAGGGACTGGGCATACGAGGTTACGGCGTCTAACGGTGCTATTATTGCCAAGTGCCATACACATGAAGAAGCGACAGAAATTATCCAAGCGGCTAAAAAAATAAAAAAGGAGGATAACACTTACGACGATCTGACCTCAGAAGTTTTGGAGGGGTTCTCTCGGGTTGCCGAGAGTCACCGCAAGGATACTAAGTAATATTTCTATTTGTGGTAAATTTTAACCATGAAAAGAATTATCCAATTCCGTATCTCTAAAGGGGATAAATACTATGTTGCCGAGGGTATTGATTTATCTATAGTTACCCAAGGCGAGACCTTGGATGAATTGGCAAAAAATATTCAAGAGGCAGTAGAGTTGCACCTGGAGGGAGAAAGTCCTGCTGATTTTGATATTGACCCCAACCCCTCTATTTTGATGAACTTGGAACTCCCCGTTCAGATTCATGCCTAGACTCAAGATCTTGTCGAGCGAAGATGTGGGTCTTTTGATTTTGTTATAATTTCTCAGAAAGGAAGCCATATTAAATTTCGTCGAATTGTGGATGGAATAAAGCAAACCCTCACGGCACCTAACCATAAGGAATTAGACAAAGGAACTCTAAAAGCAATTTTTAACCAGGCCTTAAGATATATTTCAGAGTCAGAGCTTAGACCATATTTTTACAACAAATAACTCTCAAGTGGGTGGCTTTATACAACAGCTTGTTTTTTTTATAAATTAGAGTATAGTTAAAGTCATATCAATTAACTGCGGTTTCTCGGTTTATCCTAAGCTAGTTCTCGGAGTGGGGCATCGCCCACTCTTGGGGAACTCTGTCGAAGGGCTACTACTGAGAAACAGGCGCGAAGATGTTATCTCCTAAAGAAAAATCAAAGGTCCTGGAGAAGGTCAGGATACACGAGAAAGATACCGGATCTGCGGAAGCGCAGGTTGCTTTGTTTTCGGAGGAAATTGAACAACTCGCCAAGCACCTCAAGAAGCACAAGAAGGACAACAGCTCCCGCTTGGGGCTTCTCAAAATGGTTGCCAAAAGGCGGCGGCTTCTTGGCCACCTGAAACGGGAATACCCGAAAAGATACAATACCTTAGTCAAGAAGCTTGACCTCGGGTAAACTAAAATCTCTAAACCCTAAACTCTAATCTCTAAACAATATCAAATATCAAAATTCAAAATTTTTAAACCGGTCCGATTATAATTGGACTATGCCCTAAGGGCTATTTTGAGATTTGGATTTTGGATTTATTTAGGATTTAGAGATTAGAAATTAGAGATTGTTATGTAAATAAAGTGAGCAAGAAATTTTATACTTGGAGAGAATTTGAGGGCGACTGCGATAAACTGGCGAGTTTAATTAAAAAAAGCGGCAAGGGGTTCGACAGTTTATACGGCATACCCAGGGGCGGTCTTGTGCTGGCAGTGCGGCTGTCCCACAAGCTTGGCCTTCCGCTGATAATGCACAATGCAAATATTGGGAGAAGAACGCTGATAGTCGATGACATAGCCGATTCAGGCGATACGATGATAGGGTTTCTGGGCAGGAAAAAGTATGCTACGGCGACCATTTTTTACAACAAAACCAGCAAATATACGCCGACTTATTTCTGCAGGAAAAAGACCGACTGGGTAGTATTCCCCTGGGAGGAAGAAGAAACAAGCCGGTACGATAAAACCTTAAATAAATTAAAATGAACAAAATAACTGTTCCACAAAGAAAGAATCACAGAGTCGGCGTTTTTGTCGATGTGAGCAATATGTACCACTCCGCCAAGAATCTCTATAAATCAAGAGTCAATTTTAGAGAATTGCTCAAATTGGTAACGGCCAACCGCGAACTGGTTCGCGCTGTGGCTTATGTTATCAAATCAGACACGAAAGAAGAAAAGGCGTTCTTTGAGGCCTTGGAAAAAGCCGGCTTTGAGCTGAAATCAAAGGACCTCCAAGTTTTTCCGGGTGGAATGAAAAAGGGCGACTGGGATGTAGCCATCGCTATTGACGCCATTACTTTGTCTAAGCAAGTTGACGTGGTAGTTATTGTCTCCGGCGACGGCGATTATGAACCTCTTGTCGATTATCTTAAGTTTAGTGGACTTATCGTGGAAATAGCGGCCTTCGGCCGCTCGGCCTCCGGCCGTCTCATTGAAGCGTCTAATAACTTCCTTGATTTAGAGGAAGTAAAAGATAAGGTTTTACTGAAGTAAAACCAGCGATGCACAAGGTCTCACACGGCTACTTGCATTTTTATTACCGATAGTGTAAAAGGAAAGAGGACACATTGAAAACAAAAAGAGGAGTTGAAAATGCCGCAAGACCTTTCAAAAGTAAAAGAGATTCGGTCTGTGAATACCATAGGACAGGATTTTGTTAATGAAAGATTAAAGAGCGGAAAATGGGTTTTGCTTTCCGTTAAAACTGTTGAAACGCAGAATTGGATTCAAAAGCAAGCTGGCATTGAAGAGTCATATCTTCGCAAGGATTATGAAACCATCTATGTTGTCGGTAGGGTAAAATAAGTCCGTTATTTGCCGCCTTTGTCTGGCGGCTTTTTTTTCAAAAACGCAAGAGTGAGTGGCCTCATACGTTTTATTTGCAAAAATATCGTTTTATGATATATTCAAACCAAGCTAATTAACAACCAACTAAAAGCAGTTGAAAACCAATTATGAATGGGGCTGAATTGGCCAAAGATCTCGAGCGCAGTAGCGCAGTAGTGAGTAGCGCAGTAGAAATCGAGTTTTTTGGCCAGAATTGATTCTCACTCTTTTGTTGGTGTCTTCGGATGGAAGTAAAAACATATAAAGAAGAATTTGCGGGGAAACCGCTTATGGTTGAGTTTGGTCGTTTAGGCGGACAAGCCAACGGTTCCTGCCGTGTCCAGTACGGCGAAACAACGGTTCTGATCAACGCCACAATGTCGGCTTACACGAAGAATGTGGATTATATGCCGCTTATGGTTGACTATGAGGAGAAATACTACGCGGCCGGCAAGATAAAGGGTTCCAAGTGGATAAAACGGGAAGGCAGGCCTTCGGATGAGGCCGTGCTTTCGGGTCGTTTGATAGACAGAACTATCCGTCCCCGCTTCGATAACAATATCAGGAACGAGATGCAGGTGGTGGCCACCGTTCTCTCTTTTGACGGAGTGAACGATCCGGATATACCGGCGCTTTTTGGCGCCTCTTTAGCGCTGATGACCTCCGATATTCCTTTTAACGGCCCGGTTGCGGGTGTTCGAGTCGGCAGAGTCGGCGGGAAACTTGTTTTCAACCCAACTTACAAAGAAAGAATCGAAAGCGATTTTGATCTGGTTGTAGCGGGCACCGAAAGCAAGATAAATATGATAGAAGCCGGCGCGAATATAATTCCGGAAAAAGAAATGAGCGAGGCGATAGAAGCCGGGTTCAAAGAGTTCCAGGCCCTGATTAAATTTCAGAACAAAATAGCGTCCGAAATGGGCAAAAACAAGAAAGAGTTAGCTCTTGTAAGCCGCGACGAGTCGCTTGCCGCAATCGTCAGAAGTTTCAGCGAGTCAAAACTTGAAAAAGCGCTCTACGCTCCCGGAAAGAATAAAACAGAATTCTACGCGGGAATAGGCGATGTGAAAAATGAGCTGATGGAGCATCTCAAAGAGCAATTCAAAGACAGCCATGAATTAGACAAGAAGCTCAACGAAGCCAGCGTTGTTTTTGAGGAAGAAATAGACAGGATAGTTCACAGAAATATCCTTGAGGCCGATAAACGGCCTGACGGCAGAAAGATGGACCAATTGAGGGATTTGAATTCCGAAGTCGGTGTCATCCCCCACACTCACGGCTCCGGCCTTTTCAACAGGGGCAATACGCAGGCATTATCAATGCTTACTCTGGCCGCGCCCGGCTTTGAACAATGGATAGAAACAATGGAGATAGACCTGACCAAAAAGCGCTTTATGCATCACTATATTTTCCCGCCTTACAGTGTGGGAGAAGTCGGCCGTTTAGGCGGCGGCGGGAGGCGTGATATTGGCCACGGCGCTTTGGCGGAGAGGTCTTTATGGCCGATAATTCCTGACAAAGACAGTTTCCCCTACACCATTCGTCTTGTTTCCGAGATATTATCGTCCAACGGTTCCTCATCAATGGCTTCGGTTTGCGGCTCATCCCTGGCCTTGATGGACGGCGGTGTGCCGATTAAGTCCCCCGCCGCGGGTATTGCGATGGGATTGATGTTGAGCGAAAAAGGAGAAAAATACAAAATTTTAACGGACATTCAGGGGCCGGAAGATCATCATGGCGATATGGATTTGAAAGTTGCCGGCACCAGGGAAGGCGTTACCGGAATACAGATGGATGTGAAAGTTGACGGTATTACTGTTGAAATAGTTGAGAAAACGCTCGAACAAGCCAAGAAAGCGCGTCTTGAAATACTGGACGTGATGCAAAAAGCCATTCCCGTCTCCCGCGCAGAACTATCGCCGTACGCTCCCCGCATTCAGACCATTAAAATTGACCCCAAGAAAATTGGCGCTCTTATCGGTCCCGGAGGTAAGATGATAAACGAGATAATTGAACAGACCGGCGCTGAAATTGACATTGACGACGACGGCTCGGTGTTCGTCACTTCAAGCACGACCGAGGGTATGGACAAGGCCATTGAAATGATAAGACAAGTTACTTACGAACCGAATGTGGGCGACGAATTTGACGGTACAGTTGTAGCCATAAAGGACTTCGGCGCTTTCGTGGAGATAACGCCCGGCAAAGACGGAATGGTGCACATATCGGAAATGAGCGACCAGCGCGTGAACAGAGTTGAAGATATTCTCAAAATGGGCCAAAAAGTCCACGTTTGGGTAAAAGCGGTGGACGACGCGTCTGGAAAAATTTCTCTTACGATGAAGCCACAGAGGAGGTAACAGGGATTGACATAAAATATCCGTTGTATATACTTTAGATAGTATGCGAATAGCCCGCCGATAAGTCGCTGATAAGTACGCCGATAGGACGCTGATCCAGACAAGCCAGTTGAACTGGCCCAAGCTGGGATAATTCAGCGTAAAATCAGCGTAGTAATCAGCGTTAATTCAGCGGTTTAGCGTAAGCGAATGAAGACAATTATAAATATCAAAGCGGATAAAGAAGTCAAGGAAATGGCGCAAAGAACGGCGCAAGAGCTTGGGTTGCCCTTGAGCGTTGTCATCAACGCTTATTTGCGTCAGTTCATACGCAAAAAAGAAGTTCACTTCTTCATTGAAGGAGAACTCAAACCAACGGTAAAAAAACGCCTTGACCGTCTGCACAAGGAAGCGCTGGGGGGCAAAAATCTCTCCCCTGCTTTCAAGAGCGCCAAAGAGATGGACGCCTATTTGAACTCTCTGAAGAAATGATAATTATACTCCATAGAAACTTTGAGAAAAAATTTGTCAGGTTAACCCCAAAACTCAAAGAAAAGTTCAAAGAGCGGCGAGACCTATTTTTAGAAGATTCATTTCATCCCTTACTCAACAACCACCAATTGGGTGGCGACCGAATCGGCCAGTGGAGCATCAACATTACCGGCGACTGGCGCGCGATCTATGTTTTCAAAGACAAAGACACAGTCATTTTTATTGACATCGACACTCACGGCAACTTGTATAAGTAAATGGGCCAGTCGGATGTCTCGTTTAAGTTTCGGCTAAAAAGGCTGGTTTTATTATGTACAGTAAAAATTAGTTGACAAAAGGCCACAAAGTAGTATTTTATATAAACATTGTTGTTTAAAAGAGGATTAAAATGAGTGGAGCAATCCCGAAACAAAGACCAGAAGATAACGATAAAAATACTGTAGCAAGAACTTTTTTCATAACGAAAGAAGAGCAGGAGCATATAAATAATTGGATAAAAGAGCATGCTCAAACGTGTCCCATACTTTCAAATTCGGCAACTAGAAGTTGGCTGGGAAGCCCTATTCATTACGTCTTCACGCCTTGCAGTTTTTGTACCAGTATTAGCATTAAGTGTAATTGCGGCGCAGAATTCAATGTTCCTTCTGACCCGGACCTAATTTAGGTATGAAAGGAGCTGTAAATGAGGACTGTTAGTATCCGTCTGGAAAGTTTGACCGAGGAAGTTCTACGCAGGGTAATAGAATTGTATGACGAAACCGTTGGCGGAAACGGGTCAAGATACTTTAACTCCGGCACTCTCCAGTATGTCAAAGAAATGCTGACGAACCGGTCGTCGGTTGAGTGGCGATTCGGCTCTCGCTTAAGCGGACATTCTAAGTTGTGGATCCAACTTGATTATAGAACTCGTCTTTCCGAACCAGTGATCTATTTCTCTTTCGGAGCTAATGTTGATGAGTCCCCCGGAATTAGAAAAAGGGTCCAAAAGCTTGAAGCCAACTTCAGCCGCTCGGTCTCTGAATTTTTGGAAGAAAGAGGATTAGCCGTTTCAGGGTCAGAATAGTTCTCGACCAGCCCGTACTTGTGTACGGGCTATTTAATTGTTATTTTTGTCCTAGTTCCCAAGATTCGCGGAGGGTAAAATGGACTGGACTGGGCCGAAGCTTAAATTAAGAACGGCGCGTGAAAGCGTGGGATGGATGAATAGCGTTGGGCCTTTGCCGTATAGTCCCGTTTTTAAATGCGATAACCTGGACTGTGGCTGTCAAAAACCCACTGAAGAATTTATCAAACAGCGCGTTCACCTATTCTCTAGAGCCGACGATTAGTCGGCTTTGTTTTTACAACTCCAAAGCCACCAAACCGAACTTCTTGATCTTTTCTTGATAGCGAGGGTAACTGTAATAGGCCTCTCTAAACTCTCTTACCGAAGAAATATTTGGCATTATTTTGTTGGGCGGATAGACCTTGACCATAGAAGTGATGGTTTTGAATATTCTCGCTTTTTTGATCTTTTTCTCAAATTTTTCTTTTCCGCAAGTCAAAACAACGAGATCTCCCCTTTTGATATTTCCGTATCTTTTTGTCGCCGCACGGGTTTCAACCTTTTTCTTGCCGGATTTTATATCCAAGAAAGTATTTCTGTTTACGGCCCTAAACCGCAAAATGTATCTAGTCATATAGAGCTGTAGAGTATCAATTTCTCCTCTTGTTCACAACTTGATTTGGATAGTTGTGGTAGAATGGTAATAATGTAAAATGCAAATATCAAAATGCAAAATGATAGTTCAAAATGTAAAAATGGAAGAACCTCAAAATGGTTTTATCATTAATCAATTTTGAATTTTACATTGTCATTTTTAATTTTGATTTTTAAATTTTAAATTTGAAATATGCCTGACGACCAAAACAAAACAAGCACCATAGATGATTTAGTTAAGGAACTATCGAAAAATAATAATCCTGGTCCATCGGGGCCGCTTTCGGATAAACCTACGGCGAATCAACCCCCTCCGAACTTACCTGGAGTTAAGATTGAGCCCCGCCCGCAGGCGCCGGGAGCGCCAGCGACTGGACCTGGAGAGGGACCTGTACAGAGCCGGGTTTCCGTAGGGCAAGCGAAACCCCAGGTGCCGTCGGTTTCTCCTCGACCAGTTGTTCCACCTAAACCTCTCCCGATTCAGTCCGAGCGAAGCTCGGTTACTGAATCGAGGACTCTCGATTCGTCAGCCAAATCCGTACCGGATTTGGGACGAATCGGAGCAAAACCTGTTGTTCCACCTCAATCTTTACCCGGTTCCGAACCAAAGGTCTCAAGCAATAACACGATACCTTCAACGGGGCTAGCTCAAGAATACAAATCATCAATAAGGACAATGGGTGAGGATATTGCAAGCTTGAAATCAGGACAAAAGCCGTTAGGGGTTGATATCCCAAGAAAAGTAACTCCCGAGGCGCCGAAAGCGTCTTTGCCGGGAGCTCCCGCGGCGCCTGCGCCTTCCGGTCCTCTGTCTTCTGTAGGACTTGGAGGAACAGAGAAAACTGGCCCATTAGCTGGATTGCCAAAGCCGCCAACTCTTCCGGGTAGGCCTGGATTGACTTCTGGTCTTGGACAAGCCGGAAAAACTGGGCCTCTGCCAACCCCTCCTACCCTTCAAAAACCATCTGAACAGTTTAAGGTACCGGGAATACAGCCGTCGGTGATAGTGCCAAGCGAGAAAAAAGGGTTAAGTACGATGTTTTACCTGCTTATCGCTGGAGTGTTGGTTGTTGGAGGTTTTCTCTACTGGTTTCTGGTCCTAAGGGTTGCAGAACCCGGGGTTGTCCTGTCTCCCACACCGACTCCTACTCAGACAGTTACCCCGACACCGGTCATCAAGAACTTAAGCGATATATTTACCGGTGTTCCAGTTAACTTTGAGATTGCGTTAAGTGGCGACGTAAGCGGCGACTTTAAGACATTTGTTGACACTCTTACGGTTGTCAGCGGCGATTTTTTGAAAGTTAATCTTGTACAGGATGTTGACGGCACCCTTGTTCCTCTGGACTGGCTAGGCATGTTTGACATGGGTTTGACCGTTTACCCGTTTGGTTTAAGGGATAAAGTTGTTGATTCGGCTACTTTGATCTATGGCCAGACAGAGATGTTCAGCGCGGACGGTGTTAGTAGTTATGATGCCAAAAATGTTAAAAAGGTAGTGTTGGTGGCAAGGGTCTCTGACGCGACTGCGGTTGAAACGATGATGATCGATTGGGAGCTCACAATAGCGGACGACCTTGCCGACTACTTGCTGGTTGAAGATACCTCAAAAGAAGAAAGTGTAAATTTCCTGGGCAACACATACAGAGGCGTTGCGATACGATACAAGAACTTCCCGTTCCCGGATATTACAGTTGACTACGCGGTTGTTTCAACGGCGGGTCAGAACTACTTGGTCGTCGCCGGTTCAAGAGAAGCAATGTTTGCGGCTGTGGACGCTCTACTGGAACAATAGCGTTCTCCCAAAAGATTTTTTGAAAACAGAAACTCAAAAGAGTTTCTGTTTTCTTTTGACATTTAGAGTATTTTTGATAACATCACGGTAAGTTCGCCGGATAAAAAGGACGTCTCATGAAACCAAACTACCACACAATCGAGCAAATGCTCGAAATGGTCGATGAACCAAACCGTTCTGCGTGCATTCGAATCCTCGTACTTAATCGAAAGCTGTTCCAGACGGTACAGGGCTCTACCAACAACCATCAGAACTGGCCCGGCGGCTATTTCGACCACATTCAGGAAATCATGAACATCGCCATCGTTATTTACGAACGGTTGAGCTCTATTCGTCCTCTGCCGTTCTCCCTTTCGGACTTGCTCCTAGTGGTGTATTTGCATGATATTGAGAAACCGTGGAAGTATGAGCTTCGCGATGATGGCCAGCTTCATCACAAGGCAACCATGAAGAACAAGGAAGATCATCAGCGTTTCCGAATGGCAAAGCTCACGGAGTACGGTGTCGTGTTCACTCCTGAACAGGAGAACGGCATGAAGTATGCCGAGGGCGAACTGAACGACTACTCGAATCGTCGTCGTGTCGTGGGTCCGCTCGCTTGCGCCGCCCATATGTGCGATGTAGCTAGTGCCCGTCTCTGGTTTAATCATCCCATGCAGGAGAACGATCCTTGGCTCGGTGCCAGACGAATTCGCGACTGAGGTCGCTTCATGGTGGCGAGGTTTATCCTCACCACCTTTTGTTGACACCGTGTCTATAACTTTTGTCACCACTCTTGTCACCATGTCACCACTCGTGTCACCACTCACGAAAAAATGGCTTTCAGAGCCATTTTTTCGTGGTGACATGGTGACAAATGTCACCATCCTTTGGTGACACACTTATCCACAATTTCTCTATTGACTGTCACCATTGTGTCACCTATAATTAAGTCAGTACTTTCTGCTGACAGTTCGACACGCTAGTGTATTGTTGGCAAAATCATTTCGATCCCGCTTTGGCGGGATCAAGAGGCGCAGAACTCACACTTCACATTTTTTCAAAGGGGTGCTCTGCGCCTTTTAAATTTGACATTAAAATTTGGATACCGTACCATATAAACTGCAGTTCATTTAGCGTATCAAGGAGATTAGATGGCACTGTTAAATATTCCCAAAGACCCGGTAGACAGAGGTTATTGGCAATTATCAGCCACATTTGCTTTTATTTTTGGTTTCGGAATTCTTGTGATGATGTTTGCCGCTCTTTCGTTATTGTGTTAAGGATATTTCGATGTTCTTTGCCCGCCTTGCGGGCATTTGTTTTGCAAAAATTTTTCAAGTATGTTTTAATTAGTTGTTCAAATCTATTCGGGGCATTCGGATATCATTCGTAGATTTGGATTATGTTCACAATGACCAAAGACGACCTCCAAAAACTAGACGAGTCACTTGAGCAGGAAGAAAAGAACTTACTAGACCAGCTCAACAGGATAGCCAACAAAAACCCTCAAGTTAAGGGCGATTTTGAGGTTAGGGTTCCTAATTATGGCGATGAAGAGGACGAAAACACCCAAGAGTTAGTAGAGCTTGATAATAATTTTGCCATGACCCAAGAATTAGAGACAAAATTAAACTCAATCAGGGAGACCAGACAGAAAATAAAAGAAGGAACTTATCAATTGCCGGGGGGGCGATAACTATTGTGCCGGTTAAAATATTCTCCGCTTCTGTTGTAGGAATAGACGCTAAACTCGTGGAGGTCGAGGTTGACTCAAGCCCCGGCCTTTTCTCTTTGAATATAGTCGGTTTACCGGATAAATCGGTGAAAGAATCGAAAGAAAGAATAGCCGGAGCGATAAAAAACAGCGGACTGACACCACCAAGCGGAAAACACAAGAAAATCATCATAAATCTGGCCCCAGCCGATGTTAAGAAAGAAGGTCCGGCATATGACTTACCCATCGCTCTAGGATGTATTCTTGAGAGCGGGCAAGCGAAATTTAGCCCCGAAAAACGGCTTATTATAGGCGAAATATCTCTGGATGGCTCAATACGCCACACGAGTGGCGTATTGTCGGTGGCTATTTTGGCTAAAAAGTTGGGCTTCAAAGAACTCATAGTCCCTAGCGTCAACGCCAAAGAGGCCTCGGTTGTAAAGGACTTAAGTGTCGTGGGCGCATCCACGCTTAACGATGTGATAGGCCACGTTACCAACCTCTCCCCTATCACCCCATATGCTTTCAGTCAGCAAGAGTCAGAAAATGATATCGGCGATAGTGATTCATTGGTTCATATAAAAGGCCAAGAAATGGCAAAAAGAGCGCTCTTTGTGGCGGCGGCCGGCGGTCACAATATATTGATGTTCG